>Ga0307372_10011730_pt1 | contig 11629 bp, 8 predicted proteins | sample OX1MG_FD_202533 | JGI IMG/M metagenome (GOLD analysis project Ga0307372, IMG submission 202533) | Soil microbial communities from Risofladan, Vaasa, Finland - OX-1 | ecosystem: Environmental > Terrestrial > Soil > Coastal area > Acid sulfate soil | place: Finland: Risofladan, Vaasa | collected...
AACGTCGAGCCCGGGCAGCAGGGCGCCGACCGTGCCGCGGCGGTTGTCGTGCGGCTTGTTGACGGCGATCACCGGCGAGGCCTCGGTGGCGCCGTAGCCCTCGAGCACCGGCACGTCGCCGAAGCGCTCGGCGATGAGGTCGTGGGTCTCGTCGCGCACCTTCTCGGCGCCGCAGACGATGAACTCCAGGCCCTTGAAGTCGTCCGGCTCGGCCGAGCGGGCGTACTGGTTCACGAAGGTGTCGGTGGCCAAGAGGATGCTCGCGCCGGTGTCGCGCACCAGGGGCGGTATCGCTTTGACGTGCAGGGGCGACGGATATTCGAAGGCCTTCATGCCGGTAAGCAAGGGCAGCAGCACCCCACCGGTGAGGCCGAAGCAGTGGAACACCGGCAGCGGGTTGAACATCACCCAGCCCGGATCGAGGTCGATGTGGGCGGCGACCTGGGCGACGTTGGCCAGCACGTTGGCCTGGGTGAGCACGACGCCGCGGGGCGCGCCGAAGCTGCCGGAGGTGAAGAGCACGACGGCGGCGGCCCCGGGCCGGGTCTCGGTACGGAAGCGGCGCGGCGCCAGCGAGGCGGCCAGGGCATAGAGGCGGTCGGCGAGCCCGATGCTCTGGCGCGTTTCTTCCAGATAGGTGATGACGCAGGTCTCCTCCAGCGCGTCCACCACGTCGTGCAGCTTGCCCTGCTCGATGAAGTGGTGCGACGTCAGCACGCGCTTGACGCCGGCCATCTTCACCGCGGCCCTCAGGTTGCGCAGCCCCGCCGTGAAGTTCAGCATCACCGGCGTGCGGCCGATGGCGTGCAGGGCGAAGAATGTGACCACCGCGGCGGCGCTGGAGGGCAGCAGGACGCCGACGCGCTCGCCCATCGCGGTGACGGCGTTCAGCTTGCGGCCGAGGGCGAAAGCGGCGCGAATCAGGCCGGTGTAGGTGAGCGGGCGCCGCTCCTGGTCCTCGAGGATCGGCTTGCCGCGGCCGTAGGCGGCGGCCGCGTCGAGCAGGGCGTCGAACAGGCCGCGCCGGCTGTCTCGTGGATCGAAGGCCCGCGGCATGGCGCTCCTGGAGTCGCTGCCGAGCTCGTCTCGGCGCCGGCCAAGCAAGGCTATCGCCCCGGTTCCGGCTTGAAAAGGTCGCTCGCCAGGTCGCTCGCCGGTCTCGCTCGCCCTCCTTCGCCGGGCGTCGGCGCCTGCGCGATCGTGCAACCGCAACGGTCAAGATGGGTTAGGTTCCTAGCCTTGCCGCCAGCCGAAAGAGCCGCATGACCCCGCCGACGCCCGCCGCCGTCACCTTCACCGATGTCCCGGCGCGGCTCGACGCCCTGCCGTGGAGCCGGTTCCACTGGCTCGTGGTCGCGGCCCTGGGCGTGACCTGGATCCTCGATGGGCTGGAGGTGACCATGGTCGGCTCGCTCGCCGGCGTGCTGGGCGACCAGCGCACGCTGGCGCTCACGCCTGAGCAGATCGGCTGGGCGGGAAGCATCTATCTGATTGGAGCGGTGACCGGAGCGCTCTTCTTTGGCCGCCTTACCGACATCCTCGGCCGGAAGCGGCTCTTCACCGTCACCCTGGCCGTCTACCTCCTCGCCACACTGGCCACCGGACTTTCCTGGAACTTCGCCAGCTTCGTGGTTTTTCGCGCGCTCACCGGCGCCGGCATCGGCGGCGAGGGCGCGGCGATGAATTCGGCGATCCAGGAGTTGATCCCAGCGCGCCATCGCGGCCGCGTCGATCTCACCATCAACGGCAGCTACTGGGTGGGCGCCGCGCTCGCGGCGGTGGGCGCCATCGTGCTGCTCAATCCGCGGGTGCTGCCGGTGCAGCTGGGCTGGCGTTTCGCCTTCATCGGCGGCGCGGCGCTGGCGCTCATCGTCATCTATGCGCGCCGTTATCTCCCCGAAAGCCCGCGCTGGCTGATGACGCACGGGCGCATCGCCGAGGCCGAGCGCGTGGTGGCGCAGATCGAGCAGGCGGCGGGGGTCGCGGCGCCGGCCGGACGCGAGCCGCTTGCCGCCATCGCCCTGAAGGCGCGAGTCCCAACCGGCCTCGCCCAGGTCGCCCGCTCGCTGATAGTCAAATATCCGACGAGGACCCTCTTGGGCGTCACCCTGATGGCGACCCAGGCCTTCTGCTACAACGCGATCTTCTTCACCTATGGCCTCATCCTTACCCGCTTCTACGCCGTGCCGGCGCAGGACGAGGGCTGGTTCCTGCTGCCCTTCGCCATCGGCAATTTTCTCGGCCCGCTCGTGCTCGGGCCCCTCTTCGACTCGCTTGGCCGCAAGCCGATGATCTCATCGACCTATGCCCTGGCCGGCGTACTGCTCGCCGCCACCGGCTGGCTCTTCGCGCACGGAGCGCTTTCGGCGGTCGAACTCACCGCCGCATGGACGGTGGTGTTCTTCTTCGCCTCGGCGGCGGCGAGCGCGGCCTACCTGACCGTCGGCGAGAGCTTCCCGCTGGAGACGCGGGCCATGGTCATCGGGATCTTCTACGCCTTCGGCACCGCAATCGGCGGGATCGCCGGGCCGGCGCTCTTCGGCGCGCAGATCGCCACCGGCTCCGCCGCCAACCTGCTCGTGGGCTACCTGATCGGGGGCGCCTTGATGATCCTGGCCGCGTGCGCCGAACTCGCCTTTGGCGTCAACGCGGCGCGCCGGCCCCTGGAGGAGATCGCCCCGCCGCTTTCCCAGGCCGACATGCCGTGACCATGGCGCGCGAAGGTCCGGCTTGATCGCCGGGCCGCGACGGACGATCTATGGCCCATGACTGTGGTCATCGATGCTCGCGCCCGCCCGTTGCGCCATCCGGAAAAGCAGGGCCGGCCCGACAGTCCGCTGCAGCGCAAGCCCGATTGGCTGAAGGTGCGCGCACCCGGCTCGCCCGGCTATCTGGCGACGCGCCGAATCGTGCGCGAGCACGGGCTCGCCACCGTCTGCGAGGAGGCGGCCTGCCCCAACATCGGCGAGTGTTGGGAAAAGTCCCACGCCACCGTGATGATCATGGGCGAGGTCTGCACCCGCGCCTGCGGCTTCTGCAACGTCGCGACCGGCCGGCCCGGCGCGCTTGACGCCACCGAGCCGGCCAGGGTCGCCGAAGCGGTGGCCAAGATGGGGCTGAAGCACGTGGTGGTCACTTCGGTGGACCGCGACGACCTCGCCGACGGCGGCGCCGAACACTTCTTCCAGACCGTGGCGGCGATCCGGGCCACCGCGCCCGCCGCCACCGTGGAGATCCTGACACCCGATTTCCTTAGGAAACCCGGAGCGGCCGAACGGGCGATCGCGGCCCGGCCGGACGTCTTCAACCACAACCTCGAAACCGTGCCGCGGCTCTATCACGCGATCCGGCCGGGGGCGCGCTACTACGCCTCCCTGCGCCTTCTGGAGCGGGCCAAGGAGCTCAATCCAGAGCAGTTCACCAAGTCGGGCCTGATGGTCGGCCTGGGCGAGAGCCGCGACGAGGTCGCCCAGGTGATGGATGACATGCGCTGCGCCGGCGTCGACTTCATCACCATCGGCCAATATCTGCAGCCGACCCGCAAGCACGCGCCCGTCGAACGCTTCGTCGCGCCCGAGGAGTTCGGGGCGCTGGAAACGATCGCCTACGCCAAGGGATTCGCGATGGTGGCGGCGAGCCCGCTGACGCGCTCGTCGCATCACGCCGGCGAGGCTTTCGAACGCCTGCGCGCCGCCCGCGCGGCGGTCACGCCCGACTGCTGACGCTTGCGTCACGACCTCACGCGCATCCTGCCCTACGAGCCGGATCAGCTCTTCGACCTCGTCGCCGACGTCGAGAGCTATCCGAAGTTCGTGCCCTGGGTGACGCGGCTGCGCGCCTGGAACCGACGCCTGGACGGGCAGGGCGTGGAGACGCTCGAGGCGGAGGCGGATGTTGGCTTCGCGATCGTCCACGAGCGCTTTGCGACGCGCGTCCGGCTCGACCCGCCGGACCGCACCATCGATGTCGACCTCATCGCCGGCCCGTTCCGGCGGCTGACGAGCCGCTGGACCTTTGCGCCTCATCCGGCAGGGGCGCAGCTCGGCTTCGAGATCGACTTCGAGTTCAAGTCGCGCCTGCTCGAGCGATTGCTGGCGGCGAACTTCCAGCGCGCCGTGAACCGGCTGGTGGGCTGCTTCGAGGCCAGGGCGGCGCAGCTCTACGGCCCGTCCCGCAGGCCTTAGCCGGAGAGGCGCCGGCTCAGCGCAAGCGCTCGCGCAGCATTTCCAGCGCCATCCGCACGGCGGCCAGCTGGACCTCCTCGCGCGTCTCCAGTTCGAAGAGTTCGTGGCGGTGGTAGACGGACTGGTTGGCGCGCGCGGTGGCGAGGTGGACGGTGCCCACCGGCTTGAGCGGGGTCGCGCCGCCCGGACCGGCGACTCCGGTGATGGCCACGGCGACGTGGGCGTGGGAGTTCTCCAGCGCGCCCTCGGCCATCATGCGAGCGATCGGCTCGGAGACTGCGCCGAGGTCGGCGATCATGTCGCCCGACACCCCAAGCTGTTCCTGCTTGGCGCGGTTGGTATAAGAGACGAAGCCGCGCTCGAACACGTCGGAGGCCCCCGCAACCGCGCAGATGGCGGCGGCGACGAGGCCGCCGGTGCAGCTCTCGGCCGTGACGATCCGCAGCGAACGCTCGCGCGCATCGTCGATCACCAGCCGCGCCAAGGTCTCGATCTCCAGTGAAAACATCCGGCGCTCCTCGGCTGCGGCCTCTTCAAGCGGTGTCTTACTACGCCGGCAGCTCCACGGTCGCCACCGCCTGCGCCGCCAGCCCCTCGCCGCGGCCGGTGAACCCCATGCCCTCGGTGGTGGTCGCCTTGACGCTCACCGCCGCCAGATCGAGGCCGAGAATCTGGGCGAGCCGCCCGCGCATCGCCTCGCGGTGCTCCTTGATCTTCGGGCGCTCGCAGATCAGCGTCACGTCGATGTTGACGACGCGGCCGCCGCGTCCGGCGACCAGTCGAGCCGCGTGCTGGAGGAACCGGTCGGAAGACGCATCCTTCCAGCGCGGGTCGGAAGGCGCAAAGTGATCGCCGATGTCGCCGGCGCCGATGGCGCCCAGGAGGGCGTCGGTGATGGCGTGCAGCCCCGCGTCCGCGTCCGAATGGCCGATCAGACCGTGGTCGTGCGGCACGGCGACGCCGCACAGCATCACCCGATCGCCAGGCCCGAAGCGGTGCGCGTCGAAGCCCTGGCCGACGCGGAGGGCGCGGGCTGCGCCCGCAAGTCGTTCGGCCAAGGCGAAATCCTCCGCATAGGTGAGCTTGACCAGGACCGGGTCGCCGGCGACGAGCGCCACCTTGACCCCGGTCCGCTCCATCACCATGGCCTCGTCCGTCGGCTCCTCGACGTCGGGCCAGGCGGCGAAGGCCGCCTTCAGGGCGCCGAGGCGGAAGGCCTGCGGCGTCTGGGCGCCCCACAGCCCGGCGCGCGGCGCAGTGGCGGCGACGGCGCCGGCGCCGTCGTCGCGCTTCAGCGTGTCGGAGAGCGGCAGCGCCAGGATCGCCGCGGGCGCCGTCTCCAGCGCTTCCAGCAGCCGATGCACGTGCCAGCTCCGCAGCAGGGGCCGCGCGGCGTCGTGGACCAGCACGACCTCGCCCTCGGCGCCTTGCAGAGCGGCGAGGCCGCGCCGCACCGATTGCGAGCGCGTCGACCCGCCAATCACGCTTCGCCAGCGCGGCAGACCTTGAAGTGCGGCGACGGCCGAGTCGTCTTCGTCGGGCGGGATCACGACGACGACCTCGTCGGCGCCCGCCGCCAGAAGCGCCTCCACCGACCAGCGCACCACCGGTTTTGCGGCGAGCATGCGCCACTGCTTGGCCCCGCCCGGTCCGGCCCGCGCTCCCGAACCAGCCGCCACGACCACGGCTGAAATCCCCATGGCCGCGTCTTTACGGCACTTCCCTCGCAAGTCCAGGCTTTACGATGCCGAGACATTCTGCCTAAAAACTCATCGTCCATGATGCGTAGAAACTATGCAGAATCGTGAGTACAACGGCCGAACCGGCGAGCGCCGAACGAGGGCCGCGCTGGGCGCCGGCGTGCCGACGGCGCTCAAGGCCGGCGCGTTCGACCTGATGCCGGAACCGGCGGTGGTGATCGACGGCGCTGGGGCTCTGGCGGCGGCGAACGAGGCGGCCGAAGCTCTGTTCGGCCAGGGGTTGGCTCTCCTGGCGCGCGGAAGCTTCACCGCCGCCTTGCCGCCCGAGTCGGCCCTGGTGTTCCTGATCGAGCGCGCGCGCACCGAGGATGGCCCGGTGCGCGTGCGCGGCGCCGAGGTCGCGCTCTTCGGCCAGCCCCTCTTCGAAGCCGACGCCGCCGCGGCGCCGCTGGGCGACGGCGCCGTGCTGCTCACCTTGCACGTTCGGGGGGTCGGGCTCGGGGCCGACTGGGCCAACGACATCGCAGGGATGGCCTCGGTGGTGGGGCTTGGGCGCATGCTGGCTCACGAGATCAAGAATCCGCTCGCCGGCATCCGCGGCGCCGCACAGCTGCTGAAGGGCGCAGCCAGGGCGGAGGATGCGCCCCTTGCCCAGCTGATCGTCGACGAGACCGATCGGATCCGCCGCCTCGTCGACCGCATGGAGGCGTTCTCCGACGACGCAGCGCCCGCGCGCTCCGCCGTGAACATCCACCAGGTGCTCGATCGGGTGCGCGCTCTGGCGGCCAACGGCGTCGCCGACGGGCTGGTGCTGAAGGAGAACTACGACCCGTCGCTCCCGCCGGTCTGGGGCGAGGAGGATCAGCTGATCCAGATTTTCCTCAATCTGGTCAAGAACGCCGCCGAGGCGGCCCACGGCCGCCGCGACGGTCGAGGCGAGGTGACCATCGCCACCGCCTACCGCCATGGCCTGCGCATCCGCACCGGCGACGGGCGCGCCGCGCCGAATGCACCGCTCGAGGTGCGCGTCCAGGACAATGGTCCAGGGGTGACGCGCCAGCTTCGCGATCACCTGTTCGAGCCGTTCGTCACCAGCAAGGCCGATGGCGCCGGGCTGGGGCTGGCCCTGGTGGCCAAGCTCGTCGCCGGTCACGGCGGGCTCGTCGATTACGAGTCCGAGCCTGGTCGAACCAGCTTCCGTGTTCTGCTGCCCACGGCCCCGCCGCGGGTCGCGCCCCGAGGGTGAGAAATAGATGAGCGCGACGCCGCAGAAGATACTCATCGCCGACGACGACGCCTCCATCCGCCTGGTGCTGAGCCAGGCCTTCATGCGCCTGGGCTACCAGGTGCGCGCCACCAGCAATGCAACGACCCTGCTGAAATGGGTCGCCGACGGCGAGGGCGACCTCGTGGTCACCGACGTGGTGATGCCGGACGAGAACGTCTTCGACGTGCTGCCGCGCATCCGAAAGCAGCGTCCGAGGCTGCCGGTGATCGTGATGAGCGCGCAGAACACCCTGCTCACCGCGGTCGGGGCGGCCGAGATCGGCGCTTTCGACTACCTCCCCAAGCCCTTCGACCTCGACGACCTCACCGCCATCGCCCGCCGCGCGCTCGCCCGCCCGGCCGATGCGGACAAGGCGCGGGCGCACGCCAGGGCCGTGCGCGACGAGCGCCTGCCGCTGATCGGTCGCTCGGCGCCCATGCAGGAGGTCTATCGCACCATCGCCAGGCTCGTCGGCGCCGACTTGACGGTCCTGATCCAGGGCGAGTCAGGTTCGGGCAAGGACCTGGCGGCTCGGGCGCTCCACGACCTGGGCAGAAGGCGCGATGGGCGCTTCGTGGTGGTCAGTCTCGCGGCCGTGCCGCGTGAGCGCGTCGAGGCTGAACTCTTCGGCAGGGGCGAGGGCGACATCGGCAAGCTCGTGGAGGCCGACGGCGGCACGCTCTTCCTGGACGAGGTCGGCGATATGCCGCTGGACGCCCAGACCCGGCTGCTGCGCGTCTTCGACGGCGCCGAACCGGCCGTCAATCCGCGCACCGGCCGCAAGCCGAACGTGCGCGTCATCGCCGCCACCAACCGCGATCTGCGCGGTCTCATCCGTCAGGGGCTGTTTCGCGAGGATCTGTTTTTCCGCCTCAACGTGGCGCCGGTTCGCCTGCCGCCGCTGCGCGAGCGGGCCGACGATATTCCGGAACTGACGCGCGCCTTCCTGTTGCGCGCCCACCGCGAAGGACTGGCGTCCAAGACCATCGACGCCGGCGCCCTGGAACGGCTGAAGACGCACGCCTGGCCGGGCAACGTGCGCGAACTGGAGAATCTGGTGCGGCGCATTTGCGCGCTCTACGCCGAGGAGACGATCACCGCCCGGATCGTCGAGCGCGAGCTGAGCGAGCCCAGCGCCGGCGCGCCGGGCGAGCCAGGTCCGCAGACGCTCTGCGAGGTGGTCGAACGTCGATTGGCCGCCTATTTCGCCGACCAACCCCATGGCGTGCCGCCGCCCGGCCTCTATGATCGCGTGCTGCATGATGTCGAGCGGCCGCTGATCCAGCTCACCTTGTCGGCCACGCGCGGCAATCAGGTGCGCGCCGCCGAGGTGCTGGGGCTCAACCGCAACACCCTGCGCAAGAAGATATGCGATCTAGGAATCGCGACCTCGCGCGCCCGTAGCTGACGCAAGAACGCCACACAGCTGTTGAAATTCGGGCACAGTCCGCCCTAGTTTGATCTAATGGACTCCCACCGCGCCTTGCTCCGGGGCCTGACCCCAGCGACGCCGCTAGGCTGGTTGCGCCGGCTGGAGTCTCGGCCGGTGATCGGCGCCGGATTCGTGGTGACGGCGGCCCTCACGGCCGCGGCGCTCGGCCTCGGCTCCTCGCCGAACCTGGCCGGACCGCTCGGGCCGGCGAGCCCCTTCGTGCTTGCCCTGGCGGCCGTCAATTTCGCCCTGATCCTGATGCTCGGCGCCCTGGTCGGCTGGCGACTGCTGCGGCTGGCCGGCGAGCAGTCCGACGACGCCGGGGCGCGGCTGCATCTGAGGTTCGTCGCCCTCTTCGCTGCGGCGGCGGTGCTCCCCGCGCTGATCGTGGCCCTGTTCTTCGGCGTGCTGGTCACCCGCGGCGTCGAGAGCTGGTTCAACGCCCGCGTCCAGACGGTGGTGGAGAATTCCGCCAAGGTGGCGCGCTCCTACCTCGAGGAGCAGCGCACCAACATCCTCGACCACACCACTCTGGTGGCGCGCGATCTGAACAGCGCCGGCCCCTCGCAGCTCGCCGGCTCGCCGGTAGCGTTTTCGCAGTTCCTTCGGCAGACCTCCGACGACAACGGCTTCGTGGCCGCCTACGTCATCGACGGCCGCGGGCGCATCCTGGCCAGCACCCTCTCGCGCACCGGCCCGGCCTTCCTGATGCCCTCGGCGCACGCCTTCGCGGTGGCCGACCAGGGCGATATATCCGCGCAGCCTTTCGAGCACGAAGATCTGATCCGCGGCTTCTATCGCCTTCGGGCCTTTCCGGATGCCTATCTTTACGTGCTCTGGCCGGTCGAGCCCGGCGTGTTCAGCCACCTGCGCGAGAGCAACGATTCCATCGAAGCCTATCGCGAGGCCAGGGCCCGCAGCGCGCGCATCCAGTTCGCCTTCTTCGCGCTCTATTTCGAGACCGTGCTCTGGGTGCTGCTGGCGGCGGTATCCTTCGCCATGGTGGCGGCCAGCAGCATCGCCGCGCCGGTGGCCAGGCTGGTTCAGGCTGCCGGACGGGTCGCGGCCGGCGATCTCGGCGTGCGCGTCGACACCCACTCGGACCCCGAGGAGATCGCCGTGCTCTCGCGCGCCTTCAACCGGATGACCAGCGATCTGGAGGCTCAGCAGCGGGCGCTGGTCACCGCGCATCGGGAAGCGGAGTCGCGACGGCAGTTCGTCGAGACCATGCTTTTCGGGGTGAGCGCAGGCGTCATCGGTCTGGATCGGGCCGGACGCATCTCGGTGGCCAACCGCCAGGCCGGGACTCTGCTCGAGCTGCCGCCGGCGCGGATCGGCCGCCCGCTCGAAGCGCTGGCGCCGGAGTTCGAGCCGGTGGTGCGGCGGGCCGCGGAATCCGGCGTCGAGCTCGAGGAGGACGTCGACGTGGTGCGCGGCCACGAATCGCGGCGCCTGCGGCTGCGGGTCAGCCACAGTCCCGACGGTCTGGTGCTGACCTTCGACGACATCACCCGGCTCGTCGCCGCCCAGCGCAACGCCGCCTGGAAGGACGTGGCGCGCCGCATCGCCCACGAGATCAAGAATCCACTGACCCCGATCCAGCTCTCGGCCGAGCGGTTGAGGCGCAAGTACCGCAAGCAGATCTCGGGCGACGTCGAGACCTTCGATCGTTGCACCGAGACGATCATCCGGCAGGTCGGCGACGTCAATCGCATGGTCGAGGAGTTCTCCGCCTTCGCGCGCATGCCGGCGCCGCGGTTCGCCGAGCAGGACGTCGGCGAACTGCTGCGCCAGGCCGTCTTCGCCCAGCGCGTGGCCGACCCGGAGACCGGAATCGACATCGTCGAGCCGCTTCCCGCGGCCATCGTCGCCTGCGACGGCCGCATGATCGGTCAGGCCCTGGCCAACGTCTTGAAGAACGCCGGCGAGGCGATCGCCGCGCGCCGGGCGGTGCAGGCCTTGCCGCCCGGACGGATCACCGCGCGCCTCGTCCTGCAGGATGACTGGGCGACGTTCGAGATCGAGGACAACGGCGTCGGCCTGCCGGCCAAGGACCGCGACCGGCTCACCGAACCCTACGTCACCACGCGCGAGAAAGGCACGGGACTGGGGCTCGCCATCGTCGAGCGGATCATGGAAGAGCACGGCGGCTCGATCTGCCTGGGCGATGCGGCGGTCGCTCCGGGCGCGCGCGTCGCTTTGCGCCTTCCCCACAAAGAGACCTCAACCGCACGCCCGCGCTTTCCCGTCGGCGCGGCCCTGAAGGAAGCGTAGATGACCGGCGACATCCTGATCGTGGACGACGAGGCCGACATTCGCGAACTCGTCGCCGGCATCCTGGCCGACGAGGGATTTTCGGCGCGCACCGCCGCGGACTGCGACCAGGCGCTCGCCGCCATCCGTGCGCGTCGCCCCTCGCTGCTCATCCTCGACATCTGGATGCAGGGCGGCGGCATGGACGGGCTGGAGCTGCTGGATCTGGTCAAGAGCCTCGATCCCGATCTTCCCGTGGTGATGATCTCCGGGCATGGGAACATCGAAACGGCGGTCAGCGCCATCAAGCGCGGCGCCTATGACTTCCTCGAAAAGCCGTTCAAGTCGGATCGCCTGCTCCTGGTGGTCGAGCGCGCCATCGAGGCCGCTTCGCTGAAGCGCGAGAACCGTCGGCTGCGTACCCTCAGCGCCGCGCCGGACGGCTTTGCCGGGGCCTCGACGCCGGCGCAGAACCTGCGGCAGATGATCGCCAAGGTGGCGCCCGCCAACAGCCGCATCCTGATCGCCGGCCCGGCGGGCGCCGGCAAGGACACGGCCGCGCGCCTCATCCACGCCGCCAGTCCCCGCGCCCGGGGCGAGTTCGTCGCGGTGAGCGCCGCCGGCATGACTCCCGAGCGCATCGATCTGGAACTCTTCGGCGAAGAGGGCGAGGGCGGCCGCCCGCGCAGGATCGGCGTCTTCGAGCGCGCCCACGGCGGCACGCTCTATCTCGACGAAGTCGCCGACATGCCGCGCGAGAGCCAGGGCCGCATCCTGCGGGTGTTGGTGGAGC
>Ga0307372_10011731_pt1 | contig 11629 bp, 10 predicted proteins | sample OX1MG_FD_202533 | JGI IMG/M metagenome (GOLD analysis project Ga0307372, IMG submission 202533) | Soil microbial communities from Risofladan, Vaasa, Finland - OX-1 | ecosystem: Environmental > Terrestrial > Soil > Coastal area > Acid sulfate soil | place: Finland: Risofladan, Vaasa | collected...
CTTGCCGAACTTGTTGTTCTGGATGGCGATGAACAGCTTGTAGAGGTCGACCAGCTCCGTCGGCGAGATTCGGGTGTTCTGGTCGCTCATCAGGATCTTTCCGGCCGCCATGCGCACCTTCAGCCGATTCTCGAGTGCGAACCGGTTGAGTTGATTCTCGAACTCGAGCGCCACCCGCGCGTGGTCGAACAGCACGAGCTTGAGGTAGATCGATTCGACCGCCAGGTTGAAGAGCTCGATGACCTTGGTCTTGTTGGGCGGGATCGCCTCGATGTAGCCGGCACTGGCCAGCCGGTACAGGGCCCGGGCGCACTCGAACTGGGTGATCCCGGCGCTGCGCGCGATCGCGACCACGTCCCGGTGGGCGTCGACCAGGGTGTAGACGGCCGCGAGCTCCGGCGGCGGCATGCCCACCTCGTGAGCCCGCCGACGGAAGATCATGTAGATGGACGGCACGACCGGGCTGATCTCGATCCACTCGTCGACCCGGCGCGTCCCCTCGATGATCAGCTGCATGCTGTCGATGGAGACGGGCACACCCCCCTCGCGCTCGGTCACGCCGGCCTTGAAGGTGAAGAAGCAGTTCCGCCACAAGAACAGCGTGAAGATCGAGATCTCGAGCAGCTGGTCCTGGCAGGCTTTCAGGTCCTCTTCCGTGATCACGCGGTTCGCCCGCAGGTGGCTGAGGACCGCGTCCTCGCTGCGGATGCCCTGCCGGTGGAGCGTTTCCACCTGATCGCGGCGCAGCTTGCCGATGCGGAGCAGCAGGTCCGTCCGGTTCGGCAACCGGCTTCCGGCGGCGACGTAGCTGATGTGCCCGTTCTCGAAGCTGATCGTGCGCGTGTTCCAGCCCTGGATGAGCGCCAGGACCCCGGTCTTCTGCGTGAATGTCAGCATCTGAAAGAGGTCGGAGAGCGAGAACGCGCCGAGTCGACCCTGCAGGTCGAGCTCCGTGTCATCGCCAGCGCTGGCGCCTCCGCGTGCCATCATCGCGCCTGCTCCAGCCCTTCCCCTACTGCGCTGGTAGGGTCACCGAGACGTCCGCCGTGGTCTGATGCCCTGCCAGATCGCTCGCCCGCACGGTGAGCGTTGCCGACGACGCCGTGGTGGATCGTCCATCCCACACCCCGATATACGCCCCCTGAGACGGCACATAGAGGAGGTCCCCCGCCGACGTGCCGTTCACCAGCAGCTCCACCTGGGTGACCCCGATGTCGTCGCTCGCCTTCACCCGCACCGTAAGCACCCGCCGATCTTGCGCCCCCGCGCTGGGCCGCTCGATCGTCACCGTCGGCGGCCGCTGGTCGTAGCCGAGCGCCCGCCACACGAGCTGCGCGATCTCGGCCTGCCCGGCGTTGTTCGGGTGGACGTCGGAGGGGTACCAGGTCCACGCGGCGATGTGGCCGCGGAAAGCCGGCTCGAGGTCGGCCACCTTCGCGCCGTCCGCCGCCGCCGTCTGCCGGATCACCTGGTTGAATTGGGACACCCACCAGGCGTCGGATCCCTGCTGGGTGGGATCGCCCTCACTCAGGTCGTAGTACGTCGTGACCACGAGGTCCGGCTTCTGATCCCCCAGGGCCGCCTTGATCGCGCCGAGCGCCGCGGGGTAGTCGGTCTTAAAGCTGTCCAGCCCGGCCTGCCTGGCCGCCTGGGACGCCCCGGCGAGGTTCAGCAGGTCGTTCCCACCGAGCGTCACCGTGACCGTGCGGAGTACACCGCCGCGCGCCTTGATCGCCGCGATGTCGCTCTGTGCGCGCTTGAGCTGATCTCCGTTCAGGAACGAGGTGGTCGTCTCCCCTGGCACCGCCAGATTGTCCAGCGTCACTGTCGCGGGGGTTCCGGCCGCCGTGTCGGAGCGCTCGATCAGGTCACGCACCAGCCAGGCGAAGCCGCGATCTCGCGGCAGGCTCGTCACGAGCCCCGCCGCGATCGAATCACCCAGCGCGAGGTAGACCTGCTCGGGCGCGGCGCTCGCCGCCGGCAAGCCGGCGAACGGCAGCCCGATGAGCAGCGCCGCCAGGACGCCGCAGACGGCCAGTACCAGCCGGCTCGGCTTCACCCCATCGCTCCCCACACGCCACTGAAACGCGAGAGAGCCGCCCGCAGCACCTCGCGCGACGTCGGATGGCTGAGCATCGCCGGAGCCTCGTCGGGCGCGGCCAGCAGCGCGTCGCGGTCGAGGTGAGCAGCGAACGCCGGCGTCGGCTCCGCCGCGAGCGTGAGATAGACCGCCCGGCGCTCGCGGCCGGCGACGGTAAACCGGTCGCTGCCGGCCCAGCCGAGAATCTCACCGCGCAGGCCCATCTCCTCCTCCACCTCACGCCGCGCCGTCTCGAAGGCCGCCTCTCCCGACTCGACGTGCCCTTTGGGCAGTACGATCGAGCCGTCGGCCGCCCGTCGCAGCGCGACCTTGCCCTCCGCCGGCAGTAGGACGACGGCGCCGGCCTGTGGGACGGCCTCCTCCTTCACCGAGGAGTCGAGCGCGGACAGCTCGAGTTCGGCGCGGAGCTTCGCATAGGTGACGGGTATCAGCTCCGGGAGCACCATCGTGTTCGCCAGGATTGGCATGAAATTCGCGTCGCCCTCCCAGCGCGGCACCACGTGGACGTGCAGGTGCTCGGCCACGCCCGCGCCGGCGACGCTGCCGAGGTTCAGTCCGATGTTGAATCCGTCGCAGCGCAGCACACGCTGCTGGGCGGCCGTGACCCACGGCAGGAGCCCGAACAGGTCCGCGATTGCCGAGGGTTCCAGCTCATCCAGCCGAGCGGCGTGACGAAAAGGCACGGCCATGAGGTGGCCCGTGTTGTACGGGAACAGGTTCATGATGACGAACGCCGACGCGCCGCGGTACAGGATTAGCTTCTCGACGTCGCGGTCGGGGGCCGGTTCGGTGCAGAAGATGCAGCCCGGCTCCCGCGTCCCGCCACCGACGTACCGCATCCGCCATGGCGTCCAGAGTCGCTCCATGGGCCATCCTCGGCTCTCCGGTGGTTCCTGGAGACGATCTTAGCAAACGCGGCCTCGCGGGATGTCCCCCGAAGGTCCCGGCCCGAAACCGGTTCTCGGGCTACCATCGCCCGACTCGCGCCCAGGGTGTCCGAACACTGTCTGCTATACTGGGCCAGACCGCGTTGCCGGGGGACCGTTTGAGGAGGCTCAACGCGGATGGCAGCGCCGACGGGGAGACAAGCGGCGGCACTCATCGCGGCGAGCGACGTCGCCAGGCGTCGCCTCAGCACTCGCACCAGCAAGGGGTGGTTCTGGCTGTCGGCGCATCTAGGCACCGACGGCGTGCTCGTGCTCGTCTCGTTCGTCGCCGCCTACTGGCTGCGCTACCGGCTGGAGTTCGGCGGGGAGGTACCCCCTGGCTCGACCCAGCCTTTTGGCTTCTTCGCCGGCAAGGTTGCGCTGCTCGTAATTGCCACCCTGGTGATCTTCCAGCTCCGCGGGCTCTACCGCCTGCCGCGCTGGACGAGCTTCCTCGACGAGGTGTCGATCGTTGCCAACGGGTCAACCATCGCCATGGCCCTCGTTATTCTCTACAGCTTCCTCGATCGCTTCTACCCGTCGCGCCTGATCTTCATCCTGGCCTGGGCGCTCATGATCGCCCTGCTCGCCGGCAAGCGCTACGTGACGCAGTCCGCCCGCCAGGTGCTGTGGCGGCGCGGTATTGGCGTCGACCGGCTCCTCGTCGTGGGCGCGGGGCCCGCCGGCCAGCGCATCATGCAGTACATCTACAACCAGCCGCAGCTCGGCTATCGGGTGGTCGGCTTCGTCGACAGCGTCCCCGCCGACGAGCACTGGGGCATCGCCACCGAGCGGCGCGTCGAGCGTCCGCAGTACCTCGGTGACCTCTACGCGGTGCGGGCCGTGGTCCAGGACCAGCACGTCAACGAGGTGATCATCGCCCTGCCTCCCACCGCGCACCGGGAGGTCCTCCGCATCATCGAGCAGTGCCGCGAGCGGGACGTCGACTTCACCCTCGTCCCCGACCTGTTCGAGCTGGCGCTCGACCACGTGCGCATCAACGAGGTGGCGGGACTGGCCCTGATCGAGATCAAGGACGCCCGCATCAGCGGCTGGAACTACGCCGTCAAGCGCGCCATGGACATCGGTATCGCCGCGTTCGTGCTCTCGATCGGCGCCCTCCCCATGCTGATCATCGCCATCGCCATCAAGCTCGACTCTGCCGGGCCGATCCTGTTCGGCCAGGAGCGCGTCGGCAAGGACGGCCGTCCCTTCGTCCTCTACAAGTTTCGCTCGATGTGCCGCGACGCGGAGCAGCGCAAGGCCGAGCTCCTGGGTGGGCAGGGCAAGGACGCGCTCCTGTTCAAGCTCCGGGACGACCCTCGCGTCACCCGCGTCGGACGGGTCCTCCGTCGCACCAGCCTGGACGAGCTGCCGCAGTTCTTCAACGTGCTGGTCGGCGACATGAGCGTCGTGGGGCCCCGCCCGCAGGTCCCGTCCGAGGTCGCGGCCTACGAGGAGTGGCACTACCACCGGCTGAAGGTGGCCCCGGGCCTGACGGGTCTCTGGCAGGTCAATGGTCGCAGTGACCTCAGCTTCGACGAGATGGTCAAGCTCGATCTCTACTACGCCGAGCACTGGTCGCCCTGGCTCGACATCAAGCTGATCCTGCGCACCATTCCCGCGGTCATTCTCGCCCGTGGCGCCTACTGATTGGCGACGCTGCTCTCGATGGTGTGATCCCCTCGGCGTTCCCGGGAGGCCGACGATGTCACCGCCTGCCACCTCGCGCGTCGACGTTCGCCCGCTCACCCCGGATACATGGGACGATCTGACAGCCCTGTTCGGCCCGAGCGGCGCCTACGCCAACTGCTGGTGCATGTGGTGGTGCCTGTCGCGCGCCGAGTTCGCCCGCTGGTCCGCCGACCAACGCCGGGAGGGGCTGCAGGCGCGGGTCGCGGCGGGTGAGGTCCCGGGCATCCTGGCCTACCTCGATGGTGAGCCCGCCGCCTGGTGCTCACTGGGCCCCCGGGAACGCTTCCCATCGCTCGAACGCTCCCGCACCCTCGCGCGTGTGGACGACGCGCCGGTCTGGTCGATCGTCTGCTTCTACGTCCCTCGCTCCCACCGACGGCACGGGCTCAGCGTCACCTTGGTCCGTGCGGCCGTCGACCACGCCGCCGGTCAGGGCGCCGTGCTGGTGGAGGCCTACCCGGTCGATCCGCGGGGCGGCACGGTTGACGCCGCCGCGGCCTTCACCGGGTTGTTGCCCGCGTTCGAGCGGGCCGGCTTCGTCGAGGTGGCGCGTCGCTCCCCAAGGCGACCGATCGTGCGACGAGCCGCCTCGGCGCCTGCGAGCGACGGGTGATCGGGACCCGTCGTCGTCAGGCTGCCCCGGTATCACCCGGTGGGTGTAACTGTCAGACCCCCAGAGAGGTTGTATCCTTAGCCGCGGTTCGATCCGGCGGCGACAACGAGCGGGTGGGAATGACCGAGCAGCGCGTGGCGCTGATCCACGACTACCTCAACCAGTACGGCGGCGCCGAGCGGGTGTTGGAGGCCCTGCACGCGGTCTACCCCGACGCCCCCATCTACACCTCTATCTACGCGCCGGAGCTCATGCCCGAGGCATACCGCGCCTGGGACGTGCGCAGTTCGTTCATGCAGCGCCTGCCGGGAGTGCACCGGCACCACCAGCCTTACCTCCCACTCTACCCGCTGGCGTTCGGGCGCCTGCAACTCACGGGCTACGACGTCATCCTGAGCTCGAGCAGCGCCTGGGCCAAGGGGGCGCACAAGCCTCCCGGTGCGCTCCACGTCTGCTACTGCCATAGCCCGATGCGCTTCGCCTGGGACTTCGGACGCTACGCGCAGCGCGAGCGGCTCGGGGCCGTGGCGCGCTCGGTGATGCCGCCGCTGCTGGGCTGGCTGCGGCGCTGGGACGTGGAGACCGCGCGGCGCGTCGACGCGTTCGTCGCCAACTCGACGGCCGTGGCACGCCGCATCCGCGACTACTGGGGACGGGACTCGACCGTCATCTACCCGCCGGTCGACACCGACGGTGCCCGGCCGGTACCGACCGGCGAGGTCGGAGACTACTACCTGCTCGTCTCGCGCCTGGTGCCCTACAAGCGCTTCGACGTGGCCATCCGGGCCTTCAACGCGCTCGGGCTGCCTCTCAAAATCATCGGCAGCGGCCGCGCGCGACCCGACCTGGAGGCCCTGGCCGGGCCGACCGTGGAGTTCCTCGGAGCCGTGACCGACGATGAGAAGTACCGGCTCTTCGCGCGCTGCCGCGGGGCCGTCTTCCCTGCCGAGGACGACTTCGGCATCGCCCAGGTGGAGGTTCAGGCGTCGGGACGTCCCGCCATCGCACTCGCCGCCGGCGGCGCGCTCGACACTGTCGAGGATGGCGTCACCGGCGTGCTCTTTGAGTCGCAGACGCCGGAGGGGATCGTCGCCGCGGTGCGTCGCTTCGAGGGACTTACCTTCTCTCCGGCCGAGATCGCGCGACGCGCCGAGCACTTCGGGCGTGGCCGCTTCGAGCGGGAGATCCGCGCGTTCGTGACCGACCGGCTCGCCGAGCACCGCGAGGCGTCCGCTGGTCGACAGCTGGAGGCAACCGCCACGTGGAACTGAAGGACTACCTGATCGTCCTGGTGCGACGCTGGTACGTCGTGGTGCTCGTCCCCGTTCTGGTGCTGGGCGGAGTCCTCTACCAGGCGGCGCACAGCCATCCGAGCTACACGGCCAGCACGCGCCTGTCGGTGGTGCGGCAGCCGGAACCGGATCCGACCACCGCGCCCTACTTCCGCTACGACGACTATTACACCTACCTGGCGAGCGAGTACCTGCTCGATGATCTCGTGGAGGTGATCCGCGGCAACGTGTTCGCCGGCGACGTCGCCAGGACGATTGCCGCCACCAACAACCTGCAGGTCTCCCCGGGCGAGATCCAGGGGGACATCACCGGGAATCGGATCAATCGCATCCTCACGGTCAGCGTGACGTCGACCGACCCGAGCCGTGCCGTGTTGATCGCGCGGGCGGCCGGCAAGACCCTGGAGCAGAAGGCGGGCTCCTACTTCGGCTACAGCGGTCCGACCCAGGGGGCGGTCGTCACCACCGTCCAGACCGCCGACGGCGCCGCGCCGAATACCCACCGCACGCAGCTGCTTGAGGCCCTTCAGGTGGCGGTCGGCGTGTTCGCCGGAGTCCTGATCGCCTACTTCATCGAGTACCTCGACGATCGCCTGCGCTCTCCCGACACCGTGACCGCCGCGCTCGGGCTGCCCGTGATCGGCGCCATCCCCAGTGGGAAGGGCCGCTAGGTGCGCCCAGAGGAATACGTGCTGATCGTGCTGCGGCGCTGGTGGCTGGTGGTGCTGGCGGCCCTGGCCGCGGCCGCCGTCGGCTACGGCGTGACCGCCACCCAGCCGCGCACCTATCAGGCCGGCACGAACCTGATGGCCATCGCCCAGCCGCCGGACTACTGGCTGGACCTCTACGCCAAGAATCGGCTGGCGTCCTACACCGACCTGATCAACAACTGGGACTTCGTGGCGGCCGCCCTGCAGCAGGCCCACCTCAACGTGACGCCGGGCGAGGTCATGGGTGGCCTCTCGGTGGGCCACAACCCGGACAGCAACACGGTGCAGATCGCCCTCACCGATACGGACCCGGCGCGGGCAGCGTCCGTCGTCAACGCGCTGGCCGATGCGTTCGTGGCGCGGTCGGTCAACGACAACCGCCAGATCGCCGCCGACTTCCCGGCCAACTCCAGCGGGCAACGCCAGGGAACGGTTCAGATCCTCAAGCTGGGAACCGCAAGCGCTCCCACGACCCCAATCGGTCCGCGGGTCAAGCTCAACACCGTCGCCGCGGCCCTGCTCGGCGGCGTCTTCGGCGTGCTGCTCGCCTTCGGAGCCGAGTACCTCGACGACACGCTGCGCACCGAGCAGGACATTGACCGCTACCTGGCGCTACCCACCGTCATCGCGATCCCGCGCCGGTCAACCGGGCGCTGAGCGCCGCAGACCGAGGAGGACAGTGCGTGAGTCAGACTCAGGACCGGGCCCCCATCCAGACGTGGGTCGCCGTCCCCGGCCTTACCGTGGTTTCCGATCCAACCTCGCCGGTTGCCGAGGCCTACCGGACATTGCGGTCGTCGATCAAGTTCGCCGACGTCAAGCCGCCGGTCCACTCGATCGCCATCGCGGATAGCGGCACCGGGGGCCAGCACGCCGCGGTGGCCGCCAATCTGGCGGCGGCGCTCGCGCTGGGCGGCGACACCGTTGCCCTGGTCGACGCCGTGTTGCGCCGCCCGGAACTGCACCAGTACCTTGGCCTGCCGAACGAGACTGGACTGTCCGAGTGGCTCGCGCGCGGCGACGTCGGGCAACCGCTGCCCCTGGTCGATACCCAGGTCTCCGGTCTGCGGTTCCTACCGGCCGGCCACGCACCGTCGGAGACGGTCGGGATCAGCCCGGTCGACCTCCTGGGTGGCGACGCCTGCGCGGCGCTGCTCACCGGGCTGCGCGACGAGGTGTCGTACGTGGTGGTCGACACGTCGCCGCTGCCGGAGTACGGTGACGCGCTGGCGCTGGCGCCGCGGGTGGACGCTGTGATCCTGCTCGTCCGCTCCGGGCATACCAAGCGGGCAGAGGCGCAGCGCGCAAAGGAGGCGCTCGACAGGGTCGGCGCGCGCGTCCTGGGGGCGGTCCTGACCGACACCGGACGTGGGATTTTTCGCTAGAGACAGCGGTGCGGTCGTGTCGGGGCCGCCGGCATGGCCGCGACGACCGCTCATTCCGTCGCGTCGCCGCGAACCCCAACCGCGACTGGTCCCAGCCATGACGCGCCCCAGCGCGTCAGCGGGTCGTGACCGCCGCCACACCGTGGGGAGTCAACGCGCCGGCTATCACCGCCTGCTGGTGCACCTCTTCCCGTGTCGCCGCCACACCGACCAGAACCACGATGACCGGATCCTTGTAGTAACTCGTCCGATCCGTTGCCGGCTCGACCGTCTTCAGGGACTCCGTCGCGGCCAGCCAGTCGACGATCGAGCCGAAGAGGATCCGGTGGGCCAGGGCGACGGCCCACGGCGTCGAGTTCGCCGCGACGTCGAGATGGTCATGCCCGGACGGTATTTCGGGGGATAGCGTACCGGGCCGTCGCCGGCGTCGAGTCGCGCGGCAACGGCGATGCTCACCCTGCCGGGTGGTTGGCGGGGTCCGTTTTTCCGGCTCGGACAACGAGGCCGAGTGCGGCCAGGCGGCCAAGAATCTCGTCGACCTCCTCGGACGACGAACCGATCCGTGCGGCGATGTCCGCCGGGGTGAAGGCCCCGTTCACGATCGCCAGCAGCGTCTCGTGCTCCACCGACTCGAGACCCTCCAGCACGCCCTCACGGAATGGAACGTCCGCTAGCGACACCGCTTCCTGACGGCCGTTGGTCGCCAGCCACTCGTCGGCCCGCCGGATGGCATCCAGCACGATCGGCTCGATGGGGATCTCGTCGACGAGCGGTTCCTCGACGTACGACTCCTGTGGAGTGTAGACGAAGCTGCCGCCGGGCTGGATCAGGATGCGGAACAGCGACGCCTCCAGCTGTGCGGCGACCGCCCGCGTGATCTGCCGAGAGTTGACGAACCCCAGTTCCACGAGTACGTCACCGATGCGCGTGCGGTCGAGCTCCACCGCCTGCAGCGCCAGCGCCTGCTCCATCTGGTCTTCCGTCACGTACCCCTGGTCGACGAGCAGCCGCCCGATGCGCAGATTGGCGTCGGTGGTCGTCACGGAGGCGACGTGTCCCCGGTCGAAGACCAGGGTGATCTCGTCGCCGGGAATGCTCAGCGTGAGGCGCCCCGAGCTCCCGTGGCTCGAGAGCACGTAGAGAATATCCGCCAGCGGCAGGTCCACCAGGTCGCCGTAGAAGCCCATCTCAGCCGGCTACGGGACTGTACTTCGCGATCGTGTCGACGGTGGCTGTCGAGCCCACCATCTGCAGCGTCTCGGTCACCAGTTGCTCCAGCTCTCCGACCTCCAATGTCGTCGTAGCCGTCACCACGGCACGGGTCTCATCCACGGTGACATCCGTGACTCGAACCGCGATACAGAACGGGATCTTCAGCAGTTCGTCGCGAAACGCCACGACCTCTGTCAGCCGGCGGACACCTCGCAGGACGACCACCCAGCGCGACAGGCGTTCGGGCTCCGCCGGCGCGGCGATCAGCGGAAGCCCGGCGTCGTCGATGTTTCGAGACAAGCCGGCCAGTAGATCATTGAGCGCCTCGTATTCACGCCGCACCTCAATATCCGCGTCCGCGAGCCCGTTACCGGACTCGCGACGCTGCGGCTGGTCGTCAGTCAAGGTCCCTCCCTTGCGCCCGGCGTCAGTGCCGGCGCCCACGTTCAACGTGGTCTCCCCACGAATCACACTAGCGGCCTATCACTTCGAGCGTCAAGGCGGCGGAAGTCCTAACGCTTCGCGCTCCGTCTGTACTGCCGTGCCGCGGAGTCGGCGCGCACGTGTCGTCCGCGGCGCGCCCCGTCCGACCTGCCGTGCTGGACGTACCGTCCCTCGGTGCTACACTGGCCGTGGCTGCCGGTCTTGCCGGGATGCGCGACCCCGACACCGGTCCGGCCGATGCGGGAGGAGCCAGCCGTGCTCGCCACGGTCCTGACCTGTGCGGTGCTCGGGCTCGACGGGGTACTGGTGGAGGTCGAGGTCGACAACGGCACCGGCATACCGGGCATGACCATCGTCGGGCTGCCCGACACCGCGGTGCAGGAGTCCCGCGAGCGGGTACGCGCCGCGATTCGCAACTCCGGCGCCCGCTTCCCGCTCGGGCGCATCACCGTCAATCTCGCTCCGGCCGACATTCGCAAGGAGGGCCCCGCCTACGATCTGCCGATCGCCCTGGGCATCCTGCTCGCGTCAGGCCAGGTCATCGCCGATGTCGCCGACGCGATGGTCATCGGTGAGCTGTCGCTCGACGGCGGCCTGCGCCACGCGACCGGGGTCTTGCCGATGGTCGGACTGGCGCGCGAGCGGGGCCTGCGGCGCGCCTTCGTTCCGGCCGTCGATGCCCCCGAGGCGGCCCTGATCGAGGACATCGACGTCTTCCCCGTCGCCAGCCTGCCCGACCTCGTCCGGCACCTGACCGGCGAGGCATCCATTCTGCCCTACTGCTGCCCGGTCGACCCCGACGTCGACGACGTGCCCGACGCGGTGATTGACCTGCAGCACATCCGCGGCCAGGAGCACGTCAAGCGCGGGCTGGAGGTCGCCGCGGCCGGCGGCCACAATCTGCTGATGTCCGGGCCTCCTGGCGCCGGCAAGACGCTGATCGCCCGCGCCATGCCCGGCGTCCTCCCGGCGCTGGGGCGGGACGAGGCGCTCGAGGTCTCGAAGATCTACTCGGTAACGGGTCTTCTGCCCTCCGACCGTCCACTGCTGCGCCACCGGCCGTTCCGCGCGCCGCACCACACCATCAGCTACGCGGGGCTGGTCGGCGGCGGGACCTGGCCGCGCCCCGGCGAGATCACCCTCGCCCATCGCGGCGTCCTCTTCCTGGACGAGCTGCCGGAGTTCAGCCAGCGCGTGCTCGAGGTGCTGCGCCAGCCGCTCGAGGACCGTATCGTCACGATCTCCCGCGCC
>Ga0307372_10011732_pt1 | contig 11627 bp, 9 predicted proteins | sample OX1MG_FD_202533 | JGI IMG/M metagenome (GOLD analysis project Ga0307372, IMG submission 202533) | Soil microbial communities from Risofladan, Vaasa, Finland - OX-1 | ecosystem: Environmental > Terrestrial > Soil > Coastal area > Acid sulfate soil | place: Finland: Risofladan, Vaasa | collected...
GACACATTCGTAGCGGTCGTGCGCCAGTTCGCGTGGTGCTCTACAGGGCTACCTGGTCCGCAGTGCGCTGGAACCCGTTGATGAAGGCGCACGATCAACAACGGCGTGCGCGTGGAAAGCTTGCCAACGTGGCCTGGGTCGCCTGCATGCGCAAACGGCGGACCCTCGTGAATGCACGTCGACGCGATGAGCGGAGCGCGGAGGGATGACTGCCCGGCTAAACGCCAAATTCCAAGACAGTTGCTGAGTTGTGCATTCCCCGATATCAAAAAACCCAGGTTGCCGGTGCCGTTTTATGGTCTGCGTACGAGTCTGTAATGATTCGCCGTTCGATCACTCAAACGGTGCTGAGCTGCTTGATTGGCCCGAATTTTGATGGGTTTTTAGAGGCGCCCTATAGTTCCAGGCATCGGCTTGTATCATCGGTGTCCGGGATCGTGAGAGGCCTGCCGGTCGTTTGAATTCGCTGCCTACGATGATCGCCGTCTACTCGAAGTCCGATTAGGCCGATATCGTAGCTGCCGAACTGCGTCGCATCATTGGGATCGAGGACGCTAGATCGGAAGACTGGAGCCGGCTACACGTCTTCGCGTGCAGGCGAGAGTCAAAGGGGCCAGGCTCGCGTTTTTTTAATGGGCAAGTCGGATTTGCCACGTTGAAGTCAAAGATGCTTTGTCTGCTTTCACTTGGAACCGTATTGGTCAAAGGCGATAACCTGAGTGCCATGTCCAATCTACATCGCGCATTTGTTGTACTGATTTCCCTGTCTTTGGCGTCCGTCGCGTCGGGGGCACCGCAGGGTGCCTCTGAACCGGTTTTGGATGCCACTGCCCCGCCGACGGCGCTGGCCCAGGCTCGACCGGTAACTGCACGCCACGCAATGGTGGTGTCAGCACAGCATCTGGCGACCCGTGTGGGCCTGAATATCCTCAAGCGCGGCGGTAATGCGGTGGATGCGGCGGTGGCGATGGGCTATGCGTTAGCGGTGGTGCATCCCTGTTGCGGCAATATCGGCGGCGGCGGGTTCATGGTGTTGCACCTGGCCAACGGCAAAAACCTGTTCCTGGATTTCCGTGAGAAAGCGCCGCTGAAAGCGACGTCGACGATGTATCAGGATACCGCCGGAAATGTCGTCAAAGGGCGCAGCACGGATACCTATCTGGGCATCGGCGTGCCCGGCACGGTGATGGGCCTCGATATGGCGTTGCAGCATTACGGCAGTATGTCGCTCAAGCAGGTCATGGCGCCCGCGATCAGACTCGCGCGCGACGGCTATGTGCTGCAACAGGGTGATGTGAACATCTTTGACAAGCGCACCGACGTCTTCCGCAAGCATACCAATGTCGCGGCGATCTTTCTCAACCGCGGCCAACCCTGGAAAGTGGGTCAACGTTTGAAACAACCGCAATTGGCGCGGACGCTGGAGCGGATCGAGCAAGGCGGCACGGCGGCGTTTTATCAGGGCGCAATCGCCCGCGCGGTCGTTGCTTCCAGCAAGGCCAACGGCGGCATCCTGTCGATGGATGACTTCGCCAACTATTCGGTGCAATGGGCCGCGCCGATACGCTGCAGCTACCGCGGCTACACGCTGATTTCCGATCCGCCGCCCAGTTCAGGCGGCACCACCATTTGCCAGATCCTCAAACTGATTGCGCCCTATCCGTTTGCAAAATGGGGTTACGGTTCAGTCAATAGTGTGCATTATCTGGTGGAAGCCGAACGCCGCGCGTTTGCCGATCGCAACGCTTATCTGGGTGATCCGGCGTTTGTGCACAATCCGATCAAGGCACTGCTTGCGGGCGCACATATTGCCAAGATGCGCGCCAGCATCCAGGCCGACAAGGCCACGCCGTCGTCACAGATCAAGGGCAGTCTCGGGTCGGTTGAAGGCACCAACACCACGCACTACTCGGTGGTGGACGCGCACGGCAATGCGGTGGCCGTCACCTACACGCTCAACTACCTGTTCGGCGTGGGGCAGATTGCCGGTGACACCGGGTTCTTCCTCAACAACGAGATGGACGATTTCACTTCCAAGCCCGGCGTGCCCAATTCCTTCGGGCTGGTACAGGGCCGCACCAACCAGATCGAGCCGGGCAAGCGGCCGCTGAGTTCGATGTCGCCGACCATCGTGATGCGTCACGGCAAGTTATTCATGGTGACGGGCAGCCCGGGCGGGTCGACCATCATCTCGACCACGCTGGAGAGCATCCTCAACGTAGTCGATTTCGGCATGAACCTGCAGCAGGCGGTCGACGCGCCACGTCTGCACGAGCAATGGCTGCCGGATCGAGTGTTTGTCGAACCGGGCTTGCTGACGCCGAAAGTGCAAGGCAAGCTGGAGGCCATGGGCCATCACTTCCGCACCATCAAGTCCTGGGGCGCCGCAGAAGCCATCCTGGTCAATCCGAAAACACATCTGCTGGAAGGCGCCAATGATCGTCGACGTCCCGCGGGTCTGGCCGCAGGTTACTGAAGCTGATCTTCGTCTTACTGCGGGGGCATCTCATCCTGGCTGCTCGCCACGGCCATCTCCAGGCCGACCTGTGAAGTGTGCACCATCGGGATGAAGTCGCCCTGTTCGGCCAGCGCTGGCGCGACCCGTTGGAAGCTGCGCAGGATACCGAGCAGCGCCAGTACGCTGAGCACGGCCGCCAGATAGTAAGGCAGACCACGGGCGCCAAAAGAATCGAACATGAGGCCACCGATGAGCGGGCCAAAAGCGGAGCCAAGACCGACCGAAAGCAATAACGCTTTGGTCGCGGCCAGTACTTCATGTGGTTGCAGCAAATCGTTGGTGTGCGCAACCGCCGGTGCGTAGAGGCTCAGCGTTGTCGCGCCGAGCCCGAAGGCGAATGGCAGCAGCCACGGCGGTGATTGCGTGGCGGCGGCCAACAACAGGGCAAAAACCACGCCGCTGGTTGCCGCGCCAATCAGCACCGGGCGCCGTCCAACGCGGTCAGACAGACGCCCGAGCGGCCATTGCGCCAGCACGCCGCCGGCGATGACGCTGGCCACGAACGCACCGTCGCCCGTGGGTGATAGCCCAATGCGTGAAGCGAAAGCCGCGCCCAATCCCCAGAATGCACCGGTAGCCAGGCCTGACAGAAATGTCGCGGTCAGCGCGAACGGCGCGTACTGCATCAATCGCCACGGCGACAATTGTGGCGCGCTGCCCAGCGTGGGCTGTGCCAGCCGCGTCGCCGTGACCGGCACCAGTCCCAGGACGACCAGCATGCCGGCGATCAGAAACAAGGTGGAGCCGGTCACCGGCGCTGCCATCAGCAGTAGTTGTCCCGCGGCCATCGCCACCAGCGTCAGCGTAATGTAGAAGCCGGACACGCTGACCCGGTAAGCCCGGGGCAGGCTGGCATTGAGCCAACTCTCGGTCACCATGTAGATGCCGACCATGGCGACGCCGGCAATCAGGCGCAGCACCAGCCACCACCACGGATTGATTGACAGGGCGTGCGCCAAGGTGACGCTGGCAACAATCGCCGCGAACGTCGCGAAGGCACGGATTGAGCCGACGCGCTGGATCAGCAAGGGACAGACAAAGCTACCCAGAACGTAGCCGAAGAAATACGCCGACATCACCAGGCCAAGCTGCCAGCCGGGGTAATGCGCCAGGGTTGCACGCACGCCCAGCAGTGAGCTGAGCAGGTCCATGACGACCAGCAAAATCGTGATGCCTAGCAGCAGGCCGGACAGACTGCGAATCAGCGGGAACACGGTATCGAATCCGGTGGCATGGGGCGGTCGCCCGACACGAGATCGTAGTACCAACATGCGGATTGGTTGGCGACGCGCATGTTTTAATATCCAAGGATGTGGGTACTCCGGTAATATTCACACCAACCGCCATGTCCGAACTCCTTCTCGCCCCCACTGAAGCTCGCGTACTCGCTGCGCTGGTGGAAAAATCCATCACCACCCCGCAGTACTACCCGATGACGGTAAACGCACTGATGGCCGCGTCCAACCAGAAGACGGCGCGGCAGCCGGTGATGAGCCTGAGTGAGGGCGCGGTCGGCGCGGTGCTGAACCGGCTGGCCGAGGATTCGCTGGTGGCGCGCGACGATGCCGGCAGCCGGGTGCCGAAGTGGCGGCACCGGTTCCAGCATCAATTATTGTTGAAGCCGGCCACCCTGGCGGTGTTGGCGGTTTTGATGCTGCGCGGGTCGCAGACGGCGGCGGAGCTGCGCGCCAATGCCGCGGGGTTGGGCGGACCCGCCGATGCGGAGGGCCTGAACGCGGTACTCGATGACCTGGGTGATCGTGCGCAGCCGTTGGTGCGGTTGCTGCCGCGGGCGCCCGGCCAGTCGACGCCGCGCTACGCGCACCTGTTGTGTGGTGAACCGAAAGCAGAGGCCGCCGGGCCTGCCCCCGCCGATCCGGGACCTTCTTCACTGCAGGCGCGGGTCAGTGCGCTGGAAGCACGGGTTGCGGAGTTGGAGCAGCGTCTCTACGCTACCTGAACATACGTCAGGTTGACGGTCGCCGTGTCGGGATCATGAATGCGCATTAAAATGCGGAGCATTGACATCGTCAGTGCGCCGATCAGGTTCGGTCCCTGCTGGATGTACCGGCCGCCCCATTGCCGTTGGGAGCGCGGGTGGTGATGGCCACTGCGGATATTGCCGCAATGAATGGAATCGACTCCGATGCAAGACCGTTTGATCGTCGCCCTCGATCTGCCCGACGCCGACGCCGCCCGCGCGTTGGTGACGCGCATCGGCGATGCCGCGAATTTTTACAAGATCGGCATGGAACTGTGCATGGCACCCGGTTTCCTCGAACTGATCAGTTGGCTGCGTGCGCAGGACAAGCAGGTGTTTGTCGATCTCAAGTTCTTCGACATTCCGCAGACGGTGGCGCTGGCGGTGGCGCGGCTGTCCGCGCATGACGTGCAACTATGCACCGTGCATGGCAACCAGAGCATCATGCAGGCGGCGGCTGGAGCCAAATCCAACGGCCTGAAAGTATTGGCGGTGACAGCGCTGACCAGCCTTGACCGCGGGGATCTCGCCGACCTCGGCTTCGACTGCGATGTCGGCGAGTTGGTGTTGTCGCGCGCGCGACGCGCGCTGGCTGCTGGCTGCGACGGCGTGGTGTCCTCGGGCTTGGAAGTCGAGCGCTTGCGTGCCGAGGCACCGGCCGAGCTGATTGTGGTAACGCCCGGCATCCGGCCGGTCGACAACGACGTTGAGACTGACATGAGCGATCAAAAACGGGTGATGACACCAGCGCAGGCGATTGCCGCCGGGGCGACGTATCTTGTCGTCGGCCGACCGGTCCGCGACGCGGCCGACCCACGCGCCGCGGTGCTCGCCATCCAGTCTGAAATCGCCGGAGCCATCGCATGAGCGCGCTTGCCAACGATCGCTACCTGCGCGCGTTGCGCCGCCAGCCGGTGGACCGCACGCCGCTGTGGATGATGCGTCAGGCCGGACGTTATCTGCCTGAATACCGGGCGACGCGGGCCAGGGCGGGCGACTTCCTGACCCTGTGCAAGACGCCGGAGCTGGCCTGCGAAGTGACGCTGCAGCCGGTCGAGCGCTACGACTTCGACGCCGCCATCCTGTTTTCCGACATCCTCACCATCCCCGACGCGATGGGCCTGGGCCTGCACTTTGTCGACAACGAGGGGCCGGCGTTTCATCATCCGCTGCGCAGCGCGGCCGACATCGCCCGGCTGGGCGTGCCTGATCCGGAAACCGAACTGCGCTATGTGATGGATGCGGTGCGCCACGTCAAAAGCGCGCTGGCCGGGCGGGTGCCACTGATCGGTTTTGCCGGCAGTCCGTGGACGCTGGCCACCTACATGATCGAAGGCCGCGGCTCGCGTGATTTCCGTTACGCCAAGACCATGCGTTACGGCCAGCCGCAGCTGTTGCAGAGTCTGCTGGCCACGCTCAGCGAAGCGGTGGCGTTGTACCTGGCGGCACAGGCGGCGGCGGGTGCCGATGCGCTGATGATCTTCGACACCTGGGGCGGCGCACTGGATCCAGCCGGTTATCGCGGCTTCTCGCTGGCGTCGATGCGATCCATCGTCGAGCGGCTGAAGACGCTGGCGCCGGAGGTGCCGGTGACCTTGTTCTCGAAAGGCTGCGCGGCACACCTGGAGGCGATGGCCGACACCGGCTGCGCCGCGCTGGGCGTGGACTGGACCACCGGCCTCGGCACGGCGCGCGCGGTGACGAATGGACGGGTGGCGCTGCAAGGCAACCTCGATCCGACCGCCTTGTTCGCCGATCCCACCACCATCCGCCAGCAGGTGGCGGCAACCTTGGCCGACTACGGCTCCGGCCCCGGCCATATCTTCAACCTCGGCCACGGCATCCTGCAGCAGACGCCGACCGAGCACGTGACGGCGCTGGTCGAGGCGGTGCACTCGCTGAGCCCGCCCTACCACCAGATGGAGCAGGACGGCTGAGTCATGGCCGCGAGAGGGCTGCCGGTGCCGTTGGTCGGTGTGCTGTCGTTCACGCTCAACGCCATGGACGAGCAGTTCGCCGGCATGATCGACTTCACCATCGTCTACCGGCTCTGGACGGGAAAAGATACAGAGCAGGCCAGACCCAAGACGGCCGGGAAGGTTTTGGAAGTAAGCTTTGCAATCAACTACGTCTACCTCAACGCTTCGACACAAACGTCTGGAAACGACTAGCATCGGTGTGAGAGTCACCGTCCGAGCCCATCGCTGCGGCGAACGGCCGGGATAGGGGAGGTCGAATGAAATTTCTCAAGCCGCTGGATGCCGCATGGCTGTACGCCGAATCGCGCGACACACCGATGCACGTCGCCAACCTGCAGATATTTTCGCCGCCGAGAAACGCGCGGCCGCATTTCCTGCAGACTCTGGTGGCCCGGGTCAAGACCACGCGGTCGCTGGCGCCGCCGTGGAATCGGCGGTTGCGGCGGTTGCGGCGGTTGCGGCGGTTGCGGCGGTCGCCGCTGCGCGGCGTGTTGCCGTCCTGGGAAACCGACGAGGACCTCGATCTCGACTATCACGTGCGCCACTCGGCGCTGCCGCACCCGGGCGGCGAACGCGAGCTGGGCGTGCTGGTGTCGCGCCTGCACAGCCATCCTCTGGATTTCAGTCGCCCGCTGTGGGAATGCCACATCATTGAGGGGTTGGAAGGCGGCCGTTTCGCGCTCTACACCAAGATGCATCACGCGCTGGTCGACGGTGTCGGCGGTATGCGCATGATGCAGCGTTCGATGTCCACCAGTCCTCGCACCAGGGGTTTCGAACCGCCGTGGTCGATCGAGCATGCCGCGCCGAAACGCGCCGTCACCGAGGCGGCGGTTTCGACGCTGGAAGCAGCGCGCGGTCAACTGGCTGCGCTGCCCGAAGCGGCCCGCGTGTTGGTCGAGGTCTGGCGCGCCAAAAGCCACGGCGACGCACTGGAAGCGCCGTTTGCGGCGCCGAAGTCGGTACTCAACGGACGCGTCACCGCACAGCGTCGGTTCGCCACCCAGCAGTATCCGCTGGCGCGGCTGAAAGCCATTTCCAAGGTGGCCGATGCCACCCTCAACGATGTCGTGCTGGCAATCAGTGCCGCCGCGTTGCGGCGCTTTCTGAAAGAGAAGAACACACTGCCGCGCCAGTCGTTGACCGCCGGTCTGCCGGTGTCGGTGCGGCTCCGGGACGATGCCGAGGCCGGTACCGCGATCAGCTTTATCATCGCCTGCCTGGCGACTGATCGCGCCGACCCGCTGCGGCGGCTGCGTGCGATCCAGACCTCGACAGCGCGCGCCAAAATCCATCTGCAGAGCCTGCCCAGGGCGGCGCTGTCGTCCTGTACCATGATGTTCATGGGGCCGTTCATTGGCGAGCTGGTGTTGGGGCTGGGTGGCGTTGGCCGGCCGATGTTCAACCTCACGATTTCCAACGTACCGGGGCCGGATCAGCCGATGTATTTGTGCGGCGCCCGGCTGGAAGCGATGTATCCGGTGTCGGTGCTGATTCACGGACAAGCGCTGAACATCACCTGCGTCAGTTATGCCGGCAGTCTCAACTTCGGCTTCACCGGCTGTCGCGACACCCTGCCGCACATGCAGCGGTTGGCGGTCTATACGGGTGAGGCGCTGGACGAATTGGAAGCGGCGCTGTGCAAGCAATGGCGGTGAACTGTGCTGCGGTAATGGTCTGGAAAGATTAACCACAGATTGCACAGATTACGCAGATTGATTGGTCCTGGCGTTATCATTGTTTTGGGTGGATCGTCGTTGCGGCGAGCACGATGGCTCTGCTCCTGTTTTTGATGCCGGCGTTCGCCGGCATGACAAATCAAAATAAAGCATTGGGGTCAGAACCGAGATGATCATAGTGGACATTGAACAGCGAGTTTCAGCTCTAGAGAAGTTGGTCTTAGACCAGCAAGTAGAACTCATGGCAATGGACATCTTGCTTAGGTCGCTTATCGTTTCTTCTCCAGAGTCCTCCACGCTTGAAAAAGCCATCGCATCCCTCTCATCAAGTTTTTCAGACGAACTACGAGAGCATGGGTTTTCAACCGGTCGTGCACCGAAGGTGCCGCAGGCAGTAGAGGCGTCAGTCCTTGCCCACGTTGCTCGTTGGCAAAAACTCTTTCCTGCAAGTCCATCATCTTCTTCAGGCGGTCACGCGTGAAATTGTCCTGTGTTGGCGCCCAACCAAGCGTATATGGCTCTCACCCCACAAGCCCCGAGTGACACATCAGTTGTAAGCCTCACCAGCCCCGGTCGTCTGCGCTCGTATATCCGGCATCTCCGGGTTGCTTTACCGGCTGTCGCGACACCCCGTCGCACATGCAGCGGTTGGCGGTCTATACTCTGAGGCGCTGGACGAATTGGAAGCGGCGCTGGGCAAGAAACGGCGGTGAGCGGTGAGTCGGGGTCTCATGCTACAACATTCCGCAGTTATCAGCTATTAATTATCGATCTCAGGGTTTAAACCACCGGCTTTAGCCGGTCAGCTTTAGCTGCGAGGATTGCCGCGATGAGGAGGAGCGGCATGGACTACAGATTATGGAAGCCATACGGTTTATCAGATTGGATATCATTTTGTGTGGGTAACGAAATACCGATACAAAGTGCTGTCAGGCGAACTGGCGGAGCGGGTACGCGAGTGAGTGCGGGAGACGTGCGAGGCGTTTGAGATTCGGATTATGAAAGGGGTAGTGGGCAAGGTCATAGCTGGTCGCCTTCAGGCGACTCACGCTGTTATGGCGCCTTTGAGGCGCTCACCCTAAAGCCCCCGGCTCTGCCGGGGGATACTTACTGGGGAATTCAGGGAGAAACATGATGGTCATCAAAGCCGAACAGCCGAACAGCCGAAGAAATTCGTGTGGAGCTGACCAAGCTAAAAACCTATTGGTACTCGCCGATAGATTTCGGGCAAGGCGTCGTTACGGGGGGCTGGAATAAACAAAGACGCTTTTCCAGACGTAAGAGATTGCTGCAGATTCCGGAAGACCTGTCTGGAAAGCGTCTGCTCGATATTGGTAGTTGGGATGGTTATTGGGCGCTTGAGTTCGAGCGTCGAGGTGCCGATGTCGTGTGTCTCGATAACTGGGACGATCCATCCTTTGAACAGTTCACGTTCGTCAAACGGTACTTTGACTGCAAATGGGAACATCGTCGTCTCGACGTCCAAACGCTGGATGAAAATGTGGCGGGGGAATTTGACGTCGTGTTTTTTGCCGGTGTCCTTTATCACCTGCGGTACCCGTTGGATGTGTTGGAGCGCATTCGTCGCGTGACCAAGGATTTGTTGATTTTGGAAACGGTGGGGATGATCCCGTTCATCCATGAGTCATTCCCGATGATGGCGTTTTTCCCTGGCGACGACGAAGCCGTTGCTTCGGGCCGTGATTGGGGCATCAGCGGCGCTGCAACCGTTGCTTGGTTGAGGGAAGCACTGCTGTCAGCCGGTTTTGCGCGCGTCGAGGTCAAATACACCCCGTCTTTCAACTGGCTCAAGAAGCTCAAGGCGCTCGTGACGAATCAGCCGCAGCATGGTCGTATCATAATTCACGCACATGTGAATTGAGTCCATTGTGCGCGGCACGTTTATGATGGTGGATGCGGGCAAAAAAGCTTTACTTCAATTCGTTATGTCGGCGAAAGTCGGTATCCAGTGGGCAGAAACAGGGCTATTGCTATAGCCGAATTCAGGCCTTTGTCCACTGCTGTCTGAAATAAAAAATGTATAAATGTGGAAAGCATTGCAGTACCTGAGTACGAGTTCCACCACACATTGGAGTCGTGATCCGATGATGGTTGAACCGAAAGCCGAGAATGCAAAGACCACAAAATTGCGCCGAACGTTTTGGGCGGATTCCCAACCACACAGTCTTCGATATGACTAATACACCCACTCCAATCGCGCATATCGCTGTCTATGTCGCCGGCAACATTGGCGACTCTGTACTGCACCTTGGTTTCATGCGTGCTTTGTCGGAGCATTTCTGTCGGCCGCTTATCCTCATTAACAGCCTGACGTCCGAGATCAATCGTTTGTTTGATGCACAGCCTTATATAGAACGCACTATATCGGTCCGAAGCATTGCGCAAGAAAGTGATCGACGCCAGCGCACGCAGCTCATGCAGGAGCAGATTGAGGCTTTGCATCTCGACACGTTGTTTCTTTTTACGTTCCACAGCTATGTGGCAATCGCGGCATGGCGAGCCAAGGTAAAGCAACGCTTTGGCTTCGTTCGTCGCCATCAGTTCTACAACTCAATGCTGTTAAGCCACAGCGTGTTCGTACATAAGACTGGTGTGCAACACCCGGATACTCACAGTTGGTTGCCCAAATTGTTCCGCCGTCATGATCTGCCTGACAAAGCGCTCTACCCGTCCTTGTTCGACGCTGAAACATCTGTTATCGCTGCCGCGGCACTTTGCGCGACGCTTACCCCCCCGCTACTTAATCGCGCTTGGATTGGGTGCCGCTGCAACGACGAGACGTTATCCGGCAACGCTTTGGGTCGAACTCATGGAGCACTTGGTTAAATGTGACTCGCAATACTCTTTTTTGCTTTTTGGCGCGAAAGATGTAGCCGATGTCGCCGCTGCTATTCTCTGCCGCTATAGCGGTAGAGCAAGCTTACTGGACATAACCGGAATGAATCTGGATTTGCGCATCGGCAGTGCTCTTTTAGCTCGCTGTTTGGGCTGCATCAGCAACGATAGCGTGGCCATGCACCTATCAATAGGGCACCGGCTCCCTACCGTGGGTTTGTTTGGAACCTCACCTCTAATGCATTACGTCCCTTGGCTATGTCCACTTGGTGCGGATAGTCCTGGCGGCATGGCCGGCATCTCCAGCGCTCGTGTAGCTGCAGCCTTCATTGAGCAGATTGCCGCGTTTCCCAGAGACAATAAAGCATATTCCGCCTGTTGCGCTGATGCGTCTTAGGCCCCCTCTAACCCGCGAACGGCTTTCGAAGCCGACTAATCAGCGAGATATCCGGATTTTTATCGGCCGAGACATTGACCTTGCCCTTGCCCTTGCCCTCGAATTACGTACCCCATAACCGAGGTCATAGACTGGCTTGTTTCGTCTGATCGGCCAGCCAGAGTTGCTCGAACTGCATCGGGCTGATGTAGTTCAAAGTGGAGTGTAGCCGGGACGG
>Ga0307372_10011734_pt1 | contig 11626 bp, 10 predicted proteins | sample OX1MG_FD_202533 | JGI IMG/M metagenome (GOLD analysis project Ga0307372, IMG submission 202533) | Soil microbial communities from Risofladan, Vaasa, Finland - OX-1 | ecosystem: Environmental > Terrestrial > Soil > Coastal area > Acid sulfate soil | place: Finland: Risofladan, Vaasa | collected...
TCGTCGAAACCATCTTCGACTCTGTGATTCGCGCCCTGCAAGGTGGCGACAAGATCGAAATTCGCGGCTTCGGTTCGTTCCGCATCCGCCAGCGCAATCCCCGCATCGGGCGCAATCCCAAAACCGGGGAGCGGGTGGAAGTTCCCGCCAAGCGCGTGCCTTATTTCAAGCCTTCAAAGGAATTGCGCGACCTCGTCAATCCCTCCGAGGCGACCCAGGCGCCGCTGGCGAAATCAACTTAGCCGGCAATTCCAATCACGCTCAGCATCCGTCCGCAACGGCCCTTCGAAGCCCGGTGCGAGAAAAACAGCTCGTGCTGACATACCGTGCAGCCTCCCACCATCGCAATCGCCTTGGGGCGCAGGCCGGCGGCGAGGAGCTGCCGGCGGTTCGCTTCCGCCACATCCAGGTGCAGCGCCGGGCCAATCGAGGAATGCCCAGGCGCACGCTGGGTGAGAAACAGCATGGGGTATTTCGCGCGCACCGGATCGGTGTCGGAAACCTCGTGAAATAGCTCGTGCGCATACCTAAATTGCGATTCGAACTCGGAGAGCACTTCTTCGCCCACGGGATAGCAGCACGCCCCGATGCCAGGCCCGATGGCGGCGATCAGGTCCTCAGGGCGCGACCCGAACTCGAGCCGCATGCGCCCAATCCCCCTCTCCACAATGCGCTTCACCGTGCCCCGCCAACCCGCATGGAACGCCGCCACCACTCTTCGCCGCCGGTCGGCCACCAGTACCGGTGTGCAATCGGCGGTCTGCACCCCGATCAGGATTCCGGGACGGTCGGTCATCAGGCCGTCGCCACGACGGGTCGATGCGGCAGGCTCCCCGTCGGCCAGGTGCACCAGGCTGGAATGAAATTGTTTCAGCGTGACAATCGGAGTCCCGGAATCGCCCGTGATCGCTTCCGCCAGCAGCCGGCGGTTGGCAATCACATTCTCCCGCTCGTCGTCCGCGGTGAATCCGAGATTTTGCTCGCCGTTAGCCCCCTCAGCGGCATAGCAACGGCTCACTCCCCCGCGGCGGGTGCTGAATCCGTGCCAGAGCCACCCCAGGGCGTCCCACCCGTGAACGCCCACCCATTCCACTCCGTTTGTGGCGCGCCGCGGCTCCGCCATAGGCGGGCGGATTTCTTCCGAATTTTGCTCCTGAAACCGGCTCCGTTGGGCAACTGCGGCTCGCTTGCCTCTGCGACTGCGGGTCAACCCCGCATGCTCGAACAAGGCGTCGATCTCCCCGAGATCGCTCTCTTCCCTCCCAGCTTGTGGTACTGGCGGACCTCCGCTTGTCTCGCGGGAGGACGAAGAAGCGCGCCGGGATTGCCGTGGAGAACGCGCGGGGAGAGCAGCCATCTATTTGATTTTAGCGGGTGATTGCAGCCATCGAGAGCCGCGGCAGCAGATTGCTGCGGGAAGAGCATGTGGGCCTGCCTTCCGGCAGGCCCGCTCGAGAGGCGTTCATTTGGAAGGGATCCTGGAGGGAGTTTTGAGAAGGGGTTCCGTTAACCGGAACCTTCAAAGAGGATGGTACACCTGCTTTGGAGGGCTTTGTTTCGGGGAAGCCTCTGCTTGTTACTAGTTTGGACGCCGCCCCCACAGGATTGGTTGCTTTTTCTTGCTGTGGAATTCCACTCCGCCGCCTGTTGTGATCGCGGACACTCCGGGTCCGAATTAAGTTGCACAAAACGAATGGCCTTGGCGAAGATGGAACTATGAAGCGCTGGCTCCTGTGGCTCGTGGTGATCGTTGCCGTGTTCGTCATCGGCTGGTACTACTTCTTTTACCGCGGGAGCACAAAAACCGGCAACCCTCAGCAGACCGCCTCCACCGATACTACCGCTCAGAGCGGGCCCGTGCCCGCGAAAATCACCTGGGAGACGGTCGAGCGCCCGCAGGCCGGGATCAAGCTGGATATGCCGGCCGGCCCGAGGGAGTATGAGGTGCCGTCGTACAACCGGAATGGCTCCGCCGAGCAGATCGAGATGCTCTCGTCCAATCCCGACCCCACCACCACCTACGCCATGGCCTGGGAGGACAATCCCCCGGTTGCACGGGTCAACCGCGACAATCCGGATCGGACCCTGCAGGCGGCGCGCGACGGGATGCTGGAGCGCACCCAGACCTACCTGATCACGCAATCGCAGTCCACCGTGGGCGGATTTCCGGCGCTCGACCTGACCGCCAAAAACGCCGGCGGCGGCATCCTGGATGCCCGCCTGATCTACGTTCGTGGGCGCCTCTACGCCCTCATCGTCACCCTTCCCTCTTTGACCGCGCGGCGCCAGCAGGACGTGGACCGGTTCTACAACTCCTTCACGCCCGAGCTGACGGGAGCCGGAACCAAGCCGGCCAACGCTAACGGCTAAATGACGGAGCTGATCAGCCGGAATAGAGCCGGGGAGAAACTGCGGAAAAGCGTGCGCCGCACCATGTCCATTCTCCTTTCGCTTGTGCTGCCGGCAGCGCTCCCGGCTCAAACCAGCCTCACCGTCCGCGAATTCGAGAATTTCCTTCTGTCTCGGCACGCCCAAACAGAGTCCGACGCCCTCCTCGCCCGGCAACTGGCTTTCATCCAGCTTTCGCAGCAGCTCACGGACGCGAAGCTCGCAAAGCTCGTGCCCAAACTGCGCATCGGCCCGCAATCCGCGGAGCAGATCGAGCTCATCGCCGCAGCCTCCGTCTTCGATGTTCCTCCACCGGATGATCTGCCTTCGCAATCTCCCCCTGATTCGCTTGAGCAGAATCGAATTCTCCAGGCCGCCCGTGAATATGCCCATGTATTTGCCCGCCGCCTTCCGGATTTCCTGGCTGTTCGTTCCACGCAATCCTATGACAACGCTCCTCAATTCCCTGCCGGGAAGCGCTCCAGGAAGTCAGAGCCCGTTTTCCTGATCCATTTCGTGGGCGCGCGCCGCCGGCAGGTGGCGGTCCGAGGCGGACTCGAGGCTTCCGCCTCCCATGCCGATTCCGGCGCCCCTGATTCGGACCATGCGGAGGGTATGACAACCTGGGGCGAATTCGGCCCACTCCTCACCACCGTTGTCGACGATGCGCAGGCCGGAACCATTGCCTGGAGCCGATGGCAGAATGGAGCCGGCGGCGCGCGGCTCGCCGTCTTTCACTACACCGTTCCCCGTTCTGCCTCCCACGATTTCGTCGACCTGTGGAGCTCTGGTCCGCTCGCCAGTCCTCCCCTCCGCTCCTTCAGCGACAAGCCGGCCTATCAGGGCGAGCTCTACATCGACCCTGCCTCCGGAACCATTCTCGGCATCACCCTCAACGCTGAGTTGTCTCCGGAATCGCCGGTGCTGCTTTCCAGGCTCGCCGTGCAATATGCGCCGGTCGAGATCGCCGGCAAAATGTACGTCTGTCCCGTTCGCGGCGTCGCCGTCAGTGTCGTTCACAACCAGGATATGGAGCTTATGGATGGCGGCCGCCCGGAGCGCTTCGTGAACCTCGTCTACTTCACCGAGTACCACAAGTTCGCCTCCACCTCCCGCATCCTTACCAATCGCTGAATGCGCAATTCTCCTCCGGTCACGTACAATTTTCTCCGGACTCCGGAATCGCATTTCGGACCCGGGAAAGAGAAATGGTGGGAAAGCAAAAGATCGTCGTTCTGGGCGCCGGGCGCGTCGGAAAAGTCATAGCCTCTGACCTGTCGCATGATTTCGACGTCACTTCCGCGGACATGAGCCCGGAAGCGCTCGCATTCCTCTCGTCGCGTTATCCGGTAAAGACAAAGGTCACCGATCTCGCAAATCGCCAGGCCGTCGCCGAAGCCATCGAGCCGACCGACCTCGTCATCTGCGCCGTCCCCGGATTCATGGGATTCAACACCCTCAAGACCATCATCGAGCGCGGCAAGAACGTCGTGGATATCTCCTTCTTCGCCGAGGACGCTTTCAAACTCGATGACCTGGCCCGCAGCAAGAACGTCATTGCCGCCGTCGATTGCGGTGTTGCCCCGGGCACACCCGACTACCTCGCCGGCCAGCTTGTACACCAGATGCAGATCGAAGATTTCGAGTTCATCTGCGGCGGCCTTCATTTCCATCGCTCCGGTCCCGAGCAATACCTGCCCACATTCTCGCCAACGGACGTGTGGGAGGAATACACCCGCCCCGCGCGCTATGTGAGAGACGGCAAGCTCATTGTCATGCCCCCGCTCTCTGAACCGGAGCTGATCGATCTCCACATCGGCGGTCACGAGTTCACCCTCGAAGCCTTCAACACCGACGGACTGCGCTCCCTCCTCACCACCATGCATGGCCGCATCCCCAACATGCGCGAAAAGACCTTTCGCTTCCCCGGCCACATCGCCTGGATCAAGCGCCTCCAGGAAACCGGCCAGCCCTGGGTGCCGGAAAAGTGGACACCCGCCGAAGACCAGGACGAGTTCACCGTCATGCGCATCAGTTTCCGCGGTTCCGAAAACGGCAAACCAAAGAAGATCGACTACACCATGTTCGTCACCTGGGATCCCACAACCGGATTCAGCTCCATGTCGCGCGTCACCGGCTACTCCTGCACCGGCGTGGCGCGCTGCGTGCTCGATGGCGCCTATGCGCGCAAAGGCATCTCCCCGCCCTCGTACATCGGCGAAGTCCCCGGCTGCGCCGACAAAATCTTCGCCCACCTGCAAGCGCGCAACATCCTGTTCGAAAGGCACGAAGAATAACCCCACCGACGCAGATCTTTCGCCGCTGCGGCGTACATCTCGGGCGACGTCGGTGCCGACCGGCGGGTAAGCGTTTACAATTCGGCATGGAAACAAGTCCATGAGCATAGACAAAGCGCAAACCCGCGAAAGAGTGGATCCGGCCGTGGTGCCGCAGCGGATTCTCACAGGGGGCGCGCGCATGCCGGCCGTCGGCCTAGGGACCTTCGGATCGGATCACGCCTCTCATCAGGCCGTCGCCGACGCGGTTTGCTACGCCGCCTCAATCGGCTACCGGCATTTTGATTGCGCTTCGGTGTACGGCAACGAGGACCGCATTGGCGCAGCATTCGAAGAACTGTTTCGCTCCGGCTACAGTCGCGAAGATTTCTGGATCACGTCGAAGGTGTGGAATGACCGCCACGAGGACGTGGGCGCGTCATGCGAGAAGTCGCTGAAGGATCTGCGGCTCGAATACCTCGATCTCTATCTTGTGCACTGGCCGTTCCCCAACCATCACCCGCCCGGGTGCGACGTGAGCGCGCGCAATCCGCACGCCCGGCCGTACATCCACGAAAACTACATGGGCACGTGGCGGCAGATGGAATCGCTGGTGGATGCGGGCCTGGCGCGGCATATAGGCACATCGAACATGACCATTCCCAAGATGGAGCTGGTGCTGCGCGATGCTCGCATCCGGCCGGCTGCAAACGAGATGGAACTGCATCCGCATTTCCAGCAGCCGGAGTTCTTCCGATATCTGACGGAGCGCGGGATTCAGCCCATCGGCTATTCGCCGCTGGGCTCGCCGGCGCGACCGGAACGCGACCGCACACCGGAAGACACATCGCCCACCGAGGACACGGTGATTCGCGCGATCGCCGAGCGCATCGGCGTACATCCGGCCCTCGTCTGCATCATGTGGGCAGTACAACGCGGACAGGCGGCGATTCCATTCTCGACCAATCCGCGGAATATCCTGGCCAACTTGCGCGTTGCGGCAAACCCGCTCCTGTCGCCGGAGGACATGAGCGCCATCGCGGGCGTCGACCGCAATTGCCGCCTGATCAAGGGGCAGGTGTTCCTATGGAAGGACAACCAGAACTGGGAAGATTTGTGGGACGTGGATGGGAAGATCGCGAGTTAGGGACCAGGGCCAGTAGCCGGTAGCAAAAAGCTAAAAGCTAGAAGCTACAAGCTTCCGGCTACAAGCTACCAGCCAACCAAGGACAATAACGATGAACGGAACCATGTTAGCGGCGTACCTTCCTGGCAACAGCACAGTGGAGATGCGGGAGGTGCCGGTGCCGCAGCCGGGGCACGGCGAAGTGCTGATCGAGGTAAAGGCGTCCACCATCTGTGGCTCTGACATTCGCGCCATCTACCACGAGCACCTGGGCAAGGGTCCTGAGGGCTATCAGGGCGTGATCGCCGGCCACGAGCCCGCGGGCCAGGTGGTTGAGACCGGGCCGGGCTGCCGCCGCTTCAAGCCGGGCGACCGCGCCATCGTATACCACATTTCAGGGTGTGGCCTGTGCAACGATTGCAGGCGCGGCTACATGATCTCCTGCACCAGCGCGGAATATCGGCGCGCCTATGGCTGGCAGCGCGACGGCGGCATGGCGCGCTACATGGTGGCCGAGGAAAAAGACTTGATCGCATTGCCGGACGAGCTTACTTTCCTAGATGGTGCGCAGGTGGCGTGCGGCTTCGGCACTGTGTATGAGGCGCTCGAAAAGATCGGAATCAGCGGCAACCATGCGGTGCTGATTACCGGTCTGGGTCCAGTGGGGCTGGCAGCCGCGGCGCTTTGCCGCAAGCTGGGTGCGGAGCACATCATCGGAGTCGACGTGGTGCCGGAGCGGATGGAAATCGCAAAACGGCTGGGCCTGTGCGACGATGTCCTGCGTTCGGGCGCGGACAATGTGCAGCAGGTTCGCGGGTTGACCGGCGGCCACGGAGTGGAGCGCGCGGTCGACTGCTCGGCCAACGCGGAGGCGCGCGCCACGGCCATTCGCGCCACCCGAAAGTGGGGACGCATCGCGCTGGTCGGCGAAGGCGGATCGCTCACCGTGAACCCCTCGCCTGACATGATTCACGAGCAGAAGACCGTGTACGGCTCGTGGGTCACGTCGACCTGGCTGATGGAAGAGCTGGTGGAGCGCCTGGTGCGGTGGAAGCTCCATCCGGAAGAGATCGTGACCCACCGGTTCGCGCTGGAGCAAGCCGGCGAAGCATACGCTCTCATGGCGTCGGGCAAGTGCGGCAAAGTCGCCGTCTGCCCGGCCGGCGTCTAGAGCATATTCTCTTTTGCTGTAGACTTTCCGTGCCCCATCCTTTCCGCTTTTTTTCTGCGGAAAGGGTGGGAAGCCGAGTGAATTGAGGTCCACACCAATTCCAACAATGCTCTTAGGCAAAAGGAGACCAAATGCTGAAGGGAATTGCCGCTTGCATTTCGCCGGAGCTGCTGGTGGTGCTGCATCGCATGGGGCACGGCGATGAAATCATCCTGGCCGATGCGCATTTTCCGGGGCACTCGCTCGGACCGCAGGTGCTGCGCGCAGATGGGCTCACCGTCTCCACGTTGCTCGATGGCATCATGCCGCTCTTCGAGCTGGACAGCTATGCGCCGCCGCTGGTGATGATGCAGGTGGTCGAGGGAGACACGCCCGATCCGGCCGTCGAAACCGACTATATGCGGGTGATCCGCAAACACGCACCAGCTGCCTCCGCGCCGGAACGGATCGACCGCTACGCTTTCTACGATCGCGCGCGCAAGGCATTCGCCATCGTCATGACCGGCGAGACGCGCAAGTACGGTAACCTGCTCTTGAAGAAAGGCGTGACGCCAATCGCCTGACCGCCGCTTCGCCTTTGTAGCGCCGGTCTCCCGACCGGCTGTCCTGAGGGCCTCCCGGCCCTCAGCATGTCGCGCCATCGTTCACCGCAGGAACGCCTCCGCTAATCCGCCATCCACCGGGAAAAGATGTCCCGTGGTGCAGCGCGAGCGGGCGCCGGCCAGGAACAGGATCGCCTCCGCGCAATCCGCCGGATCGATCGGCTGATGCGTCAGCGTGCGCTGCGCGTAGAACGCCGCCAGCCGGTTGCGCAGCTCGTCGTCCGTCATGCTCTCCTCGAACGCGATCCCATACTTCGTCAGCGAGGCGCGCACCCGGTCACGGGGGAACATGGTTGAGCCCTTCACCACCGTCGCCGGGCACACGCCGTTGACGCGAATCCGCGGCGACAGGCCCACCGCAAGCTCGCGCACCAGGTGGCTCAGCGCGGCCTTGCTCACGTCGTAGGCCTCGCTGCCGCGCTTCGGCACCACCGCGTTGGCTGAGCTGGTAAGCACAATCGCGCCGTCCAGCCCCTGCTCGGCAAAAGTCTTCGCCGCTTCATCCGCAAGGATATAGTTCGCGGTCACATTCAGCTCCAGGGTCGTGCCCCACATGGCATCGCTGACCGTGCCCTCCTTCGACGACGGAAAAATCGCCGCCGTGTTGATGAGCATATCCACGCCACCAAACTCGCCGATCGTCTCCCGGATCGCTCTCACAACCGCGCCGCGGTCCCGAATGTCCACCTCGACCGAGCGCACGAACTCCTTCGGCGTGACCCCCGCAAGCTCCTCGGCCACTCGCGCGGCTGCGGCAGCATCGCGATCGGCAATCATGACGTGCGCGCCGCGTTCGCAAGCCAGCCGCGCCACCTCCCGACCAATTCCGCTGCCTCCGCCGACGACGAGCGCGATCTGGCGGCTCAGCTCCTTTTCCGGCGGTTGTCGCCGGAGTTTTGCCTCTTCCAGCAGCCAGTACTCGATCCGAAACGCCTCCAGTGCGGGCAGCGCAACGTAGTTCGTGAACACGCGAAAGCTGGCCGGGTCCATCTTCTCCGCGCATTGCGGCAGTACGCCCTCGATGGGTGCATCCCCGGCCAGCAGGCTCGCACCTTCCATCACATGAATCGCATTGGTATAGAACTCGCCGATGATCCGCGCCTCCGTCCGGTTCTTGCCGAAGCTGAACATGCCCAGGCCCGGAATCAGCACCACCGCAGGGCTGGCATCGCGCATCGCCGGCGAATCCGTCACCGCATGCCTCTTGTAATACGCCGCGTACTGCTCGCGATACTCTGCCAATGACGAATCAATCGCCCGCTTCAGCACGGCAACATCTTCGGCTTTCTCCCACGGCACGAACATCGGCCGGATCTTGGTGCGGATGAAATGATCGGGGCAGCTCGTGCCGAGCATCGCCAAATCCCTGCCATGTTTTGAGTTGACAAACTGGAGCACGTCCTCGGCATCGCTGTAGCCGGCGATCCAGCGGCGCTGGCTGCTCACGCGGCCACGCAGGTAGGGGAGGATCTCGATCGCAATTTCGCGCCGGTCTGCGCGCGCGTTCACCGCCGCGCCGCCGAACCGCGCGGTGCCCTTGCGCTGCCCGTGCCCGGCGATGAACTGTCCCAGCTCGTCGATGACCCGGATGGTGCTGGCGTAGCACTCGCGCTGCGTGTCACCCCAGGTGAACAGGCCGTGGCCGCCCAGCACAATGCCGTCGCAGCCGGGGTTCTGCTCCACCACCCGCTTCATCATCATGCCTAATTCAAACCCCGGCCGCTGCCACGGCAGCCACACCAGCCGATGCCCAAATTCGCGGTTGAACTCATCCATCTTCGCTGTGCCGTTGGCCGATGCCGCCAGCGCGATGCCCCAGTCGGGATGCAGATGGTCCACGTGCGGAAACGGCAGGAACCCGTGCAGCGGCGTATCGATCGAAGCAGCCACGGGATTGTTGTGGAAGGCGCATAGCGCGTACATCGCCACCATCGCGTCTTCGGTCTCTTCCCCGCCGTACAGCTTTTCGAGAGCCAGCAGCTTGTCCTGGTAGAGCGCGGCGAATCCCGAGCGCTTGATGCTGCCCAGGTCGCCGCCCGAGCCCTTCACCCACAGCACCTTCACCGTCTCGCCGCTCAGCGGATCGGTGTCGTCAATTTTCGAGCTGGTGTTGCCGCCGGCAAAGTTAGTGATGCGCAAGTCGGAGCCGAGCAGATTCGAGCGGTAACGCAGCAGCTCGGGCTCGTCCAGGGTCTGCGCCAGGGCATCGTCCCAGCGGTCTTCAAGGAATTTCAGGGGCAGGGGAGTAACAGATGTAGAAGCCATCGCAGTACCTCGGAATCGCGCAGTCCGGCAAGGATGCGCATGTGTGGAATCTCTATTATCGTATCCGGATCACTGCACGCGGTGGAACGTCCGGCGCCAGCGCGTATCCGTAAAGAAGTGCAGGGCAACGTGCCCCATCCAGGCAATCTTATTGCCGAAGCCGGTGGTGTCGTAATCGCTCTCCGAGGATTTGAACGACCAGTAATTGAATAGCGGCCGCCCCACGATGTTCTCGCGTGGCACAAAGCCCCAGTAGCGCGAGTCCAGCGAGTTGTGCCGGTTGTCGCCCATCATGAAGTACATTCCCGCCGGAACCACCAGGTCGCCGTCGACCACGTGGCTGGGCTCCTCGATCGACCACGATTCGGTGGCGCCGATATCGACGCTGGGCGGGATGATGGGAAACTCGTCCAGAAAGATGGGCTCGGATGCGGGGATGTTCATGCCGTGGGGCGGCGGCGTCTGGGCCACACCGTTCACGTAGACGATGCCTTCGTGGAGATGAATGTGGTCGCCGGGCTGGCCGATGCAGCGCTTCACCAGGAGGAGTTCCTTCGGCTCGCCGTTGGCATCCAGCGGATCGACGCCGGGCTGGAAGACCGGCTTGATGAAGACCACGATGTCGCCCCGGCGGGGATTGCGATAGTGCACCAGGGGCATCCAGTGAGCGGGCGGAGCAAAAGTGGTGCGGTCCACCACCAGGTGGTCGCCGATCAGCAGCGTGTTCTCCATCGATCCGGAGGGGATGACCATGTTCTGCGCCAGGAAGGTGAGGATGAACAAACCCACCACCAAGACCGAGCACATGCCGGCCACGGCTTCAAACGGCGTCTCTTTCACCTGCCCGGCGGCAGATTCGGCGACCGGAATGGCAGCACTCTTTGTCATTCCATCCACTTACTTCATCAGCTTGAACGTCCGGCGCCAGCGCGTATCGGTAAAGAAGTGCAAAGCAACATGCCCCATCCACTTGACCTTCTCGCCGATTCCCGTCTTGTCGTATTCGTCGTCCGGAGTCTTGAACGACCAGTAGTTGAAAAGCGGGCGCCCGATGATATCGGCGCGGGGCACAAATCCCCAGTAGCGCGAGTCCAGCGAATCGTGCCGGTTATCGCCCATCATGAAATATTTGCCGGCCGGCACAACCAGGTCGCCGTCGACAACATGGCTGGGCTCTTCGATGGACCACGATTCGGTTGCGCCAAGTTCGACGCTGGGTGGAATAGCCGGGAACTCATCCAGGAAGATGGGCTCTGCGGCCGGCATATTTCGGCCATCGGGCGGCTGCGGCTGGGCCACTCCGTTCACGTAGACGATGCCTTCGTGCAGATGGATGTGGTCGCCGGGGATGCCGATGCAGCGCTTCACCAGGTAAAGGTACTGCGGATTTCCCTGGGCATCGAGGTCGGGAACAGGCTTGATAAACACCACAATGTCGCCGCGCCGGGGATTGCGATAGCGCAACAGTGGCATCCAGTTGGCCGGCGGGGCAAACGTCGTGCGATCGACCACCAGGTGGTCCCCGATCAACAGGGTGTTCTCCATCGATCCCGAGGGGATGACAAAGTTCTGCGCCAGAAAGGTGAGAATGAAAAGTCCCACTACCAGGACCGAGCAGATGCTGGCCGCCGCTTCAAACGGAGTCTCTTCCACGTGCTGGGCGGCAGGTTCTTGGGCGGGGGCTTCCTTCGTGGTGGTCTTCGGCATTGGGCAGTTTTCAGTGATCGGTTTTCAGTTATCGCCAATCCGCAATTCTGGCGCTTCGTAACAGCGCACAAATTCAGTCGGGCCGAAAACG
>Ga0307372_10011736_pt1 | contig 11625 bp, 8 predicted proteins | sample OX1MG_FD_202533 | JGI IMG/M metagenome (GOLD analysis project Ga0307372, IMG submission 202533) | Soil microbial communities from Risofladan, Vaasa, Finland - OX-1 | ecosystem: Environmental > Terrestrial > Soil > Coastal area > Acid sulfate soil | place: Finland: Risofladan, Vaasa | collected...
AAAGTTTTGCGCCTGTAGCTCAGTTGGATAGAGTACCTGGCTACGAACCAGGGGGTCGGGAGTTCGAATCTCTCCAGGCGCGCCATTTAAATCAATGAGTTAGATGCATTTGGAAACTGCTAACAAAACGGCTGTGTCCAAATTGTGTCCACGTTGTGTCCAAGCTTTCCACCCAGTAGGAGTAGTGACGTAATCATTATCTGACCCTCCTCAAAAGCATAAAATGGCCCAGTTTATTAGGTGCTTTTTTTCAATGAGGTTAAGTCAATTATTCAGACACGGGATGATCTATTTGAATTTTCGCTGGGTCTCAAAAGAACTAATGGCATTCGAGACAGACTTGCCGATTCGAGCGGGATGGCCGGTTCGTGTTTGAGGTGCCATATAGCGACGGCCAGGAATTGCTCATGGGCATCTTGAAATTTGGCCAAGATATTGAATTCTTAAGCCCCCAGGAACTGCGGATCCGCGCTGCTGTGCTACTTCGCCAGGTTGCCTCTGTGTACGCATAACAGGGTCAGGCTCATGCAGTGAGCCTCCACCGGGCCGATACTTGTGCATTCTGCCCAATATCTGGGAGAGTTCGAGCTCCGGAGATTACCAATGTTCACTATCATACTGTTGCTGCTGGACTTGCTAATCGCAATCACCACCGTCGTTCTATTGTGGCAGATAAAGAGCAAGTTGAGCGTCAAAAGTGACGATGCCACCATTGCAGCTGTCCGTGAGGAGTTCAGAACCAGCCGTGAAGATCGGTCCCGCGCCAACAAAGAGCTACGTGAGGAGCTCAGTGCAGGACAGACACGCGCCATAGATACGCTGGTTAAGACGCTAGGCGAATCTTCGAAGGCAACGTCAGATCAACTCGAACGCGTACGTCTGCAGATAAAGGAACTCACAGAGAGCAATGATATCCGATTGGAGCGCGTACGAACGACGCTCGACGCCCAACTGAAACAGCTACAAGAGGGCAATGAAAAGAAATTGGATGAAATGCGCAAGACAGTGGACGAGAAACTTCAAGGAATGTTGGAGCGCCGTCTTGGCGAATCGTTCAAGTTAATAAGCTCGCAGTTGGACATGGTGTCGAAGGGATTGGGTGAGATGCAAGTTTTAGCAACTGGTGTGGGTGATCTGAAGCGAGTTCTCACCAACGTTAAGACGCGTGGGACTTGGGGAGAAGTTCAACTTGGGGCGATCCTTGAACAGATACTTACCTCTGAACAATACGAGAAGAATTGGCGTCCAAAGACTGACACGCAGGCATCGGTCGAATACGCAATAAAATTGCCTGGCCAAGGTGGCGCGGGCGAGGCTGTGTTTCTTCCAATCGACGCCAAGTATCCGCAGGATGATTATCAGAGAATCGTTGATGCTGCCGCGCTAGGCGACCTCGAGGCCGTAGCGGCCGGGCAAAAGGCGCTGTTTGCGTCTATACGTCGCATGGCGCAAGACATCTCGAGCAAATATATCTTGCCGCCGCTGACTACGGATTTTGCGATCATGTTCCTTCCGACCGAAGGCCTGTATGCAGAGGTTCTGCGAGAGCCCGGTTTGCACGAGGACATTCAACAAAGGCATCGGGTCGTGATTACCGGCCCCACAACTCTTTCTGCGACTCTAAACAGTCTACGGATGGGGTTTCGCACGTTGGCAATCGAAAAGCACTCAAGCGAAGTATGGAAGACGCTTGGGCGCGCGAAGACCGAGTTCGGCAAGTTTGGTGAGATTCTGGATCGCGTCAAACGTCAGCTTACTGCGGCGGCAAATACCATTGATGAGACAGGTGTCCGTACACGCGTGATTGAGCGTACTCTTCGGGAAGTCGAAGCTTTACCGGTGGACGGAACTGCGCCTCCACCCGCCATCGAGGCGGAAGACCAGGAGTAACCCATGCCCTGGCAGGCGAATCATGCTCAACCGCAGCAACCACAGGTTGCTGGCGCGCCAACTCCGGGTGCAATGTGGGTTAGCGCGACCGCAACTCGAAACTTCATGCTGGATGATCCGATACTTGATTGGTTCGAGTTATTCGGCGCTGATAAGGGTTTCGTGCGCGACGATCGCCTTGACGGCTACGATGAACGCGCTGACTACTCGCGCTTCTTGTTCGAAAGGGGCAAGGAATTCGAGGCCGCGGTTGTCAAATACCTTCGGTCGCTTGAGGCCAAGCGGAGCAATCCTCTTATCCGCGTAATAGAACGGCCGGTTGCTGCTACGCTCAAGGATGGTTCTGGCCGGGCCTGCCTCGATGCCACGAAATCTGCCATGCAGGAAGGCATCGCAATCATCTATCAGGCTATGGTGTGCGACCCAGCTAGCCGCACATATGGTTATCCAGATTTCCTTATTCGCAATGATTTTATTGGCGAACTCTTCCCGAATATGGCCGGGAATGTGGATACACACGCTGGTGCCCCAGCAATCGGTGCCGCCAAGTATCACTATGTCATTGTGGACGCGAAATACACCACCCTGAAACTGAACGCCGAACAGGAACTTGGAAATAGCGATTCACAACCAGCGTATAAGGCGCAGCTATTTCTGTACAACAGGGCGCTATGCGTAACACAGGGTTTCACACCGCGGTTCGCCTTTCTCTTGGGTAGAGGATGGACCCAAGGAAAAAATCGGGTCGATAATGCTCTTGACCGCTTGGGGCTTGCTCCCCAGGACGGGGCGTTGGCCCACGATGTGCCGTTGGCCCCGAAAGTCGAAGAAGCTGTAGCTTGGGTCCGTCGTCTGCATCAAAATGGGTCCAACTGGGTATTAGTCCCTGCGCCCAGCGTGGAAGAATTGCGTCCAAACGTAAAGAACACCGAAGATTCGCCTTGGCACCATGCAAAGCACCGCGTAGCCAGTGATCAAGGGGAGATTACGTCACTATGGCAGGTCGGTATGGAAGCCCGCCGTGATGCTATACGCGCGGGAATTACGAACTGGCGTGACCCTCGCTGTACTGCTGCGAGTCTTGGCATAAAAGGAGCTTACCTAAGTAGAGCCGAAGCAATAATGGCCGTGAATCGTGACGGCCATGATCCGGCTGTGCGCCCATCTAAGATTACAGCTGGCGAAACAACCTGGCGCCCTGTTCCGCCGCTTGAGTTCTTCGTGGACTTTGAGACCGTCAATAATCTTGATGACGACTTCTCTGTATTCCCTGAGAAAGGCGGCCAGGCGCTAATATTCATGATTGGCTGTGGACACATAGAGAACGGTAAGTGGCAATTCGAGTGCTTTACTATCTCACGGTTAGATGAGCTTTCTGAATCCGACATCATCAGTCGATGGATTCAGCATATGGACGCTGTCCGAATGCGGACCGCGCCAAAACTGGTTGCACCGCTCGTCTATCACTGGTCGTTTGCCGAGATATCTACCCTGGAGTCTGCCTACAACTCGGCGGTTAGCCGCCACAGAGGTAACCAGTGGAACACACCTCAATGGTACGACCTCCTAAAAAATGTGATTCAGGCTGAACCCTTTGTAGTCCGAGGTTCTATGCGATTCGGTCTTAAGTCCGTGGCAAAAGGCCTACACGCTCTCGGCAAAATCGATACAAACTGGGTCGATGGTATTGCTGATGGTCTTGGGGCGATGGCTGCGGCCTGGTGGGCAGATCATGAAGCGAAAGCGACTGGCATTACTATGGAAAAACTGCCGCTCATGCAGAGCGTTGTTCAGTACAACGAAATCGACTGTCGAGTGATGATGGAAATTCTTCAATATCTTAGATCTAACCACTAGCAGTGGGATCCGGGCCCGAACAAAATGCGCCCTATGAAATCCCCCGGACAATCGCAGTAACTGCTTGCATGTACAGCTATTGTCTTTTTTTGCAGTACGACGCACAATGCTAGCGCATTTTTAAATATGTGTAAGGCTGTATGCAGCGCGCAAAATGATTGAAGTCATCTGGCCATAGCAGAGCTGCGTTGACACTCCCCACTTGGCCCCACGACCAACCACCTGACGATGTTCCACCGCGCAAATACAGGAACTCGTGTACTAGGTTACGATTCTCTGGCTCTTTGAAGTCCATCTTCATTTTATCGGCCTCTGTGGTAGCCCAGTCGATAAAGAGTGTCTCGAGTTGCACCGCAATGGGTGACCATTCCGGGTGGCTTATCCCCCACACTCGCCGAATTCTAAATAGAGATACGTTGTCCTTAACATTGGGCTTGAGGTCCACGACTATTGCTGCATTTTCGGTGTGTTCAACACCAAGTTCGCTGAGAATTTGAGACTCCGTCATATCCCAGTACAGCTCTTCTTCATCTCCAGTTATTAGCTGACTAACATATTTATAGAATGGCCCGTTCTTTCCGGAAAGCGGTACTTTATGGTCACGAATATAGGTTGGTGCCGAACCAGACACTCCAGAACGTACTGCGTATGTCCAGAAGGGCATCGCTAGCTATGCCTTATACCTGAGAGACACTGGAAACTCAAAGATATTTCTCTCTAACCATTTGTCCTGCAACTTCTATCGCACCGCGCACATCGAGCCACGATGCCGAAAAACTCATTCGTAGGAGTGCCTCAGGGAGGATCCAGTCCCACTTCGATTTCCGTAAATTATCAACGCCTTGAAGAAGTTCGTTTACAGACATTGGATCGTGTTGGGAAATATCAAATAATGCGTCTTCTATACGCTCGCGCGGCCAACCGTCTACGTGAATGCAGAGACCGGAATTCGATATCTTTATAGCTCCCAAGGCTCTCAACATCAAAGCGAGCGCCTCATTAATAAGGTCGCCTTTCCAGGTTAGAAGTACATAGCTGTCTCCCGCGCCGTGAATCGTTTCTTTCTGCAAATTGGCGTCGCGGTAAAAAGTGCGGGCCTGAGACAGTAGAGAAAGTGCTGTTGCATCTACAAACGTCACAGGAGACGACTCTGCTAAAAGACGTCTCATCTCTGCTCTGACGCCATCGTGCACAAACGGTCTACCAGAATCGAACTTTGGCGGAACTCCACCGGGATCAGACACCACTGAGATTGCCTTTCCAGCGGTATCTATGCTCGTTATCTTCCACCGACGGCCGCCGAATATAATCCGCTGCCCTTCCCAAACTGCTGACTTGATCGGAAGTGTCCCAAGAACGTGGCCATCCCTGAGAATTTGCCATTCTTCATCTGATTGAAATGCGGCATAAAAATCATAATGTGACGTTAGCGTCTCACCTAGCTCACCCAAAAGAAGTTCACCAGAATGCTCCTGCGTAAGCAGCGTCTTGGTTCCCATTGCCTTCAGTAGCTGCGAGAACTCCTCGACAGTAATTCCGCGAAATGGACCCGTTTTCACCAGCAGTATATATAATTCGGCTGCCGAGACCGCGCCGCGTTCGTATGTAACAGACAGAATCTGCTGAACGAACGTGGATAAGTTCAGCGCACCCGAGAGCGGCGGTTCGCACCAACCAGAGAGCAATAGCCGCGCTGTTGCAACCGTTTGGATCAGACCCTCCCGCAATCTATCCGACATATCGGACTTCTCGTTTAGAACCTGTTCAACACAATATACGCGCAGGACCGCGGGGTCCCCAGGACGTCGTCCGGAACGACCTAGTCTCTGACGTAGGCTGGCCACGGATGGTGGAGTTCCAACCTGAGCAATGCTCTTAACGCTGCCGATGTCGATGCCGAGTTCAAGCGTAGTGGTGCAGATAGCAGTAGACGGATGTTCCCCCGATTTCAGCGCATGCTCGGTCTCCTCTCGAAGCTCCTTGGACAGGCTGCCATGGTGGGGCCAGAACTCATTTGGAACGCCATTGCTCTCGCATTTGCGGCGGAGCAGGTCAGACAATACCTCAACCTGCTTACGAGAATTTGGAAAAACCAAGTTATTAGAACCCCGAAGCGACTCATATAAGCCGTCAGCAATCAGTGTGAACACGCTAGGTGCCACATCCACTTGCGTATCTTCACCGCCATGTTCAACTACAATTGGCGGCCTATCCTCGTAACCCTTAACTTGAAGCTTGAGCTCTTGCCCAGACGCACTGGAGACTAACGTTGTCACGCGTTCGGCACCACCGGGCCGCAGAAACTCTGCTGCTAGCTTCATGTCACCGAGGGTCGCCGACAGTGCGATCCGCGGTATAGATTCTCCCTTAACGGTTTCTATTCGGTGGAGTAAGGACTGCAACTGCTTGCCGCGATCTGATCCTATGAAGGAGTGCAATTCGTCGATCACGACGTAACGTGTTCTGCCGAAGATCTGACTTAGCATCGATCCACGGCGCATGAACATGGCTTCCAGGGACTCAGGCGTAATGAGCAAAATGCCGGAAGGATTCTTGACGAATTTCTGCTTCTGGGAAGCGGTGATATCTCCGTGCCAAGCTACCGTTTGGACATCCAAGTCCTGGCAGAGTGATTCCATCCGCGTCCATTGATCATTTATCAACGCAATCAATGGACTCACATAGATCACACTGCCACCTTCTTCTTCCGGCTGTATAAGTCTACTGAGTATGGGAAGGAAGGCCGCCTCAGTCTTCCCCGAAGCGGTAGCGGCGGCCACGATGACGTCTCGATCCGCTGCAAGGATGCACGGTATGACTTGTTCCTGGGCATCCCTCAGAGAGGTCCAACCGGCGGACCAAATCCACCGCTTTATTCGTTCATCCAGTAGATCAAAACTGGATGAGGCAGTGTCAGAGTCGGAACGATGCGAGCTCATCGTCGACCGGCGCCTTGTCGTTGTCACCACCCATATCTTGAGGAATGTCTACCGTTCCAACGAGCGGATGCCAATCCACGCCAGGGTTTTGCTCCAGCACAGCTAGGAGGTCCAAGAAGGCCTTGATAGTTGTTCTGGGAGTCCGGAAATACGATTCTCCCAGTCGCTTTGCTGCATGCTGCATGTACGCACTTAGAGCCTCATCAGGCAACAAATACTGTTTCGGGTCGCCACAGGCTTGTAGATCTCGTAGCTTCTGAAGCAAGACGTAGAAGTCCTCTGGTGTGAGGCTAGATAAACGCAACACGGGGCCTGTAAAATCCTGGAGGCCGCCCCGAGCGAATGTATTCTCCGCGAGCCGGGACTGCAGGGCAGCATAGCTGTACAGCCCACGTCTGCTGTCGAACAGGAATTCAGGCGTCCCACCCAGAATGAAGCCGAGGCCTTCGGCCGAACCTTGAAGTGAATCGTTCAAGATTCTAAGAATCTGTTCATAGTTGCCATTGCGAGCAGGTGCGTTAGATAGTTTGTACAGATTGACCATCTCGTCGAGACATATCAATAAGCCGGTAAAGCCCGACAGCCGTATGAATCTGGCGAGCAGCTTTAGATGGTCATATATGGCATCGTCATCAATAATGGATCTCACGTCGAGTGCGGTGCGCGCGTCTGTCTTCGTCGAGAACTCTCCCCGTAACCAGCGGATTGCGTCAGACTTCAGGACTTCGTTGCCCTCCAGAAAGCCGCGACAATACGCCGCGATGACGTTGGCGAAGTCATAACCGCCAACCATATCCGTAAGGCTCGTCAAACGTTCTTGAATTGCTACTTCTGGCTTTTTACCGGTCGCCTGCGCCGAAGTCATGGCCTCGTTTACAAATCGCTCTACGACTCCCGGCAAAGCGTTACCATCGGGTCTCGTCCTTGTCGCCATGTTCTTTGCGAGCTCGGAGTACAGCGACCTGGCTTGGCCACCGGACGCATACAAGCGTCGACCCGGGTTCAGATCGGCGTGCATAGTGACCAGCTTCTTCTCGAGAGCGATGCTACGTACAAGATTCAAAAAGAACGTCTTGCCAGCGCCATACTCGCCAATTACGAGCCGGAAACCTGAGCCCCCTTCCGCAATTCGGTCGAGATCTCGGATCATCGCTTCCACCTCCCTGACCCGGCCAACCTGAATCAGGTGCTGACAGGTACGTGGCACTACGCCGGCTCTGAGCGCCTGAATTACAGCATCCCGATCTTTCACGCGTATAGTCATCATATCGACAGGGTCTCCAGAATCTCGCGGTTTATTTCGATGGGGTCTTCGCCCTCGGTTAGAGGGCCATCCGCATGATCAAAGGCTGCCTCGTTTACGCGCTCGAGAGCGCCATCGAGCATGATGTGCATGTCTTTGGCCAGGTCGTTTAGTTCAGCGCGCGTCCAAGTAGACCGTGAAAGCAATGTTCTCAGGAAAGCGGATAACTCTGGGTCTAGACCCAAAATCCGAGGCTCCGTTGATTCGACTGGCGCAGTTTCAACCTGGGCCGAAGTCTGAACACTTGCTGTTTCCTCCGCAAAGACTCCGGCGAGCAACCGTGACACTTGCTCGGTCTCTTTCTGAAGAGCTGCTATCCTAGCGGGGTCCAAAGAAATCACCGAATCTGATTTAGGTACCGCCGCTTTCATTCCACCAGAAGTTCTAGATGGCGGCGCCGGAACGCCAGTGCTTGTCATATTGTTGGCGTGCAAATCACTATAAAGTACTTGCACATCAATTCCGAGCGCCTTGTAAATGCGTTCTAACAGTTTAACTTCCGAAGGATCTACAGATCCATCGGCGTGCGCCAAGTGTGCGAGAAAACTCGCAATTACCCGCCGCGCGTCCGACGAAAGTGGCTCCAGTCGTTTTTTAAGCGAGGCGAGTGGGGGCGGTGTCGAAATTAGACGCTTGAGCCGTGCTTTCAGGCATGTTCTGTGAGCCAGCGATAGGTGTATCCAAGAATCGATGTAGTCTCCAATCGTGCGGACCTCTGAACCGCTGAAATCACCATCGGCAGCAGCAACGCCAGCCGCTAGATCCAAAGTGACCGCCGCCGCTTGATATGCCGGGCTCGAACGAGCAGCACGATCATCCAAAGTGGCAGAGAAGAGAACGACGGTATCAGTGTCCTTCGGCGTTCTGTCACCGCCAACAATATCGGGTTCCATGGCGATATTTGCCTTTTCCAATGATGTTTGCAAGGCGACGATCTGGTCATGCGAAGTGGGCGCCGCCGATCCAAGTAACGTAAATAGCTCCTTTAGATTCGTCGATACGAAGTCATGGGCGACACGCGCCTTGAGTGAGTCAAATGAGCTCCGCGCCGAGTCCGGCCACAGTTGCATTGGCAAAAGAGCAAAGGACTCTAATCGGTCGATATGCCCGGGATGCTTGCTAACGTATCTGCTATATACGGAAAGCTCAGCGAGGCATTCATCCACTATCCCTTGTAACCGCTTTACAGGAGTGGTCACAACGGTCACGTCCGGAATGTCACCAACGTTCACAGCAATGTTGACATTCATTAGCCCCGGAGATGCCGGCCGGTAAGCGACTCGAAGTTTAGTGCGATTGATGGCGAGTTTCATGCCATCGCCGAACTTGTCTGCATACTTTTCTACGAACAGCTCCTTGAATATGCTCATGACATTTAGGAGGCCTTTTGGAACTCGAATATTTGGATCACAAATCACCCAGGCGAAAGCCCATTCGAAAGGAACAGGCCGTTGCTTTACTGCCATCTGCCCCAGTCCAATACGTAGCCGCAGAGGTATCTCACGGTGGGAACTATAGATCGGCGGCGCCGTTTCATCTGTATGACCTGCATCGTGCTGGAGTTCCAGCAAGTCAATTAATCGAGAAGAATAGTGACGGAAGGATCCATTTTGTCCGTAGATGTCTTGGAGTCTTCTAATTTCGGTGATGATCAGTGGAATCTCGGCGCGTGCCTGCGAATTAGTTTTGGCATCCACTAGCGCACGTCGCTCTAGACCATAGAAGAATAGGAATACGTAGCCGACGTCAGCATTTAGCGTTATGCGGCTATCTGCGAGCCACTGCAGGTAAGCGCGTCTGGCTTGGGGAGATATATCTGTGTAGCTTGGCCAATAGTTCATCAACCTCTGACTGACATCAACGGGATCCTGTGCAACCGTGTATCTAGGGTCAATTTGCGACGGTTCGGAGTTGCCATTTGGAGCTTTCAGTGTGGATCCAAGGAATAGCAAGCCCCCAGGAATTGTAAGACTGGAGACGGTTACTGCTTCATTGAGAGGAATCCACTTTGTTGTAATTTGCGCGCCGCGTGGATCTTCAGGAATCGAATAACTATTTGGACGGTAGTTTATGGAAGGCGGGCGGCGCGGATAAATGGCAGCATGTTGTGGGTTGCTCTCAGCGCTCTTCTTGGCTGGCTTCAAGAATATCCACAAAATCAACGCAACTACTCCGGCGCCAAACAGAAACTCCCATACTTCCTTAGGCATTTTGGCAATAAGCCAGACGAGCGCACCTAGCCCAATAAGAATCAACGCGCCTGCATCGCTCCCTTTGCGAGCCATGGCAGCTTCCTCCCCGTGGACAGTCCCTGATTCCCCCGAATCCCAAATAGCAGGATCGCATTTCTGGTACCTAGCAATGCGCAACGGTCCAAAGCTTATTTGGGCGAAGTTAACAATAAACCAGCGTGGTGGCCTGATGCAAATGGCTTCCCTACGTTGCGAGCTGGGAGAACTCGCATCATCAATTTGGGAATTAGAGACTCGCCAGCAAGGGTCCAGCAAACAACACGTCGCGAGTCGTCAGCATTGATCGCCATCCTTAGGGGGCATTGGCGCGCTTTCGCCGCACAACATTTAATGATTCCACGTCAATAGCTCTTAGGCCCTTAATGAGGCCCTTTTTTGTGCCTGTTGGAGTTATCGGGTACGTACTCCAGAATCTCGGCTATCCCACACTTGAAAAGCTTGCACAGCTTTTCGACGGCATCGAGATCCACACGGGTGGCTGTTTCCTTATATAGCAGGGTGACGGTATTCCGGTTCAGGCCGGTTTTCCGGGCCACATCGGCAATTTTGAGCTTGTGCTCGCCCATCAACCGGGATAGATAGCACCTAATCATAAAATGTCATCCTAAGTGAAATATTTACATCAAAGGCAGCTATTTGCCTTGCAAAATGCCATATTGCCATCTATAATGCTATTCAGAATGGCATTATTCACTAGAGGATGGCATTTATGCAGACCAGCATTCAGCGTAGCCCAGCAGAGGGCGTAAAGCCAGCGACCTATCTAACCACCGAGGAACTGGCGGATCGCATCAAATACGACCCCCGGACGATCCGGGACCGGCTCAAGGACTCGGTTCTGCTGGAAGGACGGCATTATTTCCGGCCGTTTGGGGGTAGGAAGATTCTATATATATGGGAAGCCATAGAGGCGGATATGGTCCGCTTGTCCCAGCCTAAGGGAGTCGTTATACCCATGGCCAAGGGTGGTGTCTGCCTTGGGTAGCATCGCCGCCCGACCGGAAAACGGCAGGCTCTTCTTTGACTTCCGGTACTGTGGAGCCCGGTGTCGGGAGCAGACAGTGCTCCCGGATACACCCCCCAACCGCAAGAAACTCCAGGCAGTTTTGGCCAAGCTCGAGGCGGAAATCATCCTCGGCACCTTTGAGTACGGACAGTATTTTCCCAATAGTCCCCAGGCAAGACAGTTTGCCGCTGCCATGCCGCAGGGAGGCGGGCAGTACCCGCTATTCCGGGTTTTTGTGGACGCTTGGCTCGCCCAAAAGGAGCCTGAATGGCGCCGGTCCCATATCACTCAGATCCACTACATGCTGGATCACTGGTTACTGCCCGTCTTTGGTGAGCGGCCCATCAATCTCATTACAAAAACGGAACTCCTGAACTT
>Ga0307372_10011738_pt1 | contig 11625 bp, 10 predicted proteins | sample OX1MG_FD_202533 | JGI IMG/M metagenome (GOLD analysis project Ga0307372, IMG submission 202533) | Soil microbial communities from Risofladan, Vaasa, Finland - OX-1 | ecosystem: Environmental > Terrestrial > Soil > Coastal area > Acid sulfate soil | place: Finland: Risofladan, Vaasa | collected...
CTTTGCCCATGCAAGCGGACGTCACCAATCCAAGCTCCGTTTCTGCGGCTGTCGAAAAAGCGTGCCAGGAATTCAATCGCCCCGTCGATATTCTCGTCAACAGTGCCGGCAGCCTTCCCGAACCGCGGCCGTTCATGCAAACCACATGGGACGAAATCCAGTCGATGATCGACGTGCACGTTCGAGGGGCTTTTTACTGCTCCCAGGCGGTCATTCCCGGGATGATCGATCGGAAATCCGGGCGCATCATCAATATCGGTTCCGTCTTCACGCGGAACACGCCGCCGGTAAATTGGAGCGGCTTCCTGCTTGCCAAATCCGCGATGCAATCTCTCACTCGCAGCCTCGCGGCGGAATTCGGGCCACAGGGCATTCGGGTCAATATGGTTTCGCCAGGCTTGGTGGAAACGGAGGCGATTGCAGGGCTCTCCGAGCGGCTGCGCAAGGTGCAGGCCATGCAAACGCCCTTGCGACGGCTCGCGTCACCCAGCGAAATCGCAGCGGTCGTCTTGGCGCTGTGCACCAGCGCCGGCGACTTTGTCACGGGCGCGGAAATCCCCGTCTGTGGCGGCTTCCAAATGTGAGGGCCGTGCCCGCCGATCATGTCACACGACCAATCCAAATCGCTCCGCACGCAAATTGAAACGTTCCTCGGCGACGGCCGCTGGACTGAAGCTCATGCACGCCTCGGTGAGCTGTGGCGGAGGGAAGGAAAACCGGCAGCTGCAGGCTATGTGGTTTTCTGCTACGAACGCATGAAAGAGCGTCTCCCCTTGGTTCACTGCAAGATCGGTCTTCTGCGTTCGATGACGATTGAGCCGCTCGTACCCATCCTTCGCAGCACATCCCTAGTCTCCGGAATCGACGCTTCTATCCAGGTTGGCCAGTTCAATTCCTATGCGCAGGAGATTTTGGATTCGAGCAGCGCGCTCTACTCCTTCAACCCCGACATCGTCGTGCTGGCCGTCCAGACGCGCGACGTCATGCCGGAAATCTCGGAAGGCTATGCGGATCTTTCTCCCGCGGCAGTGCAAGCCGCCATTGACCGCGTGGTGGAATCTTTCGCGGCGTGGATTCGCGCGTTTCGCGATCACAGCAATGCCTCGCTCGTGGTTCACAATCTGGAAAAACCGCCGGCCAGCCAGGGCGTGCTCGATGCGCAGGGAGAAAACGGGCAGCTTGCAGCTATCGATCAGGCCAATGCGAAGCTGCGGGCAATTTGCCGAGAGCACCGCGGCGTCTATGTGCTCGACTACGACGGGCTCGTTTCCCGGCATGGCGCAACGCGCTGGCACGACGAAAGCAAGTGGCTGACGATGCGCATGCCCTTTGCAGCCGACAGCCTTCTGCCCATGGTCTCCGAATGGATGAAGTTCATTCATCCCTTGACTGGCACGGTTTGCAAGATCCTGGCGGTGGACCTGGACAATACCCTCTGGGGCGGCGTCCTTGGCGAAGATGGCATGGAGGGAATCAAGCTGGGCCCGGAATATCCCGGAGCGTTTTATCGCGCCCTCCAGCGGGCCATTCTCGATCTCTATCGCCGGGGCATATTGCTGGCGGTCTGCAGTAAGAACAACCATGACGAAGCAATGTCCGCGTTGCAGCGTCATCCCGAAATGCTGCTCCGTCCCGAACACTTCGCGGCCTTCCGAATCAACTGGCAGGATAAGGCGCAGAATCTGCGGGAAATCGCCGCCGAATTGAATCTCGGCGCCGACGCCGTCGCCTTCTTGGACGACAATCCGGTCGAGCGCGAGCGCGTCCGTTCGGATATGCCCGAAGTCAAAGTGATCGACGTTCCGGATCATGTGCAAGGTTTCGCGAAGGCGCTGCGCGACTCTCCCTTTTTCGAGCGTCTCACCCTCTCCGCCGAAGACCGGGAACTGACGCGCATGTATCACGAGCGGCAGGAACGTTCGACGCTGGCTCGCAGCTCCGCTTCGCTGGAAGATTTCTACCGGTCGCTCGAACAGGAGATCCTGATCGCTCCTGTATTGCCTGAGACGGTCGCCAGAGTCGCGCAGCTCACCCAAAAGACAAACCAATACAACGTGACCACGCGGCGCTATACCGAGCCGCAAATCGAGGAATTCGCCGGCCGGCCAGGCTGGGAAGTTTTCTCGGTTCGGGTGAAGGATCGCTTCGGAGACAACGGCATCGTCGGTGTTTTGATCAGCCGGACTGAAAACGACCTATGTGACATCGATACATTCCTGCTGAGCTGCCGGGTGATTGGCCGGCGGATCGAGACGGCTATGCTGCGCTTCGCGGCCGAGAGAAGCAAAGCGCAGGGAGCCCGTTTCTTGCAAGGGTGGTTCGTGCCCACCAAGAAGAACGGCCCCGTTCGAGCTTTGTATTCGTCTCACAACTTCAAGGCGATTGCCACGAAAGACACGGATGCAACGCTTTGGCGTCTGGATCTGGATGCGGAAAACATCTCTTGCCCAGAATGGATTCGAGTGCATGTCACAAACGACTCCCACCGCGCAGAACAAGCGCGTGCTTAGCAAAATTTTAGCCATGGCTGCCGATGTGTTTCAAGTCCCGGAATCGACCCTCGAACCAGGCTCCTCGCCTGATACGGTCGGCAGCTGGGATTCTCTTCACCATTTGAATTTCGTGCTGGCGCTCGAAGACGGCTTCGGCGTCCAGTTTTCTCCCGAAGAGATCGAACAATTATTGTCCATCGAGCTGACAGTGGCTTTGGTCGAGGAAAAATTAAAAGGAAACGGGGATTCATAAATGGCTGTTGAATTTAGATACGCGACCCTCGGTGAATATCAGCGCGCCAGCGATTTCTTGGATCGGCACTGGGCCAAGGGGCACATTTACACGCGCAATCGCGCCCTGTTCGATTGGACCTTTCATCGTCCCAACCATTGGGACGCCGGCGCCTACAGCTTTTCGCTCGCCGTCGACGGTGATGAGCTGGTGGGCATTCTGGGCGGCATTCCATTCACTTTGAATCAATACGGGAAGGCGTCGAAGGCTGTTTGGATTGTCAACTACGTCATTCGCCCGGACTATCGCAAAGGCGCCACCGCACTGCAGTTGCTCAGTTCATTCCGGCGGCCGGAGTTTTCCGCCGTGGTGGCTTTTGGAATCAATCCGGCGACGGTCGCCATCTACCGCGTTCTTCGCGGACAGGTGCTGCCGGAAATTCCGCGTCATTTCCTCGTCATGCCTCATCAAGCGGACCGCATGGCGTGTACGATGAAAATCGCCTATCCCGACTGGTCCGACGACCGCGTGGCAAGCTTGGTTTCCAAGGTCGAACTTTCCACCTTTCCGGTGGCCCCTCTGCGCGTCGGCCACTGCATCCCGTCCACCTGGGATCGGAAGGACTGGCCCGCGCACGCAGCCCAGACCATCGGAGCCGCCCGCGATTCCGATTATTTGAACTGGCGCTACAAGAGCCATCCGGTTTTCGACTATCAGTTCCTCACAGTGTCGGAGGGAGACCGCACCGGACTCGCTGTGTGGCGCCTGGAAACCATTCGCACCGAAACGGCGTACGGCCGCAAAGACGTGGACCGCATTGGTCGGCTGGTGGAGTTCTTGCCGGTCTCGCCGGCAAATGCGGAGGCCTTGTTCGGCGCTTTCGTCGAGGAGTTGGATAAGGCGGGCGCCATGGCCGCGGATTACTACGGCTATCACGGTCCGACGCGGACATGGCTTCAGGAAATGGGGTTCCAGGGCTCGGAGGCGCATCCCGATGGCGCCTTCCTCCCTTCCCGGTTTCAGCCACTCGACGGCAAAGGCGGAGGAATCATGAGCGCGGTCTTTTTGAGAGACGGCAAGGCTCCTTGCGCGGACGACACAAGCTGTCCCTGGTATTGGACGAAGTCGGATTCCGATCAAGACCGGCCTAATTAGTGTTCCGAAACGCTTCTCGAAATCCAGACGAAAGGATGCAGGTCGAATGAATCAGCCGCCACAACTCTACGTAGCTACCTATCATTATGTTCGGGATCTGACTCGCACCCGATTTCCGCGAATCAAGGGAATGTTGCTCGACGACTTCCGCGAACAGGTGAAAACCCTTCCCGGCTTATTCGAAATGGCGACCGTCAATTCGGCTTTGGAATTTTTGAACGGAAGCTATCGGCCGCGCCGCGATCTCTGCTTGATGACCTTCGACGACGGCTTGAAAGATCACTACGCCAACGTAACGCCCATCCTCGCGGAGCAACGCATCCAGGGGATTTTCTTCTTGATTACCGCGTGTCTCGAGGAGCGCGTGGTCGCGCCCGTTCACATGAATCACTTTCTCATGGCGGGCCTGGGCTTTGAGACCTACCGAGATCTGTTCATGGAAGCGATCCTGAACCTGGGTTTCGACGACCAAATGCAAGTGCAAACGCGTTTGGGCGCAAGCCGTCGCACATATCCCCTGGATGCGCCGGAAGTAGCCGACTTTAAATACCTCTTCAACTTCCGGCTTTCACCGGACATCCGCGACCGCGCGGTCAAAATGCTGTTTGAAGAACACATTGGAAAAGAGAGTGCCTTTGCCGATGACCTTTATGTCTCCTGGGCTGAAGCCCGCGACATGCAAAGAACCGGCATGGCCATGGGCGGCCACTCACACCGGCACAGCCCTTTAGCCACCCTCCGATATGGTGAATTGGCGGAAGATCTCACGCGCTGTTCGGACCTAATGCAACAGAATCTCGCGAACCAGGATGTCTGGCCATTTAGCTATCCATATGGGAAAGCAGATTCCTTCAACAAGGGCGTTATCGAGATCCTGCGTCAGCTGGGGTACCGCTTCTCTTTGTGTACAGAGCCAGGAATCAACTTACCCGGTGCGGATCTGTTCGCAATTCGGCGACTGGATTGCAAGGCAATTGCCGGAATGGCGCGTCACGCCGCTTAACTGGGCCGCGCATCGCGGCGACATCCTATTTTGAAAATATTCTGAAAGGTTGATGCAGATTGTTCTGGCCGATTTGCATGTCTCCCTTCTGAGAATAGATATTCCGAAAGTCTCGCACAGGTTATCCCAACGATGAACGCAACCCCCACAACAATTGCCACGCGATTCGAGCCGGAAGAATTCAGCGGCTCTTCGATCCTGTGGATTGAGCCCATCCGCGGATGGGCCACGCTCAAGCTAAAGGAGCTGTGGGAGTATCGCGAACTCTTGTACTTCCTGGTTTGGCGCGACGTCAAGGTTCGCTACAAGCAGGCCGCCTTGGGAGCTTCATGGGCAATTCTTCAGCCCTTGCTGACCATGCTCGTTTTTAGCCTTTTCTTCGGGCGGCTTGCGAAGGTGCCTTCGGACGGCATTCCTTATCCGCTCTTTAGTTTTGCGGCTCTCGTGCCCTGGAACTTTTTTGCGACATCCTTAACCCAATCTTCCAACAGCGTTGTGGGGAGCGCCAACCTGATCACGAAGGTGTACTTCCCTCGCCTGGCCATTCCTCTCGCCTCCGTGCTCGCGGGGCTCGTGGATTTTGCCATTGCCGGCGCCGTGCTTCTGGGCTTGATGGCCTATTACAAGCGCGTTCCCACGATCCATATACTTTGGCTTCCTTGTTTCGTTCTGCTCGCCTTGTTGACGGCCGTGGGTGTGGGTTTTTGGCTGTCCGCGCTCAACGTAAAGTTTCGAGATGTCCGCTACGTCGTGCCGTTCCTGGTCCAGTTCTGGATGTTCGCTTCGCCGATCGTATATCCGACGAATCTTTTGCCGGCGCGCTGGCGCACGCTGTATGCCTTGAACCCGATGGTCGGCGTGGTCGATGGATTTCGCTGGGCTCTGCTTGGAACGAAAACAGCCCCGGGTCCGGTCATCGCGGCCTCGGCGCTGGCGACGATCGTATTTCTGGTGGGCGGGGCCCTGTATTTTCGCAAAATGGAATCTCAGTTCGCGGATGTGGTTTGAAGCATTCACAAAATGCCACGGATAAATATATGAGCCAGAACCGTCAACTCTCGGGAGCGAACGTGGAAACCAAACAGAAGCGAAAAGTCTGTGTCGTCCTGGTGGATCGCGCCAATTACGGGCGGCTCAAGCCGGTATTGCGTGAGGTCGCCAGGCGTCCCGAACTGCAACTTCAATTGATCGCCGCCGGCACGATGGTGCTCGAGCGCTTCGGCACGCCCGTTCAGAACGTGAAGAACGATGGTTTTGTCGTCGATGGCGAGATCTATATCGAGTTGGAGGGTTCCACGCCCGCCACGATGGCCAAATCGCTGGGTTTCGCCGTCGTGGAATTTGCCAGCGAATTTCAGCGCCTCAAACCCGACGTGGTGATGTTGATCGGCGATAGATACGAAGCCCTTGCCGCCGCGCTGGCTGCCGCCTATATGAATATCTGCATCGTGCACATCCAGGGAGGAGAAGTTTCGGGCTCCATCGATGAAAGCGCCCGGCACGCCATCACCAAGATGGCCCATTATCATTTTCCGAGCACGAAGCGGTCGGCAAACTATCTCGTGCGCATGGGAGAGGCTCCGGAATCTATTCTTGGAATCGGCTGTCCCAGCAGCGACATCGCCCGGATGCTCGTTCCGGTCATTACGTCGGAAACCATCAATGGCACCGGCAGCGGAGCGAACATTGAAATCGACAAGCCGTTCTTGCTCGTGGTCTTCCATCCCACCACAACCTCTTACGGAACGGAACGAGAACAGGTGGAGGAAATTCTGCAGGCTCTTGGAAAGTTGAAGATACAAACCGTGATGCTTTGGCCGAACATCGACGCGGGTTCCGATCACATCAGCAAAGCCATTCGGCTGTTTCGAGACCGCGAGGCGCCCACATGGCTTCGAACCATCACCAATCTTTCACCCGAGCATTATTTGAACCTGCTGGCGCGTGTTTCGTGCGCCATCGGCAATTCGAGCAGCTTCGTCCGAGACGCCGGATATTTTGGAACCCCGGTTGTGCTGGTGGGCGATCGTCAAGAGGGACGCGAGACCGATTCCCACGTTCTGCGCACCGTGCCCACCACCGCCCAGGTTTTTCGGGCCGTTCGCAAGCAGTTGAGTCACGGAGCCTATAAGCGCAGCGCGCTATACGGAGACGGGCTCGTGGCGGCACGAATCGCCGAGGGGCTCGTGAACCTGGAACCGTACGTGCAAAAGAGGCTGCATTACATCTACGAACGGAATGAAGGCAATCAGCATGCGCGTGCTTGGAATCATAACCGCCCGCGGCGGGTCCAAGGGCATCTTGCGGAAGAACGTCGTGCCGCTGCTCGGTAAGCCGCTGCTCGCTTATACGGCGGAAGCTGCATTGGCCAGCAAAAGGCTGACTCGCACGGTTCTCTCGACCGATGACCAGGAAATTGCCGAAATCGGCAGGCAGTTGGGACTTGATGTCCCCTTCCTTCGCCCCGCTGAGTTGGCGCGGGACGATACGCCCACAATCCCGGTTCTGCGGGATGTTGTGCGCAGGCTCGAAGCGGCCGGGGAATCCTACGAAGCGATCATGACCTTGCAGCCAACCAACCCATTGCGCCGCGTGGAAGACATCGATGGAGCGATCGACCTGCTTGAAACGTCGGGCGCCGATTCGGTGCTGTCCTTTGTCGATGTGGGGGAACGCCACCCGGCCCGGATGAAGTGCATTGACGCGGAAGGGCGCGTGTCCGACCCTCCATTCGCCGAAGCGTTCGAAGGGCAGCCCCGCCAGCAGTTGCGGAAGCTCTACCTTCGCGAAGGGTCGATTTACCTCACCCGCCGGTCGGTCTTGATGGAGCGACATTCCCTGAAGGGCGCCGATTGCCGCGCGTGGATTATTCCGGAGGAAAGAGCGCGGAACATTGACACGTTATTTGACCTCCGCATGGCCGAGTATATTTTGCGAGCGCAAGGAGAAAACTGAACATGCCGATCTCATCGGTCGAGCAACGCACCGGACAACTCTACGGCGGCCTCTGGTCCCAGTATGACGACGACCTTTTCGTGAAGTCGCTCCAGCTTTTCAAAGACCGCTGGCTTGCCAACGGCGAAGCTCCCGGCTTCTTCGCGGGCAAGAGATGCCTGGATGTCGGTTGCGGCGGCGGACGTTATTCGTTCGCCATGGCTCTCATGGGAGCCCAATCGGTCGTGGGTGTCGATGTAAGCGAGTCTGGCCTTGCCGACGCTGCACAGCGCGGCGAGCGGCTTGCCTATTCGAACGTCACATTCAAGCAGTCCTCCGCGCTCGAACTGCCGTTCCCCGACGCGGAATTCGATTTCGTATGCTGCAGCGGCGTGTTGCACCACACGCGCAGCGTTGAAAGAGGGCTGCGAGAAATTCATCGCGTGTTGAAACCGGAAGGGAGCTTGTACCTGCTCCTGTATGGCGCCGGCGGTGTTTTCTGGCCCTTGAACTATCTGCTGCGGCCGTTTGCCGCCTTGGTTGGACAGCATGATCTGGACGAGGCCGTCGAGAATGCAGGATACGCTGCCAACAAGCGAAGGTCCGTGCTCGATGACCTGTTCGTTCCGATTTTGGAGACTTATTCGAAGGAGCGCGTCGAGCAACTGCTGTCTGACGCAGGCTTTCCGCAACATAGGCGCTGGACGGCCGCACGCCTGGACCATGAGACCGACGCGCACACTATGCTCGCGGAACTCGAAACCAGGCTGCTCATGTGGGAAGCCGGATATCGGCATTCCGCGGATCCAACGAACGCAATGATCCAGATGCACTGCGCGAACCTTTGCCGCACTGTGATCGCTGCGAGCCGCGATCTCATCGAGCAGCACAAGATGGGACGCCTGACGGCCGAGCAGCTGCAGGATACGGTTGTGGGACACGGTCACCACCGGCTCGTTGCCACCCGTTCGTAACGGAATGCCCGACACGATTCTAGTCACCGAATCCTCGAACTTCTCCCAGCCAGCAGCCAAACGCCTCCAGGAAGCCGGTCGGGTGATCTGGGCCGATCTCGACCGTGCCGGCCTTCTTTCCGCAGTGACGCAAGCAACCGTTCTGTGGGTTCGATTGCGCCACCACATCGACCACGAAGTCTTCGCCGCGGCGCCCCACCTGAGGGCCATCGCCACGCCCACCACCGGCCTGAATCATATTGACGTCTCCGAGGCCGAGCGCCTCGGCATCCGCATACTTTCGCTCCGCAGCGAGACGGCCTTCCTCGAGCACGTTTACGCCACCGGCGAGCACACACTTGCTCTCATTCTCGCGCTCGTGCGCCACGTTCCTGCCGCCTCCCGTCACGTAACCGAGGGTGCCTGGAACCGCGATTCCTTCCGCGGCCGGGAGCTCCACGACAAAACGGCCGGCATCGTTGGTTATGGCCGGCTGGGACGCATGGTTGCGGGTTACCTGCGGGCGCTAGGCATGAAGATTCTGGCGGCCGATCCCAGTCTCGGCAACCGCTCAGCCGATCCGACGGTCCAGATTGTCTCCTTGGAGGAACTTCTCGCGCAGAGCGACCTAGTCACGCTTCATGTTGGGCTCACGGAACAAACGCGCGGCTTTTTCGGGCGCGCCGAATTCGCGCGAATGAAACGCGGATCATGGTTCATCAACACCTCACGAGGCGAGCTTGTGGACGAAGCAGCTCTTCTGGAAAGCCTCCGCGATGGCCGCATCGGCGGGGCTGCGCTCGACGTTCTCTCCGGCGAGCGCTCCTCCGGCATGAGCGATCATCCTCTCGTCGCCTATGCTCGCACGGCCTCCAATTTACTGATCACGCCGCACATTGGCGGATGCACAACCGAGTCGATGGAAAACACGGAAAACTTTCTTGCGGAGAAACTCATCGCCTTTCTTCAGTCGCCGCAAGCCGTGTACGCCCAGGCCGCGCGTCAGGAGGACCACCACTAATGTGCGGCATTTCTGGGATCGTAGGCCGTGGCTGGCAGGCGTCGCAGCTCGACGCAATGATTGCGAGCCAGCATCATCGCGGTCCAGACATGGTCGGCAGCTACTTCGACCCGCATGGCTTGGCCGCTCTGGCGCTCAATCGCCTGAGCATTCTCGATCTTTCGCCGGCAGGGCGGCAGCCCATGACCGACCCCGAAACCGGCCTGACCATCGTGCTCAACGGCGAGATTTACAACTTCGTGGAACTGCGCGACGAACTCCACGATTATCCCTATCGCAGTAAGACCGATACCGAGGTGGTTCTCGCCGCCTACCGGAAATGGGGAGAGGCGTGTCTCGATCGACTCATCGGCATGTTCGCCTTTCTTATCTGGGACGAGCGCAAGCAGCGCTTGTTCGCCGCGCGGGATCGTTTTGGCGTGAAGCCTTTGCACTACTATTTTCGCGAAGGCGAGCCGGTTTTGTTTGCCAGCGAAATTCAAACGCTCTTTGCGGCGGGCGCGCCGCGGCGCATGAATGCCGCCACTTGGGCCACTTATTTTGCCGAGGGCCTGCACGATCATTCCGACGGGACGTTTTGGGAGAACATCCATTCCCTTCCCCCTGGTCATTCCCTCACGTGGGATGGCGGACGCGTCCAGGTGAAGTGTTGGTACGACCTTGCCGAGCGGACCGGATGCGATTTGGATTTGCGTCCTGAGGAAACCGTGCAGGAAGAATACCTGGCCATCCTCAAAGATAGCGTCCGGCTGCGCTTCCGTTCCGACGTGCCCGTGGGCATCAATCTAAGCGGTGGCTTGGATTCTTCCATCCTGCTCGCGCTGGTGCAATCCCTGCAGGGCGCGAATAGCGACATCGAAGCCTTCACCTATGTGACCGGCGATCCGAACTACGACGAGTTGCCGTGGGTGAAACTCATGCTCGAAGGCACGGTCCATCCCTCGATGGTCTACCAGCTCCATCCCGAGGAGGTGCCTGCTCTCGCCGCATCCGTACAGGCGCACGAAAGCGAGCCATTCGGCGGCATTCCCACGCTGGCATATGCGCGGCTATTCGAGCGTGCGCGAGCCAACGGCGTCATCGTGGTGATGGATGGCCAGGGCATGGATGAACAGTGGGCCGGCTACGACTACTACGCCTCCAACGGCAATGGGAGCACGTCCGCGTCTCCCATCCAGGGCACCCAGCAACGCACCACGCGAAGCGAATGCCTTCTGGCCGAGTTCGCCTCGCTGGCAAAACCCTTTGTTTCGCCGTCGCCTTTTCCAGACGCCCTTCGCAACCGTCAGTACGTGGACACGAGATACACCAAGATCCCCAAGGCGCTGCGCTTCAACGATCGCATTTCCATGCGCGCATCCGTGGAATTGCGCGAGCCGTTTCTCGATCATCGCCTCTTTGAACTGGCACTGAGACAGCCCCGGCAGCGCAAAATCGAAAATGGCACGCGCAAAAAGTTGTTACGCGAAGTCGCGCGGCGTTTAATCTCCAAGTCCCTTGTGGAAGCTCCCAAGCGCCCGGTCCAAACGCCGCAGCGCGAATGGCTGCGAGGCCCCCTCAAGTTCTGGGCCCAGGAATGTATCGACGCCGCCTTGCAGTCTTATGGAAATGCTTGGCTTGATCCCAGCACGGTGCGTGAACAATGGCACGAATATTGCTCCGGTCAGGGAGATAACAGCTTCCACGTGTGGCAGTGGATCAGCCTCGGACTGGCCTGCAAAACCTAAACCATGACCCAGATTGCCATTCGTGTAGAGAACCTCTCCAAGCGATACGAAATCGGCGCTCGGGAGACGTATGGCTCCCTGCGTGACGCTTTGCGTCATGTGGTTGGT
>Ga0307372_10011742_pt1 | contig 11621 bp, 9 predicted proteins | sample OX1MG_FD_202533 | JGI IMG/M metagenome (GOLD analysis project Ga0307372, IMG submission 202533) | Soil microbial communities from Risofladan, Vaasa, Finland - OX-1 | ecosystem: Environmental > Terrestrial > Soil > Coastal area > Acid sulfate soil | place: Finland: Risofladan, Vaasa | collected...
CCTGCAGATGGTGTGAAGGGCCGGCGGGTTCTCCCGCGGGCGGCGTAAATTCAGGAAACGGCGCCCCGGCATCGGGTCCGATCTCGTCGAGGCCGAGGATGTCGTGGGCGCGCCATGCCACGTAGAAAAAGCCGAGCGATGCCGTGACGGCACCCACGCCTCGCATCCAGTGCCGGTGGTGGAGAATGAAGAAGAACGACACCCCAACGGGGAGAAAGATGGCCCCGAACAGCGCGCTCATCGCACGCAGCATGCAGCCCGGTTGGCTCAGGCGAGACATGAGGGGGGGGTCCGCATAGCCAAATCTTTCCGCGGGGCGCGCCGCGGAGCAAGCGGGTTGCGGGTGGTGCGGCGGAGCCGCTAGCGTGAGGGGTCCCCAGCCCGGTCACGTATGCTCGATTATTCCGACATGATCGCCGCCCGCGAGCGCATTGCCGGATATGTGCACCGCACTCCCACGCTTTCCGCGTCGCGCATTGGCGAGCACGTCGGCGTGCAGGCGTGGCTCAAGTGCGAGGTGCTGCAGAAGACCGGATCGTTCAAGGTGCGCGGTGCGCTCAATGCCATCCGCCAACTCACCACTGCCGAGCGGCGGCGGGGTGTGGTGGGTGTCTCGGCGGGCAACCATGCGCAGGCGCTGGCGTGGGCGGCGCGCGCGGCCGGCACTTCGTGCACCGTCGTCATGCCGAGCGACGCCGTGCAGGCCAAACTCGACGCGACCCGCGGATACGGTGCCACGGTGGTGCAGCACCAGTGGGGTTCGGCGATGTTCGACAAAGCGCGTGAGCTGGCGATCGAGCACGGCTACGTCTTCATCCACCCGTTCGATGATCCCCGCGTGGTCGCCGGGCAGGGCACGGTGGGGATGGAAATTCTCGAGGATCTTCCCGAGGTCGATGCGATCGTCGTTCCCGTGGGCGGCGGCGGACTGTTGGCGGGCATCGCGATCGCGGCCAAGCATCTCAAGCCGTCGGTCAAGGTTTTCGGCGTCGAACCCGTGGGGGCGCAGGCGCTGCGCCGCAGCCTCGATGCGGGGCGCGTCACGGCAATCGACCGGCCACAGACCATTGCCGACGGGCTCGCGGCCCCGATGACCACCGAGTTGCCACTCACCGTGGCCCAGCGCCACGTGGACGACGTGGTCCTGGTCCGTGACGACGAGATCGTCGACGCGATGCGACTGATTCTCAGCTCTGCCAAGCTGCTCGCCGAACCGGCGGGCGCCGCCGGCGTGGCGGCGCTGATCACAGGCAAGCTCTCCATGCCGGCCAACTCCCGCGTGGTCTGCGTGGTGAGCGGCGGCAATGTGGACGCGGCCCGCCTCAAGGAGCTGCTCTAACGCCCGCCTCCGGTGTTGCGATCGAGCCGCCACTTGGTCCAGGCGACGATCACTACGCATCCGCTCTGACCAGCGAATTGAAATTGCGGTGGGGTGTCGGCGCCGTGGTAGACCTCAATCGCTCCCACGTCGTAGCCCTGGATGAAGCTGTTGATGTCGCCGGGTGAAACCGACGTCCAAGGGGATCCGTCGACCACGTACTGAACGCATCCCCCCATGGGGTTGCGGTTGTCCGTGACGTACGTGTCGTAGCCGGACTGTGAGACGTGGATTCCGGGCACGGCCGTGAGAAGATCCGTGAACTTGCTCGCCTGCTTCCGGTCGATCGTTTTCTCGTCGAGGTAGAAACCCATGCCGGTCTTCTCGCGCTGCGTGAAGCCCACGGCGTCGAGTCCGCTCAGCCGCCGCGCCTGGGTGGTCACCGTGGGAAGCATGGCGACCTCCTTTTGCATCTGCAGGGTCACCGTCACCGGCGTGTTGCTCGACAACTCCACCGATTGCTCCACCGGCGTGAAACCGATGAACATAGCACGCACGACCTGTGATCCCGACGGGAGGCTGTCGAGTTGGAACGAACCATCGGCCCCGGAATTCACCGAGTGGAAGGTTCCTTCGAGCTGCACCCGTGCACCGGCTACGGGGAGTCCGGTCGTCCCGAGCACGCGGCCGCGCAGGCTGGCCACCGCCAGCGCGTGGCGCGGCTGCGGATTGGTATCCCCGGTCGCCACCGTCACCGGCGCGGCCGACGCGACGCTGAGGCTACGCATCTCGAGCACGGACTTGTTGAAGGAAACGGGAACGTCGCCGCTCTTCAGGCCGGCGTAATTGACCTGGACCTTGCCATCGAAGCTGGCGGGGAGCCCGCAGATGCGGTACGTGCCGTCCTTGCCCGTCGTCGCTTCGCGCAGACGCGGGATCTTGCTCAGCTTCAGATAGTCGATCTCGTACCACACCACCGAGACGCTGGCGTTGGGGACGGGCAGGCCGGTATCGGCGTTGTGCACGCGGCCGAACAGCGCGGCAGGGCCACGCGTGAGCCAGGCGGCCGGGCAGAGCATCTTGACGAGTGTCGCTGCCGAGGGTGTGGCCAAGTCGAGCGTGGCCTGCTTGCCGGCGCTGAACGTGAGCGGCGGAGTCATGAGTTGAATGCCGAGCGAATCGAGAATCGGATGCCCGACGATCAGGCGATGCTGGCCGGGCGCGACGCTATCGAAATGAAAGTGGCCGTCGTCACCGGCCACGGCGAAAAGTGTGGTGCCCTGGATGGCGATCTCGGCCCGGGCCATCGGTTGGCTCCGCACGCTGTCGTACGCGATTCCGACTATCGACGCCGGGGCCGTTGGCTGTTGGGCGGCGGTGGGACGGGCGATCACGGCGCCGAACAGCGCGACTGCGGCGCCGCGAATGATCAAGGCGTGGTTCATACACAATTGTACCATGTACGCCGCTCAACGCTCCAGTCCCGAGGCGGTAGCTCGCGAAACGTTGGCGAATCGGTCACGTCGGGTGTTTCAGCGGCACACATCGGCCAATATGCCCGATGATGTCGCATTTCTAGGGCCATTTCATCGGCCTATGCACTTGCGGCTACAGACCAGCTATATGACACTAGTTCTCACGGAACGACTTCTCGACCGAAAAGGAGCCGAGAGTGAGACTCAAGCGGAATCCACCGACGCTGGCGGATGTACCGGTTATCGACCGAACTCAGGACGGGGTCACGGTGCAAGGACTAGCGAATCGGGTAAAGCAGGCCCTTTACGATCACTTCGAGCAGACACTCGTCGTCGTACTCGTGGCCTCGTTGCTGCTCATCAACTTCGCGGTGGACTACAAGCTCGCTTTCCTGAGCTTCTATTACCTGCCGGTCATCGCTGCCGGATTCCTGATCGGGCGCCGCCATGCCGTGTGGGCGGCCGTGCTCACGGTTCTGTTGGTGACGTTTTTTCAGGCAGTTACCGGATTGGGGGGTACGCCGGGCTTCTCGGTTCCTACGGTGATGTATTTCGTGCCGTGGGGCGGGTTCTTGATCTTGACCAGTTACGTGGTGGGTACGCTGGCAGACCAGCGGAAGGACCGGGCCGACGACGTGAAGCGGACGTATTTCGCGCTGCTCGAGCTACTCACCTTCCATCTCGATGCGGCGGACCGGCATCGCCGCGGCCACAGCTATCGCGTGGCCGAGCGGGCCATGGCGATCGGCCGCAAGCTCGGCATGCGAGGCGGGGAGATCGAGGATCTGCGCGTAGCCGGCCTGCTGCACGAGATGGGTCCGCAGGATCCGCGCGTAGCGCGTATGTTCGCCGACTTCCCGCGCGAGGTTCGCAAGGTGCCCGTGGCGGCATCGATGCATGCTGCGCTCGACACGGTCACGGCGTATGGCCGGTATCACGAGTTGATCGGCGATGACTGGCCGGTGGATGCTCTGCGCATCACCATGGCGGTGAAGATTCTCGCAGTGGCGGACGCCTATGAAACGCTGCTCACGCCCACCGACACGCGTCCGCCATTCGCGCCGTGGAACGCGCTGGAGGAGATCGATCGCAGCGCCGGCCGTACATTCGCCACGGAAGTGGTCCACGCGTTGCGGCACACGATCGTTCCGGAGTCCGTTGAGGAGGCCGACGAGAAGCCGCCGCTCAAGCTAGTCGTGACGCGGGGCGCCTGAGCCCGAGTCACGCTCTGCCGCCCCGCGTCGGCGCCATGTGCGCCGAGCCTGCTTTACCTGCCACAGCCCCCACCCGACCACGAGCGCGCTCGACAGGGTCCATACGACCACGTAGCGCTGAAGGAACACGGGTCCACGAGCATCCACGTGGCCAAGCTGGAAGGCGGCGATGGCCACGATGTCAAGCGCCACGACGGCGCCGACGAGTTTGGCGAATGCGGCGCGCATCGGCGACGGCGAATCAGACATGCACGGCAATCTACCGCGCGCAGGTCGGCGGTCTAGCTAGCGCGGTGGTGACGTCAATTCGCCGCGGCGGCCGCGGGCGGGCGCGAAGCACGCTGCCAGCGCCGCGAGATCGGCGTCGGGGTCGTCGCTGGGCACGAGCGGTGGACCGATAACGAGGGCGTGCCGCGACCAGTCGAACGCCACCGGCACAATCGGCACGGCGGCTCCGCAGGCGATGTGGTAGAACCCCATGCGCCAGCGCGCGACGGCTTTGCGCGTGCCCTCCGGTGAGATGCCGAGCACCAGGCGTTCCGATCCGGCGAACCTGGCCACCGTTTGCGCCACGACGTCGTGCGGCTTTGAGCGGTCCACGGGAATACCGCCGAGCCAACGCATGACGGGGCCCAATGGGCCGCGGAACAGGGTGTTCTTGCCCAGCCACGCGGCGCGCAGTCCGAGGGCGAACTTCGCGGCGATCCCGATCACGAAGTCCCAGTTGGACGTATGGGGGGCCACGATCACCACTGCCTTGGCGACGTTGGGAAGGGTGCCCTCGATGCGCCATCCGAGGAGACCAAGCACGCCGCGGCCAAGTGCGCGGGAGATGGAGCCGCCGCTTCTGGGGAGCGCGTCGCCAATGTCGGGAACGCGAGAATGGGCGGGCATGACGAGGCGGAAATTAGGCCGGGCTGGCCGCCCGCGCCATCGGGCGTCTCGACAAATTGTCGGCCAAGCGCTATCAGCTATCCGGCTGGCCGTCACCGGCACACGACCTCCACTCCCATGTACCCGCAGACGATCCCACAGGCCCTCGACCGCACGGCGCGGGAATGCGCCGATCTCCCCGCCCTCCGATGGAAGGATGCCGGCGCGTGGCAATCGCTGTCCTGGAGCGGCTACCGCCGGCAGGTGCGCCTGGCGGCGCGCGGCTTCATTTCGCTGGGACTGGAGCCCGGCAAGGGCGTCGCCATCGTAGGCCCCAACTGCCCCGAGTGGTTCGTGGCCGCGCTCGCCGCCATCCATGCCGGCGGCCTGCCCACTGGCATCTATGCGACGTTCGCGCCCGATCAGTGCCGATACATCGCGCATCACTGCGAAGCGCAGATCGCGATGGTGGCGAACGCCGAGCACCTCGCCAAGTTCCTCGCCATCCGGCCCGATCTGCCGCACTTGCGCGCTATCGTGCAGATGCGCGGCGAGCCCGCCGCGCCGGGCGTCATCGGGTGGTCGGACCTGCTGCGCCGCGGGCACGACACGTCTGAACCAGTACTCGAGGCGCGACTGGCCGCTCAGACGTCCGGCGATGTAGCGACGCTCATCTATACCTCCGGCACGACTGGCGAGCCGAAGGCGGTGATGCTCACCCACGACAACGTGAATTGGACGGCCGACGTCGGAATTGCGGCGCTCGGCCTGCGCGCCGGCGACAACATCCTGAGCTACCTGCCGCTGAGCCACATCGCCGAGCAACTCGTGTCGCTATTCGGGCCGATCTCGTTCGGCGGATGCACCTGGTTCGCCGAGGGGATGGAGCAGTTGGGCGACGACCTGCGCGAGGTGCGCCCCGACTTCTTTCTCGGCGTGCCGCGGGTGTGGGAGAAGATCCAGGAGCGAATGCAGGCGGCGGGCGCGCAGAATTCACCATTGCGCAAAAAGCTGATCGCATGGGCGCGCGGCGTGGGGCTGCGCGGCGGCTACGCGGCCCAGCAGGGGAAACGCAAGCCACTGCTCTATCCGCTGGCTAGCGCGCTGGTGTTCAAGAAAGTGCGGCAGCGGCTGGGTTTCGACCGTGCTCGCGTGCTCGTGACGTCGGCGGCGCCGATCGCGCGCTCGACCCTGGAGTTCTTCCTGTCGCTCGGCCTGCCGATCTGCGAGGTGTACGGGATGAGCGAGTGCACGGGCCCGGCGACGATCAGCACGCCGGAGCAGTACCGCACCGGCAAGGCCGGCCGCGTGTTTCCAGGCGCCGAACTCCGGATTGCCGAGGATGGTGAGATCTGCATGCGGGGCCGCCACGTGTTCCGGGGCTACTACAAGGATCCGGAGGGTACGGCGGCGGCCCTCGACGCCGACCACTGGCTGCACTCCGGTGACATCGGCGACGTCGATGCCGCGGGATTCCTGGAGATCACCGACCGCAAGAAGGATCTGATCATCACCGCCGGTGGCGAGAACGTGGCGCCCCAGTTGGTGGAGGGCTACCTCAAGTCGATCCCCGTGGTGAGCCAGGCAGTGGTGGTCGGCGACCGACAACGGTATCTCGGGGTGCTGCTCACGCTCGATCCAGCGCGAGTGCCCACGGATGCGGAGGCGGCGGGCAGTCCGGCGCGTGATCCGGCCGCCGCGGCCCAGTGCGAGAAGTTCCGGGCGTATCTTCAGCGGAACATCGACGCCGTGAACGCGCGGCTGGCGCGCGTGCAGGCGGTGAAACGGTTCGAGATCATCCCGGCGGAATTCACCGTCGAGGGCGGCGAGCTCACGCCGTCGCTCAAGGTGCGGCGCAAGGTCGTGGCCGAGAAGTACGCTTCGGAGATCGCGCGGCTATTCCGCTGACGCGGCGCGCCGCTACCGTAGCATCTGCTTGGCGATCGTCTGCAGTTGCATGTTGGACGTGCCCTCGTAGATCGCACCGATCTTGGCGTCGCGATAGAACTTCTCGGCGGGGAAATCCTTGGTGTAACCGTAGCCGCCGAATAGCTCCAGTGAGATCGACGTCACGCGTTCGCACACCTGCGAAGCGTAGAGCTTGGCCATGGCGCCCTCCATGGCGATGTCGTGCCCAGCGTCCTTGAGGCGGGCCGCGTTGTACACCATGAGGCGCGCCGCCTCGACTTCGGTGCGCGCCTGCGCGAGTTGGAACTGGATGCCCTGGAACTCCGCGAGCGCCTTGCCGAATTGCTTGCGCTCCTTGACGTAGTCGGTGGCGGCCTTCAACGCGCCCTGGGCAACGCCGATCATCTGCGCGCCGATGCCGATGCGTCCCTCGTTGAGCGTCTCGATGGCCACCTTGTACCCCTGGCCCACGGGACCGAGCACGTTCTTCACCGGGATCTCCACGCCGTCGAGGATGAGTTCGGTGGTACTCGACGCTCGGATGCCCATCTTGTCTTCCTTGCGGCCGACGCTGAATCCGGGAAAGCCGCGCTCGACGACGAACGCGGTGATGCCCTTGTATCCGGCCTCCGGATTCGCGTTGGCGAAGACGACGTAGATCTGCGCTTCAGCGCCGTTGGTGATCCACATCTTGCGCCCGGTGAGCAGCCAGTTGTCGCCCTTCCGCTCGGCGCGCGTGGCCATCCCGAAGGCGTCGGACCCCGACCCAGGCTCGGAGAGAGCATAGGCGCCCACCGTACCGCCGGTGAGGCGGGGTAGGTAGGTGGACTTGATGTGGTCGCTGCCGTAGGTGCGGAGGGGGTAGTTGACCAGCGTGTTCTGGACGTCGATCTGGATGGCGGCAGAGGCGTCGATCTTGCTGACCTCCTCGACGGCCAGTGTCACCATCATGAGCGACCCGGCGGCACCCCCGTACGCCTCGTCGACCTCGATGCCCATGAGCCCCATCTCGGCAAACGCCTTGGTCAGTTCGGGGTCGATCTTGCCGGCCCGCTCCATCTCCTGGACCCGGGGGCGGACCATCTCCTCGGCCATCGCCGCGACCGCGTCGCGGAACATGAGTTCGTCGTTGGACAGGACGGTGAGCGGGGCGCGGGCGGTTTCGGCGTTGTTGGACATGGCGCTGACAGGGATGAGAGTATGGGGGAATATAAGACAGTCCGGCACCCGGGCAGCGTGGCACTCTGACGGCAGCATGCGGAAGCGGGGCAAACGGCAAAGCCGTCCGCCCCGTCTCTCGTTGCCCGCCCGTTCGACTCCGTTCAGAACATCGACCGAGCGTTGGCGCACAGTGCCAGGAGTTGGTCATCGGTCATGCTCTGCCAGTTGGCCGGGGCCGGCCACACGCGCCGCCGGTCAATGCGCGACGAGAAGATCAACCCGGGGTTCTCCGCCTGCGGCAATACGCCCCAGTCGAGCGCCATGCGGAAATCCCACTGACTCTCGTCATAGGTCTCCCACTCGATGCGATCGGAATCAACGAGAATCCGCGCACCGCCGGCGTCACGCAACGCGCCGGATGGGAGACTCTGTGGATTGGGTGGTTGGGCATTCATGGCAGCGTGGTCCGCATAAGTAATGCTGCTCGACGGAGATTCAATCAACCCCTGGCGGGCATTTCGCTCGATCTGACGCCTGGGCGTCGCTGCCTGGCGGCGCCGGCTTCACGAAGCCTAGTGGGCCTACCGGCCGAGTACCTGGAGGGCAAGGTCGACCTTGCCGAACGGGGCCGACACTTGGGCGCCCTGGACGACGGGACGCACCCGGTCGAGCATCTCGCGTGCAATGGCGATGCCCTCGGCCACGGCGTGGTCCCGCGAACGTTCGTTGGCACGACGCATGCGGGCCACGACGGCTTCGGGCACCGCGACTCCGGGGACCTCGTTGGCCAGGAACTCGGCGTTGCGCACCGAGATCAGCGGCCAGATCCCGGCAACCAACGGGATCCGGACGTGAGCGATGCGCGCCATGAACCGTTCCAACTGCTCGACGTCGAACACCGGTTGGGTGATGGCGAATTCCGCGCCTGCGGCGACCTTCCACTCGAACCGCTCGAGTTCGTGGTCGGGATCGACGGCGGCGGGGTTCACGCCCACGCCAATCACGAACCGCGTGGGTTCTCCGATCTGGTTGCCGCCGGGGTCGAGTCCGCGGTTGAGGTTGTGCACCAGGTTGGTGAGCCCGATCGAATCGATGTCGAACACCGCTGTCGCGTCGGGGTAGGGACCCATTTTGGGCGGATCACCGGTGACGACGAGCAGATTGCGCAGCCCGATCGCCGCGGCGCCGAGCAGGTCGGACAGCATGCCGAGCAGGTTGCGGTCGCGGCAGGCGTAGTGCGTGACCGTTTCGATGCCGATCTGCTGCTGGATGAGCACGCTGGTGAGCAAGGCGCCCATGCGGCTCTGGGCGCGCGGTCCGTCGGGAACGTTGACTGCATCGACGCCGGCGTCTTTGAGGCGGCGGACATCGGCGAGCATGCGGGACGCGTCGACCCCGCGCGGCGGTACGATCTCGACCGAGGTGGCCCACTCGCGGGCCGCGATCCGCGCGCCCCAGTGCGAGCGTTCGGCGAGCGGAACCATGGCGGGGAGCGCGGGTGCGGATTCCACCGGTGCGGAGTCGCGCGCTTCGGGGCGAGTGTGCACTTCGGCGAGCCGTGGGGCCAGGGGGCGGACGCCGTCGCCGATCGCGTGGATGTGGGCGGGCGTGGTACCGCAGCATCCGCCGACGATCTTGGCGCCGGCCTGCACGAGGTGACGGGCGTATGTGGCCATGTACTCCGGGCTCGCCATGTACATGCTGCGGCCGCCGACGTCGCGCGGCATGCCGGCGTTGGGCTGGGCGCTGAGCTTGCGCGAGGTGAGCGGCACCATGCGTTCGATGGCTTCGAGGATCGTCTGCGGGCCCACCGAGCAATTGAGGCCGATGACATCGGCGCCCCAGGCGTCGAGGGACCGCGCGATATCTTCAGGGGTGGCGCCGTAGGGGGAGAGCCCGTCCACGCCGATGGTCATCTGGGCGATCACGGGGGTCCCGGCCTCGACATCGCGGGCGGCGCGAATGGCCTGTTCGATTTCGTGGAGGTCGCCGAATGTCTCGAGAATGAACAACTCGGCGCCGCCGTCGCGCAGCCCTTCCATCTGCTCGCGGAAGTAGCCTCGGGCCTCTTCGAGACTGGTCGGCCCGAAGGGCTCGAGGCGCAGGCCGAGCGGGCCGACCGCGCCCGCCACGAGCACGTCGCGGTCGCCGGCCACCTCGCGAGCGATCTGCGCGGCAGCGCGGTTCAACTCGTGCACCTTCGATTCCAGTCCATGCTGGGCGAGCTTGCTCCGATTGGCGCCGAAGCTGTTGGTCTCGAGCACCTGAGCGCCGGCGCGCACGTATTCCTGGTGAATGGCGCGGATGAGTTCGGGGGCGCTGACGTTGAGTTCGTCGTAGCACTGATTGATGAACATGCCGCGCGAATAGAGCATGGTGCCCATCGCTCCGTCGAACACGATGATGCGTGCGGGGTCGAGAAACCGTTGCCGCGAATAGGGAGCGCTCATGTGGTCGATCCCGCCGTCGCGCGCACGGCGTAGTACTTGGCGTCGGGATGGTGCACGATCATCGCCGCCGTGCTCTGCTCGGGCACGAGCTGGTAGGCCGTCGTGAGCGTCAGGCCGAGTTCGCGTTCCGCAGGCAGGAGCTTGAACACCAATTCGTGATCCTCGAGGTCGGGGCAGGCGCCGTAGCCCCACGAGTAGCGTTTGCCGCGTCCGCCGGGAACGCCCAGTTCGTGGCGGATCCGCCGGTGCAGCCATTCGGCCACCGCCTCCGCCGTTTCCACGGCGAGGCCGTGGAGATAGTACGCCTCGGTGTACTCGCCGGCGTGCTGTAGCCGGTCGAACTCGCGCGAGGCTGCATCGCCGACGGTCACGATCTGCAGCGCGACGACGTCCATGTCGCCGGAGTCTACCGAGCGGAAGTAGTCGGCGAGACAGAGGCGGTCGCGGCCGTCCTGTCGCGGGTAGGTGAAGCGGGCGAGCTCGCGGGCCGTGCCGTGGCGGGTGAAGTCCTCCGGGTCGTAAACGATCACGGCATTCCCGCGGGACTGCGCGGGAAAGTATCCATAGACGGCCTGGGGACGCAGCCACTCCTCGCGCCGTGCGCGTGCCTTGATTCGCTCCAGGGTCGGGGCGAACTCATCGTGCACGAGGCGGTCGAATGCCGCGCCGGAGCCGCGCGCGCCCCATTGCAGGCGATACAACTCGTCGACGTCGAGCAGCTCGAATACCTCGTCGAGGGGAATGTCGCGCAACGTGCGGGTGCCGTAGAACGGCGCCGTGGGCACCGGGTGGTCGGCGCGGACGCCGCTGCGTTCCTCGCTCTCGGTGCCGGCGCGCACATCCTTGCCAGCGTCGGAGCGGAGGAACACGTCTCGGCGCGCATCGTCGATCAGTCTGGCCACCGTGGCCTCGCGGCGGCGGGGATCCTGCAGGGCGTCCATCGTCTCCAGCCCCTCGAAGGCGTCCTTGCAGTAGAACACGCCAGCGGCGTACGGGCGTTCGCCGGCCACGAACATGGCTCGCCGGCCGAACCGGCGGTTGATCGCCGCACCGCCGATCAGCACCGGAATGTGCAGGCCGCGCTTGTCCAACTCTTGCACGCAGAGCGGCATCTGCTTGGAAGTCGACACGAGCAGCGCCGAGAGACCGATCGCGTCGGCGTTCACCGCCTGAGCCTTCTCGAGGATCACATTCACCGGCACCTGCTTGCCGAGGTCGAACA
>Ga0307372_10011743_pt1 | contig 11621 bp, 9 predicted proteins | sample OX1MG_FD_202533 | JGI IMG/M metagenome (GOLD analysis project Ga0307372, IMG submission 202533) | Soil microbial communities from Risofladan, Vaasa, Finland - OX-1 | ecosystem: Environmental > Terrestrial > Soil > Coastal area > Acid sulfate soil | place: Finland: Risofladan, Vaasa | collected...
TAGATGCCGTCGATGGTCTTGTTGATGCGCTCGCGGTTGAGGATGCGGCCCTTGAGCTTTTCGATTCGAATGCCCAGCAATTCCTGATATTGGCGCTTGATCTTGCGGCGGCCGGCTTCGTCCTTGGGCAGGTCGGCATCTTCTTCGGCCTCGTCGGGCGAGTCGGCGAAACTGGGATACAGGTCACGCTTGGCGGTCTTGCTCTTGCGAGTCCTGGCCATCGCTGCTCTTCCTCCCGCCCTTAGCGCGTGCGTGCGACGTAGCCGCAGTTTTTATCGCAGACCAGGAAGAAGCCGCGCCGACCGTAGCCGGCGAACATCGTGACCTTGCTCTCCGAGCCGCAACTCGGGCAGAGGTGCTTGTAAGTCACATCGCGGCTCTTCTCGGCAGTCTTCGCTTTTTTCTCAGCCATGACCGATGACGCTCTCTCTCTTTGGATTTTTGGTTATGGTTGTGGTTCCGGAACGGGCACTGCGTAGCGGCTTACGCGCTCGGGCACTCGAGATGGATGGGCAAGGTTTCGGCCGCCGGCTCGTTCATAACGCTTCGACGCTAAGCACTATATCATAACGTGAACGCGCAAAAACCATGCGGCCGACGAGCCCGGCCGCCGGGCGCCCGGTTGCGCGCGCCGCGCCGAGCGTCTAAGCGTTAACCCCTTGGAAGCAAAACTCAAACCCAACGACGCCGTACTCTTCATCGATCGCAAGGGCCGCCGCTATCTCAAGATGCTGCGCCCCGGCAGCCGCATCCTCATCCGCGGCGAGCTTGCCGCCGACGATCTGATCGGCACCGACGAGGGCTCGCGCGTCAAGCTCAGCACCGGCGAGACTTTCCTGATCCTGCGGCCCACTTACGCCGACCTGATCCCGCATCTGCCGCGCCAGGCTCAGGTCATCTATCCCAAGGACACCGGGCCGCTGCTCATCTGGGGCGACGTCTTCCCCGGCGCCACGGTTATCGAGGGCGGCGTCGGCGCCGGCGCGTTCACGATCGCGCTCCTGCGCGCGGTGGGCCCGGCCGGCCGCGTCATCTCGTATGAGCTGCGCGAAGACTTCGCCGCCGCGGCACGGCGCAACGTCGCCGCGTTTTTTGGCGAGGCGCCCAACTGGACACTCAAGCTCGGCGACCTCTACGCCGGTTTCGCGGAGACCGGCGTCGACCGCCTCTTCCTCGATCTCGCCGAGCCGGGCCGCGCACTGGGCGTGGCGGCGCGCGCGCTGCGCGCGGGCGGCGTGCTGGTCTGTTACGTGCCGACCGCGATCCAACTGGGCGACACGGTCGCGGCGCTCGAGCGCGACGGCGGCTTCGGGGAAGTCGAATCGTTCGAGACCCTGCTGCGCAACTGGCACGTCAAGGGATTGAGCGTGCGCCCGGTGCATCGGATGGTCGCGCACTCGGGCTTCATCATCGTGGCGCGACGCCTGGCCTCGTATTCGCAGGCCGGCGCCGAGCCGCTGCCGGCGCCGGGCGAATCGCCCGCGCTCAACCACGACGCCAGTGCCGCTGCCGACGCATCCGATTCGTACGACGACACGAGCGATTCCGACGACGACGAGCAACGCTGAGCGGCGCGGTTGCTCGGCTCAGAGGCGTCGTCGCTGCGCGCGCAGCGTCTCAGTGACCGAATAGCGAGCCGAAGAAATTTCCGACTGCGCCGACGAGTCCGTTGGTCACCGGCGTCGGCGCCGCACCGGGCGCCGTCGCAACGCCCGGCGGGGGCGGCAAAATCGCACTCGAGCCCGCCACCAGAGTCGGCGACGGCGCGCCGCCGCCATGCAACGGACAGATCCGCGTGGGCGCGGTGCCGTTCAGAAACGGGACGGTGGCGACGCGCGGGCATCCGCTGGTGGCGAGGCCGCCGCTTTGCGGATCGATCGTTGCCATCGTGATCCCGGGCGGCACCGCGAACGGCCCCGAGTTGCGCGGCGTGACGTCGACCATGAAATTCACCCAAGCCGGCAGTGCGGCCGTTGCGCCCGGAGCGCCAAGGCTCCGCGGGCGGTCGAACCCCACCCACACGCCGCACACGACGCGCGGCGTGTAACCGATGAAGTAAGCGTCATGGTAGTCCTGGGTGGTGCCGGTCTTACCGGCGGCCGGAAAGTCCAGCCCCATCCTCGCCGCCCCCGCCGCAGTGCCCCACTTGACCACCTGCTCCAACGCGCCGGTGATGAGGTAAGCGACTGGCGGGCTGACCAGCGCAAGTTCATGCGGCCGATGCTCGTAGATGAGATGGCCCTTGGCGTCGTAGACCGCCTCCAGCGCGTAGGGCGGCCGCGACACGCCGCCGGCGGCGAAGACCTGATAGGCGCCGGTTAGCTCGAGCAGCGTGGTCTCGGCGGCGCCGATCGAAATCGGCAGCACGGCCGGGATTTCCTCGTTGATGCCCAGCTCGTGAGCCGTGTCAATGATCGTGGGCGGGCCGAGCAGGCTTCCCAGATATGCGGTCGGCACATTGAGCGATTCGGCCAGCGCCTCGACTACCGTCACCGTGCCCTGGTAGGTGCGCTCGTAGTTGACCGGGGTCCATCCGTTGAACGACATCGGACGATCGGGCAGTAACGACGCCAGCGTGACCGGCTGGCCGATCGGCGAGCGCGACGGATCGAGCGCGCTCAGGTAGACGATCGGCTTGAACGCCGAGCCGGGCTGGCGCTCGGCCTGGGTCACGCGATTGAACTGGCTGGTCGAATAGTCGCGCCCGCCGACCATCGCCAGGATCGCGCCGGTGCGCACGTCCAGTGCGACTAGCGATCCTTCCAGCCGCGCGTCGCGCGCGGCGCGGCGCAGATGCGGATGCAGCTTCTCCAGCCGCCGGAGGTTCGATTCGACGCTCTCGTCCGCCGCCTGCTCCATCTCCGGATCCAGCGTGGTGTAGACCTTGAGCCCGGCCAGATTGCCGTCAAAGCCCGGAATCCGCTGGACCTCGGCGGTCACGTAATCGGTGAAATAGGGCGCGCGGCGCAGACCCGGCAGCTTCGCGATCTCGATCGGCGTGGCGGCCGCCTGCGCGTACTGGGCGGCATCGATGACGCCGTCGCGGCGCATCACGCCCAGCACCGTGTCGCGGCGCGTGCGGCAGGCCTCGGGATGGCGGCGCGGATCGTACAGCGTCGGCGCCTGGATCATGCCGATCAAGATCGCCGCCTGGGCGGGCGTGACCTCGCGCAGGTCCTTGTTGAAGAAGTAGCGCGCCGCCAGCGGCATCCCGGCGATCGGCGTGCCGTCGAACGCGCCCATCGGAACGTCGTTGATATAGCGCTGGAGGATCTGGTTCTTGCTCAGGCGTATCTCGATCACCAGGGCCACGGCCAACTCGCGCAGCTTGCGCGAAAACGTGCGCTCGTGCCGATCGATGAAGGTGCGCGCAAGTTGCTGAGTCAGCGTGCTCGCGCCCTGAGCCAGGTGATGCGATCGCAAATCCGCGATCGCCGCCTCGATCATCCGCACCGGGTCGAATCCCGGATGATAGTAGAAATAGCGATCCTCGGTCGCGAGCAAGCCGCGCACCAGGTAGGGCGGAACATCGCCAAGCTGGATTTCGACCCGCTCGGGCGGCGCTCCGGGCAGCAGGCGGCCGATGATCTCGGGCTCGATCGTCGCGGCGGGCAGCGCCGCGCCGAAAGAGTCGGCCACCCCCTCGACCGTCGTGCCGGCGAGCGTCAGATGGACCAGCGCGGCCGGGCGCTCGCGTATCCCTTCGCGAAAGCCACGCAGGTAGAGCGTCACGCGGCCGGGAATCAGCGCGTATTCGCCCGGATGGGTCGGCTCGGTGACGCGGGTGTAGCTGAGGCGTTCGAGGCGGTCGAGCAGGTGAAGCTGGGCGAGGTCGTCGCCGCGCTGGATCTTGAGCGGCGCCGAGTAGACGGCCGAGGTCAACGCGGCTTCGCGCTGCTCGATCAGCGCGGAAACCTCGCCATAAAGCTGTGCCAGGTAAAAGCCGCAGCCGAACGCGACCAGCAGAAACACCCCGGCGACCGCGCGCCGCGGGCCAAGCCGCTTAAGTGCGCGGCGCAATCGTCCGGCCGCCGCCGATCCCCGCCTCCGCCTGCCTGCGCTAGCCATCGCGCGTTGTCCTCTCCACTGCGCGCCGGTCCCGGCCCGGACGCGGCGCACGGTTCCCACTATAGCCCGTGCGACCACATCGAGGCGATTATCACGGCAATGACGGCAACCAGATGGAATCCGGCCGCTTGCCCCGCGGCCTGGCCAGACCTAAGGCCGGGGACCGACGCGAGGCCGGGAATTCCTGCGCTCCGCGCTAGTTTGCCGACGCCGGCGCGCGGGCCTCGCTCGCGCGGAGCGCCGCGAGCTGGCGCGCCAGCTCGCGCACCAGCGCGAGCCCCGTCACGCCATGGCACTCGGCGAGCTCGAGTATCGGCGCGCCGATACGCCGGCGCACCAGCTCGAGCGCGCGGCGCTCGGCGGCCGCGCGCTTGAGCTCGGCATGCGCCAGCACGGCGAGGCCGGCGAGATGCGGCGCGGCGGCGCGCAGCGCCGGACGCCGGGCAAGCCGCGCGAGGGCGGATGCGTCGAAACGCGGCCGGCGAGTGCGGTTGAAAATCACCGCGGCGACGTCGAGGCCGAGATCACCGAGCGCCGCATGCGTCTCCAGCGTTTCGCTCACCGCGAACGGCTCGGGCGAGGTCACCAGCACGACGCCGCAGCGCGCGGGGTCGCGCAGCAGCTCGGAGACGCGAGCGGCCGTGCGGCCGACGATCCCCGCACCGAAGGTTTCGCGCGCCGCCAGCGGCATCCGCAGCACGTTCAGCGCCTGGCCGCTTGCGGGGGCGTCGAGCACCACCAGGTCCCACGGCGACGCGGGTGGCCGGTATTCCAACTCATGATAGATTTTCCCGATCATGATCAGCTCGCGCAGCCCCGGTGCCGCCTCGACGAAGTAGCGGTACGCGCCGCTGCCGACGACCGCCTTGAGCATCGCGCGGCTCGGCATCACGGTGGACAGGTATTCCTCGAGCTGATGCGCGCCGTCGAGCACTACCGTCCACAGGCCCGGCGCGGCTTGGGCCGGGTCGAAGCCGGGTTTGCGTCCCAGCGCGGTTGCAAGGGCGCCGAGCCGGTCGTATTCCATCGCGAGCACGCGGGCCGGACCGGCCGCGCGCAGCATCGCGAGCGCGCCGCTCACGCTCGTGCGTCCGACCCCGCCCTTGCCGACGACGATCAGCGCGCGGCGTCTCAGGAGTTGGTCGATCATCTATACTTATATTTGCGGCGGCAAAGATTGCCGCCGACCGCCAAAGCCGGCGCGGCGCGGGCGGCGGCCGGACATCGATTCGCAACGACGGCGCGCCGCCGACACGCGCGTGCCTAAAGAAAGCGGCGGCCCTGGCGCTCGTCGGGCAGGTCGAGCCCGAGCGCGACGAGCTTGCGGTCGACGTAGGTTTTGTAGGCCGCGCGAATCTCGGAATTGCCGACGCCCTTTAAGCCCCACTGGATAAAACGCGGCGTGTTGGGCGAATCGGAACGGCCGAACATGTCGAGCGCCGCCGCGTACCATTTCGGCAGCAGCGTCTGGGCCAGCGCCCGGCCGCGGCGCTCGGCACAGATCGCGCGCAGGAAATGGTAGCCCATCTCGGAGTGGCCGAACTCGTCGCGCTCGACCGTGCGCGAAATCTTGCGCAACGGCACGTAACTCGATTCGCGCCAGTCGCGGGCATGGAAAGCGCCATTGAGATCGATCAGGAAGTGAAACAATGCGTCGTCGGCCCAGGTTTCCTTGGGCAGATGGAACGCGTAATGCGCGTACGGCACGTCGCGCAGCGCGAAGTCCGGGTCCAGGCCGACCGCGATCCGATGGAACATGATCGCATGCTTCAGTTCCTCGGCCAGGTACTCCGACTTGATGAGCCGCGCCGCGGCGTCGGGCGCAAGCGTCTCGGCCACCTCGATACACGTCCCCATCAGGCCGAGGAAGCTCTTGTTGCCGGCGCGCTCGCCCTCGTGGCGCAGCATCTTCATCAGCAGGCCCCGGTAGTCTTCGGGCAGATCGTCGCCCTCGTCGAAGTTGTACTCGGGGCGGTCGACCTTGCATGAGAGGTCGGGCAACGGATCGCCCTCGGCATAAATTTGCGTCCAGAAAGGCCACAGCCCGCCGCCGCGCACGCGCTCGCCCCGCTCGGAGTCGCGTTCGTCTTCGATCATGTTGCCTGACGCCATTTGCCTGCTCTCCCCGCCGGAGCCTCGCTCGAATCCAGCGTTGTTCTTGAATCTAGCGTTTTGCGGGCCGCCTAAGCAAAACGCGCCTTGGCGGCGGCGGCGCGCCCGGGATCGATCGCGACGGCACGTTCGGCCTGGTGGCCGCAGGCGCATCCGGCCAGGCCCGCCGCGTAGAGGTCCATCTCGCCGTCGACCAGCTCGCGCGCCATCCCCGGCAGCAACCGATCGCCGACGCATCCCAGGGCCGCGCCGCATCGCGCGCATCGCAGCCGATAGTACGTGCCGTAGGTGGCGACGCCCTCGACCGCCACGCCGAGCGGTTGGTAGGCGGCGCGGATTTCATCAAGGATCGCGCTCATCGAAGTTTACCTCTTGGTCAAACGGCTTGGCGCCGCCTGGCTTCTTACGGCTGGGAGCCGCCTTTGGCTTTTTTCGCGTCCGTCTCTCGCGCCAGCGTGGCCACGATGTCCGCGCGCAAATCTTTCTTTGAAATCTTGCCCACGGCGGTCATCGGAAAGCGTTCGACGATTTCCAGGCGCTCGGGAATCTTGAAGCGCGCGATACGCCGTCCTTCCAGATGGCGCGCCAGCTCCGCGAAGCTCAGGCTCGTGCCCGCGCGCAGCACCACGTAGGCGCACGCGCGCTCGCCCAGCACCTCGTCGGGCATCGCGACGATCGCCGCGTTGAGCACCGCCGGATGCGACAGCACCAGGTCCTCCATTTCCTCGGCGCTGATCTTCTCGCCGCCGCGATTGATCACGTCCTTGCGCCGTCCTTCGACGACCAGGTTGCCGCTCGGATGCATCATCACCAGGTCGCCGGTGCGAAAGAAGCCGTCGGGCGTGAACGCGCCGCGATTGTGCTCCTCGGCGCGGTAGTAGCCGCGCGGCGTGTAGGGTCCGCGGCAGAGCAGCTCGCCGACCTCGCCCGGCGCGACCTCGCGGCCGTCGTCGCCGACCACGCGCAGCTCGTCGTGCTCGCAAATCGGGCGCCCCTGCGTGTTGACGATGACTTCTTCGGGATCGCCGCGGCGGGTCGAGCAGCACAGGCCCTCGGCCATCCCATACACCTGCGTCACCACTGGGCCGAGCTCGCTCAGCAGGCGGCGCGCGGGTTCCGGATTGAGCCGCTGGCCACCCACCGCGAGCGATCGCAGGGAAGAAAAGTCTGTTCGCCCAAAGCGCGGATCGTTCAGCCAGCCGACCGCCATCGCGGGCACCGCGCAGATCCAGGTCACGCGCTCGCGCTCGATCAGCGGAAAAACCGTTTCGGCCTCGGGCGTCGACGCGAGCACGATACGCGCGCCGAGCAGAATCCCCGCCTGCACGGCGCCCAGCAGCGGAAAATTGTGCATCATCGGAATCGCGACCAGAGCGACGCCGTCGCGGTCGAAGCCCGAGCATTCCGCCAGACGCAATGAGTTGTAGAGATAATCGTCGTGCGTGCGCGGGATCACTTTGGGCAGCCCCGTGCTGCCGCCCGAGAGCTGGAAGACCGCTATTTCGTCGGCACGCGGGCAAAGCCGCGCCAGGGTGGACGGCGCAATCCGCCGCTCGATCGGATCGTCGAGAAGATCGGCGAGCAGTGTCATCCCGGAGCCGGCGTGCGCGCCCATCACGAGCACCTCGCGCATCGCCGGCAGCCCGTCGCGCAGTTCGGCCGCCATCGCGACGTAATCGAAGCGCCGATACTCCGAGGGGATGAGCCAGGCGTAGGCGTCGGTGAAGCGCGCGAGATGGCTTATCTCGGTGTGGCGATGCGCCGGCAGGGTTGCCACGGGAATCGCGCCGGTCTTGAGACAGGCGAAGTAGGCGGCCACGCATTCCAAGCCGTTGGGCAATTGGAAGATGACCCGTTGGCCCGCCGCGACGCCGCGCGCGGCGAAATGGAGCGCCAGCCGCTCGACCATCGCACCCAGCTCGCGATAAGTGACGCGCCGCTGGCCATCCACCACCGCCAGCCGCGCGGCGTTGTCCGCGACCGAGCGGTCGAAGCGCTCGCCAATCGGCACGCCGCGCCAGTAACCCAGTTGCCTGTAAAGCTCCGCAGCCGGCTCCGGCCACGGCACCGCACCTTCGAGCATCAGAGCCGCCTTTCGCGATGATTCATACGCGTCATTTTTCCCGAATCGTCAACTTAGACTTCCCGGATCGTTAAATTAAAGTATCACTTTCGGATGAGCTTCGGACCGACATCCGGGTCTCACGCAAGCTCGCGCATGCGCGGATAAACCTCGCGCGCGAAGCGATCGATTCCGATGACGGTCTCGCGATGGTCGAGAAATCCCGCCTGCCCCATCAGCAGCAGATGGCCGTACCCGCCGACGTGCTCGTAATGCGACTTGATCTGTCGGAAGACGGAATCCGGGCTGCCGGCGAACACGATACCCTGCGCCATCGCCTGCTCCAGGGTGAGGCGGCTGAAGTCGTAGACCGAGCCCTTGCGCATCGCCTGCGCCTCGGCCTCGACCGGCACGTACCCGGGCGGCATCACGAACTGCGGCGGGACCTTATTGGCGTGCACGTACCACATCAGCTTGCGCGCGCCGGCTTGACCTTCCTCGTCGGTGTCACCGGTGTAGACGAGCGCGGCGTAGGCCAGGCGGTCCGACGGCGTCTCGCGGCCCAGGCGTGCCGCGGTCTCGCGGTAGGAGTCGAAAATTTTTTTCGCGATGTCGAACCCGGTCAGAAAGGTCGCGACCACGTAGCCCTTTTCCGCGACCGCCGGCACGCTGGCGGTGCTGAGCGCGGTGATCCACACGGGAGGATGCGGCTGCTGATAGGGGCGCGGCCAGATGTTGACCTGGCGATGATGAAAGAAGCGGCCCTCCCAGCTGAACGGCCCGTCGTGCGTGGTCCAGGCCTTCAGGATCAGATCGTGCGCCTCCCAGAAGCGCTCGCTCATGCGGAGCGGACTCGCGTTGGCCGCGGAAATCTCGTAGGGCACGCCGCGCACGAAGCCGACCTCGATTCGCCCGCGCGCGAGGTTGTCGACCATCGCCATCTCCTCGGCAACGCGCACGGGCTGGCGGCGATTGGCGATCGGATTGCCGAGCAGCAGCAGCCGGGCGCGGCTGGTCTGGCGCGCCAGCACGCCGAGCATGATCGGCGCGGCGGGGTCGAGACAGGTCGCGGTCTGATGATGCTCGTTGAGCATCAGGTCCAGGCCCATCTGCTCGGCATGCAGCCATTCGTCGAGATAGCGATGGTACAGCTCGGCGCCGATATGCGGATCGTAATGGCGGTTGGGCAGCGTCACCCGAATCGAGTCGTACTCGTCGGGCAAGTACGGCCATGCGGTCTCGGTGAAGAACCACGTTCTCATGGCCGGCCTTCCTTGACGGCCGTCTCGCGCGCGAACGCGAGCATCCGCTCCACGAGCGCGCGCGGCTGCTCGATTTGCGGCGCGTGCCCAGCCTCCGCGATCGTTTCGAGCCGCGCGCCGGGGATCGCCGCGCGGTACGCTTCGATATATTGCCGGCTGACCAGCCCGTCGCTCGCGCCGCGCAGCAGCAGGACCGGCAGTTTGAGCCTCCCGAGCCGGTAGCGCAGCTTCGGGTTGTGCATGTAAGGCTCCCAGGTATAGAGCGCGAGCGATTGGCGGTTGCGCGCGATTATCCTGAGCCGCTCATCCGACATCGCGGCATAGTCCACCGCGCCCTTTCGCGGGTCGTGGTAAACCAACCGCAGCACTTCGTCAGGCGGCAGCGCAAAGATGTCCGGGATGTCGCGCGTCTCGCGATCGCCGGCCTTTATTCCGACCGGGCCGACCAGGATGAGCCGCGAGAGACGATGCGCCGAGCGCATCGCGACCTCGGCCGCGATCCATCCGCCCAGCGAAAAACCCGCCAGCGTAACCTCGCGTAGATCGAACTGCTCGAGCAGATCGAGATAGACGTAGGCGAGATCGTCGACGCTGTCGAACAGGTCGGGCAGCGGCGAGTTGCCGAAGCCGGGATGCGAAGGGGCCACGACCTCGAAATGGCGCGCGAGAAGATCGAGGAACTCGGCGCGCGGGTCGATTCCGCCGGCTCCGTGCAGCAGCAGCAGCAGCGGCCCTTCTCCGCGATGCACGACCTCCAGTTCCAGGCCGCGAACCGTGATTTTTCCGTCGACGATCCCGAGCGACGCCATCACAATCTCCCCACCGTGACTTCTAGCGCGCCGCCGCGTCCGCGTGAAAGCCCGCGAGGGCGCGATTGAACGCGCGATGATTTGCCCCGATAATCGCCGCGGGGAAGAGGAGCCTCGTGCGCATGCGCCACCGGATCGTTGCAATGGTTGGAATTTTGCTCGCCGCGACATTGTGCGCGGCCGGCCAGGCGGCCGCTCATACCGAAGAGGTGCCGCTGGCCAGCTCGCTAGAACTTGAAAGCGTGATGCTGGTCGCCGCATGGCCGTCGACAGGACCGCTCATCCCGGTGATCGGCGATGGCACGGCGCATCTCGCGTATGAGTATTACCTGACCAACTTCGGCAAAAAGCCGACGCGCCTCGTGTCGCTTCGCGTGCGCGGCATCGGCGGCGCCAAGTTCGCGACCACCATCGAGGGCGATGCGCTCAAGTCCTCGTTCACGCCGGTGGCGCCGCAAAGCCATCTGCCGGCTTACGATCCGGTCCTGCCGCCGGGCGCGAGCGGAGTGCTCTTCGTGTTCCTCAACTTTGCCGGGCGCGCAACACCGCGGCAACTCGAGAACTCACTGGTGGTCGAGGCCGAAAGCGACCCGAAGAGCGCGCAGCGGATTCCGCTCGACAAACTCACGATCGAAAAGACGGGGGCCGCCGTCATTGACGAGCCGTTCACGGGCGATCGCTGGCTCGCCGCGAACGGACCGTCCAACACGTCACCGCATCGGCGCGCGGTTATCGTGCTCGACGGCAAGCCGCGGGTGCCGGAACGCTACGCGATCGATTTCCTAAAGCTGGGCGATGACGGCAAAAGCTACTCGGGCGACGAGTCCAAGAATTCGAGCTATCACGCCTATGGCGTTCCGATCCTCGCGGTCGCCGACGGAAAAATCGTCGGCCTCAAGGACGGGCTCCCCGAAAATGTTCCTCAAGCCAAGCAGATGGCGGTCACCATGAACCTCGCCAACATAGCGGGCAATCATCTCGTCGAGGACATCGGCGGCGGTCTATACGTCGGCTATGCGCATCTGATTCCCGGCACAATTGCCGTGAAACTCGGCGAACAGGTTCATCGGGGACAGGTCCTCGGACGTCTCGGCAACTCCGGCAATTCGACTGAGCCGCATCTCCATATCCAAGTCTGCAATGGGCCGTCATTTCTGATCTGCGAGGGCGTTCCGATGGAATTCAAGCGGATGAGCCTCACCAAGTATCGCATCGAGAAGCACGGCGAGACGCCGGTAAAGCTCGACCTCGAGGGCACGCACGAAGTATCCGGCGAAGAGCCGATGGAAGACGAGCTGGTGAATTTTC
>Ga0307372_10011744_pt1 | contig 11621 bp, 12 predicted proteins | sample OX1MG_FD_202533 | JGI IMG/M metagenome (GOLD analysis project Ga0307372, IMG submission 202533) | Soil microbial communities from Risofladan, Vaasa, Finland - OX-1 | ecosystem: Environmental > Terrestrial > Soil > Coastal area > Acid sulfate soil | place: Finland: Risofladan, Vaasa | collected...
AAGCCGCGCGTGCCTTTATTCAGCGGGCAGGCAAGAACCACAAAGTCGGATTCCCTGATGAGCTGCGGCAGCGCAGCCGGGCTTTTCCAGAATTCCACATCTCGGGGCTTTCGTTTTGGCGGGTGGGCGCTGATGACCTTGATGGACATTCCCAGCGCCCGCGCGCGCGTGGCGACTTCGCGGCCGATGGTGCCGTAACCCACCAGGCCCAGGCTTTTCCCCAGCACTTCCGCAGCGGGAACTTCCCCCGTGGTCCAGGAACCGTCCCAGCTTCCCTTCCGGAACCAGGCATCGAGATTCAACAGGTTCCGGCTGAGGGCGAGCGCCATCATCACCACGTACTCTGCAATGGCCGGGCCGTGAAAATAAGCATTGGCCACCGTTGTCCGCGGTGAAAGCAGGTCCGTCCTGAAGGAGTCAATCCCCGCATTGGGGGCCTGAAGCAGCTTCAGGTTTCGGGCGGCGCGGGCCATGCCCTCGGTGAAGAAATGTCCCACCACCACGTCGGCAGCCGGCAGTGCTTTGAGCAGCCGCGGATCTTCGCGATTGACGGGGAATGGAGAAAAGGCCGCAGGGGTTTTCATGAGGGCCTGGAGATCGTCCGCCGCTTTTGCGGAGACTTTGCCCGCCAGGACCACTTTGATCCGTTGCTGTTTGCTCTTTTGCTTTCTGGCCATCATGGTCCCGGAGTTCCCAGGCCGGTTTCGAAGCCCGGGATCAGGCCTGTGCGGTATCAGCCTGTGCCTGGGGCTTGCGCAGCCTGCACTGGGGCAGATCTTTCACCCGGGTATTGACAAGGTGCCGGGGAAACTCGCCGCGCAGAATCTGGGCCGCCTGTTCTGAAATGCTGCGGCGCAAGTCAGCATAGGCCTCCAGGCTGCAGGAGGCAAAATGGCACGTCACCACCACGTTATCGAATTCCAGAAGCGGATGAGGAATTTGGGGAGGCTCGGTTTCAAGAACATCCAGGCCGGCGCCGCCCAGTTCACCATCCGCCAGCGCTTCTTCCAGCGCCACCTCGTCCACCACCGGGCCGCGCGCCGTGTTGATGAGGATAGCCCCACGCTTCATCATCGCAAAGGCATCGGAGTTGATCAGGCGGCGAGTTTCAGATGTGAGTGGAACGTGAAGAGAAACAATGTCGGCTTGCGGAAGCAGTTCCTCAAGCGGCATCAAGCTTACCCCGGCCGCCTGGGCAACCTCCGGGGCAACGTAGGGGTCGGCGGCAATCACCCTGAGCCCAAGAGCCTTTGCCATGCCCGCCAGTGTCCGGGCGATCCGGCCAAATCCCACCAGCCCCAGAGTCTGGCTCTTCAACCGGCGAATCGGCAGCATCTTCTCCTGGATCCCCGCAACCCACTTGCCCTGCCGGGTCAACCTGTCGGCCCGGACAATCTTGCGGGTCACGGCCAGCAGCAGACCCAGGGCATGCTCGGCCACCTCGTCCTGGCAGAACTCCGGCACATTCGCCACCGCAATTCCCAGCTCGGTCGCAGCCTCAATGTCGACGGAATCATATCCAATCCCCGTGCGCACGATTCCCTTCAACTGCGGCAGCTGATCGAGAAATTTGCGCGTCATGGCGGCCGTGCTGGCAATCAGGACCTCGGCAGGTTTCGCCAGGGCGATGCGACCCTCCAGGCTCTGCGCTCGGCCGCACTGAACGGTGCCACCGGCTTCATAGATGACTTTCTCGTCCAGCCCGCAGACGGGACCCTCTTCCCTCTCGGTGAAAACAACCAGACGCGAAGTTTGTGCGTTCACGCTCACTCCTCATTGGATGAAAAACAGCAATATAGAGTACGGGCAGGAAGCTGACGAAAGCAAGGCGGAAATCACCTGAAAGGAGGGGTTGCCAAAAAGCCTAAAAAGTCCGGGCAGGGCGAAGAAAAACCGAAGAGCTGACCACTCCGGCCGCGCTATCCCGATGCGCGCTTGGAGCCTGCAACCTGATCTTCCAGGTCGGCCATGTTCAGCACAATCACCTTCCGCCGTTCCATCTTGATGATTTTGCGGTCTACCAGCCGCCGGAGGTTGCGGGAAACCAGGTCGCGGACGGTCCCAATTTCCGCGGCGATCTGCTGATTGGTTTCTTCCAGGGGAAACTCTATACCCATTTTCGTTCGAACCCCCACCGCCAGAGCCCTGTCGCGCAGGAACCGCGCCAGCCGGTGGCTGACTTCCTTCAGCGACAGCTCTTCCACCAGCGAAGTCATATAGCGGAACCGCCATGCCAGCGACCGGATCACCGCAAAAGCCACTTCGGAATTCTGCCGGCACAAGCTGAGAAATTCGCGCTTGGGAAGGAAGAGCAGGCTGGAATCCTCCAGCGCCGCCGCCGAGGCCGGCAGGTTGCCGCCGTCAAAAACCGGCAGTTCCCCCACCGTCGACCCCGCCCGCTCAATCACCAGGACCTGCTCGCGGCCCGTGTCCGCCATCTTGAAAACCTTGATGGCGCCCGATTGCACCACGTACATGCCCTCGCAGTTGTCACCTTCCGCAAACAACAGTTCTTCCTTCCGCAGATGCCGGATAACGCAGTGCCCGGCCAGGCGGCGAAGGTCCTCCTCCTCCAGAACCGCAAAGAAGGGGACACGGCGCAGCGTCGCGATGGCGTCAAGCGAGGTCATAAGGAACTATCACATCCTAATCTTCCCGTTGAAAAGCGGCAAGGACTTGTGCCAATCCGGGGTATAATGGCGGTTTGGTCTGGGGAGGGTTTCTGCGGTCCTGCCCGGACGCGACTTAAGTCGTCGCATTCTTCATGCGCGTCAACTAACTTAAAAACAGACGGGGTGCTATCCAGCACTTCGGAAACAATAGCGGAGGAAGCTAGAATGGCCTATATCATCGCTGAGCCTTGCATCGGTACCAAGGACACTGCCTGCGTGGACGTCTGCCCGGTGGATTGCATCCACCCTCGCAAAGACGAGGCAAACTTTGAGGAATCGGAAATGCTTTATATCGACCCTGTGGAGTGTATCGATTGCGGGGCCTGCGTTCCGGTCTGTCCGGTTTCAGCAATTTTCCCTCAGGACGACCTGCCGGAAAAATGGAACAGCTTTATTGAGACCAACGCCAGTTACTACCAGAAGTAGCAGCCAACAGTCCTGGCAGCATCAGGGGGGCGCCACCGTCTGTGGCGCCTCTCGACCCTCCTGACATCGCTGTCCTCTTTCCGGCGCCTGGCGGACAGCGCCGGCGCTCGTTTCCATAGCCATTCTTCCCGTTTCAACTTATAATTGGCTCTGGTTGGGTTGAAAGCCCTTGGCTCCCGCGCTGCCCTTATCCTCGCATGTACCGACTGTATAGCATTTTGTTCAGCCTCGGCCTCGTCCTGATGGCGCCCTGGTACATCTGGCGGCACCGGGGCCGGAAAGAACTTTGGGGCTGGCGCGAAAGGCTGGGCAAACTGCCCCCTGGCCTCCGTCAGGAAGCCCCGGGAGCCATCTGGATTCACGCCGTCTCCGTGGGCGAAACCCTGGCCGTTGCCGGGCTGGTGAAGAAACTGCAGCAGCGTTATCCGGAGCGGAAAATCTTCCTCAGCAGCGTTACTGCTGCGGGCCGCGAAGCCGGCGAAATAAAGCTGCCGGATGTGGCCGGGCGGTTCTATCTGCCTTTTGACTGGAAGTGGGCCGTGCGGCGGGTGTTGCGGCACATCCGCCCTTCCCTTCTGGTGGTTGTTGAAACGGAGCTATGGCCCAATCTGCTGAGGACCGTCAGGGAATCCGGGTGCAGGACGGTCATGGTGAACGCCAGGGTTTCCGACCGTTCGTTTCCCGGCTACCGGCTGGGCCGCCCGTTCATGCGCCGGGTACTTCGCGATGTCACCCGCATCTGCACCCAGACGGCAACCGACGCGGAGCGATTCAGGCAACTGGGCGCTCACGCGGACAGCCTGGTCGTTACGGGCAATCTCAAGTTTGACGGCCGCGCCCCCGAGTTCGGAAGTTTTGGGGTGAAAATCAGAAACATCCTGGCCGCTGAAGAACGCAGCCCGGTGTTTGTGGCCGGGAGCACCATGCGCGGAGAAGAACCTCTGGTGCTCGAAGCCTGGCACAAAGTCCACGCAAAGCATCCCGGCGGGCTCATGATTCTCGCGCCGCGCCATCCCGGGCGGTTTGACGAGGTGGCGGAACTGCTGAAGGCACGGCAATTGAGCGCCATTCGCCGTACAAGCCTGCCGGAAGACGAATATGAAATCCGCCGCCTGCTCTCCCAGAACGAAATTCTTTTGCTCGACACCATTGGCGAGCTTGCGGAAATAGTGGGAGTAGCCGACGTAGTCTTTGTGGGAGGCAGCCTGGTTCCCACCGGCGGCCACAACGTGGTCGAGCCCGCGTTCTGGGGCAAGCCGATTCTTTTTGGCCCCTACATGAATAATTTTCGTGATGTGGCAAGCCTGTTTCTGGGGGCGGGCGGCGCCGTTCAGGTGGCCGATGCCCGCGGCCTGGCCGATACCGTCCTCCGTCTGCTCGACCATCCGGATGATGCCCGGCGGCTGGGTGAACGGGCCCAGGGCGTCATCCAGCAGCAGACAGGCGCCGCCACACGCATCCTGGAACAGATGGAGGAATGGCTCGGCACGCCGCAAACCACCGTTGCGCCTGCGCCCTGAGCCGCCCGATGAACCGTTCGCTCACACCGCTTGCCGCGCTTTATGGCGCAGGGGCGCGCCTACGCCGCGCGGCCTACCAGCAGGGCTGGCTGAAGTCGCGGCGCCTCTCATGCCCCGTCATCAGCGTGGGCAACCTGACCGTCGGCGGAAGCGGCAAAACCCCACTGGTGGCCGAGGTTGCTGAAGTCCTGCTCCTCCATGGTTACAAACCCGCCATCCTCACACGCGGTTACGGGCGTGAACGTGGGGCTGATCTCATTGCCCTGGAACCCGCGCCGCGGAGAAATCCTGACCCTCGCACAGCCGGCGACGAGCCGGCGCTGCTGGCCCGCACGCTGCCCCAGGTCCCGATGGTCATCTGCGCAGACCGTTTTCGCGCCGGGCAGCTTGCCGAAGAGCGTTTCGGCGTGGACGTTCACATCCTGGACGACGGCTTCCAGCACCTCGCCCTGGCGCGGGACGTGGATCTCGTCGCCATCGACATCACGCAGGACGTTCTGCGCGGCGCCGTGCTGCCGGCCGGGCGGCTGCGCGAGCCGGTGTCGGCCCTGGCGCGGGCGGACATCGTTGTCCTGACGCGCACAGAAATCCAGGACCCTGCGGCAACAGAAAAACAGGTGCGGGAAATCAATTCGCAGGCCCCCATTTTCCACTGCGCGATGCGCCTCCGAAACCTGGTTCAAGCTGGCAGCATGCAGGCCGTCGAACCTGAAGAATACTTCGGCAAGCCGGTCTGCGCGTTTTGCGCCATTGGCAACCCGTCCGCTTTCTTTGCGGATCTGCGGCGGTGGGGCTTCAATCCCGTTGCGGAAATTGCCTTCCGGGACCATCACGTCTATTCGCCGGAAGACGTTCGGCGGCTCAACGGGACCGCGGAAGAAAAGGGCGCGGTGGCTTTTCTCACCACCGAAAAAGACGTCATGAACCTTCCGCCGGGCCTGGAGTCTGGCCTTCCGGTGCTGGCCTGCGCCATCCGGGCGGAGATTTCAGAACCCGAAAAATTTCAGCAAGTACTGCTGGCGGGCATCCGGCGAAAACAGTTAGGATCAAAGGTTGCGCCCGGAGTATGAGGGTCCGAATCCGCGATCGTTGATTTATGCAGAAAAGTCCCATTCCCAATCCTGCGAAGGTTCTGGTCCGCGCCACCAACTGGGTCGGCGACGGGGTGATGTCGCTGCCCGCGCTCGAAGCCCTGCGGCAGCGGTTCCCGTCGGCTGAAATCGTGCTGGTGGCAAAGCCCTGGGTGGCAGACCTTTATCTCCATCATCCGGCCGTCAACCGCATCATTGCCTACGACCCGGCGGGCGAGCACCGTGGGCCCCGGGGATTTGCGAAGCTGGTGGACGAGATCCGCGCGGAACGTTTCGATATGGCCGTTCTCTTCCAGAACGCATTTCACGCCGCCTGGATGGCCTGGCGCTCGCGCATTCCCGTCCGCATCGGCTATGGGCTGGAAGGCCGCGGCCTGTTGCTCACCGATTCCGTTCCCGTTCCCTCGCCCGCGCACTACGGCCACCAGAGCAACTATTACTTGCAGCTCCTTTTCCGCGCGGGCCTGGTGGATAGGGTCTCGCCGGTTGAACAGATCAGCCTGAACATCGAGAACAGTGAACGAACCTGGGCGGCAAAGCACCTGAAGACCCTGGGACTGGGCGGACCTCGTTTTCTGGTGGGGCTCACGCCCGGCGCCGCATTTGGCTCCGCCAAGCGCTGGATGCCGGACCGCTACGCCAGCTTGGCGGACAGGCTGATTGGAGCGCTCAACGCGGATGTGTTAATCTTCGGTTCCCGGTCTGAAAAACCTCTGGCGGAGGAAATTGCCCGGGAAATGAGCCATACGCCGGTGATCCTGGCGGGAACCACCACCCTGCGCCAGTTGATGGCGCTGCTGGAACAATGCCGGCTGGTGATCACCAACGATTCCGGCCCCATGCACCTGGCCGCCGCGCTGGGATTGCCGGTGGTCGCCATCTTTGGATCGACGGATGAAACCGCCACCGGGCCGGTCAGCCCGCTGGCCAGAATCGTCAGGCATCCGGTTGACTGCAGCCCCTGCGGACTGCGGGAATGCCCCATCGACTTCCGGTGCATGCAGGGCGTAACAGTGGACCATGTCCATCGCACCGCCCTGGGGCTGATCAAGGAATACGGAGTGACCCATGAACGACCGGCAGAACATTAAAGCGGCCGCGCCGCCAACCGGGCCGTGGAACGGCGGAAGGGACCTCCGCCCGGCGATTTTTCTCGACCGCGACGGGACCGTGACGGATGAGGTGGGCTACATCAACCACCTCAGCCGCGTAAAGATTTATCCCTTCGCCGCTGAGGCCGTGCGCATGCTGAAATCCACGGGACTGCCGGTCATCATTGTGACCAACCAGTCGGGAGTGGGGCGAGGATACTTTACAGAAGAGATCGTCGGGCAGGTCCATGGCATGGTTCAGAAAACCCTACAGGCCGCGGGCACCGGCATCGACGCCTATTACCACTGCCCGCATCATCCCGGCGCGGCGGTTGAGAAATACCGGCGGGAATGCCGCTGCCGCAAGCCCGGAACGGGGATGCCGGAAGAGGCGGCAGAAGAGTTTGGCATCGACCTCACCCGTTCCTACATGGTGGGCGATACTTACCGGGACATGAAAATGGGATTCGCCATCGGCGCCCGCACCGTCATGCTGATGACGGGCTACGGGCGGGGGGAGTATGAATACCACCGCGGAGGCTGGTTCCGAATGCCGGACCTGATGGCCGAAAACCTGCTGGAAGCGGCAAAACTGATCGTGGAGGAATGGAATACAACCGCAGGCGCCCATCCGGCGGCCTCATCAAGCACCTTATGAACCTGACTCGCAAATTCCGGCCGGCTTTGCTCGCAACCATCGGGAAGTTCTCCCGCCAGGACGTTGTGGTGCTGGGCGACATGGTCGCCGATGAGTTCATCTTCGGCGAAATCGCCCGGGTCTCGCGCGAGGCCCCTGTCCTGATTCTGAAACAACGCGACAGGCGCATTGTGCCCGGCGGCGGGGCCAACGCCGCCAACAACCTGGCGGACCTGGGGGCCCGCGTCACGCCGGTGGGCATCCTCGGCGATGACCATGCCGGCCACGCGCTCTTCGAATATTTCAAGAACAAAGGCGTCTCCACGCGCGGGCTTCTGCGCGTCGAGGGGTACACCACTCCGACCAAGTCGCGTATTCTCGGCGGGCTAAGCCACTGGCAGCGGCAGCAGATTGTCCGCATTGACCGCGAGCCGCCGGAAGAGAACCGCGACGAACTGCGCAAGCAGGTCAGCCAAAAAGCCGCCCGACTGCTCAGCAGCAGGACGGGAATGCTGATTGCGGATTACGGTTACGGAGCGACAGACGCCGCCGCGGTGGCCTCGCTGCAGCGCCGAATCGGCAACAGCCGGTTGCCGGTGGTGGTGGATTCTCGCTACACCCTGGAAAGCTATTCGCAGGTCACGGCCGCCACTCCCAACGAACCGGAAGTGGAGGCGGCGTTCGGCAAAACCATTGGAAACAATCTCGACTTGCTTTTCGAACTGGGACGCAGCCTGCTGGAACGGCAATCGCTGAAGGCGCTGCTGGTCACCCGCGGCCGCGACGGCATGGCGTTGTTTGAGCGGGGCAAAAAACCGCAGATCATTCCCATTTTTGGCTCCGACCAGGCCGTGGACGTCACCGGCGCAGGCGACACCGTGGTGGCGGTTTTTACGCTGGCGATTGCCGCAGGAGCGGGTTTTACCACTGCTGCTCTGCTGGCGAACTGCGCGGGAGGCCTGGTGGTGATGAAGCGCGGCACAGCCACGGTCACAGCCCGCGAACTGAAGGAGGCCATACGGAACGCATAACGCGCAAAAGGGTTCCCCGGGCGGAGGCCGCGGCGCTCGGCGAACGCCTGCGGCAGGAAGGTCGGCGGGTGGTGTTCGCCAACGGCTGCTTTGACCTTTTCCACGTGGGGCACGTCCGGTATCTCGAGGGCGCCCGGCAGCAAGGCGACGTACTGGTGGTGGGCGTCAACAGCGACCGCTCCGTGCGGCAACTGAAAGGGGAAGGCCGGCCGCTGCTGCCTGAAGATGCGCGCGCGGAACTGCTGGCGGCCATGGAATGCGTGGATTACGTGGTTGTCTTTGATGAGGTTACGGCCGAAAACCTCCTGCGCGATCTGCGGCCTGACGTTCATTGCAAGGGAACCGACTACACGGAGGCCACCGTCCCGGAACGGGAAGTCGTGCGGAGCTGGGGAGGCCGTGTGGTGATCGTGGGTGATCCGAAAGACCATTCAACCCGCGATGTGCTGGCCCGGATTGCGCAACTCAAAAAAGTGGAGAGATGAAGCGCCGGAAGGGATGACCCCCGCAGGTTTTTCGTCCTTCCGCTTCATTCAAATCGATCTGAAAACCCATGCCGGATTCCCGTCAGCGTTTCCTCGTTGTCCGTCTCAGTTCCATCGGAGACATCGTCCACACCCTTCCGGCCGTGGCGGCGCTGGGCCGCGCGCATCCCGAGGCGGAAATCCACTGGGTGGTCGAGGACCGCTTCTCGGAGCTTCTTGCCGCCAATCCTTTTGTCAGCCGGCTGATCAAACTGGACACGCTGGGCTGGAGAAAGAACCCGACTTCCGGAAAAGCCATGTCGGAAATCATGCAGGGTTTCGCGGCGCTTCGCGAGTATCCCTATGACGCCGCCATTGATTTCCAGGGGCTGATGAAGTCCGCCATCTTTGCGCGGCTGAGCCATTCAAAGGAGCGGATCGGCCTGGCCTGGGGATGGCTGCGCGAACCCCTGGCATCGTCTCTTTACACGCAGCGCGTTTCACCCAAGAACCGCACGCATATTATCGAGATCAACCTGTCGCTGGTGGAATCACTGGGCGCGCAAGCGGCAAAGTGGGAGTTTCCGCTGCCCGACCAGCCGCAGGACCGGCAGGCCGTTGAGACAGCGCTCCAGCGGCTGGGGACAAAAGAATTCATCATCGTCAATTTCGGTGGAGGGTGGAAATCCAAGCGCTGGTCTCCGGCAAATTATGCCGGGCTGATTGCCGCGCTGGCCGCACAAATCCCTTTCGATATTCTGGTGACGGGTGCGCCGCAGGAGGAGGGTGTGGCGCGCGAAATCATTACCGGCGCCCAGGTCCCCCGCGCAAAGTGGTTTCCCTCCACGCTGCTGCAGTTTATTGCCCTTGCCCGGCAGGCCAGGCTCCTGATCGGCGGTGATACCGGGCCGCTGCACCTTGCGGCGGCGGTGGGAACACCGATTGTGGCCCTCTTCAACGCCGCTGATCCTCGCAACACGCCGGAGAGGAATGGTCCGTTTAACCCCGCCGATATCATCCTGTGCGGTCCCAGGCGGGCAAAACAGGCGGGGAGTGACAGGGACTTGAACTATCTTGAAGGTGTCAGCGTTGAGTCCGTCGTCAAAGCGGCGCTCGAACGCCTGGGAAGAGAACATGGCTAAGGATTTTTCCGCTTTCGTTGCGCGCTGGCGCGTGCCGTTTGGATTTGCGCTGGGCATGGCCTATCTGGTGTTCGCGCAGCCGACGTGGCCGCTGCTGATCGCCGGTTCCCTGGTGGCGCTGGCGGGTCTTGGAATCCGGGCGTACGCCGCCGGCCACCTGGAAAAAGACCGAAATCTGGCCATGGGCGGCCCTTATGCCTGGACGCGCAATCCCCTGTACCTGGGCAGCCTGCTGATCGGCGTGGGGCTGGTGGTGGCCGGTGCGCAATGGGTCCTGTGCGTGGTGTTTGTCGTTTTCTTCCTGGTGGTTTACCTGCCCGTGATGCGCCGCGAGGAGAGAAACCTGCGCCGGCACTTCGGGCGGGAATTTGATGATTACGCGGCTGCCGTTCCGCTGTTCTTTCCGCGGCGAAAACCTCCAAAGCCTTCACCCACAAAGTTTGAATGGAACCGCTATCGCAGGAATCGGGAGTACGAGGCGGCCCTGGGCTATCTTGCCGGAGTCCTTTTCCTCATCGCGAAGATTCTGCTACGTTAGAAGAGGGGGCAGGTTGCCTTTCGATAACGGGGTGCGTCTAAACAAGGTATGAGACTTTGCCGGTCCCGTATTGCGGTTGCCATCGTGTTCATCGCCACTCTTGCGCCAGAGGGTGGCGCGCAAGCGGCGGAAAACAAGCCTCGACCCTTCAGCCCCGGAGAAACACTGGCCTACGATGTCACCTGGTCCCTCTTGCCCGCGGGGAAACTGACGGCCACTCTCAGCAGGAACAGGCACGGCCCCTGGGATGCTGATGTGATTAAAACCACCGCCGATTCACAGGGATTCGCGGCGCTCTTGTATAAAGTCCAGGACGAATTCCAGTCCGTTTTTAATCCGCGGACGCTGTGTTCCATCGAGATCTCCAAACAGATCAACGAGGGCAGCCACCACAGGCTTACAAAAATCACTTTCGACCGCTACCGCGGCCTGGCCATCCTGGATGAACACTATCTGGAAGGCGATAATAAGCCCCCCAAGCACGACGAAAATGCCATTCCGCCCTGCGCCCAGGACATCATTACGGCTTTCTACTACGTTCGCAGCCAGCCTCTGCACGTGGGCGATACGGTCAAACTTGCGGTCAACGATGGGTCAAAAACAAAGATCGTGGTGGCTGAAGTGACGGGCCGAAGAAAAATCCAGACCCCGATGGGACCTCGGGAAGCGTTGCGGGTCGTGCCCACTGTTTTCGGCAATCTTTACGAGAAAAAGAAAGGGAAGATTGTCATCTGGTTCAGCGATGACGCCTATCACCTCCCTCTCAGGATCAGGGTCTCGCTGAAGCTGGGCGCCATTACAGGGACCCTGACTTCCGTCTCTCCGCTACCTCCCGGCTACGCCTCTCCCGGCAAAACGGAGGAGGAAATAAGACCGGCCCGGGGCGCTTCGGCGGTCAAATAATTTTGTATTTCTCAGACAGGATCCGTTGCAGCCGGGGCCGATAGAGCAGGTCAAAGGTGTGCCCCTTATCGGGAAAGAGATCGAGGGCAAACCGGCGGGTTGCCGC
>Ga0307372_10011745_pt1 | contig 11620 bp, 8 predicted proteins | sample OX1MG_FD_202533 | JGI IMG/M metagenome (GOLD analysis project Ga0307372, IMG submission 202533) | Soil microbial communities from Risofladan, Vaasa, Finland - OX-1 | ecosystem: Environmental > Terrestrial > Soil > Coastal area > Acid sulfate soil | place: Finland: Risofladan, Vaasa | collected...
CGAGCGCCGTCGTCGGCTCGTCGGCAATGAGGAGCTGCGGGTTGCACGACAGCGCCATTGCAATCATCACGCGCTGCCGCATGCCGCCCGAGAATTGGTGCGGATAATCGCGGGCGCGCCGCTCGGCGTCTGGAATATGCACGAGGCGCAGCATCTCGACCGCGCGCGCGAACGCCGCCTGGCGCGACACGCCTTCGTGTTCGCTGACCGCCTCGGCGATCTGCGCGCCAACCGTATAGACCGGATTGAGCGACGTCATCGGCTCCTGGAACACGATGCCGATTTCCTTGCCGCGGATGCGACGCATCTCGCGCTGTCCGAGCGACACGAGATCGCGGCCCTGCCACAGGATCTCGCCGCCGGCGATGCGGCCGGGCGGCATCGCGATCAACTTCAGCACGGTCAGCGCGGTGACGGTCTTGCCGCAGCCCGATTCGCCGACAACGCCCAACGTCTCGCCGCGGCGGATCGCCAGATCGACGCCGTCGACGGCATGCACGACCCCATCGTCGGTGTCGAAATACGTCTTCAGTCCGCGGATATCGAGGAGCGCCTGACCGGAAGGGCCTGCCACGTCAGATCACTTTGCGCGGGTCGAAGGCGTCGCGCAGCCCGTCGCCGATATAGTTGATCGTCATCACGGTCAGAAAGATCGCGCCGCCGGCGAACAGCGCCCAATGCGGCGCGATGTCGAGATAATCCTTGGCGTCATAGAGCAGGCGTCCCCAGCTCGGAACATCGGGCGGGAAACCGAGACCGAGAAACGACAGGGTCGATTCGGCGATGATCGCATTCGCCACCTCGATCGTCGCGGCGACGATGACGGGCCCCAGCGCATTCGGCAGGATGTGGCGCACGACCTGGCGCAGCTTGGAGGCGCCGAGGGCGCGGGCCGCCTCGACGAACTCCTTTTCGCGCAACGAGAAAAACTGCGCGCGCACCAGGCGGGCGACCGACATCCAGCGGAAGCCGCCGATCACGATGACGATCAAGAGGAACATGCCGATCTGCGCGCCGACCACCGCCTTCAGCTGGTCGCGGAACAGATAGATCAGGAGCAGCAACAGCGGCAGTTGCGGCAGCGACAGGAACAGGTCGATCAGCCAGACGAGGCCGCTATCGACAGCACCGCGCGACACGCCGGCAATCGCGCCGATGATCGTGCCGGCGACGATCGCGACCAGCATCGCCGCCAGCCCGACCGCCAGCGAAATCCGCCCGCCATAAAGCATGCGCGCCAACAGGTCCTGCCCGAGATCGTCGGTGCCGAGCGGATGGGCCAGGCTCGGCCCTTGCAGGTGGGCGGCGAAATCGATGTCGTTGATCGGGACACGCCACAGGAACGGTCCGAGCGCCACCGCTGCGATCATCAGGAAGAGGACGACCGCGCTGACCACCGCCAGCCGGTGCCGCCGGAAGCGGCGCCACGCTTCGCCCCCGAGCGTCCGGCGCCGCACCGACGCCGCCGCAGAAAACGGCGCGCTGTCGACCGCCGCAGCGCCGTCAACCATCGGAGCCGTCAACCATAGGAAATACGGGGGTCGAGGCAGCCATACAGCAGGTCCGCGATCAGGTTGAACAGGATCACCAGACAGGCAAAGACGAAGGTGACCGCCATGATGACCGGCGTGTCGTTCGCCAGGATCGCGCTGATCAGCAGCGAACCGATGCCGGGCACCCGAAAGATCTGCTCGGTGATGATCGCGCCGCCGAAGACGACCGGCATCTGCAGCGCAATCAGGGTCACGACCGGGATCATCGCGTTGCGCACGATGTGCTTTAAAACCACGACCCGCTCGGCCAGCCCCTTGGCGCGCGCCGTCGTGACGTAGTCGAGACGGGCGACATCGAGCACCGCCGCACGCACGAAACGCGTCCATGTCGCGCCCTGGAAGAGACCCAGCACCGCGACCGGCATGAGCGCCTGGCGAATGTGCAGCCAATACCATTCGAGCCCGGTGCCGCCGACATCGCTGCTGTAGACAAAGGGCAGCCAGTGGAGCGTGATGCTGAACAGCAGGATGAAAATGAGGCCGGTAAAAAAAGTCGGCAGCGAAAAGCCGATGAGCGCAAGCGTGCTGGCGATCTGGTCGCCGAGCGAATAGGGCCGGACGCCGGCGTAAATGCCGACTGGCAGAGCGACGATCAGCGCCAGCACCTGCGACGCACCAAGCACAAACAGCGTCGTCGGCAGGCGTTGCAGGATCAGCGTCGCGACATCCATCCGGCTGGCGAACGAAAACCCCCACTCGCCATGCAGCATCGCCACCAGCCAGCGCAAATAGCGCAGGTAGATCGGGTCATCGAGACCAAATTTGGCGCGCAGCGCCGCCGCCACCGACGGCGGGATCGACGGGTCGGTCGCCAGCGCGCTGAACGGGTCGCCCGGCGCCAGCGCGAGCACCGTGAACAGGATGACGCTGATCCCCAGAATGCTCGGGACCGCGATCAACAGGCGCTTGACGACGTAGCGGCTCACCCCGCCGCGCCTCCGCCCGCGGATCGCGGCGGCCTCGCCTCAGACATTGCGATACCAATCCTGTAGCGCCCACAAATTGCTGTCCCATCCGCTGATCGGCGCGTTCAGCCCCTTGGCGATCCCCGACACGACGGGACGGTAGATCTCCGGGATGACGACGACCTCGGTGACGACGAGATCGTTCATCTTGATGAACAACGCCGCCCGCTTGACCGGGTCGAGTTCGCTTTCCGAGGCGTGGTAGAGCGCGTCGTACTCGGGGTTGCGCCAGCGGGTGATGTTGCGGCCCTGCCATTTGTTGGCCTTCTGCGCGGCTTCCGACGACAAGAACTGCCGCATGAACAGCGCCGGGTCGGGCTGCGTCATCGTTGTCGTGAACATCTGCATGTCGGTGTAGAATTTCGTATAAGTATCAGGGTTTCCGACATCGGACGAAAAGAATACCGACGCCAGAACCGCCTTCAAATCCATCGCAATGCCGGCCTTCTGGCAGGCCTGCTTGATGATTTCCTGATTCTTCTGGCGCGGTGCATTGACCGAAGTCTGAAAGACGATCTTGAGCTTGATCCCATCCTTCTCGCGGATGCCATCGGACCCGGGTTTCCAGCCGGCCTTGTCGAGAAGGTCGATCGCCTTCTGTATGTTGAATTCGTAGTGCGTGTCGAGCGAGCGGAAGCGCTTTGGGTTGTTGATGAAGTTGGCGGTGGCGACGCCGGTGCGGCCATAGATGTATTTCTGCACCGACAGCCGGTCGACCAGCAGGTTCAAGGCCTGGCGCACCGCGGGGTCGGTCAGGAACGGGTGCTTTGTCTTGATGCTGGAGCGCTCGCCGTCGACGGTCTTCCAGGGGTCGGTGGTGTTGAGTTCGATATGCTCGATATTGCCGGTCAACGTGATCTCGATACGGCCATGGCCGCCCTGTTCGAGCCGCTTCAGGATCTCGTCTTCGACTTGCAGGTTCCAGGCGAAATCGTATTCGCCGGTCTGCAGGACCGCGCGCGCCGCCGACACCGCCTCGCCGCCGCCCTTCATCTCGATCGTGTCGAAATAGGGCCGGTTCGGCATGTGATAATCGGGGTTGCGCTTGCCGCGGACGAGATCGCCGGGCTTGAAATCGACGAACATGTAGGGGCCGGTGCCGACCGGCGTGAGGTTGGCCGGCGCATCGCGCGATGTGCCGCCCTTGTACTTCTCGAACAGGTGCTTGGGGATGATCTGCCCGCGCGGGCCGACAAAGGCGTCGGCCCAGAACGGCGTCGGCTTCGCGAACACGATTTTGACGGTGTAATCGTCGATTTTTTCGACCTTGAGGTCCTTGTAGTCGCCGATCGTCGTCGCCGCGGTAGCCGGATCGGAGGCGTATTGCCAATTGAACACGCAGTCGTCGGCGGTGAACGGCTGGCCGTCGTGCCATTTGACGCCGCGTTTCAGCTTCCAGGTCACGCTCGTCCCGTCGTGCGAGATCGTACCCTTCTCCGCATCGGGGATCTCGGCGGCCAGAACCGGGACGAGGTTGCCGTCGGCGTCCCACCCGGCGAGCGGCTCGTAAAAGATGCGCGAGCCGTCCTGGTCCTTGGTGCCGACCGCGAAATGCGGATTGAGCAGCGTCGGCCCCTCCCACCAGAGGAGTTTGAGAGAGCCGCCGCCGCCTGCCTTCGTCGGCTTGTAGGCGAACGGCGCCGCCTCGGCCGCCATGCCTTCATGCGCCATCATCAGGTTGACGAACGGGGCGGTGAGGCCAAGCCCGATCATTCGCCGGGTGAAGGCCCGCCGCGACAGCCGCCCCGCCTTGACCGCGCCGATCAGCGTGCGCAATTCCTGCTCGTGCATCTCCCCACCCTTCGACTGCGAGCCTTTGATATCCGGCTGGCGATGTTATGCCAGTTTCGTGCCGGGGCCAAAGAAGGCAAGACAGAGAATTTCCCCGGCGATCCGGTTCCACAGGAGCATCGGAAGAAGATGTGCGTCCGGATGGCGCGCATAGCGGCTCGCCAGCGGACGCCGAGAAGGCCGTCAACGCCGCCAACGCCGCGCGCGCGGCGTTGATCAACAGATCGTACCGCTAGGCGCTCGCCGGCGCCTCGCGATCACACCGGATTGTCCGCCTGTGCGACCTGTCCACCCTCATTCGGCAGCGTCGAGATGCTTGCGGGCGAGCGTCAGCACCGCTCGCTTGTCGGGGTCGGAAAACTGCAACGCTTCCTGCTCGATTTGGCCGGCCAGTTCGTTGCACAGCACGCGCCTGCCAAGGGCCGGCAGACGCCGGCAATCATCATCGAACTCGGCGAGGATTTCCCGCAGCTTCGCCTTCCACGCGCCATCCGGCCGGGAGACCCGCGCCAGGCGAAGGATGCGACCGTGATAGTGCCCGTACAGCCCGCTCATAGCCCCGGTCCCCAGATTTCCGCGGCGATCCGACGATCTCGTTCCCGCGTGTTCACCGTGACGGTGAGCGAGATGCGTCGAAGATGATTGGTTACCTATTATTATCGAGTGTCTACATATCATATGTCAAGATCAAATAGCCAAGACTCGATTGTCACCGTTGACCATCCCCGCAGGATATTGTAATGCTGCCTCGGGTCGTCCCTCTCGTGCACCGCCGGGGCGGCCCGTTTCCGTCCTGGAGAACGGTTGGCTGGAGAACGGTTGCCAATGATGTTTTGCCTCTCTAAAGTAGACCGCGAAATATCCGGCTAGACTATGACGGATGACTGCCTTGTAACCGGGCACCGTTTGCAATAAAATATCAGAGCTGTCGTGGACGTATTCCTGGTTGCACTTGCTCTGCTTTGGGTCGGCGGTGGGATTGCGGCGGTGCTGCGGGCACGCCCCGATGCCGCACAGATCGCCGGACAGGCCGGGGCGGTCGCCGGGTCGGCGGTCGGGCTCGCGGCCGCAATCGGCGTGCTGGTCAGCGGCCGGGGCGAGACCCTGGTGGCCTTCTGGCCGATGCCCGGCGGCGAACTCAATCTCGCAATCGACGCGCTGTCGGCGTTTTTCCTGCTCCCGGTGTTCGGTCTTTCGCTCCTTACCGGACTTTACGGCCGCAGCTACCTGGCGGGCCGCGGCAACGCAGCGGCGGCGGCAAGCTGGTTCCACCTGAACACGCTGACGGTGGCGATGGCGCTGGTCATCGTGGCCGCCAACGGCCTGCTGCTCCTGCTCGCCTGGGAGGTCATGGCGCTCAGTTCGTTCTTCCTGGTCATCGCGGATGATCGTCAGGCGAGCGTGCGGCATGCGGCGTGGACCTACCTGGTCGCGGCGCATCTGGGGACTTCGTTCCTGCTGGTGCTGTTCGTGCTGCTCGGGAGCGCCGCCGGAACCGGCGATTTCTCGGGCTATATCGGGGTGCTGCGCGGCAACCCGGCACTGTCCTCGGCGATCTTTCTGCTGGCGCTGATCGGCTTCGGGTCGAAGGCCGGCATCGTCCCGGCGCATGTCTGGCTGCCCGAGGCGCACCCGGTCGCCCCGAGCCATGCTTCGGCGCTGATGTCGGGGGCGATGATCAAGGTCGGGATCTACGGCATCGTTCGCATCCTGACGATGATGGACGCGCCGCCGGCATGGTGGGGCTGGGTGCTGATCGCGGCGGGGGCGTCGAGCGGCGTGCTGGGGGTGCTGTTCGCCCTGGCGCAGCATGATTTGAAGCGCCTGCTCGCCTACCACAGCGTCGAGAACATCGGGATCATCCTGTTGGGCATCGGGATCGGCGTGCTCGGCCTGGCGCACGGGATGACGACGCTGGCGGTCATCGGTTTTGCCGCCGGCCTCCTGCACGTGCTCAACCACTCGATCTTCAAGGGCCTGTTGTTTCTCGGCGCCGGCGCGGTTCAGCACGCGGCGCACACCCTTGAACTGGAGGAACTCGGCGGCCTTCTGAAGCGGATGAAGTGGACCGGGACCTGCTTCCTGATCGGCGCGGCGGCGATCGTCGGACTGCCGCCGCTCAACGGCTTCGTCAGCGAGTTTCTGCTGTTCTATTCGGGGTTTCTCGGAATCGCCGGGGCGAGCGCGACGGTCGCGGCCGCGGGGCTCATTGCAGTGGTCGCGATGGGATTGATCAGCGGCCTCGCCGCGGCGTGCTTCGCCAAGGCGTTCGGCGTCGTGTTCCTCGGCACCGCGCGCAGCCACGAGGCGGAAGCGGCGCATGAAGTCGCGCCGCCGATGCTGGCGGCGATGGCGGTATTGGCGCTGCTGTGTGTCGCAATCGGCGCCGCCGCGCCGGTGGTCGTGCGCTCGCTGGGCGTCGTCGTGGCGCAGGCGACCGGCCTCGCGGCGCCCCAGGTTCGCGCGGCGCTGGCGCCGGTTGCCGGTGGGCTGGGGAACGCCACCGCGATCTTCGCGGTGCTGGCGCTGGCGGCGGCGCTGTTGTGGCTGGTGCGGGCGCGCCGCCTCGCGATCGCCGGCGCCGCGCGGGGTCCGGTATGGGGCTGCGGGTTTCAGCACCCGACCGCGCGAATGCAGTACACCGCCTCTTCATTCGCGCAACCGTTGACGACGCAGTTTCGCCTGTTCATCGGCAGCCGCGAGAGGCTGGTGCCGCCGGCCGGCTATTTTCCTGAAACGGCCTCCTATGCAAGCGACACCGGCGACCCGTTCCTGCGGCTGCTGTTCGCCCCGGGGTTTCGCTGGTTCAGCCGGGTCGTGGCGCCTCTCCACGTCCTCCAGCGCGGCCATATCCATGTTTACGTGCTCTACCTCGCGGCGACGCTGGTCGGGTTGCTGATCTGGGGCAGCCTGTGGCAATGACGATGTCCGCCACCGGGTTGCACTGGTTCCTGTCGCCGCTTTGCGCGCTGCTGCTGGCGCCGCTGCTGCCGGGGCTCATCAACCGCACCAAGGCGCTGGTCGCCGGCCGGCGTGGTCCGCCATTGCTGCAGCCCTATCGGGATGCCCTCAAAAGCCTGCGGCGCGGCGCGGTCTACGGCGCGGCGACGAGCCCCTTGTTCCGGCTCGGGCCGGTGGTCAACCTGGCGGCGCTGGCGGCCAGCCTCCTCGTTCTGCCGTTCGCCGGCATCGGCGCGCCGGTCGGCTTTGCCGGCGACCTCATCGTGCTGGCCGGACTGCTCGCCCTCGGCCGCTTCGCGACGATGCTGGCGGCGCTCGATACCGGGTCGAGCTTCGAAGGAATGGGGGCAAGCCGCGAGGCGCATTTCGCCGCCCTGGCGGAGCCGGCCCTGCTGCTGGCGCTGGCAACGCTGGTGCGGGTCACGGGCGCTGTCTCGCTGACCCCGATCTATGCGGCGATCGGGATCGCCACCTGGGCTCACACCTTGCCGACGCTGGCGCTGGTCGCGCTGACCTTCGTGGTTCTCGAACTGGTCGAGAACAGCCGGATCCCGGTGGACGACCCGAATACGCATCTTGAACTGACGATGATCCACGAGGTGATGGTGCTGGACCACAGCGGTCCGGACCTTGCCTTCATCCAGTATGCCGCGGCGCTGAAGCTGTGGGTCCTCGGCGCCCTCTTCGTCGGCCTCGTCGTGCCGCTGCACGGCGGCAGCCTGTGGCTCGATGGCGCGGCAGCGCTGCTCGGCATGGCGGGATTGGCGGTTGGTATCGGCATGGTCGAAGCGGCGATGGCGCGCTATCGCCTCGTGCACGTGCCGCAATTCATCGTCGGGGCAGCGACGCTGTCGGCGGTGGCCTTCATCGTCTATCTGGCCTGAGCGCGTCGATGCCCGCCCTCCTCGAAACGATCGCCGCGATCGGCCTGGTGAGCTGCTTTGCCCTGCTCGGAACCAGCCGGATCGGCGCCTGCATCCGCTGGCTATCGCTGCAGGGCATCGTCATCGGCCTGGTGCCGCTGCTCGCCCATGACGGCGGCTTCGGCCTGCGGGTGCTGCTGTTGGCTTGCGGCAACATCGCGCTCAAGGGGGTGATCTTCCCGTTGATCCTGCTGCGGCTGCGCGCCCGCACCGACTACCACCGCGAGGTCGAGCCGTTCGTCGGCTTCGTCGCCTCGGTGCTGTTCGGGATTGTCGCGCTGGCGGTGTCGCTGTGGCTCGCCTTGGCGCTGCAGCCGGCGCTGCGCCATGCGCCGTTTCTGATGCTGGAAGCGGCGATCTTCCTCGTCTCGATCGGGCTCTTCATCATCATCAGCCGGCGCAAGGCACTGATGCAGGTAATCGGCTACCTCATCCTGGAAAACGGCATCTTCGTCTTTGCCGTGATTACGGTCGTCACGACCCCGCTATTGGTGGAATTGGGGGTCCTGCTGGATGCCTTTGTAGCAGTCTTTGTGATGGGGATCGCGGTATTCCACATCAATCGCGAGTTCGGGTCGATCGATGTCGACCAGCTCACCGCGCTGCGGGGCTAAGCGCATGTTCGCCGGCCATTCGATCCTGGTGATGCTCGCCGTCGCGATGGCGGGCGCCGGGATCTGCCTCGCCCTCACCCGGCCGCGCCAGATCCTGGCGACGATCGTCGCGGTTTGCGCCATCGAATGCGCGCTGGCGGCCGATATCTGGGCGGTCGTCCTGCGCGACGGTTCGGTGACGGCGGCCGCGGAATGGTTCTACGTCGATGCCTTTTCGGCATTCCATCTGATCGTCCTCGTTCTGGTGTTCCTGCTCAGCTCGATTTTTGCCGGCGTGTACTTCGCCGGCGAGGCCGAAGCGCACGCCTTTTCGCTGCCGGTGGCGCGCCGCTTTGGGGCGCTGTGGCTTGGCTCGCTGTCGGCGATGATGCTGGTGCTGGTGTCGAACAACCTCGGCATCATGTGGGTCGGCATGGAAGCGACGACGCTGCTCAGCGCCTTCCTGATTTCGCTGCACCCCAGCCGGCTGTCGCTGGAAGCGATGTGGAAGTATCTGTTGATCTGCTCGGTCGGCATCGCCTTCGCGTTCATCGGGACGATCTTTGCCGCGGCGTCGCTGCAGAGCAGCGGCGGCGTCGAAGGCGATGCATTGTTCTGGACGAGGCTGAATTCGCCCGAGGTGCATCTCGACCCGACGCTGATGAAATTCGCCTTCATCTTTATTCTCGTCGGTTATGGCACCAAGACCGGGCTGGCGCCGATCCATTCCTGGCTGCCGGACGCGCACAGCCAGGCGCCGGCGCCGGTTTCGGCGATGTTCTCCGGCTTTCTGCTCAACACCGCGCTTTATTGCATCATGCGCTTTGTGGCGCCGGCGCGGCACGTGCTGGGCGGCGATTTCGTCAACGGCCTGTTGATCTTCTTCGGGACGCTGTCGATCGTGGTGGCGGCCGGGTTCATCGTCTTTCAGCGCGATGCCAAGCGGCTGTTGGCCTATTCCAGCGTCGAGCATCTCGGCATCATCACGCTCGGCTTCGGCCTCGGTCCGCTCGGCACCTTCGCCGCGCTGTTCCACACGCTCAATCATTCGGTGTGCAAGCCGCTCGCGTTCTTTGCGGTCGGGCGGCTCGGGCAGCGGTTCGGCAGCCACGACATGCACGTGCTGTCGGGCGTGCTGCGTGCCGACCGGCTGTGGGGACTGGCCCTGCTCGGCAGCGTGCTAGCGCTGATCGGCGTCGCGCCGTTCGCGATCTTCATGAGCGAATACCAGCTGTTGCGCGCCGCAATCGGCAGCGGCGCCTGGCTGGTGCTGGTGGTGTTCCTGGCCGCCGGCGGCGTCGTCTTCATATCGGCGCTGCGCCATCTGATCGACATGGCCTACGGCGAACCGCACGCCGAGCTGGCGGCGCCGCACAACGGCGCCGCTGCGGTCCTGGTTGTCGCCGCCTCGCTCGGCCTCTTGCTGCTGCTAGGTCTGTGGATGCCCGGCTGGTTCCTGGGCGCGCTGGGCGCGGCCGCAGCGGTGCTGGGCGCCCGGCCGTGACCTCCTTTCTGACGACCGGGAACGCGATGCCGGTGCCGCTCGCCGCGGTGCCCATCCTGACGATCGGAGAGTTCCGCGGCGAGCTTCTGTCTGTCCTCGGCGACGGCCGGCGCCTGCTGCTGCTCGCCGGGATGGCGCGAGCGGCCGACGGCGTGCAGCTGCTGGCGGCGCTGGCCGACGACGCCAGCGGCGAGATCGGCCTCGTTGCAACCGTGGTCGCCGACAGCTACCCGGCGCTGACCCCCGATCATCCCGCCGCCCACTATTTCGAGCGCGAAATTCACGAGCAATGGGGCGTCTGCCCACAGGACCATCCCTGGCTCAAACCGGTGCGCTTTCCGCATGATGGCCGGGCCATCGAGGATGTCGATTTCTTCCGGGCCTCGGGCGCCGAAATCCACGAAGTTGCGGTCGGCCCGGTGCATGCCGGGATCATCGAGCCGGGGCATTTCCGCTTCAACTGTCATGGCGAGCGCGTCCTGCATCTCGAAATCTCGCTCGGCTATCAGCATCGCGGCGTCGAGGCGGCGCTGTGCGGCGGGCCTGACAAGCGCGGCATCCATCTCGCCGAGACGGCCGCCGGCGATACCAGCGCCGGACACGCGAGCGCCTATTGCCAGCTGCTCGAAGCGCTGAGCGGAACCCATTGCTCGCCACGCGCGGTGATGCTTCGCCAGGTTGCCCTGGAACTCGAACGCATCGCCAACCACATCGGCGATCTCGGAGCGCTGGCCGGCGATGTCGGCTTTCTGCCCGCTTCTGCCTATTGCGGTCGGCTGCGCGGCGACGTGCTCAACCTGACCGCGCTCTTATGCGGCAGCCGGCTCGGCCGCGGCTGGATCCGCCCCGGCGGCGTCGTCCGCGAGCCGGGCGGCGATTTGCTGCGCGAACTGAAGCGGCGGCTCGCCGGCGCCGAGCGCGACATGCGCAATGCCGTCGATCTATTGTGGAAGTCATCCTCGGTACGGGCGCGCTTCGAGAACACCGGCACGCTGACCCGGCAGGCTGCCCGCGACCTCGGCATCGTCGGCCCGCCGGCGCGCGCCAGCGGGATCGACCGCGATTGCCGTCGCGACTTTCCGGCCCCGGGCGATCGCGGTCGCCATCCCGCCATCGCTGTCGGCGAGAGCGGCGATGTGTTCGCCCGCGCGCTGCAACGCTGGCACGAGATCGAAAACGCGCTCGCCTTTCTCGCGCAAATCCTTGACGAGCCGGAGGCGGGCGAGCCGCTGACGCCGCTCGCGCCGCTGGCGCCGGAGCATCTCGCCCTGTCGCTGGTCGAGGGCTGGCGCGGCGAGATCGTGCATCTCGCGACGACCGACGCGGCCGG
>Ga0307372_10011746_pt1 | contig 11618 bp, 6 predicted proteins | sample OX1MG_FD_202533 | JGI IMG/M metagenome (GOLD analysis project Ga0307372, IMG submission 202533) | Soil microbial communities from Risofladan, Vaasa, Finland - OX-1 | ecosystem: Environmental > Terrestrial > Soil > Coastal area > Acid sulfate soil | place: Finland: Risofladan, Vaasa | collected...
TGGCGACGCACCCGCGCCTGCCGGAAGCCCAGCGCGCGAATCGCCCGTTCGGCGCGCCCGATCTGTTGCAGCGCGGCGACAGTGACGGGTGAGCCATAGGGGATGCGTGAGGAGTAGCAGGCCATCGCGGGCTTGTCCCAGACCGAGAGGCCGAGCTGCTTTGCCAGCGTGCGGATGTCGTCCTTGGTCATCGCGGCGTCGTCCAGCGGCGCGCGGACGTTGCGCTCGCGGGCGGCGCGCTGGCCGGGGCGCCAGTCGCCGTGGTCGTCGCGGTTCATGCCATACGCGATGTGCGCCAGCCCCAGCCGCGCCGCCAGCGGCTCCAACTGATCGAAGAGTTCGGTCTTGCAGAAGTAGCAGCGGTTGGCGTCGTTGGCGGTGTAGCGTGGGTCGTCCAACTCGTGCGTTTCCAGCTGGATCAGCCGCGCGCCCATCTCCTCGGCCACGCGCGCCGCCGCCTGCGTCTCCTCGTCGTCATACGCCGCCGAGGTCGCCAGCGCGCCCGCCGCCCGTTCGCCCAACGTGTCGGTCGCCACTTTCAGCAGCAGCGCGCTATCCACCCCGCCGGAGTATGCCACCAACACCGACCCCAGCGCCCGCAGCTCCGCCTGCAACCGCGCATACTTCGCCGCCAGCGCCTCGTCCAGCGCGCCCGCCATCTCTATCATCTTGCCTGCCGTCATGCTGTCTCCTTGTTGTGCGCCGTGCCACTAGCCGCTGTCGTACCGCCGGACTCCGATCCGGCGTGTGGCCCCCAGATGGCGCCAGTTTCTGCTGTATCGCTCACTTTCAGAAAGTGAGTGTGAGCGTTGAATCCACTTCCCAGGCGGGCGCGAGGCCAAGTGATATCGTCATGCCGACCTATCCATTACCCGCCCAATGGCGTCGCGTCTCACCCAGACTCGCCGGATCGGAGTCCGGCGGTACGGCAGAAGTCGCGTTCCAACGTATTTTATGCGGCGCGCGGCGCCTCCGTCAAATCCCAACCAATCCAGCCATCCCCCCTTCCCACAGGGTGTGGGAAGGGGGCCAGGGGGTTAGGTCTGTAACCGGCGCCGCCTCCCATACGTGATATACTGAAGGTGGCGTGGCGCGCCTGGGGCGTCCTTTCGGGATAGCTGCCGGGGCGGCGCCACGCCGGAAGCGTTGCGCTACCACGTCAACTCGACGCGCTATAGACAGTCGTACATGCGTATGCTTGTGGATGCTTGAAATAGCAGGCCTGGGCGCGGAGCGCATGGCCTGGAATACCAAAGAGAGCAGCCAAACGATGGGCATTTTCACCAGGGTCTTTGGGGATCCCAATGAGCGCGAATTGAAGCGCATCCGACCAATCGTCGCGCGCATCAACGCGCTCGAAGACGAGATGCGTGCGCTAGCGGACGCCGACCTGCGCGGCATGACCGCCGAGTTCAAGCAGGAGCTGGAGAACGGCGCCGCGCTCGACGACCTCCTGCCGGAGGCGTTCGCGGTCGCGCGCGAGGCGGGGCGGCGTGTGCTGGGCATGCGCCACTTCGACGTGCAGCTCATCGGCGGCGTCGTGCTGCATCAGGGCAAGATTGCCGAGATGCGCACCGGCGAGGGCAAGACGCTGGTCGCCACGCTGCCCTCCTACCTGAATGCGCTCACCGGCAAGGGCGTCCACATCGTCACCGTCAACGACTACCTCGCCCAACGCGACCGCGATTGGATGGGTCGCCTCCACGAGTTTCTGGGGCTGACCGTCGGCGTCGTTACGTCCGATGAGAAGGCCCCGGCGCCACACACGCCGGAGCGCAAAGCGGCCTACGCGGCGGACATCACCTACGCCACCAACAACGAGCTGGGCTTCGACTACCTGCGCGACCACATGGTTCCCGACCTCGCCTATTGCATGCAGCGCGAACTAAACTACGCCATCGTAGACGAGGTGGACAACATCCTGATTGACGAGGCGCGCACCCCGCTGATCATCTCCGGCCAGGCCGAGGAATCGGTCGAACTCTACCAGCGATTTGCGCGGCTGGCCCCGATGCTCAAACGCGAACGCGACTACCTCGTAGACGAGAAGGATCGTGCAGTCTCGATCACGGACGACGGCATCGATAAGGTCGAGCGCCTGCTCCATGTCACCAACATTTATGATGATATGGAGTTGACCCGCCATCTGGAGAATGCGCTCAAGGCGCACGCTCTCTTCAAGCGCGACAAAGACTACATCGTGCGCGAGGGCGAGGTGCTGATCGTTGACGAGTTCACCGGGCGTGTACTCTCGGGTCGCCGCTACAGCGAGGGTCTGCACCAGGCGCTCGAAGCCAAAGAGAACGTCAAAATCCAGCATGAGAACCGCACGCTGGCGACCATCACCTACCAGAACTTCTTCCGTCTGTATGGCAAGCTCGCCGGGATGACCGGCACCGCGCTTACCGAGGCCGAAGAGTTCAACAAAATCTACAAACTGGATGTGATGGTCATCCCACCCAACCGCCCGATCAAGCGCGCGGACCTGCCGGACTATATCTACAGTTCGGAGGATGGCAAGTATACCGCCGTCATCCAGGAGATCGCCGAACGCCACGAGGCGGGACAGCCGGTGCTGGTCGGCACGACTTCGGTCGAGATCTCCGAGCGCATCTCCGAACTGCTGGCCGAGCAGGACATCACGCATAACGTGCTGAACGCCAAGCAACACGAGCGCGAGGCGCATGTGATAGCGCAGGCCGGGCGCAGCGGCGCCGTCACCATCGCCACCAACATGGCGGGCCGCGGCACCGACATCGTGCTGGGCGGCAGCCCCGACGAATTCGTCGAGCAGATTCTGATCGAGCGCGACATCGATCCGAAGTTTGCCACCGAGGAGGACCGCGCCGAGGCCCGCGAGGAGGCCAAGAAGCTGACCGACGCCGACCGTGAGCGCGTGCTGGCGGCGGGCGGCCTCTACATCATCGGCACCGAGCGCCACGAATCGCGCCGCATCGACAATCAGTTGCGTGGCCGTTCTGGTCGCCAGGGCGACCCCGGCGAGTCGCGCTTCTTCGTCTCGCTGGAAGACGAACTGATGCGGCGGTTCGGCGGCGACCGCGTGAAAGCCATCATGTCGCGCTTCGTGGACGATGACCTGCCCATCGAGAGCAAGATGGTGACGGGGATGCTCGAACAGGCGCAGACCAAGGTCGAGGCGTTCAACTTCGACATCCGCAAAAATGTGGTTGAGTATGATGACGTAATCTCCGCCCAACGCAAAGTCATCTACGAAGACCGGCAAGCGATTCTGGACCACGCCGACATGCGCGACCGCGTGACGCAGATCATCGAGCGCCAGGCGCGCCACATCGCCGAGGAGTTCACCCAGGGCAATCTGCCTGAAAACTGGAACCTGGATGGGCTGAACACCCAACTGGCGACCTGGGGCGTCGCCATCCCGGAAGAAATCTTCCCCGACGACCTCAACCGCCTACGCCGCGAGACGCTGATCAACACCGTCGCCGACGAGGTGGTGGCCCGCTACGAGGCGAAGGAGGCGCAGCTCACCGACGAGGCCAAGGCGCTGGGCCTGGAGGTCAACAGCGGGGAGTTGATGCGTCAGGTGGAGCGCCAGGTCCTACTGGAAGTGGTGGACGCGCTCTGGCGTGACCACATCGATCATCTGGATGTCTTGCGTAGTGGCATTGGGCTACGCAGCATGGCGCAGCGCGATCCGCTGGTCGAGTTCAAGCGCGAGGCGTTTGAGTCGTTCGAGAAGCTCATCCAGGAGATCGAACACTTCACCTCCGAGCGGCTCATGCACATTCAGGTACACATCACGCCGCAAGAGGCGCAGCAGCCGATCGCGGCGCCGCGCAAGGGCAAGAACGGCAAAGCGCCGACCCGCCCGCTGAAGCCCGGCGCACGGCCCGCCGTCCCGGCGCCCCAGGCGGCGCCCAAAGCGCTGCCCGCCGCGCCCGCTGCCCAGGCGCCCAAGGCCCCGTCGAAGTCCGCCCCGCAGCAGCAACCTGCGCGCCCCAACGGCGCCAGCGGGACGCGCCCAGCCAATGGGACCAACGGCGCGAACGGTAACGGCGCCCGGCCAGCCGCCGCGTCGGCACAGGGCGTCAGCGTGACGAAGCCCAACGGGGCGACCGGAGCGCGCCCGGCCAACGGGACCAACGGCGCGAAGGGCGCCAGAACGCCAGCGGCGCCGAGTCGCCGTCGCCGCTAATGGTTCGTTGCACGAGTACGCGAACGGGATAGGACAACATCGTCCTATCCCGTTCGCGTATCGCCGCCTTGGCAGGCGGCGCGTGGCCTCTGCCGTACCGCCGGACTCTGATCCGGCGTGTCTCATTCAGAGAGTGTTACGGGCGGCGATATGACGCCCTGGTGGCGCGTCTTCTAGCGTACCGCTGGTCTCCAGACCGGCGCGTGGCTCGTGGCGCACTGCTCCTCTCAAAGGTGGCGCGTACCGAGCGGATAATTACTCCATCCACCAACCACCCACTCATCGCTCTGTATAGACGGCAGCCTGCGATACGAAGAAGACGCGCCGCCTCGGCAGGCAGCGGTACGTCAGCCCGCCCATACGGGCGCGGCGGGTTATCGCGCCCTTCGTTGGGTCGTTGTAGACAGCGGATACGAGATGATCGCGGGCGCTCAATCGTCTACTGTGTAGAGCGGCAGGGCGTGAGCGGGCGAGACGGGTGAGGCGGGAGGTCGTTGGGTGGCGCTAACGCAGACGGACATACAGAGCGCAGGGGACGCCCAGAGCGCGCGGGAGATACGCATCGTCGAGGCGCGTTCGCCGGACGCCTGGAATGCAGCGCTGCTGGCCGCGCCGCGCGCCGACCTGCTGCAAAGCTGGCAGTGGGGCGAGTTCAAGCGGCGCAGCGGTGGCTGGAAGCCGACGCGCCTGCTGGCGCTGGCGGGCGAGACGCCGGTTGCGGGGGCGCAACTGCTGGCGCGGCGCGTGATGGGCATGCCGTCGCTCTACGCGCCGCGTGGCCCGTGGTGGCGCGACGACGCCGACGGCAGCGCCGGGCTGGCCGCGCTCACCCGCTGGTTGCGCCAGAAAGAGGCCCTGCATGCGCCCTTCCTGCGCGCCGACCCGCTGCTCACCGATCTCAGTCCGCTAGCCGCGCTGGGCTACCGTCCGGCGCCACGGCAGGTGCAGCCGCGCGCTACTATCGTCGTAGACCTCAGTCCCGACGACGACATCATCCTCAACGCCTTCAACTCGCAGGTGCGCTACAACATCCGCCACGCCACCAAGAAGGGTGTGGTCGTCGGCGAGGGTGGGCTGGATGACGTGCGCCCGTTCTGGGAGTTGCTGAGCGCGACCGCCGAACGCAAGGGCTTTGTCGAGCGCGACATCAGCTACTTCACTGCGTTGGTGGAGGCGTTTGGCGACGACGCGCGGGTCTTCCTGGCGCGCTACAACGGCGAGATCGTCTACGGCGCGCTGATCGTCGCCTTTGGCGCGACGGCCTACTATCTGTACGGTGGCTCCGGTGGCGACCGCAGCGTCAAGCCTTCCGAACTGGGCCAATATCAGGCGATGCGCTGGGCGAAGTCGCGCGGCGCCACTCGTTACGATATGTGGGGCATCCCGGCGCATCCCACCAAAGACAACCCGCTCTACGGTGTCTACAATTTCAAGAGCGGCTTTGGCGGCGTGGAGGAGCAATACGTCGGCGCGCTCGATCTGCCGCTGGCCCCCATCGTCGGCGCGCAGTTCCCCGCGCTGGAAACGCTGGCGCTGAAGTCGCTCTCCTTCGCGCGCGGCCACGGCTTCCAGCTTGTGGACCACCTGGCGTAGGATGATGACGGGCGGTCAGGGCGCTTGCGTGAGGCGTTGTGGCGGGCGCGTGAACGCGCGCTCGCCGCTGCTGGATCAGGTGTGGAGGAGGACGAGGTGGCGCAACCTACGCAACCTACGCAGGTGGCGATCAACGCGCAGTTGGTCTCCTTCGGGCAGACGTACCGCAACGCCGGCGTCAGCCGCTACACCTACATGCTGCTCGAAGGGCTGAGCGCGCTGGCCGACGGCGACGCTGCCCGCCCCGATGCTGCGGATAGGTGGGACGACCTGCGCTACACGGCGTTCGTCAACCCAGCGGAGGCGACGGCGGCGGGCGAGAGCGCACTGGGCAAAGCGGGGCGTGTGCGGCTGGCGCCGAGCGCGTGGCCGACGGCGCGTCCGGCCCAGCGCATCCTGTGGGAGCAGGCGGCGCTGCCGGGCGAGCTGCGGCGACTGGGCGCCTCGGTGTTTCACTCGCCGGTCAACGTGCTGCCGTTGCGGCTGCCCTGCGCCTCGGTCGTCACCGTGCATGACCTCGCGTTTGTGCGCTACCCGCAGTATTTCCGGCCTGCCCGCCGCATCTATCAACGGCAGTTCACTGCGCAGAGCGTGCGCGCCGCCAGCCTGATCGTCGCCGTCTCCGAAAGCACCAAGCGCGATCTGGTGACGGAGATGGGCGCGCCCGCCGACCGCACGCGCGTCATCCATCCCTGCATCGCCGACGACTTCCGCCCAATCCATAATCCCGCCCGACTCGCCGCCTTTCGTGAGACCCACCAACTGCCGCGCAGCTATATCCTCTTCCTGGGGACGCTGGAGCCGCGCAAGAACCTGGAGACGCTCGTGGAGGCCTACGCCCAGGCGCGAGCAGCGGACAATGACATCCCACGCCTCGTCATCGCGGGCGCGAAGGGGTGGTACTACGAGTCGCTGTTTGCGCGCGTCCGCACGTTAGGAATAGAGCGGGATGTGACTTTTGCGGGGTATGTCGCGCGGGAGGAGCAGCCGCTGTGGTATGCTGCGGCGGATCTGTTTATCTATCCGTCGTTGTATGAGGGGTTTGGATTGCCCATCGCCGAGGCGTTGGCCTGTGGAACACCCACCATCACTTCCAACGTCTCCAGCATGCCGGAAGCGGCGGGTCCGGTGGCTACGCAGGTGGACCCCACCGATGTTGGGGAACTGGCATACGCCATGCGGCAGGCGTTGGCTGACCCCACACTGCGTCAACGGATGGCAGTGGAAGGCCCCGAGTGGGCCGGGCGATTCACACCTGAGCGTATGGCGCGTCAATACCGAGCAGTCTACCGCGAGGCGGCGGCAATGGGGCGGAGAGGGTAGCCGATGAATCCAGGAGAACAGCAGGGTGACGCGAGCACGCGCGTCTCCCCGCAAGGAGCCTACGCGGGTTCGCCTGTGACGTATGGCGCGCCCGACGCCCCGGTGGCGTACGCGCCCAATGGCGTCGCCGACGCGCCCGACGTACCCGGCTCGTACGGCGTCGGCGATGGCCGCGCCCCCAACGGCTACGGAGCCCGCTACGGCAGCCCGAGCAACGGCGCCCAGGTAGACCAGTACGGCCAAGGCGCCTACGGTACAGCGCCCTCGCTGCCGGGCGCCGAGCGTAACGGTCAGCGAATGGACGCGCATGCGAGTATGGCAGGTGGTGATGGGATCAGCCCGGCGCATGGCGTCGGTGAAGGTGTCATCGCGCCACAAGCGCCGCAGGCGCCGCAACGCCGCGCGCCGTCCTGGCCGGGGCGCGACGCGCAGCCCGTCATGCCCATCTACAGCGTGGATGAGCAACTGCGCAAGCGGCGGGCGCGCTCCGTCACCGCGCGGCTGCTGCTCTTTCTACTCGACGCCGTCATGATCAACGCCGCCTTCTATGCCGCGTATTACATCCGTTTCGTCGTGCTGCATGGCGTGCAGTTCACTACCACGTTTATCAACGAACCGTTCTCCAGCTTTACCGAGCTTGAGGTGGTCGTCACGGTGGGACTGCTGACACTGTTTTACGCGCGTGGCCTCTACCATCTGCGCTCGACGGGAACGTGGTTCAAACAATTCTGGATCATCGGCTCGGCGGCCACCACCGGATTTGCCATCTTCGCGGCGTATGACTACGTGCTGCGCCAAACTGACATCTCGCTGAGCGGCTCACGATCATTGGTGGCGCTGACGTGGTTGCTGATCATCGTCATCGTCTCCTTCATGCGGCTGCTGGCGGGTGGCTTCCTGACGATGCTGTACCGTCGTGGCCACTGGCTGACGGGCGTGCTGGTCATCGGCTCCGGGCGGCTGGGCAAGCTGATGATGCAGCAGATCACCGCGACGCCCAACCTGGGCTATCGCATCGTTGGCTTCATCAGCGACGGCGACGAGCCACCGACCGATTTTGGTCGCTTCAAATCGCTGGGTGGCATGGACGACATCGATCGGGTGATCCGCCAGCAACGCATCACCGAGGCGATCATCGCCCTGCCGTCGCACCAGCATCAGCAGATATTGCGCACGGTGCAGCTCTGTGAGCGGGCGGGCGCCGACTTCAAGCTGGTGCCCGACCTCTACGAACTGAGCCTCGCGCGTATTGACGTGGACGCCATCGAAGGCATCCCACTGATCGGGCTGCGGCGGTCACTGACGGGAACGCTACAATATCGGGTCAAGCGGGTGATTGATGTGGTCGGCGCCTCGTGTGTGCTGTTGATCGGCGCGCCGATCTGGCTGCTGACCGCGCTGGCCATCAAGCTCGACTCGCCCGGCCCCGTGCTGCATCACCAGACGCGCCTGGGCTATCGCGGCCAGCCGTTCGACTGCTTCAAGTTCCGCTCGATGTACGTCAACGCCGATCAGATGCTGGAACGTCTGCGCGCCGCGTTGCCCGAGGATGAGCGTGGCAAGTTCAAGCTGCGCAACGATCCACGGCGCACGCGCGTCGGCGGTCTCATCCGCCGCACCAGCCTCGACGAGATTCCGCAGTTGTTGAACGTGATCCGAGGCGACATGAGTCTGATTGGCCCGCGCCCACCCCTGCCCGCCGAGTTCGAGCGCTACGAGGACTGGGAGAAGGCGCGGCTGGAGATGCCGCCCGGCGTCACCGGCCTCTGGCAGGTGCGGGGCCGCAGCGACATCGACTTCAACGAGATGGTGCTGATGGACCTCTACTATATCGAGAACTGGAGCCTGCGCCTGGACATTCAGATCCTGTTGCAGACGATACCCGCCGTGCTTGGCAGCAAAGGGGCGTACTAGCAATGCAGGTTGCCCTGGTCCACGACTATCTCAATCAAATGGGCGGCGCGGAGCGTGTCTTGCTGGCCTTCCATGATCTGTTTCCCCAGGCCCCGATCTACACCTCGATCTACGAACCCTCGCGCGTGGACCGCCGTTTCAAAGGCGTTGACATCCGCACGAGCTATTTGCAGCGCCTGCCCTTCATCAAGCGCCACCATCAGCCGTTCTTGCCGCTGTATCCATTCGCCTTCGAGAGCTTCGATCTGCGCGCGTATGATCTGGTGATCAGCGATAGCAGCGCCTTCGCCAAAGGGATCGTCACGCGGCCTGATGCGCTGCACATCTGCTACTGCCATACGCCGATGCGCTGGTTGTGGAACTACGACGATTATGTCGAGCGCGAGAGCCTGGGACGCATCGCACGACTGGCGCTGCCGCCGTTCATCACGTTCTTGCGCATGTGGGACTACGCGACCGCCGCGCGGGTAGACTACTTCATCGCTAACTCGCCCAACGTCGCCGCGCGCATCAACAAGTATTACCGGCGCGAGGCGGTGGTGATGCCGCCGCCAGTCGAGACGGCACGTTTTCAGCTTGCCCCGACGCGCGAAGACTACTTCCTGATCGTCTCGCGGCTGATCCCCTACAAGCGGATTGATCTCGCCATACAAGCGTTCAACCAGTTGGGGCTGCCGCTGCGCATCATCGGCGGCGGACGCGACGAGCAGCGGCTGCGCGCGATGGCCGGGCCGACGATCCGCTTCATGGGCAAGCTCTCCGATGAAGATGTGCGGGCGCAGATGGCGCGCTGCCGCGCGTTCATCTTCCCCGGCGACGAAGACTTCGGGCTGACGCCGGTGGAGGCGCAGGCCAGCGGCAGGCCGGTGATCGCGTATGGCTCCGGCGGCGCGCTGGCCAGCGTCGTTGCAGGCGTCACCGGGCTGTTCTTCGACGAGCAGACGCCCGAGGCGCTGGCCGCGACGGTGCGTCGCTTCCGCGACGAAGACTTCGATCCGCTGGCCATCCGCCGCCACGCCGAGGAGTTCGACCTGGAACACTTCACCAATCGCTTCGCCCAGTTCCTCGAGGCGAAGATCGCGGCGCATCCGACGCTGGCCCGCCGCGCCGGGCTTGCCTACCAGCCGACCACGACGGGCGCCAGTACCAGCGCCGACCTCGCGCGCCTACGTTGAGGGAGGGCTGCAATGTCTACTCCAAACGCTACTCCGCCGCACTTTCAGCAGTTGCAGACCGCGCGCCTCACGGTGCGCCGTTTCGATCCGGGCGACCTGCCGACCTTGTTGGCGTATCGTAACGATCCAGATGTGGCGCGCTACCAGAGCTGGGAGACGGTCAGTGAGCGCGAAGCGCGCACGTTGATTGAGGAGCAGCAGACGGAGGAGCCGGGCCGACCACTCTCTTGGTTTCAGTTTGCCTTTGCCCTCAACACGACGAACGAACTGATCGGCGACGCCCTGTTGCATGTCGGGTCCGATTCCCGCCTGGGTGAGGTCGGCTACACACTGGCCAGCGCCTACCAGAAGCAGGGCTACGCGCAGGAGGGCATGCGCGCGATCCTCGCCTATGCGTTCGAGACGTTGGGCTTGCACCGCATTATGGCGGTGTTGGATTGCCGCAACACGCCGTCCGCGCGCCTGCTCGAACGCCTGGGGATGCGCCGCGAGGGCCACTTTTTGCAAAACGCCTGGTACAAAGGCGAGTGGTGCGACGAATACGAGTACGCGCTGCTGCGGTCGGAGTGGCTGCGTCGCCAGGAGAATGGTTGAGCTATGAGCGATGAGAAGCCGAAAGACGCGCCCGCCGGGGCCGACCTGACGCCGGGCGCGCCACCTGAGCGTGGCAAGCGGCTGGGGTGGCCGCACGGATGGTTGCGCAGAACGCCCGTGCTGGCGGCGCTTTTCGTGCTGCTGGCGACCGCCGCGCTGGCCGTCGCGCGCTATACGACGACGCCGCCAGTTTACGTCGCGTCACAGACGTTCGCCATCATCGTCACGCTCCCCGACTCGTCCACTACCACATCGAGCTACGACCAGAGCCTCGTCGCTCAACAGGCTATTCAGGTCGCGCAACTGCTCACGACGCCGGGATTTCTCATTGCCAGCGCCTTAGACAACGATGTAGCCGGTCGTCTGCAAAGCTTGCCGGGCGACGCGACGACGCGCGCGGCCACGGCAGCGCAAATCGGGCAGGCGTTGAACGCGCAGCCAGGCGGGTTGGGCGAGTTGAGTGGTCAGGTGGGCGCAGAGGTGACACTGACGGCGCGTTGGGCCACCGCGACTGGCGCGCAGGCCGTGTTGGCGGCGGCGACGGCTGCGTTGCAATTCGACGCCACGCAACTCGTGCAGGCGGTGATCGCTGCCGCCAGCCCATCGGCGTCGCCAACCGCTGCCAGCGGCGCGACACCGACGGCGAGCGTCGCAGCCACACTCACGCCGACACTGACGCCGGGCGAGTTGGTCGGCGTGCAAGCAATGGGCGCGCCGATGGCTGCCGTACGCGGTGGGTCGGTGGTTGGCGCGGCGCGCACACGCCTCTACGAGCAATTGGCGCTCGCGGTCGTCGTCGCCCTGCTGTTGGGCGCCGCGCTCCAGTGGGCGCTGATGCGGCG
>Ga0307372_10011752_pt1 | contig 11616 bp, 13 predicted proteins | sample OX1MG_FD_202533 | JGI IMG/M metagenome (GOLD analysis project Ga0307372, IMG submission 202533) | Soil microbial communities from Risofladan, Vaasa, Finland - OX-1 | ecosystem: Environmental > Terrestrial > Soil > Coastal area > Acid sulfate soil | place: Finland: Risofladan, Vaasa | collected...
GCAACCGCTCGTGGAGAACGCGGTTCGCCACGGCGTCGAGCGCCGCGGTCACGGGCGGATCGCGATCATCGGCCGCGACGCCGGTACGGATGTCCTGCTGCGCGTCCGCGACGACGGCGTGGGAATGTCGCCCGAGCGCGCGGCGCAGGTCCTCGCCGGCAATGGCGGCGGCATCGGCGTCTCGAGCGTCCAGGCCCGCCTGCAGGCGAGCTTCGGCCCCGACTACGGTCTGGAGATCGAAGCACGCGAGGGCGGCGGCACGACCGTCACGATGACCCTGCCGAAGTTCCGCGCCGGGGTCCGCGCCGCATGAGCTCGCGCCGTGCCCTCTCGGTCCTCGCCGTCGACGACGAGCGCCCGGCGCTCGCCGATCTCGCCAGGCTCCTGCGCGGCCTCGCACAGGTCGAACAGGTGACGTGCGCCCACAGCGGCAGCGAGGCGCTGCGGCGCCTCGCCGAGCGGCAGTACGACGCGCTATTTCTCGACGTGCGCATGCCGGACCTCAACGGGCTCGAGCTGGCGGGCGTTCTCGACCGTTTCGCCAACCCACCCGCCGTCGTGTTCGTCAGTGCCTATGGGGACGGCGCGGTGGCGGCCTTCGAGGTCCACGCGCTCGATTATCTGATGAAGCCCGTCAGTCGCAAGCGCATCGAGGAGGCCATCCTGCGGGTCGCGGAGGCCAACGACGACCGCCCGGCGCCCGGTCCGAAGCCGGCGAGCGCCGACGCGGTCGAGCCGCGCGAGAACGCTGGGCAGACTGCGGTCGTCGCCGTCGAGCGGGGCCTGGGCCAGGGCACCCGGATCATCCCGCTGGCGTCGATCCTCTACGTCCAGGCGCGGGGCGACTACGTGCGCCTGGTCACGGACGAGGGGCGCTTCCTCCAGCGCGACACGCTGGCGGAGGTCGAGCGGCGCTGGACGCGGCAGGGCTTCCATCGGGTCCACCGCGCCTACCTCGTCAACCTGCGACGCGCCGTCGAGGTGCTCCCGGAACACGGCGGCACGGCCAGCATCGTGTTCGCCGACGGCAGCGCCGTCCCGGTCGCGCGCCGCCAGGTCGCGGACCTGCGACGGCGTTTGCGGATGTAGGTGGCGCGTGGCGCCGCAACCACCTGCCGACAGCCGCACGCCGCGCGATGAACTGGCCGACACGACGGCGCACGGTGCGCTCTACCTGCAGCGCCTTCGCCAGCGGCAGCTGACGCTCTCGATCCTCGCGCTGGTGGCGTTCGGGGCGCTGGTTGGGGTGCTGCCGCTGGCGATCGACCTGCTGCCACAGCTGCGCCGCGTGCACCTGCTCGGCATCCCTGTCGCGATCTGGCTGGTGATCGTGCCGGCATCGCCGGTGTTCCTCGCGCTTGCGGTCCTCTACGCCCGGCGTGCCGACACTCTGGATGAGGACTTTCGCGAGCTCGTGAGACGACGTTGATCGCGATTCTCGCGGTCGCCGGCGTGACCGTCGGCACCCTCGGCCTGGGGGCGCTCGGCATGCGCCTGGCGCGGACGACGTCGGACCTGCTCGTCGCGTCTCGCGCGGTGACGCCGTGGTGGAACGCAGCGGCAATCTCCGGCGAATACCTCTCGGCGGCGAGCTTCCTGGGCATCGCCGGTCTCGAGATGCAGAACGGGACGACCGCACTGTGGCAGTCGGTGGGCTTCACGGCCGGCTATCTCGCCCTGCTGCTGTTCGTCGCCGCGCCGCTGAGACGCTTCGGCTCGTACACGATTCCGGACTTCGCGGAGGCTCGCCTGCGCAGCCCGCGCTTGCGGGGACTGGCCTCGTTCGGCGTGCTCCTGATCACGGGGTTCTACCTCGTGCCCCAGCTCAAGGGCGCGGGGCTCACGCTCGGCGTCGTCACCGGCGCTCCGTACTTCGCCGGCGTGCTCGCGGTCGGACTCGTGGTATCGGTGAACGTGGCGCTCGGAGGCATGCGCGGCATCACCTACGTGCAGGCGTTCCAGTTCTGGCTCAAGGTCTTCGCGATCGCCGTGCCGGCCTGCCTGCTGCTGATCCACCTCGGCGGCCTGCCGGCGCGCGCCGCGCTGTTCGGTGACCGTCTCCCGAGCGCGGGCCCCCACGGGCTCGTGGTGCCCCTCAGCGCCCCGCAACCGGTGACCTTCCCGACGTCGACGAGCTACGCGATCACCCCCCCGGGAGGCGGGGCCGCCCATCAGTTCCACGCCGTCGCGGGCGCGCGCGTCACGCTGCCCGCAGGCGTGCTGCGCCTTCCCGCCGGCGCTGCCGTCCCGGTCGCGACGGGGACCCAGGCGCTCAGCGGTCGTGAGTGGGCGACGCCCGTCGGAGGCTCGGGCGAGCGCTCTCCCGTGTTCGTCTACTCGCTCCTGCTGGCGACGTTCCTCGGAACGATGGGCCTGCCGCACATCCTCGTCCGGTTCTACACGAACCCGGACGGGCCGGCCGCGCGGCGCACCACGGTGCGAGTTCTCGGGCTGCTCGGCCTGTTCTACCTGTTCCCCGGCGTCTACGGCGCGCTCGGCCGGGTCCTGACGCCGCAGCTCTACATCACCGGCGCGACCGACACGGTCGTGCTGCGTCTACCGCAGGCGGCCTGGCCCGGGACCGTCGGCAACGTGCTCGGCGCGGTCACGGCCGCCGGTGCCTTCGCCGCGTTCTTGTCGACCTCCTCCGGCCTGCTCGTGTCGATCTCCGGGACGATCTCGCATGACGTGTGGCCGCGCGTCGCGCGCGAGAGCGCGAATACGGGCGCGATCCGCCGCCGGCGATTCCGGATCGCCGCGGTCCTCGGCATGGTCGCGCCGATCACCGTTGCCTTCTTCGCCCATGGGATCGACATCGGCCTGCTCGTGGGCTGGGCGTTCGCGCTGGCGGCCAGCACCTTCTGTCCACTCTTCCTGCTCGGGATCTGGTGGCCCGGCCTGACGGCGAGCGGCGCCGCGGTCGGCATGGTCGCCGGTGGCGTCGTCGCGACCGCGGGTATCGTCGCCGGGCTCGCGTTGCACGAGCCCAGCGGGATCGCCGGCGCGCTGCTGGCGCAGCCCGCGCTCGTCTCCGTCCCGATCGCGTTCCTCGCCATGATCATCGTTTCGCGGCGGTCCACGGAGCGCTTCGTCGCCGACGCGGAGATGCTGGCGCTTCACGCCCCGGAAGGTCTCGACCTCCCGGATCTCGGGGTGCGCGACCCGTTCGTGCTCGGTCCGCGAGCGGCGGGCTAGGACTGGATCGCCGCGCGCCGACCGGCGCCGCCGGTGTCGCTCAGTCGTGCTCGAGCAGCAGCGCCAGGGTCGGGCAGGCGTCCGCGGCCCGGCGCGCGTGCGCTTCGAGATGGCGCGGGATCGGGTCCGGATTGATCAAGGGATACCCCCACTCGTCAAGGCGGATCCATTCGGGCAGCAGCTCGGCGCACAGGCCGTGCGCTTCGCACATGATCGGGTTGACCCGGATTCGCATTACGCTCGCCTCGCCGTCGGTACGGGATCGGGGAAGCGCAGCAGCGGCTCGGTGCCGCACGCGTCGCATGGTCCGTGGCTGGCATGGTCGTCGAACGCGGCGGCGAAGGTTCGCAGCGCGGTGGCGACGAAGTGGGCGAGACCGTCGGGGAGATGGCACGCGCCACGCCCGGAGACGGCGCTGGTCCACCGCTCGAGGTCGGCGAACGCCGCCGCCGAGGTTCGTCCCTCGGCGATGCCGTGCAGCGTGCGGGCGATCGCTGCGGTCCCGTGCACGCACGGCCCGCACTGCTGCGCCGTCTCCGTGGCGAGATAGATCGCGACCCGGACCGTTTCCGCCACCGGACACGAGCTCGCCGGGAGCGCGACGAGGACCCCGCATCCGAGGGATGCATCATGGGTCGCGAGCGCTGCGGTGGACAGTTCGACCTCCGAGGCGAGCGCGGCAGGCAGCCACGAGCCGAAATAGCCGCCGACGAGCAGTCCGGCGAGCTCGCCGGTGACCCCGCCGGCCGCCGCGAACAGCTGTGGCAGGGGGGTGCCGCGCTCGATCTCGTAGACGCCGGGCATGCCCACGGCGCCGGCGACCGTGACGAGCGTCGAGCCGGTCTCGGCGGCGGTACCCAGCTGGCTGTACCACCCGGCACCGTGCCGGGCGATCAGCGCGAGATGCGCGAGGGTCTCGACGTTCTGCACGAGCGTCGGGCGCCGGCGCACCCCGCGCTCGGTTGGCCGTGGTGGAATGAAGGAGGGCCTCGGCAGCCCGCCGTTGATCTGCGCCATCAGCGCCGTCTCCTGGCCGGTGAGGAACTTCTCGGCGGCCGCGAACAGTTCGAAGCGCACGGAGTCGACACGCGCCGCGCGGCGCTGCTTCAACGCGTGCTCGAGGCTGATCCGCGTGTCCGACCTCGGCCCCTCATAGGCGAGGATTACGCGATCTGCGCCGACCGCGCGGGCGGCGAGCGCGGCGCCGTCGAGCACGAGGTGCGGCGTCTCGTGCAGGAGCAGCGCGTCCTTGCCGCTGATCGGCTCGCTCTCGCACCCGTTGGCGACGACGATCGGGCGGCCGCGGGCGGCTCTGACGGCGCGCATCTTGATCGCCGCCGGGAATCCTGCGCCGCCGCGCCCGCGCAGCTTCGACCGCTCGGCGAGCCCGATCACCCCTGTCGCGTCGAGTTCCTCCGGAGCGGGCATCGGGCCGTGCACCTCGACATGGCGCTCGAGTTGGGCCATGCCGCGAAACGACACTCCGGCGAGCAGGCGCGGCAGTGCGACATCGGGGCTTGTCGTGGTCACCGGATCGGGGCCGCCTGGAGCGTGCCGATCGCCGATCCGCTGGACGGGTTGATCTGGAGCACGACGGCGAGGGTCAGTCCGCTGCCGTCAGTCGAGGAGACCCGCGCCCCGATGTCGGTACCGTTGAGCGAGGTGATCGAGCCGGTGAAGCGCGCCGGGTTCGCTGCGCTGCCGAGCGAAACCGTGCTCGAGGTCATCTGAACGCCGCCGCCGGCCACCGGCTCACCGACGATCTGCAGCCGGAGCGCCGGAACCGCGGCGTCCGCCACCGCGAGCGCGATGGTGACGGTGACCAGTCCGTTGGCGCTCTGGCTCTGGCTGACCGTGCCGTTGACGCGCGCCGAAAAGGCCGTCACGGGGCTCTGCGCCGGCGTCGCTCCGACGCTCGAGCCGGTCGAAGTGCTCGTCCGCACGAGCGCCGAGGCCGGCGTTCCGGCGCGGCGCGCCCAGCCCGTGCCGAGCGGCCCGCTCGGCAGCCATACCACGAGGATCGCCGGGAGCGCGACCGACGCCGCGAATGCGGTGCCCCGCAGCCCGCGCCGCTCCGGCCAGCCGAACCCGATTCGCGCCCATACGGCGACGATCACGGCGACGACGCACGCGGCGGTCAGCGCCAGCAGCCAGAACTGCTTGACGTCGCTGCCGGTGCCGACGGTGTGGAGCACCGCCACCGGCCAGCACAGATAGGCGAGCCAGTGCGTCGCGCGCCAGACGGTGTGGCCCAGGTGCCGGCGTACGACGCTGGTGATGGCGATCGCGATCAGGAGGTCGGATGCGAAGGCGCCGAGTCCGAGCCACAGCGGCCGGTAGGTGGCGACGAACGGCACGACCGCGTCGAGCACGTGGATCGACGCGAACGGGTCGAGCACCGAGGTCACGATGTGGACGAGCAGGACGGCGATCGCGAGCAGCGAGATGTTGCGGTGCAACCCTTCGACGACGAAGCGCGGCCAGCCCGCCGCCTGCAGGCGACCGATGGTGACGACCCCGAGCACCACGCTCGCGGTCAGCAGCAACAGGGTGACCGCACCGGTGGCGCGGGTGAGATACCAGAGAGCGCTGGGTCCGACGGTCGCGAACGCCATCACAGGGACGAATGTTCGTCCTCGGGCCAGCCGGCGGCAAAGCTGATGGCGCCATCGACGGCGACCAGCCGTGACGGCAGCCCGATGCTCTCGAGCCAGCCCGGAGCTCGCGCGCCACGAACGATCGCCGCCGTGCTCGCGATGTTCGCGTCGACGCAGCAGGCGGCGGCGACGCTGACCGTGCGCCAGCACTCCCGGGCTGGGCGGCCGGTCTCCGGATCGAGTATGTGGTGGACCTCGGCGTCGCCGCGCTTCCAGCGCCGGACCGTCGTGCTGGAGGTGGCGAGACCACCCCCGCGCAGGGCGACGGTCTGTCCCGGTCCGTCGATCGGCGAGGAGTGATCCTCGGCGATGCGGACCGGCCAGCCCTCGGGCGGCGGTGTGCCGGCGGTGGCGATGTCGCCGCCGATGCTCACGAGCACGCCGCCTCCGGCGTCGCGCGCCGCCGCCTCCGCGGCAATATCGGCTGCCAGTGCCTTGGCGGTCGCGCCGTAGTCCAGCTCGACGCCCGGCGGCAGCCGGACGGTGGAGTGCGCGTCGTCGAGCTCGACGCTGCGCCAGCCGCCGGCGCGCCGAAACCGCACCGGGCCTCCGGCGCGGATCGCCGCGAAGTCGCGGTCGTATCCGGCCGCGCGCAGCGAGGAGCCGATCGTCGGATCCAGGTCGCCGTCGGTCAGGCGCGCGGCGCGCAGCGCGCAACGGGTGGCGCGAACGAACAACCGGCTCACGCGCACCGAGGATCCGCCGGCTGCGTTGAGCCGGCACAGCTCGGAATCCGCGCGGAAGCGGCTGCACGCATGGTCGATCTCGTCGAGCACGCGGTGCACGGTGGCCGCCGCCTCGGGTAGCTCGGGCGGCTCGCTCGCGAGCACGATGACGGTGGTTCCGAGCGCTCGCCACGTCACCAACGGCGTCACGGTGCTCACGACCCTCCCGAGACCACCACGGGCGCGGCGGGGGTTTGCACCGGTGCCTGGCTCGCTTGCTGCAGGTCGCCCTGGGAGCTCGTGGGTGCAGCGGACTGCGTCACCGGGGACGGCGTGGTGCTCGACGTGTTCGACACGGTGTGGCCGTGGAAGGCCTGGGCGGCCAGCACCGCGAGCGCGCCGGAAAGCGCGACCACTCCCGCGGTGATCCAGCGCGTCACCGCCGAGATCCGCGCCAGTCCGGCGTCACGCGCCATCACGGCGCGGCGCGCAGCGATCTCCGCCGGACCGCTGCCCGGTGAGCGAGGCAACCGCGGACTCATGGCAACAGCTCGAGCGGGTCACCGCCGATAGCGAGGCCGATCATGAACTGCATTGTCGCGCCCGCAGCCAAAAGTTCTCCTAAGTCGGCGATGAGAAGGCGCTTATCCGCCGGCGCGCGCGCAGCGTCGCCGCCCGCCTGTGTTGCGGATAGGATCGCCCGGTGACCGACTCGCTCGCGAGCGAAGGGCCCCGCGCCCCGGGGGGGCGTCGCGAGCGCGAGCGGGAGCGGCGGGCGCGTGCGCGCCGGCGGGGCCGCGTCCGGCTCGCGGCGCTCGTCGTTGTCGCCGCGGGGGCGGTGATCGCGGCGCTTGCCATCGGCTCCGGGCCGGCCGCCGTGCCGACCGAGACGCGAACCGTGATCTCCGTGCGCGTCGCGGCCACCGGCACGTTGCCGGCGGCGGTCCAGGACGCGGCCGTGGCCAGCGACCGGGGAGGCTCGCTGTTGCTGCTTGGTGGCATCGACGCGGCGCAGCACTCGACCTCGGCGATCGTCGAACTGAGCGCCGCCCGGGGCTCCGTCCGTGCCCGCCTTCCGGATATCCAGCACGACGCGCAGGCGGCGGTGCTCGACGGGCAGGTGTACATCTTCGGGGGCGGCGACATCGCCTCCTACGCCCATATTCTGCGGTTCGATCCGGCGACGGGAACGGTTGCGGCGGCCGGCGCGCTGCCGCGCCCACAGTCCGACGTCGCAGTGGCCACGATCGGCCGTACGGCCTACGTGGTCGGCGGATTCGACGGCGTCACGCCGCTCGACACGATCGTCGCCTGGCGCCCCGGGAGCGCGGCGCGCGTCGTCGCGCGACTGCCCTTCGCGGTCCGCTACGCGGCGGTCGCGGCGGCCGGTGGGCGGCTGATCATCGCCGGCGGCACGGGCGCCGACGGGGTGAGCGGCGCGATCTGGAGCTACGACCCGGCGGAGCGCTCGGTGGTGCAGGTCGGATCGCTGCCCGACCCGGTCACCCACGCCTCGGCGGTGACCGTCGGCGGGCGGATCTATGTGATCGGCGGCCGCGCGTCGGCCTCCGGTCAGCAGACCGCGGCGATCATCGAGATCGACCCGCGGACCGCGCTCGCGTCCGTCGTCGGGTCGCTGCCCAAGCCGCTGTCCGACGCGGCCGTGGCGTTGAGCGACGGGCGCATCGTCGTCGCCGGCGGGCAGGGGTCCAGCGGCGCGGTGCGCGGCACCGTTCTGACCGTCACTCCGGTGCTCAGCCGGGTCGCCGTGCGCCGCGTGAGCGCACGCGTGACCGAGCGTCGGGCGTTCGCCGCGCTCACGGCTCGCGGCTTCGCCCCGGCGCTCCGCGCGCACCCCAGCTCGATCGCCGCTTACGAAGCGGCGGCGGTTCGGCCGGGCCTGCCGGGCTACCTGTTGATTGCCGATCGCGGCAACAACCGGATTCTCGTCGTCAACCCCGAGGGGAAGATCGTGTGGCGCTATCCGACCGCCGCCGATGTCGCGGCAGGGCGCATCCTGCATTTCAACGACGATACGTTCGTCGAGCCGGGCGGCCGGGGGCTGATCGCCAACGAAGAGGACTACGGGGACGTTGTCTCCGTCGACATCAGAACGCATCGCCTGAGCGTCCTGTTCGGCGTTCCCGGCGTCCTCGGCGGCGGCCCGACCCACCTCAACTATCCCGACGACGCCTATGCCTACCCCGACGGGAGCTTCACCGTCGCCGACGCGTACAACTGCCGAATCCTCTTCGTCGCCCACCACGCGATCGTCCGACAGTACGGAACCTCGGGGGTCTGTCACCACGATCCGCCCGCCAGCTTCGGGGCGGTCAACGGCGATACCCCGGCGCCCGGCGGCGGCGTCCTGGTCAGCGAGATCCCCGGCCAGTGGATCGACGCGATCTCGGCCAACGGCCGGCTGCGCTGGTCGGTTCGAGCGCCGGTCGGCTACCCCTCCGATCCGCAGCCGCTGCCCGGGGATCGGGTGCTGCTTGCCGACTATTCGAGTCCGGGCCACATCATCGTGATGGACCGTCACGGCGCGGTGCTGTGGCGCTACGCGCCGGCCCAGGGCCAGGGCGAGCTGAACCACCCGTCGCTCGCGATCGAGCTCCCCAACGGGGACATCGCGGCCAACGACGACTACCGCCACCGCGTGGTGGTGATCGACCCCCGCACCGACAAGATCATCTGGCAGTACGGCCACACCGACGTGTCCGGCACTGCGCCCGGGTACCTCAACACTCCCGATGGGATGGACTTCATCCCGGCCGCTCCCAGCGGCGGGATCGACTGGGCGGCGACCGTCCACCCGTGACGCTCCCGACGAATGCGACCGGGCGCCGCTAGCAGGTCCCCGAGTACACCGACACTCCGCGCCCGACCGCCGCGTCGTCAACCATGCCGACGTCGCTCGCGCGGAGGATCGCACCGAAGTGCACGACGTACCAGACACCACGCCAGGAGATCATCGAGGCGACGCCGAACGAGCGTGTCTGTCCGTCCTCGCTGTAGACGACGCGCGCATTGGGCATCTCGTAGTAGCCGAGACGGTTGTCGCATACGCCGGGCTGGATCCAGTGCCCGTAGCTCGAGGTGACCTCGACGGCGATCAGCCGCGCGCGCGCGGCGTGGCGGCCGAGCAGCCCATGTGCCGCGGTGATGTCCAGGCCGTAGTCGTGGACCAGGCGGTCGGTCCAGTCGGAACTCGCGTTGCTGATCGACTTCAGCTGCAGGTAGGCGCCCTTCGGGAAGAAGGCCGGCAGGGCCGCGCTCAGGGAGTCCTGCATGACGCCCGACCAGAGTGCCGCCATCAGCGCCTTGAACTGCGTGCTGGTACCTGACGGGTAGGCGTTGGTCTGCGGCAACGACCCCGGCGGGGTGGCAGCGCGCCGCCCGGTCGAGCTCGCGGGTTTGCGCGCGGAGCTCGATCGGGCCGCCGCGCGAGCGGACTGCCGACCGGCGCCCGGGCCGGCCGCGGGGGAGGGCGCGGTCAGCCACAGGACAGCGAGCGCGACCACCGCGGCGAGCGCGAGCCCGGCAACGCCGCGGCGTCGGCGGATGGCGGCGCGGCGCGCGCGCGCCCGCTGGGCCCGCCGTCGGAAGTCGGCGTCGCGACGCCGAGCGATGTCGGAGCTCGCGGGCGACCGGGGAGGGGCATCGCCGACGTTCATGATCGCGTGTCGAACTCTAGCCGCGCGGGCGGTGCCAGCGGTCGGTGCCGGTGCCCGGGCGGCGCCGGCGCGTACCGTTCGACGCGGCTCGCGAACGACCCCGGCGAGCGCGCCGGCGACCATACAGAAGCGACAGCCCGCAGGCCAGCAGCACGATCACGGCGCCGATCGCCACCACCGCGACGCCCGGGGCGACCACCAGCGCGACGATCGCCACGAGCACGCCGAGCGCGACGTCGAGCCGGCGTAGCCCGCGACGGCGCCGGAGCTCGCGCCGGCGCGCCTGGCGCTCGGCGGCCGCCGAGCCCGGCGTCGACGGATCGGCTCCCAGCCGTTCGTTGGGCTCGGTGAAGCTCACAGCGGGAGACGCCGAAATAGTGCCCGGGGCAGAAGACGCAGTACGAGCATCATCCAGCGGAGCGACGCGGGAGCCCACACCACGGCGTCACCTCGATCCAGACCGCGGACCACACAACGCGCGACGGCGGTCGGCTCGGTCGACAGCGGAGCACGGTCGAGCCCGCGCGTCATCCGGGTATCGACGAACCCGGGGCGGACGACCATCACGCGCACGCCGCGGGAATGCAGCGCGTCGCCGAGACCCTGCGCGAGTCCATCGAGTGCGGCCTTGGACGCGCCGTACACGACATTGCTGCGGCGCACCCGCTCGCCGGCGACCGACGAGAGCACGATCACCGTTCCGTGTCGCTGAGCATCGAGTCGGCGGGCCGCCTGCAACAGCAGCGAACCGGCACCGACGACGTTCACGCGGAGAACATCGAGGGCCCCGTCGAGGTCATAGGGCAGCCCGCCGCGTTCGCCGAGCAGGCCCACCGCGAGGATCACGATGTCGGCTCCGCCGAGTCGCTCGAAGGCCGTCGCAACCGCGGCCTCGTGGCGATCGGTGTCGTCGGCGTCGACCTCGATCGTCGAAACGTACTCACAGCGCGGCGCGAGCTCATCGGCTGCCTGCGCCAGCCGCGCCGCGTCGCGACCGAGCAGCGCGACCTCGCGGGGTGCGCTCGCCGCCAGCTCGCGCACGATCGCCAGCGCGATCTCCGACGTGCCGCCGAGGACGACGACGCGGCGACCGCTCGAGCCGGTGGGCGTCATGACGCCGTGGCGCACAGGCCGAGCCGGCGGCCGAGGTCGGATCGCAGGACGCGATCGGGGTCGACGAGCCCCCGCTGTGCATAGGGCAGCCGGCGCGCGCGCAGCTGATGGGAGCGATCGGTCGGCGCCGCCTCGGTTGGCACGCCGACCGGGGCGTGGTCAGCGTCCGACATAGATCCCGCCGAGGAACAGCACCGTCCACGCGAGACTCAGCAGCAGCAACGTCCAGTCGTGGAGGATGAGCTCCTCCGGCGCCTCGCCGTGCCCACGGCGCAGCAGCATGCCGTAGCGGCCCAGCCAGATCACGAA
>Ga0307372_10011757_pt1 | contig 11614 bp, 10 predicted proteins | sample OX1MG_FD_202533 | JGI IMG/M metagenome (GOLD analysis project Ga0307372, IMG submission 202533) | Soil microbial communities from Risofladan, Vaasa, Finland - OX-1 | ecosystem: Environmental > Terrestrial > Soil > Coastal area > Acid sulfate soil | place: Finland: Risofladan, Vaasa | collected...
CACCGTATTGCAGCCGACGTAAAAGCCGATATCCTACTACGCCGCGTCAACGAAGAAGGCATCTCGGTGGCCCAGGCCGCCAAGGAGCGCGGTATTTCTGAAGGGACCATCTATGGTTGGATGGTAATCCACGGTAGCGCCGGATTCCACGGTGGAGGTGGCTTTCGCGGCGGCGCACGGAGGTAGCTTGCTTCACTCGAAACTCGACGGCCGACAGCGAGTGCTGCCGGCCGTTTCAATTTTCATACGAGAAGCCCCCACTTATAATTTTGAGCGTAAGAGCTAACCCATTTGCCTTCTCTGCAATTCACGGCTGAGCCAATCGGCGGCCGTCCACCGCACCGCTCGCTGAGTGCCGCTGACTACTTCAACTCGATGAGATCGCGTTCGGCGGAGCCATAATTGACCTTCAGCGCCAGTAGTTGTTCGCCGCAGCAATGGTCTGGAACTCGATGGCCACAACCTGACCGGCAGCGATGAGACTGTCCGGATTTGCTGAGTAGTTCGGCCGGCCAGCTTTAAGGATGTCGAGGTCCGGCTGGATATTGTGAATCGTGTGACGAGCCATCTTCAGCGCTAGCGCGCGTCCTTCTTCGGGTGTGGCAGTAATCAACGTCCCTCCAGGTACGAGAACCAACTCTGCATCAGGTACGCGAGTCATAACATCCTCCTTGTTCTGTAAGTTTGTGAGATTCATTCGCCGTCGACAACAATGCTCCGAAGTACACGGCGATTTCTGGACCGCCACTCGATTTTATGAGCGGCCGCCAGCTCGGCGGCGCTTCTGCCAACGATGATCGAAACCGAACGCTTCTGCGGGTTCGCGGAAGCTAACGCCGGTTTGGAATGAATGGAGACAACTTCCTCCGCACGAACACGTTATCGCCGATGCGCTCGACACGCCAACATGGAATTGCATCGAACGCCGCCACGCAAGCCCCTTCTGTTCTGGAAACCCAAGCAGGCGTGGTGCAATTGGCACCGTGATCCGTCACGAAGCACGAGCCCTTTCGCAGGCGGCCCACCATAATGAGTATCCCAGGTTGTACAACGGCTCTAGACTGTTTGAGCACAGGCCCTGGGACGTCACAATGGCACAGGGCTTTCTCTTTGGGACAAGCCCGCGCAAGCGCCGATTGACTCGGCTGGCAGGCGCCGTTACGCTGAATCTATCCGGATCACACGCAACGATGGCGACCGTCGACGAAGATCTAACGCAAATCGAGAAGGAAATTCGCAGGCTGAAGATTGAATACGAACAATTCTTCGGCGGCGGACGTCCGCGTCCTCCCGCGGACACGCAGTGGCGGCTCGAATCGTTGATGCGCCGGTACAACGAACGCAGCGGGGAACTGGGCTTCGCCCAGCGATTCCGCTTCAATAACCTGGCGCAGACCTACGCGAAATACGTCGACATGTGGCGGAAGAAAACCATCCAGAAAGAGGGCGGAACCCCGCAGCATCATTTCGGCGCGGCCGCGAAAGCAATTGAAGCGGCGCGGGCACGTGAGAGCGCGGTACAGGGACATGCGGAAACGCAAAAGACGCCGCTCGTTGACGACTCGGTAATGCGAGCCGTCCAGTCTCGCGAGGCTGCCGCGGCGTTTGCACTGTCTTTCTCGAATCCGGATCGCGAAAGCGCCAAGATCGTGACGCTTTACCAAAAACTCGTGGAAGCGCACACCGAAACGGGAGAAAAGACCGCTGCGCCCGATCTGCAGGCGTTCGAGCGATTCGTTCGCAAGAAAACGAAAGAGCTCAAGGAGAAAGGCGGGAACGAAATCGAGTACAGTGTCACCATTCAAGATGGCCGCGTGAAACTGAAAGCGCGCATTTCCGCCTGAATTAGGCTTCTATTCCTTCTGCTGTTCCTGCGTGCGGACGGCCTCTCCGCCATGGGCCCACTAGTGGTAGCAACGCGAAAATGGCGTCTCTGCAAGGAAGGTTATCCTCCGCCGGAGTGTTGTAGCAACGCAAAGATGCCATGCAATGGGAACATGGGAATCTTCCTATCAATTCAATAAGCCACCAAGAAGACGTCCGAGGCATATGGATTTGAGCCAAGGAGTGATAAAGTGAGCTGTTCAGATTCGTAAACGCACGTGGATGCCAGGCCCCATGATTTACAGGGGTTATCCGGATACAACGGTAAAGGTGATTTCCCATGGAAAGATACGCGTGGGACGCTGAGCGGGCTTCAACGCTTATTCAAGAGTTGGCGCATATGCCTGGCGCACTGCTTCCAATCCTGCATGCCCTGCAAGAAGAGTTTGGCTACATAGACAGGTCGGCAATTCCGCTCATCTCTGACGCCCTCAATCTTTCGCACGCCGAGGTGCATGGCGTCATCAGTTTCTATCACGATTTTCGGTACGAGCCCCCGGGGAAGCATGTGTTGCGTCTGTGCCGTGCGGAAGCCTGTCAGTCGATGGGGGGGGAAAGCACGGTCCGGCACGTTGAAAGTCGTCTCGGCATTCAGGTAGGTGAGACAACGCACGACAACGCGTTCACCCTGGAGCCTGTCTTCTGTCTTGGCAATTGCGCATTGTCACCTTCGGTTATGCTCGATGGCGAGCTCTATGGCCGCGTTTCGCCAGAAGTTGTCGATCTCCTGATCGACGACGTCCGGAGGCGAGGATGACCCTTCGGGTGTACGTTCCGGGCGATGCCGCAGCTCTCTCCGTGGGATCCGACGCTGTAGCCCGGGCAATCTCTGAGCAGTTCAGTGCGCGTCATGTAAATGGCTCCGTCGTGCGCAACGGCTCCCGCGGCATGCTGTGGCTGGAACCGTTGGTCGAAGTGGAGACCCCTCGCGGGCGAATCGCCTATGGTCCTGTAGCCGCGCAATCGGTGTCGAGTTTATTCGACGCCGGATTCCTGGAAGGCAAGCCGCACGCTCTGTATCTTGGCCCCACGGAAGAGATTTCCTACCTCAAGAGCCAGGAGCGGTTGACGTTTGCGCGTTGTGGAGTCACCGATCCGCTTTCATTAGCGGAGTACATTCGCCACGGCGGCTGCAAGGGCCTCGAGCGCGCGCTCCAGCTTACATCCGAGGGAATCGTGGAAGTGGTCGTCAAGTCCGGCCTGCGCGGACGCGGAGGCGCGGGCTTCCCCACGGGAATCAAGTGGCGCACGGTTCTGCAAGCGCCCGCGGACCAGAAGTATATCGTCTGCAATGCGGACGAAGGCGACAGCGGCACATACGCGGATCGAATGCTTATGGAGGGCGATCCGTTTCTGCTGATCGAAGGCATGACCATTGCGGCGCTGGCCGTGGGCGCCACGCGCGGTTATATCTACGTGCGTTCCGAATATCCGCACGCCTTTCGCACGCTCCAGCGCGCGGTAGCCATTGCTCACGATAACGGCTACTTGGGAGTGAATATCGCCAGCAGCGGGAAGCCGTTCGATATCGAGATCCGGCTGGGAGCGGGAGCTTATATTTGCGGAGAAGAAACATCGCTGCTCGAAAGCCTGGAAGGCAAACGCGGGCAAGTGCGTTATAGACCGCCTCTGCCGGCAATCCAGGGGCTGTTCGGTAAGCCAACCGTCGTCAACAATGTGATCTCGCTGGCGACCGTGCCGGTCATCCTTGACAAGGGCGCGGAGTTTTATCAAAACCTTGGCACGGGCAAGTCGCGCGGCACGCTGACGATTCAGCTCTCAGGCAATGTGAAGCGTGGCGGACTCGTGGAGACGCCGTTCGGCCTGACGCTGCGCCAAGCCATTTATGATTATGGCGGGGGCACCGCGTCTGGCCGGCCCTTTCGCGCCGTTCAGGTCGGCGGCCCGCTCGGCGCATATTTCCCGGAGTCGCTGCTGGATACGCCGCTCGATTATGAGGCCTTTACGCTCCAAAAAGGCCTCCTGGGCCATGGCGGAATTGTAGTTTTCGATGACACAGTGGATCTGGCGCGGCAAGCGCGATTTGCGATGGAATTCTGTGCAGTGGAGAGCTGCGGCAAGTGCACGCCTTGCCGGATCGGCTCGACGCGAGGCGCCGAGGTGATCGACAGGATTATCGCAGGCCAGAATCGCACACAAAATTTCGAGCTATTGGACGATCTTTGCGAACTGTTGCTCGACGGTTCTCTTTGTGCGCTCGGCGGCTTGATTCCTTATCCGATACAGAGCGCGATTCGGCATTTTCCGGAAGATTTCGATAAGGCGGCTGCCTCGCGGGTGGCCTTGGCGGGCCACCTTCACAGGGGAGACAACGATGACTCTCATCCAAGAAACTGATTTCGGTACACCCTGCCGCGTCTCGGAAGCATTAGTGGTGCTGGAGATTGACGGTAAGCCCGTTACCGTACCGGCGGGAACTTCCATCCTGCGAGCGGCGGCCGAAGCCGGGGCGAAGGTGCCCAAACTTTGCGCCACCGATAATCTAGAGGCTTTCGGCTCCTGCCGCCTGTGCCTGGTGGAGATTGAAGGTAGGCGCGGGACGCCCGCATCGTGCACGACTCTGGTCGAACCAGGTTTGAAGGTACGCACGCAGTCTCCCAAGCTGGCCAAGCTGCGGCGCGGCATGATGGAGCTATATATATCTGACCATCCTCTGGATTGCCTTACGTGTGCCGCGAACGGAAATTGTGAATTGCAGGACATGGCGGGCATGGTCGGACTGCGCGAGGTGCGCTACGGCTACGACGGGGAGAACCATCTGGCCGCCGCAAAAGACGAATCGAATCCGTACTTCACCTTCGACCCCGCAAAGTGCATCGTCTGCTCGCGGTGTGTGCGCGCGTGCGAAGAAGTGCAAGGCACGTTTGCATTGACCATCGACGGGCGCGGGTTTGCTTCGAAAGTGGCCACTGGTGGCGAGAATTTTCTGGAATCCGAATGCGTTTCGTGCGGCGCGTGCGTGCAGGCTTGCCCCACCGCCACGCTGATCGAGAAAACCGTCATCGAAAAAGGGCAGGCGCGGCACAGCGTGGTCACAACGTGCGCGTATTGCGGCGTAGGCTGCGCGTTCAAAGCCGAGATGCAAGGTACCGAAGTCGTCCGCATGGTTCCCTACAAGGACGGCAAAGCCAATCACGGCCATTCATGCGTCAAAGGACGTTTCGCCTGGGGTTACGCCACGCACAAAGACCGCATTCTCAAGCCCATGGTTCGCGCCAAGATCACCGATCCGTGGCGTGAGGCGACCTGGGACGAGGCCATTGGGCACGCGGCCAGCGAATTCAAGCGCATCCAGGCCAAGTATGGCCGGGAGTCGATCGGCGGGATCACTTCTTCCAGGTGCACGGATGAGGAGACTTATCTGGTTCAGAAGTTGGTCCGCGCCGCATTCGGCAACAACAATGTGGATACTTGCGCCCGCGTCTGCCATTCGCCGACAGGCTATGGGCTCAAAACTACGTTTGGCACATCGGCTGGAACTCAGGATTTCGATTCCGTGGACGAGGCGAACCTGATGGTGGTGATCGGCGCGAACCCGACCGACGCGCATCCTGTATTTGCTTCACACATGAAACGAAGACTGCGCGAAGGCGTCCGCTTGATCGTGATTGATCCGCGCAAGATTGCGCTGGTCAAAACGCCGCACGTCAAGGCGGACTACCACCTGCCGTTGAAGCCGGGCACAAACGTCGCCATCATCAACGCGATGGCGCATGTCGTCGTCACGGAAGGATTGGTGGCCGAGGAATTTGTGAAGGAGCGGTGTGACGTTGCAGCGTTCGAGCAATGGCGCGCTTTCATCGCCGAGCCGCGTAATTCGCCGGAAGCGATGGAGGGGATCACCGGCGTTTCGGCCGCGGATGTGCGAGCTGCCGCGCGGCTCTACGCCACGGCCGGCAACTCCGCGATTTATTATGGTCTCGGCGTCACCGAGCATAGCCAGGGCTCGACCATGGTGATGGGCATGGCCAATCTCGCCATGGCCACCGGAAATATCGGCCGGCCCGGCGTCGGCGTTAATCCGTTGCGCGGCCAGAACAATGTCCAGGGCTCGTGTGACATGGGATCGTTTCCGCACGAGTTTTCCGGCTATCGGCACGTCTCTGACGACTCGGTGCGTGCGATCTTCGAGGAAGCGTGGAAAGTGGCGTTGCAGGCCGAGCCCGGACTGCGCATCTCGAACATGCTCGATGCCGCCACCGACGGAACGTTCAAAGGGCTTTATATCCAGGGTGAGGATATCGTCCAGTCCGACCCAAATACCAAACACATCGCCGCCGGCTTGGCGTCGATGGAATGCGTGGTGATTCAGGATCTTTTCCTGAACGAGACCGCGAGCTACGCGCACGTTTTCCTGCCTGGTTCGTCTTTTCTCGAAAAAGACGGCACCTTCATCAACGCCGAGCGGCGCATCAGTCGCGTGCGTAAAGTGATGCCGCCCAAAGCCGGCATGTCCGACTGGGAAATTACGATGGCGCTCTCAAAAGCGCTCGGGTATCCGATGGTCTACAACCATCCATCCGAGATCATGGACGAGATCGCCCGGCTCACGCCCACCTTTGCCGGCGTCACTTATGAAAAGCTCGACCGTCTCGGCAGCGTGCAGTGGCCTTGCAATGAAAAAGCGCCCGAAGGAACGCCCGTCATGCACGTCGGTGGGTTTGTGCGAGGCAAGGGCCGATTCATGATCACCGAGTTCGTGCCCACGGACGAACGAACGACGGATCGCTACCCGCTGATCCTCACCACCGGACGCATTTTGTCGCAATACAATGTCGGCGCTCAGACTCGCCGTACCGACAATAACGTCTGGCACGACGAGGATGTTCTCGAGATCCACCCCTTCGATGCGGAAAATCGCGGCATTCGGGACGGCGACCTGGTATCGCTGGCCAGCCGTGCGGGCGATACCACTCTGCACGCACGCATTTCGGAGCGTATGCAGCCCGGCGTGGTGTATACGACGTTCCATCACGCGATGACCGGCGCAAATGTCGTTACCACTGAGTTTTCGGACTGGGCCACAAGCTGTCCCGAGTACAAGGTGACAGCCGTGCAGGTGCGACCGGTCACGCGTATCTCCGAATGGCAGCGGCAATACCAGGAAACGCGTCGGCTCACCACGCAGATAGTCGGTACGACAATTCATGGAACCTGAACAAATGGTGCACATGGCGAATCAAATCGCCATATTCTTCGCCAGTTATCCGAAGGAAGAAGCGGTCGCCGCCGTTGCCGACCATCTCAAGAAGTTCTGGGAAAAGCGCATGCGGAAGCAGATCGTGGAGTACGTTGCGAAGGGCGGTGGCGGCCTTCATGAAGTAGCCCTGGAAGCTGTAAGGCGCTTGCAATGATGATCCCGTGACTTTATTCGGAATCGGGGCAGCTTATCGCGCGATCTGCCGACAAAAGGATCTGCTCCAAGGTTCCCCATAACTCGTCAAGATAAACTTTAAAGTTCAACCGCTAGGCTTCGCATAAACGGTCTCCAACAAGCAACCCCGCAGGAGGCTCGGTGCAACTCTCCGGCTCAAAAGTTCTCCCAGTTCATGGATGGCATTTTCATGTAGCCGTCAAGGAGCGCCAAAATTATGAAGCTAGACAACACTTACGTTCGAGTGCGAAGAACCGGCCAAGCGTGGCATGATAGCGGTGCCTTTTCGTGAATCACATCGAACACGCAGGTTCGGATCGCCAGGGGGTATCGGATTGAATTGCCCGAGGTGCGGAGCATCCGTGGAGGAAGGAGCCATGTCTTGCGGTGCGTGCGGTCAAACCATGCCCATTCCAACCTTGGGTCAAGAGACCGACGCGAGCCAAGACGGCGCTCGGACATCCCATACATCCTATACATCCGTCACGTATGCTGGTTTCTGGCTGCGGCTCGTGGCATACATCATCGATTCGTTCCTGCTTGGAATCGTACTTGGCAATTTGCTTCTCAGGCCGCTGATGGGACGCCCGGGAGGAATTCCAGCGGATAATCCTTGGATTCTGTTTACGGACACAAGTCCACGAATTACCGCTCTCCTTCTGCTGTTCCTGATGGCTAACTGGGTCTATTTCGCTCTGATGGAAAGCTCGCCATGGCGAGCGACGCTGGGCAAGAGGATTCTTGGGCTTGAAGTTACCGACCTCGCCGGGAACCGCATCTCGTTCGCTCGCGCTTCGGGGCGGTTCTTCGCGAAGATTCTTTCGTCCATGACCTTCCTCGTTGGATTTGTGATGGCTGGGTTCACGGCAAAAAAACAGGCCCTGCACGACATGCTGGCAAGTTGCTTGGTGACCCGAAAGACCTAGAAGGACTCGGGTGGGGTGCACCAGGCGAGGAGCGAAGCGATGTACTGCAAGCATTGCGGCACATTCCTGGCAGAAAATGCAGCCTTTTGCACGGCATGCGGGAAAGCGATGAACCTAACAACAGAAAATCCACAGGCGCCGGCCTATTGGGAAGGCGCAGTTTCCCCTCGACCGACGGCAACCGAGGCGCCTGTTGTTTCACCGCCTGTTTTTGCGCCTACTCCGCCGGTACAGGCGTCCATCGCGCTCCCGGGACCGTATGCTGGTTTCTGGCTGCGCTTGGTGGCGTATTTGATCGACACCGCGATACTCACAATTGTGTTCGGTGCCGTAGTGGCCATCCTGATTGCGACTGTAGGACTCAGCTTTTTTCGTGGTCTCGCGCCGGGCATGCCGGAAGGGGTACCCAATCCTCTGTTTTCGGCCGCCGTGCTCGGAGTGATTCTTTTGCTGCTCCCCGTAACGATCGTGGGAACGTGGCTCTATTTCGCCTGGATGGAAAGCTCCAGCCACCAGGGAACCCTGGGAAAAATGGTTCTTGGTCTGTTCGTTACGGATATGCACGGAAGGCGTGTTAGTTTTGGTCGCGCCAGTGGGCGATTTTTCGCGAAGCTCATCACCGGGCTGATTCCGTTTCTCATCGGCTACATCATGGCGGGCTTCACGGAAAAGAAACAAGCTTTGCACGACATGATCGCAAGCTGTCTGGTTCTGAAGAAAACCTGAAGAAAACTAGACGCCCCAGCCGTAGCGTTCGTGGTGGACGTGCACATCGTGCAGCTCCGTGCGGATTTGTTCGGTAAATTCGGAGCTGCGAACGGATCGGCCACCCGGCTCGGCAATATCCGAAGTGCGATACCCGCGATCCAGTGCGCGATCGATGGCAGTTTCAATCCACTGAGCCTCGAGATCGAGTCCGAACGATTCCCGCAGCATCATGGTTGCCGACAAGATGGCGCCGAGCGGACAGGCCACATCTTTTCCCGCCAGTGTTGGAGCGGAGCCGTGAATCGGTTCGTACAGCGCGGGTTGATTGGGGCGCCCCATGCTCATCGATGGGATCAGCCCGATCGATCCCGCCAGCGCCGCGGCCTCATCGCTCAGGATGTCTCCAAAGAGGTTTGAGGTCAGGATGACGTCAAACTGCGCCGGACGCAGAAGGATTTGCATCGCCGCATTGTCCACATAGAGATGATCGAGGGCGACGCTCGGGTATTCATGAGCGAGCCCGGCAACCGTCTGCCTCCAGAGCGTCGACGTAGCCAGGACGTTGGCTTTATCCACGCTGGTCAATCGACGATTGCGTGCGGCCGCGCGTTCGAAGGCATACCGCGCTACGCGCTCGATTTCTTCAACCGTATAGGTCGCAACGTCGCGCGCATTTCTCTTTTCTTTGTCGAACTTGTGCTCGCCGAAATAAATGTCTCCGGCCAGCTCCCGCACGATTTCGAAGTCGCAATCGACCAGTCGCTCCGGACGCAGCGGTGAAATCCCTCGGAGCGAGGGACGCAGCCGAGTGGGGCGGAGATTGATGTAAAGGCCTAATTCCTGGCGCAGGCCAAGCAGTCCGGCCTCCGGACGCGTGCCAAGCGGCAACGATTCCCACTTCGAGCCGCCAATGGCGCCCAAAAGAATGGCGTCCGCCGAGCGACAACTCGCCAACGTCTCCGGCGGCAGGGGTGCACCGCAAGAATCGATGGCTGCGCCACCGAAAGGGAGCTCCCGAAATTCGAACTTGTGATGGAAAGCCGCCGCGCAATCCGTGAGGAGTTGGACGGCGGCCTGCGTCACCTCGGGGCCGATTCCATCCCCGGGCAACACCGCGATGGTCTTGCGCAGATCGGTCATTATAGAATTTCGGATGGCTTCAGCTCACAGGTGCTGTGGCCGGGTCGTGAGCTTGGTTGCGACGCACCTGATGAATGAACGAGAGCAGATCGCGGTCGGTCACTTCCTTTTCGGCATCCGCCATCGCGATCGTCATCGAATAGCATTCGGCCAGCTCCGTATCGGTGATTTGATAGCCAAGCTCATCCAGCCTCGCCCGCAAGGCATTTCGTCCGGAATGTTTTCCCAGCACGAGACGGCGTGCGGGAACGCCAACCTTTTCCGGAACTATAATTTCGTAAGTCAGAGGATTTTTCAAGATGCCGTCCTGGTGGATGCCCGCTTCGTGTGCAAATGCGTTTGCACCCACGACCGCTTTGTTCGGAGGGACCGGCACACCGGTAATGGACGAGAGCAGCCGGCTGCTGGGATATATCTTTTCCAGGACAATGTTCGTGTCCGCGCCATAGAAGCTCCGCCGCACGTGGAGCGCCACGGCAATTTCCTCCAGAGAAGCGTTGCCCGCGCGCTCGCCGATTCCATTAATCGTGCATTCCACCTGCCGCGCGCCTGCTCCAATCGCCGCCAGGGAATTCGCTACGGCTAGGCCAAGATCGTTGTGGCAGTGTGCGCTTAGTTCTACATTCGGATAGGCTGCGAGGCATGCTCGAACGCGCCTGAAAATCCCTGCATATTCTTCGGGCGCCGCATAGCCAACCGTATCCGGGAGATTCACGGCATTCGCTCCCGCTTCCGCGGCCGCGAGCGCCACTTCGCAGAGGAAGTCTATATCCGATCGGCTCGCATCCTCGGCCGAAAACTCCACGTTCTCGCAGTGAGCATGCGCGAAGCGCACCATCTTCACAATCTGCGCGAGCGCTTCCGAGCGAGAGATTCTCAACTTGTGTTTCAAGTGCAAGTCTGACGTGGCGAGGAATACATGCAAACGAGGCTTGGAGGCTGGCTCCAGTCCGCGGAGCGCCGCGTCCACGTCTTCCTGGCGCGCACGGGCTAGCGCCGCTACGCGGCAATGCTTGATTTCGCCCGCTACGGCTCGTACCGCATCGAGATCGCCGGGCGAAGCGATTGGGAAGCCGGCTTCAATCACGTCGACGCCCAGCTCTTCAATTTGATGCGCAAGCCGCAGCTTCTCCACGCGGTTCATGGAGAAGCCCGGGGATTGCTCGCCGTCGCGCAGCGTGGTGTCGAAAATGTGAATCGTGTCCATGAATGCTCCTTGCTGATAGCAGTACACCGCGAATCGTTCACGGAGTCTAATTTATAATTGTTGCACGGTGAATAAATCTATCTTATATGTATCGGAATGCATTTGGGGGAGGACTTTCGTGGATTTGGCATCTTTGCAGGTATTCCAGGCCGTCGTGCGCGAACGAAGCTTTTCGCGCGCCGCGGAAAAGCTGTATCGAACGCAGCCCGCGATCAGCATCTCGATCGGAAAACTCGAGGAATGGGTCGGCCAGCCGCTTTTCGTTCGCGGCTCGAGGGCGGGCACGCTGACGGACGCCGGCCTTCTGCTCCTGGAATATGCCAACCGGATGCTGAATCTCCGCGAGGAAATCCT
>Ga0307372_10011758_pt1 | contig 11612 bp, 9 predicted proteins | sample OX1MG_FD_202533 | JGI IMG/M metagenome (GOLD analysis project Ga0307372, IMG submission 202533) | Soil microbial communities from Risofladan, Vaasa, Finland - OX-1 | ecosystem: Environmental > Terrestrial > Soil > Coastal area > Acid sulfate soil | place: Finland: Risofladan, Vaasa | collected...
TATCGCCGCTAATTCCGATGGAAAAGCAGCTACTACTTCCGGTCGAAATCAGCATCCACCGGGTCCTGCTTAAATCATTCGATGTATATTAAAATTGCGGTCACATCGTTAAATGCTGCTTCCGGCCATAAGCCGTTGTTCAATGCTATTAATCGAGCTGAACAGACAACGGGGGTATTGAATAGAATGGAACAGGAATATAGTAAACATGATATAGCACTACATTTTCTTGAGAAAAGCCTAACATTATTTCTTGAGGATAAGGATTATCTCTCAACTCTAGTTATTGCTGGTGTTGCAGAAGAACTCTTGGGAAAGGTCTTAGACGCGAATAATGCTAAGAATAGCCTTAGACGACGCATTGAGGGAACACGCCCGTTTTATCGCTATCTATACGGAGAAGATCCAAAAGATCGGGCTATCAGTAACACGGCAAATTACGCGAAGAACTTAGTTAAGCACCTGAATGGGCCATCCGATGCAATAATTCGTATGGATTTCGCCGAGGAAGCATTCGAAATGTTAGAAAGGGCCACAGATAACTACTTCCTGCTCAACCAAGTGTATACACCAAATATGGAAAAATTCCGTAAAGAACATAAGCATGCGCCACGTGAAATCGACCTTCCAGAGTAGTTTATGTGATTAGCCAGAAAAGTCAGCAATCGTCTTAAGTTAAAGACTTAAAATGCAGCTGAACCATGAGTCTATATATTTAAGAGTCTGTAAATAATTGTTCAATATAATCATTTAAAAGGTTATTGAAAGTCCGCAGCCAAGAACAGCCCTTCAAAACTTGCCACACGAGTTTTACATCTGAATTCATTTAGTACGAGTTAAGTGGCTTACAGAGCTTTATCTATAAATTACTCACTAGTCCTGAGACCGACTTAAACTGGATTTGAGTGTTGATACAGATGAACATGCTGTAAGTGCTTCCAAGTGATTTGTAATGCGCTTATACGTCAATCTAGCCCGTTGTCATTGCTTTAACGACACATCTTTAATACGTTCTTTTTTTCTCTTGAGATAACTTTGTAACTTAATGCGGGTTATCCAATTCCCATTTGCTGTTGCCTCATTGTGTTTAATGAGCGCTTTATTACTGAGATGACGTGCTACCCGTACTTCATCATCAAGTCGCTCTCTAATTATGAGCACTAAACGGTCAACCCGATTCTCCATTGTTTTAAACATTTGATCTCTATTCTTATAGTGCATCTCATAAGCTGCTTGACCATAATCTGTTGATCTATCGAGTTTATTAGCATCGTCCTGTTGTTGTTCTACACGTCTTGCATCCTCGGCATTTGCTCTCACCACAGTGTGCCATTTCCGTCGTTCTACTTCTGTCATTATTGGCCACAATACTTCAAGCCGTGCATCGTAGTCTTCCCCTGAAGGCGACTGGAATTGCATTTTCACGGCTGCGTCATCATCAAATATAAGTCTTGTGCTTTCGTGACTAGTAATTAATCCCTTACGTTTTTTGTAAGCCCACATTGCTTCCAGAAGTTTAATAATTGCCCAAGCAATAAGTATAGAAATGATGATGCTAATATCCATGGCTTTGTCCTTTTGGCCGCTAATCCAGGCGTTTGTTTAAGTTGCTTTCGAGAGTTAATTCGTTAGTTTAATAACGCACTTAAATGGGGTATTCCAGTGAATAAGATTAGTCTACTTTTATACTTTATTGTTTAATATGCCCATTTTGCACTCCTTCCTCAAGCGAAACAGACAATATTTTATCTGGGACAGAAAACGAACTAAAATAGTTGTTTGCGGGCATTCATTGTATCTGGACTGCTGTCGGCCGAGGCTGTGTGAAAACGCTAAACAATTTCGAGTGAGTGGGACACAGCAACACAATCAAGTATGATTTGCAAATAATATTAATTCACTATCCCACTTGAATCGATGAATGCACAAATATAGTGACGACATACACCACCGACATTTTTATTTTTACGTTTTCACACAGCCTCGGCCATAAGCGGGCATTCGAATTGCATGCTTAAAGCTGGATTAACCTCTACGTAATTCAATACTTTTATAGCGTGATTTATTGGAAGTCAAAAAGCTATTGTTGCGCTGTTTGTGCTTAGCATGGCTGTGTCGCAGCATGTTTTCGCATGCAACGACGAGCCGATAATTACTGCTCCAGATCGCAGTTGGGTACAGAGCGACGTTACGATATATGGTGTTTTGCAAACTGGGCAGCTTTTCAAAACAAGTTTCAATTCAAACAAAGTTCTAATTCTTACCGATCATCACTTCAATGGTGATTTGGATGTTCATGTGTCCCAAGATAAACGCTACGTTTTATACAACGGATCGCAGCGGGACACCAAAAGTCCGTATTACCTCTATGACATCAAACTTCAGAAAGAAAGTGTTCTTCCAGAACCAAAGATAGGTGACTTCTTTCCGACGTTTTCGCCAGAAAGTGACATGATTTTATTGGAAAACCTCTACAGAGGAAAAAATGAACTGTATTTATTCGACATTGCAACGTCGAATTTGGAACCAGTTCCATACCCAGACTCGATTGATGTCAATGCTCCGCACTATATAAATGGGAAATGGTCTCAAGATGGGCAAAACCTGTATATCGAGACCGGGATAACTGATGCTGGTTATTACGATTATAAAATTTCTACGCATAGCTACACCATGATTGACGGCCGCTACATAGACGGTAGAGGCACTGAATTTATAGAAAATGGGCAAGTGATCGAAACGTACGACGACGGCTGCACAATGCAATCGAACTGCAGTTATCCGAATCTAAAATCCCCTAGTGGGAAAATGACCGCTAAATTGGGAGCGAATCACGCATTAGTCATTGATACCGGCAATAGCGAGAAAGAGCTAGTTGTAAATGGCTCATATTCTCAATGTTTCGGTGAGTCAATACGCCTATATTCCTGGCTTGGGAATGACCAATACTTAATTTATGAGTTGGATGGGATTCCGTACATATACGGCGTTACTGAAAAGAGGAAATCCGTACTCTTTGACCCTAGAGTTGTCGAAGACTATTTTTGGGTAACTGATAACACCGTTTTCAACAAATAGTGCGCGATTTATAAATTCGTTTTGCTATATATCTAACGACCGCTAAGGGTCGGCTGCAGAGTGTGAAGGAGTAGAATCACGGATGCCAGATCTAGAACGCTGCATCCGGCCAGAAGCTGCCTTTTGCGAGCAGGATAAATCCAAAGGTTAAAAGATTTGGGATGGACGTAATGAATAGTATTCAGCGCCGTTTCAGCTTGGTCTTAACACTATCTTTGACTTTGTGGGTAGTGAATGGTTTTGCCGCCCAGACTGCAACTCCAAGCACGAAAGCATTTGATCCAGCTCCCTGGCAGCAGGATTTCACCCAACTGCTATCTGCCATGTCCGCTCATTATGCAAATCTCGAGTGGGCCATCAAAGGGCGCCACATGGATCTGGTGAAGCTGCGCGAGGAGACGCAAGTACAGTTAAACCAGGCTCATAGCGCCGCCGAAGCGCGCGCCATCTTCGAGCATTTTTTAGCGGCATTCGGCGATGGTCATCTAGCCATCAAGTGGCCCGAAACAACCATCGCGAAACCGCAACAAGAAAATGAGCATCATGATTTATGCCAGCGCCTTGGCTATAGTTCCAAGGATAACCATTCCGGAATGGACTTTTCCTTACTACCTCAATTTCATCCGGTTGCCGGTGAGGAGTCCCTGCTCTATCCAGGTGGGTTGCTCGTGATTTCAGCCCACAAGAAGATCGGCATTATCCGCATAGGTTTGTTTGCCGAGAGCGGATTCCCGCAGGCGTGCGAACAAGCTGTGCACAAACAGGACCTTAACAACATAATAGCCTGCGATTCAGACTGCCAGGACAGGATACAGCAGCAGGTCGCCGATTTTCTCACCACTGCACTTGGTCGGCGTGCCAATGCATTGCGCAAAGCTGGCGCTACTAGCCTGCTCGTGGACATCACCGATAATGGTGGCGGCGATAACTGGGTTGAGGCAACATCCAGGGAATTAAGCGCAGTGCCCTTGCGAGAATCCAGATACGCCTTCGTGAAGTCCGAGCACTGGACTAAAGATCTGGAAGAAAGACTCAGGGATGTGGACGTGGATCTCGCGCACAATCGCGACTCGCACCCAATTCTTATTCAAGCACGTGCTCAATTAATGCAAGCCATCGAAGCAAGCCAACATCCCTGTGACCGCAACTCGGCATGGACGACTGGGATATTGCACTGCTCGCAACTGGTCGAGGGCCTGCTATACACAGATGCGCTATTTCCGTATGCGCGACCGGGCAGTTATGCCGGGCTTGGTTCCAGAGACGTCTTGTACGGTCCGCTACATTACGCGTACACAGAGTCACGCAGTCGTCTGCCCTTGTACGTGGTAGTGGATGGGAACACTTGGTCAGCCGCGGAAGAATTTGCCGCGACCTTGCAGGATAACCACGCAGCTACTATTGTCGGACTGCCTACGGGAGGCGCCGGTTGCGGCTATACCAATGGAGGTATTCCAACAACGCTCACGAATTCCGGGGCCTCTGTAAAAATACCTGATTGTGTGCGTATCCGGTCCGATGGCACCAACGCCGTTGCTGGCATAACACCAGATTTGCTCGTGCCCTGGGGAAGAAATGACTCACCTTATCAGCGAGCAAATAAACTACTTATGACCTTGAAGTCTATGCATTGACCAAATAGCGTCACGGATTAAAGGGCGCTACTAGTCAGGAGCAGAAGTCGAAGGAGTAGAATCACGGATGCCAGGTAATAAGCGCTGAATCCGGCCAACAGCGGACTTTGGCGTAAGCGTTGTGTGGGATTACGAAGTCGTCGTCGTAGTTGCGTCCTTACCAGAAAACCAGGCGTTTACCTCAGCACTGAACATGAACACGGCCATTAACCCAATAAATGCAAGTGCGCGTGCAGTTGAATAAACTGTAAGCTCCTGATTTAGTAGATCGTAGAGGAGCGTGAACGCGACCCAGCCGATAAGAAGAATACGTGCCCAACCTTGGCGAAGGAATAGACAAATCCCGCAGATGAAGAAAATGGCAACATCTACAGAACTTACCAGGTAATCCAACATGTTTACCTTGTGCACGTCTTCCATGGAGTTCTGGATCACCGTATTGTTTTGTACCGCCATGGCGTTAAGGACGCTGCACAACTGCACAATGGAATTGAGAATCAGAATTCCACTGTATGCCATTACAGACATCGGGCGCTTACCCACAATACCTCCCTATGTATGACGGTGATTTGCGAAAAGTACGACAATTTACAACTGAGTCGGATTCTTCGCAATCTAGTTACCATGGATATTCATAAAGTATTTTCAAATGATCGCTTTGGGTCGGTTGCAGACTAAAAGGGCATACAATCGGCCAGGTTGGGATTAAGGGGCTGGATCCGGCCGAGGCTGTGTGAAAACGCTAAACAATTTCGAGTGAGTGGGACACAGCAACACAATCAAGTATGATTTGCAAATAATATTAATTCACTATCCCACTTGAATCGATGAATGCACAAATATAGTGACGACATACACCACCGACATTTTTATTTTTACGTTTTCACACAGCCTCGGCCACAAGCGGACGTACATTATTATCCAATAACGAATGATTTTAGGAAGAATGAATTCCACAATGCTGTCTTGGGTCGCCACTTCTTTGGAGCCATAATGTTCCTTCAAATAAGGAAGGGCTATATGACATCTCAGAGTTTTACAAGTTGCAATTGCTCAAGTGAGTCAGAAGCAACCTCTTCAATCGATTGTCAATCGCCCGAGAATAGACGATCATCGTGCTTCATCTCCATGGTCATCGTCATCTCAACGATTGCAAGAACTTTATTATTTTGTACGCTGCTTATATTCCCATGGATGGTGCATGCCACCGGGTCATGTAAATCATCGCATTCTCTTGATCTCGATAAGGTCCTAGGTTTTCAGATGCCACCTGCGGGCGACATGCCCGGTGGGTGGAAGGGTGGACCACCCGGAACCATCTTTCTGGATAACCAGGTTGTTCATGCCGCTCAATGGGCAGTTCGTATCGAACGTAAATCCGGCAGTCCATATCATTTCTCAAGCTTCGCAGATTGTATCCAAATGGATTTCTCAGGAAGCTCGATCGAATTGCGAGGGTTTCTGCGCACTGAGAACGTTCAAGGCTTTACAGGTCTGTGGTTGCGCGAAGATGCGGATGGAGCACCCGTGGCTTTCGATAATATGGCGGGTCGCAACCTGCATGGAACGACAGGATGGACACAATATTCAATCAACTTGCCATATAAGCCTGAGGCACAGAAACTTGTCTTCGGCGCTCTGCTGGCCGGAACTGGAAAAGTCTGGATATCAAACCTGCAACTGTTAGTCGATGGCAAACCCGTGTGGACAGCTCCTCAGCGCCAACTGGTCCAGACGGTACTGGACACGGACCACCAGTTCGACAACGGTTCCGGTATCGTAATTAAGAACCTTAATCGGATTCAGATCGAGAATCTCGTCACGCTGGGCAAAGTCTGGGGATTCCTCAAATACTACGATCCTGAGGTAACGTCAGGCCATCAACAGTGGGACTTTGACCTCTTTCGCATCCTGCCTGCAATCTTAGCGGCACCGGATCGAGCGAAAGCAAATGCAGCGCTTGTCCAATGGATCAAAGGACTGGGTCCGGTAGCTCACTGCAATCCTTGTGTCCATGTGGATAAGAGTAACCTTCAACTTAAGCCTGACCTCAGCTGGATTGACGATGAGCAACGTCTTGGAAAGGCACTTAGTAAAAGCCTACGCTGGATACGGGACAATGGGCCGAGCGGCAAGCAGTTCTATGTCGCATTGGACCCAGTCGCTCCAAATCCGATTTTCGTGCATGAGTTGCCATATGCAGCCATTAAATTTCCTGATGACGGCTTTCAACTGCTCGCTCTTTATCGCTTCTGGAACATCATCGAATATTGGTATCCTTATCGGAATGTCGTAGGCGAAAATTGGGACCAGGTGCTGGCCGATTTCATACCAAGGCTTGCGTTAGCCAAGGATCATGACAGCTATGAGCGCCAATTGATGGCACTCATCGCCATGATTCACGACAGCCATGCCAATCTGTGGGGCTCGCTGGATGCTCAGCCGCCTGTCGGAAGCTGCCATTTGCCGGTGCGCCTGCGATTCATCCAGCATCAGCCAGTGGTGACGGGATATCTGGATGGCAATTTGGGAATGACATCGGGACTGAAAATCGGGGATGTTGTCACTCAGCTCGATAACGTGCCGGTCGCGCAGTTGGTCAAGGAGTGGGCCCCATACTATGGGGCCTCTAACGAGGCGGCACGCTTACGTAATATCGCTACATTCATGTCCCGTGGTAACTGTGGTGGCACCGAAGTCAGCATTCGTCGGAATAGCCGCGACATGAATATACAGGTTAAGCGAGTGCCTCTGGGCGCCGAATATTTGAACTACGGCAGCGATGACCTAGCCGGGCCTACATTCAGATTGCTGTCACCTCAAGTAGGGTATCTTAAGCTGTCCTCAATAAAGGCAAAGGATGTAGCCAACTACATCAAGCAGGCAGCAGGGACCAAAGGCTTGATTATCGATATCCGAGGATATCCATCAGATTTTGTGGGTTATGCGTTGGGATCATTGCTGGTCGATCGGCAGACTCCATTTGTGCAATTTACCCTATGTAATTTATCCAATCCTGGAGCTTTCTATTGGACGCCACCCATGTCGATAAGCCCAGAAAAGCCTCACTATACGGGCAAGATAGTAATCCTCGTGAATGATATTACTCAAAGTGAGGCTGAGTTTACGGCTATGGCGCTTCGGGCGGCGCCCGGGGCAATGGTTGTAGGTAGCACTACCGCTGGCGCAGATGGGAATGTTTCAAAGTTTCTGTTGCCGGGGGAACTTTCAACCATGATCAGTGGCATCGGCGTGTTTTATCCAGATAAGCAGCCAACACAGCGCATCGGCATCGTTCCCAACGTAATGGTTAGACCCACCATTGCTGCGATTCGTGATGGCAGGGACCCAGTGCTGGAAGAGGCCTTACACCTAATTCTCGGGTCTGATGTTCCAGCTAAAAAAATCCAGGAAATGTACATGAGACTGTCGAGTCGGTGATGAAGACAAATTCATTTACTCACAATGTGGACGTCCGCTGTGGGTCGAGGCTGTGTGAAAACGTAAAATTTTAAAAGTCGGTGGAGAAAGTCATCACCATATTTGTGCATTCAACGATTCCTGTGGGACAGTGAATAAACATTATCTGCAAATTATGCTTAATTCTGTTGCTGTCTCCCATTCACTCGAATTTGTGAAGCGTTTTCACACAGCCTCGGTCGGGAGCAGAGGTTGAAGGAGTAGAATCTCGGGTGCTTGATATTAAGGGTGGGATCCGGCCAGAAACGGACGTTCGAAGCCTGTAACCCAAACATCAAGAATATGCCACCATTGGATGTCTATATCCGACAAGTTAGTTAAATGCGGACTATCTTTCCCTTTCTGATTGGCGTTATATGCATAGGCATAAGCACATCGCCGTTCTGTGCTGCGGTGGATAACCAACTTGATACCTACCATAAGATATGCAGTGATACGCGGGCTGCTGTAAAAGAACGCATAGAGGCGTGCACTGCAGCTATTACATCAAAATCTGATTCCGCATCAAATAATGCAGTGTCACTTACAAATCGCGGTGACATCTATACAAGCCAAGGAGAGTATAGCCTGGCCCTCGCGGATCTCGATCAAGCAATATTGCTAGACCCCACGTATGCACTTGCATTCAACGACCGCGCGAATGTGTACATGCACGAAGGCAAGATGGAACTCGCATTGAGGGATGTTGATCAATCAATAGTCTTGGATCCAACTCTATTTCAGCCGTATGGGAATCGCTGCTTAATCTACCTAAATCAACGCAATTCGGACAAGGCGCTGGCGGACTGCGACAATGCAATAAAACTAAATCCAGCGAATGGAGTAGTGCACATGGATCGTGCCATTGTCTATGTGCTCATGGGAAAATACGATTTGGCTCTGCAGGATTTAGATGAAGCATACCGCTTAGATCCAGGGATTCCAGGATTGTTGGAGAATCGCGGAATGATTCTTAATCATCTTGAGAAGTACGATCTCGCAACAAGCGACTTTTGCGAAGTCCTAAAGAATCACCCAACCGAGGCCCAAGCTTTGAGTGGCCGCTGTTTTTCATATTTATTGTTGAATCGGTTGGTGCAGGCATTGGATGATTGCAATAGCGCCCTGAAGAGCAATCCAAAGCAATTGGACGCGCTTACAAATCGGGCGATGGTATATTTGAAGATGAATAAAGGTAGTCTTGCGCTCGCTGACTTTGATGAAGCTCTTAAGTACCAACCGGGCGCCGTGTTCTTGATTTACGGCCGCGGAGTTGCGAAGCAAATGACGGGCGACAATGTAGGTGGCCACGCAGATATGACGCGAGCCTTGAAGATTGATTCGAAAATTGAATTAACATATAGGAAATACGGACTAATAAAGAAGTAAAGCTGCATCGAAGAAACGAACTGTTGGCAGCTAAGTTTCATTCTTCGGATCTAAACGGAAGGACCGCAATGGGTCGAGAACAGAAGTCGAAGGAGTAGAATCACGGTTGCCAGGTATTAAATGGCGCATCCGGCCAATACCGGATATCCGTACTAAGCCAAATTGGACTCATAGGATGGGGTCAAAATGAACCGTCGCGCACAGCTAATTGCATTAATCATGCTACTTGGTCCGATGACCCTTACACATGCTTCCAACGTCAATGAATGTACGCCAGCGATGGCGATGTCAGCGGAAGCCGCAATGTTAAAAGCGGGGTCATCACATTGGACTGATTTCTATCACCACTATAAAAAGTATGGCGCGTGTGATGATGGCAGTATTGGCGAGGGATTCAGCGATGCGGCCGCAAAGCTGTTCGCGAATCACTGGGACGAGATTGGTAAGTTCATTGAGCTTACAACGAATGATGATGATTTTAGATACTTTGCAATCAAGCATCTCGATGAGACGGACGAAGTAAGCGATCTTGCTCGCATTGCTGAGAATGCTCAAACGAATTGCCCTCAAGGGCATAGACAATTATGCGATGAGATATGGGCACAAGCGAAATTTCCGGATGTCGCCGAGTGGCTGTGGTACAACGCAAGAACGAAAATGAGCGAAACGGGTAGCCCAATAGGTTATTACCCCGAATACGATACGTTCATTGAGGGAGACATGTCCGGCAATGGTGATGGTGATGTGGTCGTAGCTTACACATTAGAAGGGGTGCGCGGTGGAACAGATTGGCTGAGATACGTCGCCGTTTTTCTAAAATCTTCAAAAAAAGGGAGCCAAGAACACGAGTATTGCTGTACTTATCAAATTGGCGGGAAGGGAATCGCTACAGAAGACAAAATATTTATCCAGAATCATGAGATTGTCATCTCAACTAAAGCGTTCGTTGAGGGCAAGGATGCGTTATGTTGTCCTAGCAAACCACTGACCATTCGTTTAAAGCTTGTCGATGGTCGTTTAGTGAAGGTAGAGGACAAGAAATATATAAAAGGATAATAATGATTCATACTGGTTAACGACTGCTTTGGGTCGTAAGCGGCACCCCGCCGCATGCGTCCAGATGCTCTAATTTACACCTGGTGACACGGCGCTATTGCCACCGTAATGCCTGGCGGAATTCAAAGCATAATCAGTGGAGGAGTTCGAACGTAATACGCAGGATGGCAGAGAATTCCAGATCGATTAGTCCACTATTAACGAATTCGGCCCTTTGTGTTAATAGTAAGCTTAGTCATTCACATTAGTAAGTTATGGGAATTGACTTGATATCAACTATCAATTGAAATGACACTATGACTGATCTAGAAAAGCAGCGCTATGCCAAAGCCTTCAATAAGGCTTGTGAGCTGTTTGGGAATGAATCTGATGCGCATGCCTGGTTGAGTGAACCTTCATTACCGCTGGGAAATGTAACACCGCTGTCGTTGCTTGGAACAGAACAAGGACTTGAGCTAGTGCTTTATGAGCTCGTCGGGATGGAATACGGCCTACCTGTTTAACAGGTTGTTGAAGAAGCTTGCTTGTGCCCAACCGGCGTCGTTAAGTTATTGATCGACCCTGGGTGCCACAAAACTAGCAATGGATCATTTTATAGTTACCCTATCAATTCCGTTCGACAAGCGCCCTCGCCTTGTATTTACCAACCTATTACGTAAATGTTGGAATTGAGATAACACGAACGGCCACAAACGGCCCATTGTTCTGAAAAAACATATTTCTGTCTCGGCCTAAAGCAAACTGGTCAAGTTCTAACGTCATCACAGGCTGAAATTAGGGGCTAGTTGTAGTACACGTCCAAGCATAAGCGGCTACCGGTGAAATCCAAGCATAAGGTGCATTTTAGAGCCGCTTATGCTTGGACGGACACCAAGATATGCGGTTTGAGATAAATGGCGCGCCCGGCGGGATTCGAACCCACGACCCCTGCCTTCGGAGGGCAGTACTCTATCCAGCTGAGCTACGGGCGCAAACTCATTTCAAACTATCAGCGGC
>Ga0307372_10011759_pt1 | contig 11605 bp, 14 predicted proteins | sample OX1MG_FD_202533 | JGI IMG/M metagenome (GOLD analysis project Ga0307372, IMG submission 202533) | Soil microbial communities from Risofladan, Vaasa, Finland - OX-1 | ecosystem: Environmental > Terrestrial > Soil > Coastal area > Acid sulfate soil | place: Finland: Risofladan, Vaasa | collected...
GATCATGCAAGCTTGTGGTCGTCGTGGATGCTTTGGTCTTCGGCATGGGGACTCTCGCCAAGCGTAACATAGGTGGTACGCGCTAGGCATACCAACGTATCCTTCTGCGGACGCAAGTGGAATCGACTTCAAGGTTAGTCTGCCGCTCGTGGCCCGTCCCGTCATCAGTACGGTTGCGCCATCCGCGCGCATAGGAGGTGCCTGCCCGCGAACTACGAGATGCCAGTCGTGTGAGCGATGCAGGTGCCGACTGACTTTCGTGTCTCGGTCGCTGGTGATGAAGCGCGCGCATGCATCCGTGATCACGGCCGCGTGACGCTGGCTGTTGTCACACGGGCCCTGTTTCGAGCAATATCTGTATGACGCGTTGGATGTCTCAAGAACTCCGGGAAAGAGCACTGCACTGGCGGCTGCTGCATCGTTCGCGGCGGCGTGTTGTGGTGCCCGCGCTCTTTTTGATATTGCTCGTCGCGCTGCTGTCGTCAGTTCGAGTTGCGGCTGGTTCCCCGGATTCCGGCGGTGATACGCCCGGTCTGCCTTCGTGCGGTCGGCAGGCAACGACTGGCAGTACTGTGTCGCCGTGGCGCATGGGCGCCCTGCAGTTCTTCTCACCGACGACTGGGGTCGGTGTCACGGCGAGCGCGGTCATCTGCTTCAGGCACAGCAAGGAGGGCAGCGAAGTCAGTTTCCGGTCACAGCCTGTGCGCCTCGCGTTGACCGCCGATGGCGGTCGTTTCTGGCGACTGACTGGGGCTGCGGCACCGACGGGCCCGACAATGCCGGGCCCTGCAGGTGGGCAGCTGGTCGCCGCTTCAACGCGGCGCATCTGGGCCATAGTTGGCAGAGACCGGTTGGTTGCGACCACTGATGGCGGCCGAAGTTGGAAGCAGGCGACAATCGGCGGGCCGGCGGTAGCACTGATGCGAAGCGGCGGTTTCGTCTGGGCGGTCACATGCCCCAGCGTGGCCAGCCGCGACTCGCCTTTGGCGTGCCGTCCGCATTTGTGGCGCGCACCGCAGAGCACAGGCGTGTGGACCGAGGTAAAGCTTCCCGAACTGACCGCCCAGGCTCTCGAATCCGTTGACGTCACGATCTCTTCCGGGCACACGATTCTGCTGACGGTGATGACCGCCGGGAAGACAGCGACCGGAGAGATGGCTGTCAGCACCGATGGCGGAACCACCTGGCGCACCCACCTTGACCCGCGGTGGGACGGGCACGCCTGCACGTTCGGCAGCGAACTAGCGACGGCGCCGCCACAAACATTCTGGCTGCTGTGCGATGGCAACGGAGCCGCAGGAAGCAGCCCCAAAGGGCTGCTCCGGACCACGGACGCTGGAGCCACCTGGCACACGGTCTCCGCCGTGACAAGCCTCATACACACGCCGCCTGCCGGATCGATCCCGCTGGCTGAGCCTAGTGCCCTGGCCGCCGGCTCCTCCAATCGACTCTGGCTCTCGGTCACAAACGGACTCGCCGAGACCGACGACGGGGGCAAGACCTGGACCAATGTCCCCACGGTGTTCAACGTCGGGGGCTGGTCTACAACGCTCTCGGTTCTAAACGCGACCCACGCCTGGCTGCTTGCCCCAGGGGCTGGCTTATGGTCGACAACCGACGGCGAGCACTGGGAGCCGATCGGGCCCCTACACACGCACTAGCCGGCGACACCCCACACATACGCTGCGCGACGATTGCATGGTGCGCTTGCGTTGTCCGCGCAAAACGAGACCCTCGGACTCCGCGCTGAGATGAGCGTCGGCTCACGAAAGGAGACAGCGCGGCTGGTCCCTCCAATGCGGCCCCCGCACGACCGTGATAGGTGATGGAATGCGTCCCATAACTGACGACGCCGACGCTACTCCCGCCCCACCTGATCCCGACGACCACGTCGCCCGCCTACAGGCGCAGATCGACGCCGCCAAAGCCCGCCGTGCGGGCTACCGCGCGCAGGCCGCCGAGACGGTCGCCCAAGGGGGGCCCGTGCGTCCGACCGACGAGGAGCTGGGGATCATCAAGACCAACGATACGGTTGGCAGGATCGCCGCTGAGGCGAGTCAGGAGATCCGGAGCAGGCTGAGCCGCGTGACGTCGCGGTTCGGGCGGCGCCGGAAGAAGTAGGGCGGACGGTCGCCGACAGGGGGCCTCGTCCCGGCCCGGCGCTAGGACTAGCGCGGTGCAGCAATCCGCGCAATCCAAGTCTTTCGCTCCGGTGAACGTGATGCGCGCCCGTGAAGGAAAGCGAGACTCAGGCCGCGAGGTGATCGGCGAGGCTATCCGGCGGGCTGGTCGAGAACAGCGTGGGTGCCGACGCGCAGCCAAACGATGTGCGGCTCGCCGGGTCGCACTTGCGGTCCATAGCGGAATGTCGCGCGACCGTCTGGTGCGAAGGTGAGCTCCCACAGGTCATCGGTGCCTTGCACTCGTTTGATCCGCAGTCCCGCTGGAAACCGGGGCGGTGAGTGCTGCAGCGCCGCGACGAACTCGTCGCGTGCGGCAAGGAACGCGCGGCGTTGCTCGCGCGGCAGCTTGCGAAGGTCGCGAAGCACACGTGCCGACGCTTCGTAGGTCGGCGACACCCGCTGGGCTACTCGTCAGCCGGGTCGTCGACCTCGACGCCCAGGACCGCCTCGTCCATCTCGGCGGCTGACCCGAAGAACACGCTCTCACCAGTGCGCTCGGCGTATTGGACCTTCTCGGCCGGCGTGAGCTTGCGCACCAGAGCACCGTCCGGAGTGCTCTCGAGCATCACCAAAGGCTCGTGCTCGAGGTCCGCGCGTACAAGCAGCTCCTCGGGAAGCCGAGACGCGTGCACGATCATTGGGGAAAGAACGGTCGCCATACCGTCGTTCATTGTGGCACCACCGCGGGCTGTCACCAACGCATCGTCCGGCCCCGCCCACCAGACCGTCTCTCTTGCCTGCCGCGCAAAGCGAGAGCGGTCGGGGTAGAGCCAAGAGGCGCGTCGTGATGCTTGGCAAAGCGGGACGGGCGAGCGCGCGTCACGTGGCAAAGCAGCAGCGGCGGATAGGTCGGTCACGAGCGCGTTCAGATGCGCAATTGATCAATTAGGAATCACGCGAGTTCTGTAAACCAAGGCGGAAGATGAAGCGAGCAGCACTCGCAGTCATCTCAGCGCTGTTCGCTGGCCTCCTCAGCTTGGGTAACGCATTAGCCAAGGCGCCCGAATCGTGCCACGGCGATCTCATTCGGGTCCATCTCGGCTCGTTCGGCGGGGCGGGAGGGCAGGACGGACAAGCGGTGGTCTTTACGAACAGAGCACACAGCACATGCGCAGTCTCGGGCTTCCCTAAGTTCTCCGCATTCACAGCCGCTGGGAGCAGGGTTCCCGTGCGGTTCGTTACGCACACTTACCTTGGGGGACACCCTGTGAAGGTCGTCCGGATCGACCCCGGCAAGTCGGCGTCGATCCTCTACGACTGGCAGGATGCACCATCGACGAAGACTGGTGGCGGATGCGTCGAAGTCGTCAAGATCACCGTGGGCTTGCGACGTGAGCTCGGGGGCGGAGGCAGCTGGACGCTTCGCACCCGTGATGATGTATGCCAGGGAATGATTAACGTGTTGCCCTTCACAGCGGGGAGCGACCCCAGCGGCTTTGGCTCCTGACGGAGTAGAGCCGCTTCAGGGTGGCATTCGGAACATGTCGCGGCTGGGGCTGGGCGACGGCCAGCGAGGACCATTGCTGCTCTGCGACGGTTCCGCAAGCCGCGCAACTCAGGTCGCCCGATCCGCCGGTCGAGATACCCGCGCCAAGGAGGGATGCGGGTCTCGGCTCTGCTGTCTGCTGCGTGGTAACACGGTCGTCTTAGTGGGTGGACGAGACTAAGGTGGTCCGGCAGCGTGGTTGCGGCGTATTCGGTGTGCTGTTTGTGAGTGATCACGGTCCCGGCGTTGGCCTGCCGGCGTCACGACGAGTTCGTGGGTCGAGCCGTTCTCGCTTGGCTTGCAGCTAGTCGAGCAAGCCAAGGTCCCTCAGGAAGTCACGGTTAGACTGGCCGATCTCGATCAGGTGCCCGTCCGGATCGCGCAGGTAGCAACGCAGCTCGACGCCGTGGTCAACTGGCGGGGTCAAGAACTGTGCTCCCTTGGCGCTCCAGTCGTCGTAGACCGCTTGGATGTCGGCGACACGGATGTTCAGGAAGCTGCTTGTCGTGTCGGGATCGGGTGCCGTCAGCGTCACGGCCGGCTTGTCCTCGGTTGGGCCACCGCCTGTGTTGATGATGATCCAGCTGTTCGCGAGCGCGACGACCGCGGGGCTGTCGGAGACGACCTCGCCGCCGAGGACATTTGCGTAGAAGTCTCGTGAGCGAGCGATGTCCTCCGAGACGATGAAGTGGGTGAGCACGATGCCCGTTTCGGGGGCAGGGAACGGCGCCATATCAGTTCTCCCTTACCGCTGAGGGCGGTGCCACGCAAACCGTGTTGGAAGCGTGGCGACCTCAGCGATGGGTAGGTTCGTTGCGTATCTGGAACCAGTCGGTCAGCTGTTACACGACTGTCTTTGAGGTGATGAAGCGGTGGATCGCTTCGTTAGCGTTGTCCTGAAACGACGAGTCGGCCAGGTCGGGGTAGATGTTCGTTTGGTCGACGATGGGCCCCTTCATCTTTCCGGCCGCGCTGGCGTAGAACTTGCCGCTGAACAGGGTCGGGTCGGTGGCACCGTCCACGAGTCGCTTTGCGCCCACGTCCAGGCTGTGGGAGATGCCCAAGTGAGGCATGACGTGCTTGGCCGCGAAACGGAACGGCAACGCGAGGTCATCGGGTGCGTGCGTGCCGGTGGTGTTGCCGGGGCTCATGGTGACGAATCGGCGGTCGGGGTATCGGCGGGCCACGTAGGCCATCCAGAGGGCTCCGAGCAACTTGGCCTGCCCATAGGCCAAATTGACGTCAGGTTTGGTGCCGGCGAAAAAGCTGCCGTCGATGACCGTGGCGAGCTCGTCGGCGGACTTTGAGGCAAACGACGGCCGTTTGAACCCCATCTTCGGAAGTCCCCTGGCTGCTTCACTTCCGGCGAAGACCGCCACCTCGCCAAGCCGGTCCTCGGCCAGGAGCGTCTCGAGCAGGACAACATGGCCGAGGACGTTCTGAGCAAACATGTAAGTGACCCCGTCGGCGGTCAAGGCCATCGGCGTCTTGCCGCCCATCCCACCGGCGTTCATGACCACCACATCAACCGTTCCGTCAACGCCCGCCAGGCCGGCGCGAACCGAGTCCGGATCAGAAACGTCCATGACCGCGATGTCGAAGATCCGCCGGCCGGTCTCCGCTTCAAGCTCGGTCCTCGCCGCTATCGCCTTGTCTCGGTTCCGGCACGCCAGATAGATGTTGGCGATCTCGGGACGTAGTGCCAGTTGCCGGGCAATGTCCTTGCCGAGCCCGGCGTTGGCGCCCGTGACCAACGCGGTCTTTCCTGTGGTTGTGCTCATCAGAATTGCCTCTCGTCTTTCGTAGGTCCGGCCAGGGTCGGCTGAATGGTGTTGCTCAGGCCGCCGGGCAACTGCGAGAGCTAGGCCCTGCTTGGCCTGGCCCACGAGAGCGGCTTCCTGAGATTTCGTCGGCAGCAGCCCTGGGAAGTGGCTTGCATGATTGGAATTACTAATCCACTCTGGCAGATGTCGTCTGGATTGTCAAAGCCATTCGTATCGCTATACTTCTGCAGATGTCTTCAGCGAGTTCTGATCGGCCGCGGTTGACGCCCAAGGGCGAGGCGACGCGCGCGCGGATCGTTGACGCGGCGGCTCAGTTGATCTTTCAGCAGGGCGTTGCCGGCACGACGATCGAGGAAGTGCGCGATGGCGCGCACGTGAGCAGCTCGCAGCTTTACCACTACTTCGACGACAAGCCGGCGCTGGTCCGCGCCGTCATCGAGCGCCAGGCCGACAGAGCGATCGGCACGCAGGAGCAGTTTGACCTCAGCACGCTCGAGGGCCTACGGGAGTGGCGCCACTTTGTGGTCGATCACGCCCGCGACACGGGCGGGCTCGGTGGTTGTCCGGTCGGCTCGCTCGGTTCCGCGCTCGCCGAGACCGAGCCCGAGGCCAGGGCGATGGTTGCCGTGTCGTTCAAACGCTGGGAGGCCAGCATCATGGCTGGTTTTCTGCGCATGCACGCCATGGGCCGACTTGCACCGGAGGCTGATCCGCGCCAGCTCGCGCTGGCCACGCTTGCCGCGCTTCAGGGCGGTCTGCTGCTCGCTCAGGTCCAGCGTGACCCAGAGCCGCTCGCGGCCGCGCTCGACGCGATGCTCATGCTCATCGGCACGCTCAGCCGCACCACGAGCACTTCGCTCAACAGCTGAGCTAACGGACCGGCGTCAGTCGGTGCGCGGTGCGTACCAGCACGACCCAGCGGGCGATCGAAGTTCTGGGTGCACCGCGTCGCGGTGACCACCGTCGTGGTGGGCGCAGCCCGCACCAACTCCCAGAACACACACGATCTTGGCGCGGCCTGCCAACCTCGCCGGGCGTACCCGAAGGCGACCCGCGCGGAGCCGGCGATCAGGCCGTCGCGGCCGCCCCCTGCGAAGGAGAAGAACGTCATGACACACCGCCGGTATTGGATTACCTGGGCCAGTCCTGTTACAGTCGGCGCCAGCAAGAGTGGATTGTTTGTTCCAACTACTTAAAGGGATGTCGACAATGGATCTGCAAGACAAGCGGGCTTTGATTACCGGCGGCACGTCCGGAATAGGGATCGCAACCGCATATTCGATGGCCGACAATGGCGCGATGGTGATCATCACCGGCCGCGATGAGACCCGTGGTGTGAGCGCTGTAGAGGGGATCCAGGCCAAAGGAGGCGATGCGGAGTTCATCGCCGCTGATTTCTCGGAGATGTCCGAGGTGAGACGCGTCGCCGACGCGGCAGGGGAGATCGACGTCCTGGTCAACTGCGCCGGCGTTGCCGTCCGGGCGTCGACGGCTGACACCGACGAGCCGGCGTTCGACGTTACGTTCCAGATCAACGTCAAGGCGCCGTTCTTCCTCGTCGCTGCGCTCGCCCCGAAGATCGCCGCCCGCGGCGGCGGATCGATCATCAACGTCTCCACGATGGTGGCGAGCTACGGGCAGCCAGGCTTGGTTGCCTACGGCGCCTCGCGCGCCGCGATCGAGCTGCTCACCATTGTGCCGAATACGGGCCGCAGAACGTCCGCGTCAACGCGGTCGCTCCCGGTCCGACGTTGACGCCGTCGGTGGAGCCGATGTTGGCGATGGCCCAAGAGTTTGCCAAGACACTTCCACTCGGCCGTCTCGCGAAAGTGCACGAGCTGTCCGGCGTCATCACGTTCCTCGCGAGCCCCGCGGCCGGCTACATCAACGGCGCGACCATCCACGTCGACGGCGGCCGCACCGCGATCTGAGAGCAGGCGAGATGGTCCCGGTCACCACCCCCCGGCAACGTCGGGCACGAAGCCGGCCAGCTTTGCGGCCGCGGCGTCCTGATTCCGGAGGGCCGAGCTATGGCTAGGACAACACCTGCACCCGCTTAGCACGAGCACGGGCATCCGAACATCGTTCTCGCAACATCGCGACCTGAAACCGGTCGCGGCATCGAAGTGTGAAGGCCCAAATTGTTGATGCAAACCAACTAATGAGGAGTATCCAAATGAGCGCATACCTAATTGTCGAATTCACCGTCAAGGACCCGGATGTTTATCGTGAGAAATACGCCGCCAACGCCGGGGGGACGGCCAAGGAGTACGGAGGCGAGGCTCTCGCCGCCGGTAACTGGGAGATCCTGCACGGCGATGGCTCGCTCACTTCAGGGGCACTCATGCGGTTTCCCGACCGTGAGTCGGTCATCAAGTGGTACAACTCGCCCGAATACCAGCAGCTGATCGATGTCCGAAGTGTCGCGATGGATGCCCGCTTCAGCTTGCTCGACGGCCTCCCTAGCTGATCGAGGTGGCTCCAGATTCCGCCTCCTCACCGTCGGCCGGAGCCACCTCCGCTGTAAGTGTGGGAGTGGTCGCACCACCCGCAAACAGATTCCACTGCGGCGCGGCGCGAAAGTCCACAAGCTTCCGACCTCATCACGTTCCTGGCGACCCCGTCGGCCGGCTACACCAACGACGCGATCATCCCCGTCGACGGCGGCCGCCCGGCGATCTGACACGGGAGGAGATGATCCTCATCACCAGTTCCGCCAGCGTCGCCGGCCACTCGGCTGCCGGCTCACGATCCTGCTCGCTCTCAACCCGGACAAGGTCCCCGGGTTGCGAGCCGGTGCGGAGATCGCAGCCCTGACCGGAGCCGGCGAGCTGCCGTTAGACATCAACGAGCGCGCGCTTCTGGCGCACAGTGCGCCGATCCACGAACGCACCGAGGCCGGCGACCTGCCGGGCCGCACCGTCCTGATTCCGGAGGGCTGAGCTATGGCTACGACAACACCTTGGCCCCCCGAGCACGAACACGGGCACCCGAACATCGTTCTCGCAACGCTGGCGTTGGCCAACGTCTGGGCGTGCTCGATCTGTTCATTGTCAACGTCGCGTTGCGCACCATCGGGTCGCACCTTCACCATTCCCTGTCTGATGTGGCGTGGGTGCTGAACGCGTACGCCCTGTTCTTCGGAGCACTACTCATACCCGCCGGACGGTTCAGCGACAAAATCGGGCGCAAGGCCGTATTCATCTTCGGCTTGGCCATCTTCACGATCGCCAGCCTTGCCTGTGCAGTCAGCCCCAACCTGTGGATGCTGATCGCGTTCCGCTGCGTTCAAGCGATCGGCGCGGCCATGCTGATCCCGTCAAGTCTCGGGCTTGTCCTGACCACCATGCCGCCCGCTCGCGTGAAGAGCAGTGTGCGGCTCTGGGCTGTGAGCGGCGCGGCCGCGGGGGCGATCGGTCCGGTCCTCGGCGGCCTCCTCACCGCGCTGAGCTGGCGGTGGATCTTCCTCATTAACCTGCCGATCGGAATCGCGGCGATGGTCGTCACCTTGAACGTGATTCCGCACACCCCGCACGATTTCTCCACCAAGATGCCGGACCTGATCGGAAGCGCGATGGTGATCCTCACCATCGGAGCTGTCTCCTTCGGTCTGCTCAACGGTCACACCTGGGGCTGGGGCAACGGGCGCATCATCGCCAGCTGGGTCGTTGCTGTCGTCTCCGCGGTCGGATTCGTGATCAGCACGCGCCGAACGGCCGTGCCGGTGATCGAGCCGCAGCTGTTCAAAAGCCGCGTGTTCACCGCAGCGAACGTCTCAGTCGTGATCGCCGCGACGATCTTCGGGATGCAGCTACTCGGGCTCAGCCTGTTCCTCCAGCAGGCCTGGCACTGGTCAACGACCGACACCGGACTGGCGATCGCACCCGCACCGGTGGCGATCGTGATGTCGTCGTTCCTTACGCAGAAACTCAACGAATTATTTTGCAGGGATATACGTGGTCATTCGTGCCGATGAGTGCCCAGGCGTGATCACCGTGGACCTGGATCGCACCCAGGAGGTCGCCGGTTCGATCCCGGCTAGCTCCACTCTCGGCTTCTGAAGTCATGCGCCATGGTGCCTGTGAGGTTTTGGGCACCAGTTTTGGGCACAGTTGCGCGTCTTGAGTAATCGCCATTCCGCCGCCAACAAACATCTGCGCAGGTATCAGTACGTGCGTTGCGGTCAGCTGTTCAGAGTCACGTTCCTCCTGGTGTCCTACCTGGCGATAGCTCGTCCCGACATCCAGGGGTTGGTCACGCCCGGCGCCGAGGACAGGCGCGCGCCAAGCTTTGCGCCGGAGTACCAATCGACAGGCCCGGCTTCGAAGTCGAGTAGATCCGTCGCTGGTCGCTGGTCGCTGGTCGCTGGTCGCTGGTCGCTGGGTAGGCGAGCGAGCCTGTCACCCCGGCGCCAGCGGCGCCGAGCGTGAGCGTGATCGCCGGGGCCGCCGCGGCGTTAGATTGCAACCTTCCGCTCTAGATCCCACGCAAGCTCGAAAGGACATCGCTGATGACTCCCACCCCAACGCGCGCCGACAGGTTCTCGTTTGGTCTTTGGACGGTCGGCTACAACGGCACCGACCCGTTCGGTGGCCCGACCCGGCCGCCGTTAGATGTTGTGCATGTGGTGGAGAAGCTGGCGGAGATCGGTGCTTACGGTCTGACGTTCCATGATGATGATCTGTTTGCGTTCGGTTCAAGCGATTCCGAGCGCGCGAAGCAGATCGAGCGGTTGAAGACGGCGCTGGCCGCAACTGGGGTGATCATCCCGATGGTCACCACGAACCTGTTCTCCGCACCCGTCTTCAAGGATGGTGGTTTCACATCGAATGATCGCTCGGTGCGGCGTTTCGCGCTGCGCAAGGTGCTCCGCCAGATCGACCTTGGCGCCGAGCTTGGTGCTGAGACGTTTGTGATGTGGGGTGGGCGCGAGGGCGCCGAGTATGACCATGGCAAGGACATCCGTTCAGCGATCGCCCGCTACCGCGAAGCGGTCAACCTGCTGGCCGAGTATGTGACCGACAAGGGTTATGAGTTGCGCTTCGCGATCGAACCGAAGCCGAACGAGCCGCGTGGTGACATCCTTTTCCCGACCGTCGGCCATGCGCTGGCGTTCATCGAAACTTTGGAACGCCCCGAGATGTTCGGCTTGAACCCCGAGGTCGGTCATGAGCAGATGACGGGCCTGAACTTCGTCGCCGGAATCCAGCAGGCGCTGGAGCGAGGCAAGCTGTTTCACATCGATCTGAACGGTCAGCGGGGGATCAAGTTCGATCAGGACCTGGTGTTCGGCCACGCCGACCTCTACCAGGCGTTTGCGCTCGTCGATCTGCTCGAGTTCGGTGGCCCGGATGGCGGCCAGGCGTACACGGGACCCCGCCACTTCGACTACAAGCCCTCGCGCACCGAGGACGAGACCGGGGTGTGGGACTCGGCCAAGGCGAACATGACCAACTACCTGCTGCTGAAGGAGCGCGCCGCTGCGTTCCGTGCCGACCCCGAGGTCACCGAGGCGCTCGCCGCCGCCAAGGTCGATCAGCTGCGCACGCCAACGCTCGCCGACGGTGAGGGCTATGACCAGCTGCTGGCCGACACCTCAGCCTGGGAACAGTTCGATCCGAAGGCCTACTTCGGCGCCAAGGGATATGGGTTCGTCCGGCTCCAGCAACTCGCAACCGAGCATCTTTTAGGCGCGCGCTAGGGGCGCGCGTTTTCAGGACCGGTATAGCGAGATGACGCTTGTCGCCGGGGTCGACTCCTCGACCCAGAGCTGCAAGGTGGTGATCCGTGAGTTGTCGACCGGAGCGGTGGTGCGCTCCGGGCGCGCGCCGCATCCCGATGGGACCGAGGTCGATCCACAGGCATGGTGGGGTGCGCTGCGAGAGGCGCTCGTGGCTGCGGGCGGGCTGGATGACGTCGCGGCGATTTCGATCGCCGGCCAGCAACACGGCATGGTTGCGCTCGACGCCGGTGGCCGCGTGGTCCGCCCGGCGCTGCTGTGGAACGACACACGCAGCGCCACGGCTGCGGCAGCGTTGACCGATGAGGTCGGCGCTGCGGACTTCGCCCGCCGGACCGGCTCGGTTCCGGTCGCATCGTTCACGCTTACCAAGTTGCGTTGGCTGCGGGACAACGAACCTGCTAACGCCGCC
>Ga0307372_10011761_pt1 | contig 11604 bp, 8 predicted proteins | sample OX1MG_FD_202533 | JGI IMG/M metagenome (GOLD analysis project Ga0307372, IMG submission 202533) | Soil microbial communities from Risofladan, Vaasa, Finland - OX-1 | ecosystem: Environmental > Terrestrial > Soil > Coastal area > Acid sulfate soil | place: Finland: Risofladan, Vaasa | collected...
GGTCACCGTCCAGTCGATGACCACCACCAAGACGGCTGACGCGGAAGGCACCCTGAGCCAGATCTACGCACTGGCCGGCGCCGGTGCCGACATCGTGCGGTGTACCTGTAACGAGGAAGCCGCCGCCGAGGGGCTGGCCCGGATCGTGCCCCGTTCGCCGGTACCGATCATCGCCGACATCCATTTCCACCACGAGATGGCGTTGGCCGCGTTGGAGGCCGGTGTCAACGGCCTGCGGCTCAACCCCGGCAACCTTCGCAAGGAAGCCGAGATCAAGCAGGTGGCCGCCGAAGCCAAGGACCGGGGCGTCCCCATCCGGATCGGGGTGAATGCCGGCTCCCTGCACCCGGATCTCTACAAGCGTTTCGGCGGTGCCACCCCCGAGGCACTGGTCGAATCGGCCCGGATGGAGTTGGCCTACTTCGCCGAGGTCGGCTTCGACGATGTCAAGATCTCGGTGAAGGCCTCGTCGGTGCCGCTGATGATCGAGGCCTACCGGCTGGCCTCGGAGACGTTCGACCATCCGCTCCACCTCGGGGTGACCGAGGCGGGCCCGCCCCCGGCCGGGCTGTTGAAGGGCACCGCCGGCATCGCCACCCTGTTGGCCGAGGGGATCGGCGACACCATCCGTTATTCGCTCACCGCCGATCCGGTCGAAGAGGCCCGGGCCGGTCGGCAACTGCTCGAAGCGCTCGGGCTGCGGGAGCGCAAGGGCCTCGATCTCATCGCCTGCCCGAGCTGCGGCCGGGCGGAGATCGACGTCATCGCGGTGGCCGGCGCCGCCCAGGCCGCCCTGGAGAACCGGAACCTGCCCATCCAGGTGGCGGTGATGGGCTGCGTGGTCAACGGTCCCGGTGAGGCCCGCGAGGCCGACCTGGGGATCGCCGCCGGACGCAAGCGGGGCCATCTGTTCATCAAGGGCAAGATCGTCCGGGTGGTGCCCGAGGACGAGATGGTCGGAGCATTGGTGGCCGAAGCCGAAAAGTTGGTCACCGAGGGGGTGGAGGCCCGCTTGGCCGCGGCCGACGCCGGCGCCGAGGCCGAGGCGGCAGCCGACCGGCGCGAGCTGCTCGACGCCAAGGGCGAGGATGCCAACGCGTCGGAGACCAAGGTGGAGTTGATCCGCAAGAAGTACGGCGAAGGCCACGAGGCTCAATAGCACCGGCTTGGAACACTGGCCTCGCCTACCGGCCTCGCCGGTTGCCTCGCCGGGAGGTGGTGACCCGGCCCGGTAGGATCGCCGACCATGCGCATGTCCCGGCTCCTGGTCCGCACCCTTCGTGAAGCGCCGGCTGATGCCGAGGTGGCCAGCGCCCAGCTGCTGATCCGGGGTGGGTTCATCCGTCGGTTGGCTTCGGGGGTCTACACGTTCCTGCCCCTCGGACTGCGGGTGCTGCGCAACATCGAAGAGGTCATCCGCCAGGAGCTGGACGCCGCCGGAGGCCAAGAGGTGCTGATGCCCGCCCTCCACCCCCTCGAGTTGTGGGAGCAGAGCGGTCGGGCCGCCATGTTCGGGACCGAGGCCCTGCCGGCCATGGTGGTCGAGGGCCGGGGCGGGAGCTTCGTGCTCGGCCCCACCCACGAGGAGGTGGCCACGGTCACCGTCGGCGCCGAGGTCGACTCCTACCGGCAGCTCCCGCTCACCCTGTACCAGATCCAGGTCAAGTTTCGCGATGAGGCCCGCCCCCGGTTCGGGCTGTTGCGCACCCGGGAGCTGATCATGGCCGACGCCTACTCCTTCGATGTCGACAAGGAGGCCATGCAGACCTCCTACACCGCCGTCTTCGAGGCCTACCTCCGGATCTTCGGCCGCCTCGATCTGGAGGTCTTCCCGGTCGAGGCCCGATCCGGGGCCATCGGCGGCGACGTGAACCACGAATTCATGGTTCCGTCGGTGGTGGGAGAGGACCATTTCGTCCACTGCACCTCGTGCGGGTACGCGGCCAACGTGGAGGCGGCGGAGAGGAAGGTGGACGCCGATCCGTCGGCCGTCGTCGCCGATGGCGCCGAATCCGAAGCCCTGGTCGACCATCACACGCCCGACCGTCCCGGCATCGAACACGTGGTGGCGTTCTTCGCCGACCCAGCCGGCGGCGGGGTCGGGGGCGACCGGGAGGTGACCGCCGCCGACCTGATGAAGAGCCTGGCGGTGATGGACGACGGGGGGCGGCCCACCCTGCTGCGGATGGCGGCTGTTCGAGGACGACGACTTCGCCGCTCATCCGTCGTTGATCAAGGGCTACATCGGACCCATCGGCCAACAGGAGCACGGGATCCGGGTGGTGGCCGACCTCGGTATCGCCCGGGGCGGCACCTGGATGACCGGGGCCAACCAACGGGACCACCACGTCAGCGGGCTGACCCTCGGCCGCGACTTCACCGTCGACGGGTGGGGATCGTTCGTCGAGGTGGCGACCGGGGATCTCTGCCCCCGCTGCGGGGAGCCGGTCGGCCTGGTCCGGTCGGTCGAGGCCGCCCACACCTTCCAGCTCGGGCTCCGATACAGCCAGATGATGCCCGGATCCACCTTCGTGGCCGAGGACGGGAGCGAAGGCCGGTTCTCGATGGGTTGCTACGGCATGGGGGTCAGCCGGTTGCTGGCGGTGGTGGCCGAAGAGCATCACGACGACAAGGGCCTGGTCTGGCCGCAGGAAGTGGCCCCCTACCAGGTGGCCCTGCTGGCCCTGGGTGCCGGCCGGTCCCCGGAGGTGGCGGCGGCGGCCGACGAGCTCTATGCCGGCCTGGTGGCCGCCGGGGTCGAGGTTCTCTATGACGACCGCGATGCCTCCCCGGGGGTGAAGTTCAAGGATGCCGACCTGTTGGGCCTGCCGATCCGCCTGGTGGTGGGGGAGAAGGGTCTCGCCCGGGGGATCGTGGAGTGGCGGTCCCGGGCCACCGGGGAGGATCGCGAATTGGCACTGGGTGACGCGGTGAGCGGGATCACCGCCGGCTGATCGGGAGGCGGCGCGGGACCGGCATCGACCGGTCGATCGGCGCCGGGGTCGGGTACCGGGGGCATCTCGAAGGCGCCGGAACTGCCGAAATGGCGGCTCAGGGCCGCTTCCAGAACAGGCTGGCGCTGCTATACTTGAACTCTGCCGTTTGGTTGGGGTGGAGTGACGCTGGTACAGCGTGGGCGGACAGCCCACGCTTTTGTTTTGTCAAAGACACTTCCGCCAGATCGCAGGAGAATGGCGACAGATACATGGCTACCACACGGATTTTCAACCCGGCAACGAGCGAGAGAGGAGACAGCCAGCATGACCGAAGACCTGTTTTCTCTGCTCGAGCCTGCGGTGATCTCGGTCGGGCTGGAGCTCTTCGACGTTGAACTGAAGTCGGGAGTGGTCCTGGTCACGGTGGATCGAGCCGGAGGGGTGGACCTCGAGGCTCTCACCGATGCCAACCGGGTGGTCTCCGCGGTGCTCGATGAGCGCGACCCGGTGCCCGGCTCCTACACCCTCGAGGTCTCCAGTCCCGGGGTGGAGCGGACACTCAGGACGCCCGCCCACTTCGCCAAGGCGGTGGGGGAAACGGTCTCGGTGAAGACGCGCCCGCAGGTACCCGGCCCCCGCCGGCTGAAGGGCACCTTGGCGGCCGCCGATGCTGACAGCATCGAGTTGGTCACCGACGAGGTTCCCGAGGGCCGGATCCGACTGTCCTATTCGGACATGGACCGGGTTCGCACCGTCTTCGGCTGGGGCCCGACGCCGCCTTCCGGCGGCGGCAAATCGGGGGCGGCCGAGACGGTTGGATCCGGTGCCGGCCGGAGAACCCCCAAGACGACCGAGAAGAGGAAGCAGGTCACCACGCCATGAGCAAGCCGAACTTCGAGTTCCTCGATGCACTCGGTCAGATCGCCCGCGACAAGGGGATCGCAGTTGAAACGCTTCTCGACGCCCTGGCCAATGCCTTGGTGGCGGCGTACAAGCGTCGACCCGACGCGGCCGAGGAAGCCGTGGTCACCATCGACCCGGAGTCCGGGGAGATCCGGGTCTACGGACAGGAACTGGACGAGGACAGCAACGTCATCCGCGAGTGGGACGACACTCCCAGCGACTTCGGACGGATCGCCGCCCAGACCGCCAAGCAGGTCATCCTGCAGCGGATCCGGGAAGTGGAGCGCGACCTCAAATACGTGGAGTACGCCGGCCGGGAAGGCGACATCGTCACCGGCATCGTCCAGCAGACCGACAACCGCTACACCTTGCTCGACCTGGGCAAAGTGGAGGCGCTGTTGCCCCAGGCCGAGCAGGTGTCCTACGAGCGCTATGAGCACGGCGCCCGCCTGAAGGCGTACATCGTGGAGGTCCGCAAGACCACCAAGGGCCCCCAGATCGTGGTCAGCCGCAGTCACCCGGGCCTCATCAAGCGGCTGTTCGAGCTCGAGGTCCCCGAGATCTCTTCGGGCGCCGTCGAGATCAAGGCCGCGGCCCGGGAGCCGGGGCACCGGACCAAGATCGCGGTGTGGTCCAACGATCCGAACGTGGACCCGGTCGGTGCCTGTGTAGGGGCCAGGGGCTCCCGGGTGCGGATGGTGACCAATGAGTTGCGCGGGGAACGGGTGGACGTGGTGCCCTTCTCCGATGACCCGGTCGAACTGATCCAGTCGGCCCTGGCTCCGGCCCGGGTGCGCGAGGTGCGGCTCAACGACGACACGGGGACCGCGACGGTGATCGTGAGCGACTACCAGCTGTCCCTGGCCATCGGCAAGGAGGGCCAGAACGCCCGCCTGGCCGCCCGGCTGACCGGTTGGCGCATCGATATCAAGAGCGAGACCCAGCTGGCCGACGAGGAAGCCGGCTACGGCGGCGAGGAGTGGGCCGAAGGCGAATGGGTGCAGAACGAGGCCGGAGAGATGGTGTGGCAGCCGGCCGAGGGCGGGGACGCAGTATCCGCCTCGCAATGGTCACAGGGCGCCGGCACCGCCGAGGAGGGTGAGGAGGCTCCCGCTACTGAGCCGACCGAGGCTGCCGAAACGACGGAGCCTGAAACAGTCGAGCCTGAAACGGACGAGCCGGCCGAGACTGAGACGGCCGAGTCGGAGGTCGAAGGCACCACCGAAGCCGAAGCTCCGGCTGCCGCAGCCACGGCTGCGGCCACGGATCCAGCCAGCGAGGGTACGGCATAGCCCCCATCCGCACCTGTATCGGCTGCCGACGGGCGGGTGCAGCGGACGGGATGGTGCGGATCGTTCGGGAGTCCGACGGGTCCCTGGTGGTGGGCCGGTCAGTCCCGGGTCGAGGGGCGTGGTTGTGCCAGGAGGCTCCCGACTGCGTTGACCAGGCCATACGCCGAAAAGCATTCGAGCGGGCCCTCCGAGGGCCAGTAAGTACCGAACAAATGGAAATGGTCCGGAAGGCCCTGCAAGGGTCCGGACGGGTGCCTGGGTAGGGCTCGGAGGCCCAAGCACCGCAATGTGCGAGGATAGAGGTCGTATGTGCGTAGAGGTGCATACGACGTGAATGAAGGGCAGTAACAGAGGTTGCCGAAGAAGATACGGGTCTACGAGCTCGCTCACGAGCTCGGATTGACCAACAAAGAGGCACTTGACCTGTGCCTATCCCTTGGAATGGGAGTGAAGAGCCACTCGTCCTCCATCGAGGACGCGCAGGCGGACCGCGCCCGTCGTAAGGCCGATCGTGAAGGCCTTCGCCGGGAGGTCCAGCCAGAAGAGCCGGCGCCCCCGGCCAAGAAGGCGGCGGCGACCAAGAAGGCGGCCGCCAAGAAAGCCGCGCTCACCACCACCGATAAAGACGCTGACCAGGAGGGCAAGGCGGCGGCCTCGGAGTCGGCGGCCGACGCGGGCGAAGCCTTGCCCGCCGCTCCCACCCCCATCAAGCGGTCGGGAGCCAAGCTCGTCACCAGCCGCCCGGAAGCCGCTCCGGCTGCCTCGGTGGCCCCAGTGACCCCCATCGCACCTGCGGCGCCGGCATCCCCGGCGGCCCCCGCCGCCAAGGCCCCAGCCGCCAAAGCCCCTACGGCCCCAGCCGCCAAAGCCCCCGCCCCCGCGGCCAAGGCCCCTGCGGCCAAGGCCCCCGCCCCCGCGGCCAAGGCCCCTGCGGCCGCGGCCACGGCTCCGGCCCCCCCGACGGAAGCGCCGGCTGAAGCACCGGCACCTGCCGCACCGGACCAACCCGTAGCACCGGCGGCGTCGGCGCCCCCGGCGGCTCCACTGGCGCCCGCGGCGTCGGTAGCCCCGGCAGCACCGCCGTCAGCCCCCTCGCATCCACCGACCAGTGCCTCGGGCCGGGCGATCCCGCCACCCCCCGGCGGCCCACCCCGTTCGGTCACCGGCAAGCCCATCCCGCCACCCCCCGGGTCGGGAGGGCGGCGACAGCCGGCCAGCAGCCCGCGTCCGGGCGGCGGCGGTTTCAGTGGACGACCCGGCTCTGGCGGGGCAACCCGGCCCAGCGGGCCGGGAAGCGCACGTCCGGGCGGATCCGGACCCGGCGGCGGCGGAGGCTTCAGTGGTCGTCCCGGTGGTGGACCCGGCGGTGGCGGAGGCTTCAGTGGTCGTCCCGGTGGTGGACCCGGTGGTGGCCCCGGCGGCGGACCTGGAGGCCCGGGTGGACGGGGTGGCCCCGGCATTGGACGCGGCCGGCCCAACCAGCGTCGCCCTCGTCGGCGTCGTCGCAATCTCGAAGAGCTCGAGCCCACGCAGCTCACCGCCTATACGCCCTCGACCGCCCCGGTACCCGACACCGAGGTGATCGTGGAGCGCGGCTCGACGGCCCGCGATCTCGGTCCCAAGCTGAACCGATCCGCTGGCGACGTGATCCGCTTCCTCCTGCTGCAGGGAGAGATGGTCACGGCCACCCAATCGTTGACCGACGACATGATCGACCTGTTCGCGGCTGAGCTCGGCGCCGAGGTGCGTCTGGTCGACCCGGGCGAGGAGCGCGAGGCCGAACTGCTGGCCAAGTTCCTCGACGACGACGAGGAGGAGATCGACGAGGCCGATCTGCGACCCCGTCCGCCGGTGGTCACGGTGATGGGCCACGTCGACCACGGCAAGACGCTGCTCCTCGATCGCATCCGGCACGCCAACGTGGTGGCCGGCGAAGCCGGGGGCATCACCCAGCACATCGGTGCCTATCAGGTGGTCTGGAACGACAACCCGATCACCTTCATCGACACTCCGGGCCACGAGGCGTTCACCGCCATGCGCGCCCGCGGCGCGGAAGTTACCGACATCGTGGTGCTGGTGGTGGCCGCCGATGATGGTGTCATGCCCCAGACCATCGAGGCCATCGACCACGCCAAGGCCGCCGATGTGCCGATCATCGTGGCCATCAACAAGATCGATCGGGAAGAAGCCGATCCCAACCGGGTGCTCCAGCAGCTCTCCGAGCACGGACTGGTCCCCGAGGCGTGGGGCGGTGACACCATCACCGTGGAGGTTTCCGCCCTGCAGGACCTGGGCATCGACGACCTCCTCGAGCAGATCGTGTTGGTCGCCGAGGTGGAGGAGTTGGTCGCCAGTCCCGAGGGACGGGCCCGGGGCGTGGTGATCGAAGCCGAGCTCGAGGTGGGCCGGGGCCCGGTGGCCTCGGTCATCGTCGAACAGGGCACGTTGCGGGTCGGCGACCCGATCGTGGCCGGCGCGGCGTGGGGCAAGGTGAAGGCCCTGGTCGACGAGCACGGTGACCAGATCAAGGAAGCGCCGCCCTCCACTCCGGTGCAGATCCTCGGCTTCTCCGAGCCGCCGGAACCGGGAGACGACTTCCGGGTCGCCCCCGAGCAGGCCCAGGCCCGCACCATCGGTGAGGCCCGCGCTCATCGCTACCGGGTGGCGGGCCATGTCCCGGCCGCCGGTTCGGCGTTGGGTGGGGCCAAGCTCGAAGACCTCTTCGAGCAGATCCAGCGGGGCGAGACGGCCACCCTCAATCTGATCCTCAAGGCCGATGTGCGCGGGTCGCTGGAGGCGGTGACCGAGAGCCTCCGCAAACTCGAGCGCGAGGACGTGAAGCTCAGCTTCGTCCATCGGGGCGTGGGCGGGATCTCCGAGTACGACGTGCAGCTGGCCCAGGCCTCCAATGCCACCATCATCGGCTTCAACGTGCGTCCCGACCGGCGTGCCCGGGAGATGGCGGCCAAAGCCCGTGTCGAGATCCGCACCTACGAGATCATCTACAAGTTGCTGGAGGATATCGAGGCGGCCATGCTCGGATTGCTGGCGCCCGTCTTCGAGGAGATCGTCACCGGCGAGGCCGAGGTGCGTCAGGTGTTCCGGGTACCCAAGCTCGGGGCGGTTGCCGGGTGCTACGTCCGGGATGGCGTCATCACCCGAGGGTCCAAGGTCCGGTTCCTGCGCGAGGGCGTCGTCATCTGGAAGGGTGCTATCACCTCCCTCCGGAGGTTCAAGGATGACGTCCGGGAAGTGCAGACCGGCTTCGAGTGCGGTATCGGGCTCTCCGACTACCAGGACCTCAAAGAGGGCGACATCATCGAGACCTACGACGAGCGGGAGATCCCTCGTACCTGAGAGGTAGTGCACCAAAGGTTCGAACGGAAGAAGCTATGTCAGGTCGCCGTCATGACAACCGGGGAGCGTCGCCCTATCCGCGGTCGTTGCGGGTCAACCAGGTGCTGCGTGAGGTGCTGGCCGAGGAGCTCGAACGCCTGGCCGATGCCGACGAGCGGCTGCGCTTGGTGACGGTGACGTCGGTGGACACCGCGCCCGACCTCCGTCATGCCACGGTGTTCCTGAGCTCCCTGTCCGACGATGGGGCCGATGCCCTGGCCGAGCGGCGGCCCCATCTGCAGCGTTCGTTGGGGCGTCAGCTCCGGATGAAGCGCACACCGCTCCTGGCCTTCGAGGTCGACCCGGCGGTGATCTCCGGCAGCCGGGTCGAAGACGTGTTGCGCCGGATCCGGTCCGTGGAGCCGGGTCCCGACGCCGACACCGACGCCGACACCGAGCCGGGTCCCGATACCGACGCCGAGACCCACTGATGGCCTCCCCATCCAATGAGGTGGTGACCGGTCTGGTGGTGGTGGACAAGGAGACGGCCTGGACCTCCCATGACGTAGTGGCCCGCTGTCGTCGCATCTTCGGCCAGCGCCGGGTGGGCCACGCCGGCACTCTCGATCCAGACGCCACCGGGGTCCTGTTGGTGGGGCTGGGCCGAGCTACCCGGTTGATGCGGTTCCTCACCGCCCTCCCGAAGACGTACGAGGGGGAAGTAGTCCTCGGAACATCGACCACCACCCTCGACGCCAGTGGCGAGGTGACCGGCACCTGGGACATGAGCGAGGTGACGCTGGCCGAGGTGCGGGCGGCGGCGGCGGAGATGACCGGCGACATCGAGCAGATCCCGCCGATGGTGTCGGCGGTCAAGGTGGGCGGGCGTCGGTTGCATGCACTGGCCCGGGAGGGCATCGAAGTCGAACGCGCCCCGCGTCCGGTCACCGTCCACCGGTTCGACGTGGCCCCGACCACCACTCCGGGGGTGTTCCGGATCGATGTCGAGTGCTCGTCCGGCACCTACATCCGGGTGTTGGCGGCCGATCTCGGGGCGGCCCTCGGTGGCGGGGCCCATCTCCGCAATCTGCGACGTACCCGGATCGGGTCGTTCACCGCCGAGGATGCCCGGCTGGTCGATGAGCTCACTCCGGCGGTGGTGCTTACCCCCGCCCAGGGCATGCGGGATCTCGAGCAGGTGGTGGTGCCGGTGGACGTGGAGAAACTGGTGAGTCGCGGGCTCGCGCTCGACCGGGTGTCGCTGGGCATCTCCGGGGATGGGCCGTGGGGGATCGTCGACGTCGGTCACAACCTCCTGGCGGTGTACGAGGCCACCGACACCGACCGGATCCGTCCGGCCGTGGTCTTGACCGGCGCGAGTTAATCTCCGACAGCAATGGAGATCATCACCGATCCAGCCACGTCTGTGCCCCCGCCGGGAGGCTCGGCGGTCACCATCGGTGCCTATGACGGCGTGCACCTCGGCCACCGGGCGCTGCTCGGGGAATTGCACGCCCGGGCGGTGGCTGGCGGGTTGACCTCGGTGGTGGTGACCTTCGACCGCCACCCGGCCGCGGTGGTGCGACCGGAGTCGGCACCCCTGCTGCTCTGCGACCTCGACCAGAAGCTGGAGGCCCTGGCCGCCACCGGGGTCGACCGCACGGTGATCGTCCCCTTCGATGCCGAGCGGGCCAACGAGTCGGCGGAGGAGTTCGTCCACGAGGTCCTCGAGCGCGGGCTCGATGCCCGGCTGGTGGTGGTGGGTGAGGACTTCCACTTCGGCCATGGCCGCAAGGGGAACGTTGCCCTGTTGCGGGAGATGGGAGCCGCCGGAGGCTTCACCGTCGAGGGGGTCTCTCTCGAGGCAGCCCCGGACGGATCGCTCGAAGCCGGCCATCCGATCTCCTCCACCCGCATCCGGGGGCTCATCGCCGAGGGTCGGGTGGAAGAAGCCGCCGAGCTCCTGGGCCGGCCGCACCAGCTGCGGGGACCGGTGGTCCACGGTGACAATCGCGGCGGCACCGAGCTCGGGTTCCCGACCGCCAACCTGGATATCCCGGCCTCGATCGCGGTTCCGGCCATCGGCATCTATGCCGGTTGGTACGACCGTCCCGACGGCCGCCGATGGCCGGCGGCCATCTCGGTCGGGAAACGCCCCACCTTCTACGGCGCCGAAGGCGAGCTGCTGGTGGAGGCATACCTGCTCGACTTCAGCGGCGATCTCTACGGGGAGGAAGGCCGGCTGTCCTTCGTCGGCCGACTGCGCCCGGAGCTGGCCTTCGACTCGGCGGAGGAACTCGTGGCCCAGATACGCCAGGACGTCGACGCCACCCGCGCGCTGCTGTCCGAGGCCACGTAGGCCGGGGTTCGGAGACACGGGTCGGAGACACCGCCACGGAGAGCCGGGCTCAGGAGTAGTCCGGCTCCGGGCTCGGTTCGCTGCCCCGCCGTCGGCCGGTGGGAGGGATGACGACCGCGGGCCGTAGGTTGGCCAGCACGGTCGGCGTCCGCTGGGGCGGCCGTCGAGGTGCGACCACCCCGGAGCGGAGATAGCGGCGGTTGCCCGACCAGGGGGCCGGGGGAGCGGTAAGCCGCTCACACAGTCGGTAGGCCACCGACTCGTAGTTGACCCGCCAGCCTCGGAAGTCGGGCCAGGCCGCCTCCGCGGTCCGGTCCATCGGGAACCCGACGTGCTCGAGCATCTTGACGGCTTCCTCGAACTCCTCGAAGGTCAGTTTGATGGGTCCCTCCGGATTGGGATCGAGGTCGATCTCATAGCCCAGGGCCGTGCCTATCCGGTTGAGGGCGGTGAAGCCCATGCGCAGGCACAAGCGCGACTGCGACGAGGCGGTGCTCGGGTCGAGGGCGAGGTGCATGGCGGCACCGTCGAGCACGGCCAGCAGCCCCACCAGCCAGGAGAACCAGGGGTCGGGTGATCGGAAGAGCAGCATGACCGGATAGGTGACATGGCTCTCGGCCAGATCGGCTGACCATGCCTCCCACGACGCGTAGAAGTCGGGCAGGGTGTCGATGATGCCCACCAGCTGGTGGCGGGCGAGCAGTTCGGGTCCCCAGGCCGGAACTCCGGCCCGGCTCTCCAGCATGGCCACCAGGCTCTCCCTCCGGGTGAAGGCCTG
>Ga0307372_10011762_pt1 | contig 11601 bp, 8 predicted proteins | sample OX1MG_FD_202533 | JGI IMG/M metagenome (GOLD analysis project Ga0307372, IMG submission 202533) | Soil microbial communities from Risofladan, Vaasa, Finland - OX-1 | ecosystem: Environmental > Terrestrial > Soil > Coastal area > Acid sulfate soil | place: Finland: Risofladan, Vaasa | collected...
GTTCATCACGCCACCACCGAACCAGCTCGAGGACCACTTCGACAGATCCAACGCGCCGCCATTGAACTCATCATCAAACACCAACGTCCAACTCCCACCCACACCCAACGGACCCGGCCCACTCGCTCCGGTCGACCCGGTCGACCCGCTCGCGCCGGTCGCGCCGGTCGCGCCCGTGGTGCCCGTGGATCCGGTCGGCCCGGTTGACCCCGTGGAGCCCGTCGGCCCCGTCGGCGCGGTCGGGTGCCGCGACCCCCTCGACCCCGTTGCGCCCGACGATCCCGTCGGGCCGGCCGCACCGGTGGTCCCGGTCGTGGCGTTGACGCCGCCGATCGCCACCGTCGGGCCGCCCGGGCTCGCGCCGGGGCCTGAGAGGGCCGTGGCCGTGGCGCCCGTCGTGCCGGTCGAGCCGTGTGGGCCGCTTGGACGCGTCGTGGGTCGGCGATGGCCGGGCGCCGTGTTCGGTCGAAGCGAGGACAGCCGATGCAGGGTCGCGGTCAGCGTCGGCTTGGCCCACCGCGTTCTCGCGCGGATCGTCAGCGTGCGCGTTCGCAGCGCGACGTTCGCGGCGATGGACGCGCGCCCGTCACGAGTCCTCGCGACGCGACGGGGGAGCGACCCGATCGCGACCTCGATGGTCTCGGCGCGCGACACGCCCGTGGTGATCGTCAGCCGGACGGCGTAGACCCCGGGCGATGCCACGCGCTCGGTCAACTCGACCGCCGGCGGCGATGCCGCCCTCGCGCGCGCTGCGTCGGACGCAGTCGCTGCGCGTGACGAGGCTGCGACCAACAGTGGGCCGCCGGCGAATGCGACAGCGGCGGCGACCGCGACTGCGAGGCGACCCGAGCCCATGCTCCCACCGGTCGGACCGCGACATGAGCGGCCACACGAAACGTACAATCCTTCGACGCCTGTCCGGGGGTCTCGACGGTCGGGTAGGGATCAGGTAAACGAACGGTGGATGCTGCTCCGCGGCAACGGGCCGCCGGCCCGCTCTCGGTGCATCGGACGCGGGACGCAGGGGGGACTCGAAACGCAGCAGCTCAGGCCGAACCGCAGACGATGACCACCGGTCCTCCCGCGAGGATGCCGTCTTCACGCGCGCGCGTGCGACGCGACGACGGCGCTCGGCGGCAGACGCCGCTCAAGGTCACGCCGCAGGCCCCGGCTGGGGATCTCGCGGCCATGGCAGGTGGTATTTCTACCCAGGCGCGAAAATCGGCCCGGTCCACCCGTTATCTTGCCATGCTGAATATTCAAGGGAGGACGATGATGCGTATCGCCAACACTCAGTCCGCCGCCAGCGCGGACCGACGGCGAGCCGTGTCGCGGTCAACGTTCCGTCAGGCTTCATGGGCGCGGAGGTGCCCCGCATGAGTGTCAGCGACTCGACGATAGGAACCGCCGCACTCCGTTCCGGAGGCAGGCGGGCGAGTCGCGCCGCGGCGACACCAACCACGGCATCGATCAGCGTCGTGATTCCGACGCTGAACGAGGCGCAGAACCTGCCGCACGTGCTCACGCGCATCCCGGCGATCGTCGACGAGGTCGTGCTCGTCGACGGGCACTCGATTGACGCGACGATCGCCATCGCCCGCGCGGTGCGGCCCGACGTGCGCGTGGTGCTGCAGGACGGACGCGGCAAGGGCAACGCCCTGGCGTGCGGGTTCGCGGCTGCCTCCGGCGACATCATCGTGATGCTGGATGCCGACGGCTCCACCGACCCGGCTGAAATTCCGCGCTTCGTCGCCACGCTGCTCGACGGCAGCGACTTCGCCAAGGGCAGCCGCTACGCGGACGGGGGCGGCAGCAGCGACATCACCCTGATTCGCAGCGCCGGCAACAAGCTCCTCAGCCTCGCGGTCAACATCCTGTTCCGCACCCGCTACACCGACCTGTGCTACGGCTACAACGCGTTCTGGCGTCACTGCCTGCCGCACATGCACGTGACCTGCGACGGCTTCGAGGTCGAGACGCTGATCAACGTGCGCGTCGCTCGCGCCGGCCTCGCGGTCACCGAGGTGCCGTCGGTCGAGTACGAGCGGATCCACGGCGTGAGCAAACTCAACGCCGGCCGCGACGGGATGCGCGTCCTGCGCACGATCCTGCGTGAGCGTGCTCGCCGCGGCTCCGCGGCACAGCATGCCGACGGATGGCGCCCCTCGTTTCGGGAGCTGCCGCCGGGCGGCAGCGGCGACGGCGCCGCGATCGCGGCGGACCTTCGCGAGAACGGAGGCTCGGACGATTCCGAGCCCCACAATTCACGTCCGCACTCGACTCAGGCTGGGCCATCGCCCACGGGTCGAGCAGCCGACCACGACCGCGGCGTAGGCAGCCCCTCGGCTGCCTGGGCCGGTCGCGCAGTCGGTTAGCGGGAGCCGGGGGCAGGGCAGCCGACCAGACGGTCGCGCTGCGCCCCCGGCAAGCGCCGCAACGGCCGATATCATCGCCCGATGGGCCTGCGGGTCGGCATCGACCTCGTGTCGGTCGATGCCGTTGAAGAGTCCATTCGCATCCACTCGGCGCGTTATCTTCGGCGGGTGTACACGAGCCGCGAGGTTCGCGACTGCTGTGCGCCAGACGGTGCGCCCGACGCCCGAAAGCTCGCGGAACGCTTTGCCGCCAAAGAGGCAGCGCTCAAGGTGTTGGGCGTTGATGACGAAGCAGTTCCATGGCAGTCGATCGAAGTGCACAACGACCGATTCGGCAGCCCGTCGATCGAGCTGAGCGGTGCCGCCGAGCAGCTCGCGCGACAGCGCGGTGTCATGGAACTGAACTTGAGCATCACACACGAAGGGCCGCTGGCCGCCGCGATCGTCGTCGCCCGGGTGCGTGACGAACCGTGAACGCGGACGCGATCATCGAGATTCGGCGCGTGATTCGCGAGCACGCCCGGCTCCCGGTCGACGTCGACACCCTCGACGACGACGCCGATCTGTTCGCTGCCGGGATGACCTCGCACGCCAGCGTGAATCTGATGCTTGCGCTCGAGGATGCCTTCGACTTGGAATTCCCGGACCGGATGCTCACCCGAGGCGTGTTCGAGAGCGTCGGCGCGATCGGGGCGGCGATCGCCGAGCTCGCGCCGGTTGCGGACGGAGACCGGCCGCTGACAGGCGGCGGAGCATGACGGGCCTGGTCGAGCGATGAGCGTCGTCGTCGACTCCGAGCGGGTCTTCCTGGCTGAGATACGGCGAATCGCGGAGGAGGTCGCCGGTGCCGCCGCCGAGGAGGTTGACCGCGAGGCACGGTTCCCGGCCGAAGCGCTCGCCGCACTGCGCAGCGCCGGTGCGCTGTCTGCGGCGGTCCCCGAGGCCCTCGGCGGCGATGGGGTGTCGCTCGAGATGATCGCGCGGTCCTGCTTCGAGCTGGGGCGCCGGTGCAGCTCGACCGCGATGGTCTTCGCGATGCACCAGATCCAGGTGATCACGATCGCGCGGCACCTCGATCGAGCGCCGTGGTTCGAGAGCTATCTGCGCGACCTCGCTCGCGAGCAGCGCCTGGTCGCTTCGGTGACCTCGGAGGTCGGGACCGGCGGTGACATGGGCCGCTCGATCGCCGCCGCCACGCCGGCCGACGGCGGCGAGCTGCGCTTCGAGAAGCAGGCGCCGACCGTCAGTTACGGAGTCCACGCCGACGATCTGTTCACGACGCTCAGGCGTGCGCCCGACGCCGAGCCCGGCGATCAGATCCTCGTGCTCACCAAATCGGGTCAGGCCGAGCTCGAGCCGGCGAGCGTGTGGGACACGCTCGGCATGCGCGGCACGTGCTCTCCCGGCTTTGTGGTGCGCGCGCAGTTTGACCCCGAGCAGGTGCTTCCCACGCCGTTCGCGGAGGTGATGAGCCAGTCGCTCGTGCCGCTCTCACACATCCTCTGGTCGCATGTGTGGCTCGGTATCGCCACCGAAGCATTCGAGCGTGCGCGCGCCTTCGTGCGCACGAGTGCGCGGCAGAAGCCCGGAGAGCCGCTCCCGGCGGCCCTGCGGCTCTCGCACGTCATGGCCGAGCTCGCGCTGCTGCGCGCCGAGGTCTCCCAGGCCCTGGACGATTTCGTGCAGGCGGACGACGAAGCCGGTCGCGAGCGTCTGATGACGATGGCCAGCGTGCTGCGCTTCAACAACCTCAAGCTCGCCGCCTCCGAGCAGGCGCCGCGGGTCTGTGGGGGAGCCCTCGAGGTGGTCGGGATCCTCGGCTACAAGAACGACACGCCCTACAGCGTCGGCCGCCATCTGCGCGATGCCCTCTCGGCGCGGCTGATGGTTGCCAACGAGCGTCTTCACGCGACGGACGCAGCGCTGCTGCTGATCGCAAAAGAGGCATGACCGAGCTTCGACGGGCCACCCCAGATCAGGCCGCCTTCCGCGACGAACTGCTCGAGCGCGGCCTGTTTCTCGACAGCGGGGTTCCCGGTCTCTACGGCCGCGGCGCGACATTTGAGGACATCCGCCTGCGCTTCGACGCGCTGGTGACGAAGGCGGCGGCGGCCGACCATCCCGAGGCGATGCGCTTCCCGCCCCTGCTGCCGCGGCGGACGCTCGAGGCGAGCGGCTACCTGCACTCGTTCCCGCACCTCGCCGGAAGCGTGTTCGCCTTCGAGGGCAGCGAGGACGACGCGCTGCTGCAGGAAGAGCGGGCCGACCGTCACGAGGACTGGAGCGAATTCCAGCGGATGACCGAGCTCGCGCTGGTGCCGGCGGCGTGCTACCCGGTCTACCCGGCGGTCGCCGCCCGGGGACCGCTTCCCGCGGGCGGGCTCGTGGTCGACGCCGGCGGCGCGTGGGTCTTCCGCCATGAACCGTCCGAGGATCCCGCGCGGCTGCAGATGTTCCACCAGCGCGAGATCGTGCGCCTCGGCGCGCCGGAGGAGGTCCTCGCGTGGCGTGACACGTGGTCCGAGCGTGGCCTTTCGCTGTTGCGAAGCCTTGGCCTGGCTGCCGAGCGCGACCGCGCCGCCGACCCGTTCTTCGGGCGCGGCGGACGAATGCTCGCGGCGAACCAGCGCAACCAGGAGCTCAAGTTCGAGCTGCTCGTGCAGATCGCCGGCAGCGAGCCGACCGCGGTCAGCTCGTTCAACTATCACCAGGAGCATTTCGCTGCGAAGTACGGGATCACGCTCGCCGACGGAAACACCGCCCATACGGCCTGTCTCGGCTTCGGCCAGGAGCGGATCGTGCTCGCGCTCCTGCGCACCCACGGGCTCGAGCCCGCAGCATGGCCGGCCGCCGTTCGCGACGAGCTGTGGCCAGCATGACCGCGACGCGGACCGGCACCTATCGCAGCCTGTTCGAGCTTGACGCGGGTAGCTATCGGCCCCATCCGGTCCACGGGACGGGACGCACCTACCTCGAGACCAACTGCTACACCGACATCATCGTCGAGCTCCTGCATGGACGCGGGGACGAGCCGCTCGCAGCCTTGGGCTGCCTCGTGCGCACGGACTTCGAGGGGGACCAGTGGACGTTCTTCAAGCCGCCTCCCGATGACCTCGAGTCGATGTTCGGGATCGACATCCACGAGATGCAGCCGTACCGGCCGCTGCCGCTGCAGATCGCGGAGCAGATCGACAACGGTCGCACGATCATCGTCGAGCTCGATTCCTGGTACCTCCCGGACACCGCCACGACCAGCTACCGCAGCGAGCACGTGAAGACGTCGATCGCCGCCGAGGCGATCGACCTCGAACGCGGGTGGTTGCGCTACTTCCACGGCGCCGGCCTCTACGAGCTCGACGGCGAGGATTACACCGGGATCTTCCGGCTCGAGGGCGAGCCCGCCCCGGAGATCCTTCCGCCGTATACCGAGATCGTCCGTTTCGACGCCGGACCTCGCCTGGCTGGCGCCGACCTGCGCGCCGCCGCGCTCGCTTCGCTGCGGCGGCACCTCCAGCACCGTCCGCGAACCGATCCGTTTGAGCGCTTCGCCGCGCAGCTCGCCATCGATCTGCCCGGCCTGCTCGAGGCCGGACCCGAGGCCTACCACGCCTATGCCTTCGCGACCGTACGGATGGTCGGCGCCGCGTTCGAGCTCGCCGGCGCGCAGCTCGACTGGCTGCTCGCCGCGGACGCGACGAGCCCCGTGACCCCGATGCGCACGATCGTCGACGGCTGCAAGGTCCTCGGCTTCCGCCTCGCCCGCAGGCGGCAGTTCGATCCCGCGCCGGTGCTCGAGCAGCTCGGCGCCGCCTGGCGCGAGGCGGTCGAGGCGCTCGAGGAGGTCGTCGCATAACGCGACTGGACGCGGAAGCCGCCGTGATGCCTTGCCCGCAGCGCGTCGCGGTCGAAGGACACGAGATCGTCGAACTGTGCGATGGCTGGGAGGCGGCGCTCTCCGAACCCGGCGCGTGCGCGGATGTGAGCGAGCTCGACGGGCTCGACTGGCGCCGCGCGGAGGTGCCGGGGACCGCGGCCGACGTGCTGCGCGGACACGGCGCCGGGCGCTGGGGCCTCGAGGCGCCCGCGCTCGACGCGCAGGACTGGTGGTTTCGCCGGCGGCTCGAGGTCCCGGCGCTCGCCGCGGGCGAGCAGGTCGCGCTCGTGTTCGAGGGGCTGGCGACCGTCGCCGAGGTCTACCTCAACGGCCGGCGGATTCTCGAGAGCGACTCGATGTTCGCGGTCCTGGAGGTCGACATCGGCGCGCTGGTCCGGGCCGAGAACGAGCTGGCGCTCTGCTGCCGGGCGCTTGCCCCGCGGCTGGCGGTGAGCCGGCGGCCGCGGGCGCGCTGGCGGACCCGCCTCGTCGCCGACGGTGGTCTGCGTTTCTTTCGCACGATGCTGATCGGGCGCGCACCGGGCTTCGCTCCGGGGCCGCCGATCGTCGGGCCATGGCGTCCGGTGCGCCTCGAGCGTCGACGCGCGCTCGTGGTCACACGCCTCGAGCTGCGGCCACGCGTCGTCGACGGAGCCGGCGTGCTCGCGGTCGTCGTCCGCCTGCGACCCCTGGCAGCACCGGCACCCGAGCGGCTGCTCGTCGAGCTTGCGGGCCCCGGGGGACCGTGGCGCGGCGAGCTGGAGCTCACCGAGGTCGGCGACCTTCCATCTGGCGGGCTCGGCGAGCTCGAGGCTCGCGGCGAGGTCATCGCCGGCGATGTCGCGCTGTGGTGGCCGCACACGCACGGCGAGGCCGCGCTGTACACCGTGACGCTCGTCGCCGCGGGCGGCGCAGGGCGGGTCGTCCTCGATTGCGGACGCATCGGCTTCCGCCAGCTGGCCGGGGGCGAGCGGCTCGAGGCCGACGGCCTGCAGCTGCGCGTGAACGGCGTGCCGGTGTTCGTCCGAGGCGCCGTGTGGACCCCGATCGAGGCGACCGGCCCGGCGCCGTCCGTGGCGACGCTGCGGGCGCTGCTGGAGTCGCTACGCGCCGCCGGAATGAACATGGTGCGGATTCCCGGGACCGCCGCCTACGAGTCGGCCGCGTTCCACGACCTGTGCGACGAGCTCGGGATCCTCGTCTGGCAGGATTTCATGTTCGCCAACCTCGACTACCCGGGGGCCGACCCGGCGTTCATCGAAACGGTCAGGCGCGAGGTGCTCCAGGTGCTCGCAGGGCTCGGCGGCCGCCCGAGTCTTGCGGTGTTGTGCGGGTCGAGTGAGATCGCTCAGCAGGTTGCCATGCTCGGACTCGATCCGGACCTCGCCGGCGGGCCGCTGTTCGGCGAGCTGCTGCCAGACCTGGTTCGCGGCAGCGCGCTCGATGCCGTCTATGTCCCCTCGGCGCCGTGGGGCGGCGACCTCCCGTTCCGGCCCGATCGCGGCGTTGCGAACTACTACGGTGTCGGCGGCTACCGCCGTCCGCTCGAGGACGCTCGACGGTCCGGCGTGCGCTTCGCGGCGGAGTGCCTGGCGCTCGCCAACGTGCCCGACCAGGTGACCCTCGACGAGCTCGCGGGCGCGGGGCCGGCCGGGCTCGCCGCGCACGATCCGCGATGGAAGGCCGGGGTGCCGCGCGATGTCGGCAGCGGATGGGATTTCGACGACGTGCGCGACCACTATCTCGCCCTGCTCTACGACGTCGACCCGCCCGAGCTGCGGCGCACCGACCCCGAGCGCTACCTCGAGCTCTCGCGGGCGGTGAGCGGTGAGGTGATGGCCGAGGTGTTTGGCGAATGGCGCCGCGGCGCATCGCCGTGCGGCGGCGGGCTCGTCCTGTGGCTGCGCGACCTTCGCCCCGGCGCCGGCTGGGGACTCCTGGACCACCGCGGCCGGCCCAAGGTCGCCTACCACCATCTCCGGCGGGTCCTGGCGCCGCTCGCGGTGTGGAGCACCGACGAGGGATTGTCGGGAATCGCCGTGCACGTCGCCAACGACGGTCCCGAGCGCGTGCGAGCGCGCCTGCGCGTCGCGCTGTACAGCGATCAGGAGGTCCGCGTCGAGGAGGCGAGCTGCGAGCTCGAGCTCCCCGCCCACGGCGTCACCGCTCACGATGTCGAGGCGCTGCTCGGCCGCTTCGTCGATGTCTCGTGGGCCTACCGCTTCGGTCCGCCCGCGCAGGACGTCGTCGTATTCAGTCTCGAGCGTGGGCCCGGCGAGGGCGGCGAGCTGCTGTCGCAGTCCTTCCGGCTGCCGGCCGGACGTCCGCTGCTGCGCGAGCAGCCCTCCCGGCTCGGACTCGCCGCGACGCTCACGGCAGCAGCCGAGGACCGTGTGGTGTTGACGGTCCGGACGCGGCGCTTCGCACATGGCGTACGGGTCCACGTTCCCGGCTTCGATCCGTCCGACGACGCGTTCTCGGTCGAGCCTGGCGGCGAGCGGCGCATCGAGTTGACGCGGCGAGCCGGCGATACCGCGACCGATCGGGGCGCCCTGACGGCACTAAACCTCAACGGACGCGTCGCGATCGCCGATGCTGAAGGTAATGTCTGATCTCGCCCCCGAAACCGCCGTCGAGACGCTCGTCGCGAGTCGCGGCCGGTCGCTGTACCTGGCGCTTGATCCCGACCCCGTGTTCGCGGTGGTGCATGCGCCGGCGGGGACCTCCCGCTCGAGCACCGGCGTCGTCCTGTGCCCGCCATTCGGCTGGGACGAGCTGTGCACGCACCGTAGCCTGCGCGCATGGGCGGACACGCTTGCGGCAGCTGGTCACGCGGCCCTGCGCTTCGATCTACCGGGGACCGGCGACAGCGGCGGCTCGCCCTCGGATCCCGGCCGGCTCGCGGCCTGGACGGCGGCCGTGGCCGGGGCGGCCGAGTGGCTGCGTGCCAGTCAGGACTGTGAACGCATCGTGGCGATCGGCCTCGGCCTCGGCGGGATGCTCGCGCTGCGGGCGCTCGCCGACGGAGCTCCGATCGACGATCTGGTCCTCTGGTCGGTGCCCGCCCGCGGGAGCCTGCTCCTGCGGGAGATGCGAGCCTTCGCGCAGATGGCCGCCAGCGAGGCCGGCGAGGCCGAACACGGCAATCCGCCGGCGGACGGCGCCGGCGGTCTGGAGGTGGCCGGCTTCGTGCTGTCGGCCGAGACGGTCGGCGAGCTCGCAGAGCTCGACCTCACGACGCTGCGCCTGCCGCCCGCCGCCCGCCGGCGCGTGCTGCTGCTCGGGCGCGACACGCTCGCGTCCGATCGCCGCCTGCGTGAGTACTTCGAGCGCGACGGAGCCGCGCTGACGACGGCCGACGGACCGGGATACGGCCGGCTCGTGACCCACCCGCAGTTCGCCGAGACGCCGCACGAGGTGTTCGCGTACACCCTGTCCTGGCTCGCGGCGGAGCCGGCGGCCGCCGCGCCCGACAGTGGCGCGCCGCCGTCGCGCCGTGACGTGGCGAGCGCCGATCACGCCGACCTGCGCGTCGGCCAGGCGACGATCCGCGAGACGCCGTTCGAGTTCGACTACCACGGCAAGCGCCTGGCCGGCGTGTTGGCGCAGCCGACGGCCACGCCCGCCTCGCAGGCGACGATCTGCGCCGTCCTGCTCAACGCCGGCGCGGTGCGGCGGATCGGCCCCAATCGCATGTGGGTCGAGGCCGCGCGCCGCTGGGCGGCCCTGGGAGTGCCGAGCCTGCGACTGGACGCCGTCGGGCTGGGCGACTCCGATGGGGACGAGCGCCTCTACCACCGGACCTCCGAGTTCTACCGCCACGAGATCGCCGAGCAGGTGCTCGCGGCGCTCGACGAGCTCGAAGCACGCGGCCTCCCCGGCCGTTTCCTGGTCGGGGGACTGTGCTCAGGGGCGTACTGGGGCTTTCACGCCGCACTGGCCGATGAGCGCGTGCGAGGGCTGATCCTCGTCAACCTCTGGTCGTTCGTGTGGAGCGAGGAGATCGCCGCAGCGCGCGATGCTCGCCGGGCACGCACGCTGCTGCGCTCCGGTGCCTGGCGTGAAGTGGCCCGCATCGCGGTCGGGCAGGGGCGGATCGGCCGGATGGTCCGCACGAAGCTGCGCAGGGCCGTCGGCGCGGCCCGGCGCGACGAGGGAGCGCTGGCCGGGCTCAGCGACGCGATCGACGACGCCCTCGGAGCGCTGCGCGACCGTGAGGTGCAGACCCTGCTGCTGCTGTCGCTCGGCGAGCCGCTCAGCGAGGATCTCATCGACGAGGGACGAATCGATCGGCTCGCCGAGTGGCCGAACCTGCGGCTCGAGCGCATTCCGCTCGAGGATCACATCTTCCGCCCGGTGTGGGCACAGCGTCACGTCCACGCCGCCCTCGACGAAGCGCTGATGCGAACGCTGGGCGATCGGCCGGCCCAGGCCCGATCAGCCTGATCTGGTCCGGGCCGCTGGCCGCTGTCGTGCGGCGGTGGCCGGTCAGTGCTGCCAGACGCGGACGTAGTCCACGCGCATCGCGGCGGGAGCCTGCAGCGGCCCGCTGTTGCCGTTGTCGGCGGCGAGGTTGAGGATCACATACATCGGGGAGCTGGTGATGCCCGCGCTGATCGTTGCGACCTTTGCCCCGTCGTAGTAGTAGGTGACGCTGCCGGGTTCCCAGTCGGCGCCGAAGGTATGCCAGCCCCCCGCGTAGGTGGCCGTCGAGCAGTTGCCCGGGCCGCCCTGGGGATCGTGGAAATGCCAGCACGCTTGGCCTGAGAGGCCCTCCATGACGTCGAGTTCGCCGTCCGCCGGCCAATTCTGGCCGTCGGTCCAGACCGCCGGCCAGTTGCTGATGCCCGAGCTGCCGGACAGCCAGACGCGTGCTTCCAGGTAGCCGTAGGTGTAGCTGAACTTGCCGTTGGTGTTGACCATGCCGGAGGCGTAGGGGTGGCTCTGCCCGCCGCAGCTCTCGGTCTTGCGGATCAGGCTGAGGTCGAGCTCGCCGTTCGCCACGGCGACCTGGTTGGGGTCGTAGCACTCGAGCTCGGAGCTGTTGACGGGGGCGGTGATGCCCGGGCCGAGCCAGCCCGTTGACCATTTGGCGGTGTCGAGCGTGGTGCCGGCGAACTCGTCGGCGAAGATGGAATGCCAGCTGCCAGCGACCCCGACCGGACCCCCGGAGCCGCCCGCACCCGTCGAGCTGCGGGTCTTGGGGGCCGGCGTGGCGGGTGCGACGGGCGCGGCGAGCGAGCGAACGCGTCGCACGGTGACCTCGAGGGTCGGCATGCGCCGTTTGCCGGTGGCGCGGATTGTGAGCATGCGACCGCGGATCGCGAGCTCGACGCGCACGCTGGCGCGGCG
>Ga0307372_10011763_pt1 | contig 11597 bp, 8 predicted proteins | sample OX1MG_FD_202533 | JGI IMG/M metagenome (GOLD analysis project Ga0307372, IMG submission 202533) | Soil microbial communities from Risofladan, Vaasa, Finland - OX-1 | ecosystem: Environmental > Terrestrial > Soil > Coastal area > Acid sulfate soil | place: Finland: Risofladan, Vaasa | collected...
CCACCCATCGCCCGGAACAGTTCCTGCGCGTATCCCAGCCCATGCAGGCGCTTCATGTCCTGCGCGATGAGTTCTTCCCTCGCCTGTTGTTTCGATGTTGCCACGAGACACCTCCTAAAATTTACTAAAAATAACGAAAATAAGACAAACTGCTTAATGGACGCGATAAACCGCGTCCATTTCACTACTCCTTTACTACTCTTCGAATTTTTCCCAGGTTGCCTGGCCATTAGCAAACATGCTCCCAATAACTGCAATAATAATGCAGGCTAGCGTGATTCCTCCTACTATATACCACCAACTACCGTTGCCAATGAGATTCGGGATAAGACTATAAAGGAGAGCGCCAAGAATACTAACCACACAAGAAATAGTTCCTAAAACGATGCACACCCACAATATCGGCATGGGGAAGATGAGCAGTTTGATAAATGTGTATCGGTCCTGTAGATAGAATTTCACCAGATCGACAAACAGGAATGCAGTTGAGATGGCCCAGACGAGGGTCGAAGCGGAGATAACGACGTTATAAACAATCTGGTTAAGTGTCCCGGCATTGGCCGTACTGGTCAACGAAGGCACTACAATAAAAAGGATAGTCGCGAAGAGTATGGCAACGACAGTCTGGAAAATGATGGCATTGGACGGAACACGATTTTTGTTCAACTTCGCAATCTTCACAGGCAGCCGCTGGTCAATGCCCCCCACGAGTAAAAGTCGCGCATAAGCATAGCTATACACCGCTGGCGTTACCACGAAATTGCACAGGATCAGGACCGCGACGATATCTCCAGGAATCTTTCCAAGCGAGTTCTGAACAGTAATAACGAGCGCAAAGGGATTGCCGCTGTAATTCGTTCCAGTCACAATCAGCACACCAAATGTAACAACAAAGTAACCAACGAGTACCAACACAGCGCCCCAGAGTAAATGGCGTGTGACAACCCTGGAACTGGTCAACTCCGCACCCATATTGAGCGGGACTTCGATGCCGAGAAAAGCTTGAGTAATAAATGCAAACATTGCCAGGGTATAATAGCCCGCAGGGTTCCAGGCTAACCCCCAACTGGCAGCAGTATTTGTAACAAAAGTTTTATCCGCCGGGTGTCCTTTCGCTAGCCAGACCAGGCCAGCAACGCCCACGATGAAGACCGCCGCGAATGCGAGAACAAGTATCACTTTAACGAGATTCAGGATGGTGGCAGTTCGTTGAACAGCTAATACTCCAGAAAAAGCAAGCACCAGGATTAGCACCAGGCCCTGCTGCCAGGGAGCAACAAGCCAGGAATTATTAGTCAATCCCTGTAAATAGCCGACGACAACATCAGACGCAACAATCATCAATAACACACAAGGAAACCACGCGCAAAAGGCGACGAAGAAACTCACGTAGCCGCCGAAAGCCCTGTGCGTCCAGTTATAGAGAGAACCTTCATGTGGGAACATATGACCGAGCTGGGCAGTGGCAATCACACATGGAATAAAGAAAGTAATGGCCCCTATGACCCAGAAAGTAAATGTTCCGGCACCCGCTCCAACGGCAGAGGGAACGTTGGTAATAAAGAAAATTATGAGCACAAAGGTGCCTGCGAGACCGAATGAACCAGCGACCCTTGGCATAGTCTGGACAGCATACTCCTCAGAAAGCAGAGGATCAAACTGTCCAGGTACAGTTGATACTTGAGCGATGTTTGCGTTACTTTGCCCTGTTTCCGCCCACCCTTGTTGTTTTGTTACCATCGTTTTCTTTCCCTCCCCGTATTATCGTATTCAATTGGCTCCTACGGTTTGAACTGAGCACGTAATTCACCTCATCTTTATGTATATGCGGCTTCACATGCGTCGATTTACTGATGCGTCTGATACCATGCCAAGTCTACTACAATTGCCCGCATTTGGTACGCAAAAGCAAAATAAATAGGAGTATTTACCTAATTAAACCTGAAATGTACGGCAAAGTCCTATGAAAGATGAAAAGTATGGCCTTGTAGCTGGCGGCAGTCGAACAAAATCTGAGGGTTCGTATGCTATAATCAAGGCAAAACAGGCTATGTTAAGGAGAATCGCACGATGCCACGTGATCTACCTCTCGGCAATGCAAAACTACTGCTGAATTTTGATAAAGACTATAATTTACGTGATATCTACTGGCCACATGTCGGTCAGGAACTGCATACAGCCGGAGATATCTCGCATACGGGTCTCTGGGTAGAAGGCCGCTTCGCCTGGCTTGACTCGCCCGATTGGCAACGCGAGATGATCTACGAGAAGGAGACGCTGGTAACGTCTATCACACTGCAACATCCTGCTTTGCAGCTACACCTTCTTATCCACGATTGCGTCGATTTTGATCGCGACCTTTTCCTGCGCCAGATAACCGTCACCAATCAGGCCGACCACCCGCGCGAAGTGCGCCTCTTCTTCCATTATGACTGGCATATCTGGGACGCGGCAGATGGCAATACCGTCTTTTATTATCCCACGCTCCAGGCGCTGATCGCCTACAAACGACAGGCGTATTTTTTGATGAACGGGCAGGTTGGTCAGGGCGAGAATGCGCGCGTAGGCATTACAAGCTGGGCAACCGGCAATAAGGAGTCTAATGGCAACGAGGGCACCTGGCGCGATGCTGAAGACGGGGAGTTGGGACGCAACCCGATCGCTCAGGGGTCTGTCGATGGCACAATCTCACTACACATGCCCGCTATCCCCGCTGGAGAGTCATCTACCGCGTACCACTGGATGGCTGCCGGGTATGACCTGCCTGATGTTAGCACAATTGATACGATGGTGCGCGAGCGCGGGCCGGAGACCTTCATCACGCGCACGTACAACTACTGGTATCGCTGGGTAAATAAGGATGAGCAGACGTTCGCCGATCTACCCACGCCCCTGGTTGATCTCTACAAACGCAGTCTGCTGGTGTTGCGCACGCAGATCGATTATGGTGGTGCGATCATCGCCGCCAATGATGCCGATGTCGAGCGCTATTCCAGCGATAGCTACTCCTACATGTGGCCGCGCGACGGGGCGCTGGTAGCCAACGCGCTGAGCCATTCAGGATATTCCGAGATCACGCGCGGATTCTACGACTTTTGTAGCACGGTATTAACGCAAGACGGCTACCTGCTGCACAAGTACAATCCCGACAGTTCCTGGGGCAGCAGTTGGCAATCCTGGATTGATAGCGACGGCAATCCGCAACTCCCCATCCAGGAAGATGAGACTGCGCTGGTAATCTACAGCCTGTGGCAGCATTATAGCCGGTTCACCGACATCGAATTTGTCGCACCTCATTTCCGCACGCTGGTAACGCCCGCCGCCGATTTTATGATGCGCTACCGCGAACCCCATACAGGTCTGCCACTGCCATCCTATGACCTGTGGGAAGAGCGGCGCGGCATCCTTACTTACACCACCTCGACGGTCTACGCAGGCCTGGATGCCGCCTCCAAATTTTCATCCCTCTTCGGTGAAAATGAACTCGCGGCTAAGTACCGCCAGGCCGCGGACGACATCAAACTGGCTGCTTTGCGCTACCTGTGGGACGAGGAACAAGGACGCTTCCTGCGCATGATTAACGTGGATAAAGACGGCACGATCCACAAAGACTTGACGATTGACAGCAGCGTAAGCGGAATCTTCCAGTTTGGCATGTTCCTGGCTACGGACAACGAAGTCGAACGCACCATGCAGCAGGTTGAGCAGACACTCTGGGCGAAAACCTCTGTCGGCGGCCTGGCGCGTTACGAAAACGACTATTATCACCAGGTGACACACGACCTCAGCCAGGCCCAGGGCAATCCCTGGTTCATTTGCACGCTGTGGCTGGCACAATATCGCATCGCGCACGCCAGCACCCTCGAAGAATTGCGCCAGGCTATTCCATTACTGGAATGGGTACACGCGCATGCCCTGCCAAGCGGCGTCATGGCGGAGCAGGTCAACCCTTTCACCAGCGCACCGATCAGCGTCTCACCTTTAACATGGAGCCACGCTGAATACGTGCTGGCGGTGCGCTGGTACCTGGGCAAATATCACCGCTACACAAACGGAGGTAAGCAAACCGGGTAGAAGGGCGCGAACAGCATCAAACCTCAACCAGCTTGCCCAATAATTTGAGGGTGATGCCAAGCGCCAGGATTACAGCCGCGTTAACGCCCAGCTCAATCATCGTGTTGGTGAAATCCTGGCCGGTCGGTCGTTGACTTTCAACTGATAATTTCGCGCCAAGAGACAGGATGCCACGCGTGGCAGATACGATACCGATGAAGAGGAAGGGTCGCAGCGAGGTGGTATGCGATCGGAGATAATGCGTGACGGTGCCAAGCACTTCCATAATAATGAGAACCAGCAAGAGATCAGAAACAAACTGGATGATAGCGCTCACGAGAAACGCGGGACTAAGCGTCACATGGCCTGTTATATTGTTCACGAAATCCCAGAAACTGTAGCCTAATGCGACGAGTCCACCCAGCAGAAAGCAAAGACCGACGATGGCATAAATCACTGCATCGCCGCGATCCAGAAAATTGCTCGAAACTTTCGCAATAAGATTGTTATACTCTTCGTGTTCCACATTTTCTTCATGAGATGCTGTATACTCCTCAGTAGTACTTTCTGAATTATCCTTACCACTGAGGTTGCTATGATGATCCGGCATACCAGTGCTCCTTTGTTACCGCCATACGGCGTAAATAATGTAATAAGCACATTATAGCGGACATTCAATTAAGCTACAATGAGGCACGAGAGGGCAATCGCGAGAGTTGCCCTGGAAATAAGAGGGGGTTTTCATGCCGCGCTGGTTATATTTTCTCCTTATTTTTGCTGTTCTGGCACCGCTGCTCGCGTTCCTGCATGTACCTGCCATCCCGCTTTTTCTGGCTGCCGCTCTTGGCATCGTACCGTTAGCGGCCTTGATTGGACAATCCGTCGAGCAAATCGCGGAACATACGGGCGAGCGCGTCGGGGGTCTGCTCTTCGCCACGTTCGGCAACGCGACAGAGCTGATTATCGGCATTTTCGCGCTCAGCCAGGGATTGCTGGACGTGGTACGCGCCTCGATTATCGGCTCAATTCTGGGCAACGCCCTGCTCGTGCTCGGCATCTCAACCTGCATCGGCTCCATCAAGCATGGACGCCTGCATTTTGAGACACGCCCGGTCAGCCAGTACGCATCCTTATTTGCGCTGTGTATCGGTGGGCTAGTCCTGCCCACCTTTGCCGAACTGCTCGCCACGCACAATCACCAGGCGCAGATCATCCAACGTGGTGTTGTACTGTCAGACTTAATCGCAGTAGTGCTGCTGCTCGGTTATTGCGCGTTTATCCTCTTCAGCGTTTTTCGCCTGGGCGATAAGTTCTCCGAGGATGGGTCCGACGAACCCGGCATCGTACTTGGAGCGCCTTCCAGAGCCGCCATCGCGCGCCTGCTCACCTACAGGCAGCACATTGTGAAGAGCGGCGCGCGTGGCAAAACCGACCTGCTGCGTCAGATCGACACTACCCTGCACACCATCGTAAAACAAGAAACCGGCCAGCATGACGCGCAAGCCCCCGCTATCGCCGACATTGCTAAAATTCAGCCAGCAGCCGCGCAACCAGCGCCATCCAATCTCTGGCTTTCCATACTTGTGCTGGCCGTAGTCACCGTGGGTGTAGCTGTGCTTTCGGAGATTCTGGTGGGAACGATTGAACCACTCACTAAAACGCTTGGCTGGAATCCATCCTTCGTCGGGCTGATTTTCGTGCCACTGATAGGCGGCGTACCTGAGTATTTCAACACCATCTCGATGGCCCTCGACAAACGTATGGAAATGGTACTGGCAGCTTCCGCCGGTTCATCGATTCAGGTTGCCCTGCTCATCGCGCCCATCCTGGTGCTGGTCAGTCTACTCGCCCCACAACGACTTGACCTGGTATTCAGCATCGTCGAACTGGCCGTGCTGGGAGTGGCGACTTTTCTTTTCAGCGAGATCACGCGTGATGGAGAACTCGTCTGGCTTGAGGGACTACTGCTGATACTGCTCTATGCCATGATGGGCGGGACGGTTTTCATGTTTGGCGCATGAGACAGAACAGTAGGGACACCCCCTACACCGGAATCGTCAATACATGATGTCCCTCGCCGCCGGGCTTGACGTGATGCGACACGAAGATTTCCAGCACAAAGGGCTTTTCATATAAGGGATGGCGCTGCTCGTCCAGCATAAAGATATGCAAACGATCGCGCCGTCCCGTCGGCGTGCTCGATAGCGGCTGCATGGGAATAGTGACTTCGGCCACATAGCCCTGCGCTGGGATGATGACAGTCGCCTGCTGCACAATATAGGCATAGCTCTGTTGTAGCACCGAGCGCACCTCGATCAAGGCAATATCGCCATGCACAAGCGCGCTCAACCCCTGGCGCGCTTTGTTCGACGGCCTGTCATCATCTCTGCCCATGATGTGCAGGCGAATAGTGTATTGCTGATCGGGCAGTACGCGCAGCGGCGTTTCGATGATAGCCGCCGCCGCGATAGCATGCTGCTGCTGCCCCAACACCATACGTTTGATGCGTTCAAACCATGCATTTGCACCTTGCGATGCAGGCCGCGCGCCGTTCTCCGTTTTTTGAACATGAGGAGTCACCGGCACCACGGGCCTGGGTTTGAACGCGTCCAGCTTAATGGCAGGCAGTACGCCCGTCACACGCTTCATCAATGAAAGCACAGGCGCGGCCTGCCGCGCCTGTGGGCGCTCCTCTTCCTCCTCCTGTTGCTCCTCTTCTCGCGTATCATCAACTTTTTCGCTCGCGGGCGGCTTGCTGCTGGCGATTGGAGGCGTCTCAGGCACATCAAAACCAGGGCGACCGGCTCGCCAGCGCGCCACATCCCTGTGCGACAGGGGTACGATACGCACCGTTTCAACATCAGGCGCTTGCTCCCCTGATGTTTCGCTCTTCCTCTGTGAAACCGGGTGCCTGTAGCGCGGATCGCGCAGCGCTTCGCTAAAGGCCGCGACGCTCTGGAAACGTTCCGCCGGATCAAGAGCCAGCGCGCCCATCACACTCTCGCTTACATTCGCAGCGATCCGGACGTGCGCTTCCAGGGGTGTTCGCAAACGGGTGCGATAGCGCAAGGCCGACTCTTCTGGCGGCATGCCAGTCAGCAGTAAGTAGAAAATAGCTCCCAGGCTGTAGATATCCGAACGCGCATCGGCCTTGCCATGCAGCGATTCCGGCGCGATAAAATACGATAATGGTGGTGTCGCCAATTTTGGCGGCGGCAGCATAGCGCGCGCGCCCGGCAGCAGCCACGAAATCATCAGATCCGATTGAGCATCCACCGTTTCGCCATTCAGGATCACTGTATAAGGGTCGAGATCGCCAATTACCACCTGATGCTGGTGCAGATTGTCCACCGCCTCGCACAGATAGCTCATCATTTGCAGCGCGCGCTTCTCACCGGGCAGACCCTGACCACTTTGTAGATAATCCTGCAGCGTCATGAGGCGCGGCCAATTTTCCTTCTTCTCCTCCACCTCCCTGTTCCACCCGGCTTCTTCAGATTCGCCTGCTCCAGTCTGAGGCGGGAAACCTGCTACCGTATAAAGGTGCCCGCGCGCATAGCGCAAATCAATGGCAGGCATAACGTGAGGCGGTCGCCAGAGACGCAGCAAATCATACTCTTGCTGCACCAGTTCAATTACGCGCAAGCGAGCCTGTTCATCTTCGAGAGAGGTTAAGTCGATATCGCGCATCGTGACCATGCGCCCGCGCGCCGTTGGCCGCGTATCAAATGCGAGATAAAGATTGACATAGGGACGCCTGCGCACCAGCGACGTAATGCGATAGCAAGAGCTGATATCCTGTTCATCTTTTAATAAGGCAGTCAGGTCTTTCGTCCTATCCAACCGTTCGCCGCAGGAAGCGCAGAAAACCGCGCCGTGAGGCAGAGTCACACCGCAGCCGGGGCAAGCATCGTAGTCAGGAAGAACCCCTTCACTCGTTGTTTGTACAATACTCATTGTATCTTATTTTGCCTTATCCAGTGTCAATATATGCAGGCTTTTGTTAGATTATAACATGTAAAACCGTGATTAGTCGCATCCATACTAGTATAGACGCTCGTGTATATAAATGAAACAAGCGGTAGGCCGATTGTCTTATCTATTCGCGCGACAATGATGCCGGATGCGCTTTTTATGTGGACGCGATAAATCGCGTCCCTACAGTTGCTCTTGTCACAGATGGCGCATTCTGTTAGAATCTCACAAGGGTCGAGGTCGGATATGTGCTTTCACAACGCCCTGCATGATACAATAAATATAGCATATATAACAGAGAAGACAAACGCATCGAATCACTTTCCGGGAGGTCTCCTTTTCTATGGTTATAAGTACCATACTATTCTGGATTATTGCTATCATCCTGGTGGGTTCTGCTCTGCTGGTGGTGAGTTTGCGCAATATTGTGCATAGCGCCCTGGCTCTGATCGTGCTGTTTGCGATGGCGGCTGGTATTTACCTTTTGCTCAATGCTGAATTTATCGCCATCGTACAGATACTGATCTACGCCGGAGCAGTCACCATTCTGGTGCTCTTCGCGCTCATGCTGACGCGCACCAACAACCTGCGCACCGACAGCAACCCCAGCAACAAGCAGTGGTGGTTAGCAGCAATCATCAGCACACTGATTGGAGCGGCGATTATTTTTGCGGCCACGCTCAGCCCGTATTCCACCGCGCAGGGCGGCAGCGGAACTGGCTACGGCACACAAGCCTGCCCGCTGCCACCAAACAACGTCGTATATATCGGCCAACTCTTGTACAGCCCCACCTGTTACAGCTACGTCCTTCCTTTCGAAATTGCTTCTCTGGTGCTGCTCGTAGCCATCGTGGGTGCGATAGTGATTGGCAGGGAGGACTGACACATGGGACTGACATTAAACCATTTCCTGGTGCTGGGCGCGCTGCTCTTCTGCATCGGTCTCTATGGCGCGCTGGCGAAACGCAACGCCATCGCGGTTCTGATGGGCATCGAAATCATGCTCAACGCCGTCAATGTGACGATGGTCGGCTTTTCCTACTTTAGCAAGGTCAAACCCTACTCGACCTACCTGACCGGGCAAATCTTCGCCATCTTTATCATCACCGTCGCCGCGGCGGAAGCAGCAGTGGCTCTGGCGATGATTATCTCGATCTATCGCAAGCGCAGCACGGTCGATGTTGGCGAGATCAATTTGATGAAGTGGTGAGCAAATAATGGCATTTTATCAAGCTTCGTGGCTGATTTTACTCTCGCCACTGTTTTCTTTCGCGGTAATTATTTTCGGGACGCGCATGTGGGACCTCGCTAGCCGCCCGCGTGTCGCAGCTACAACGACACATGAAGAAGAGCATGGTTCGGAGGGCGAAGATCATGGCGAGCACGGGGAAGGTGACGACGAAGACCCCAAAGTTCCTCGTCTGACAACCGGTGCCAGGATAAGCGGCTATGTCGGCATCCTGATCGTCGCGCTGGCCTGCATCTACTCATGGCTGCTGCTGCTCAACACGGCAGGCGTCATCAGCATCGCTCCAGCTCTACCTTCCGGCGGCATAACCGTGCTTTCCTACGACTGGCTAAACCAGGGAACCGCCAGTTACGTGGTCTCGTTCCGCATCGACAACCTGGCAATCGCTATGATGGTGGTGGTTACGACCATCTCCCTGTTGGTGCAGGTTTACTCGCAGGGCTACATGGAAAACTCGGCGGGCTACGCGCGTTTCTTCTCGTACCTCTCGCTCTTCACCTTTTCCATGCTGGTGATCGTCTTCGCACAGAACTTCCTGGTGATCTTCGTTGGTTGGGAACTGGTAGGCTTAAGTTCCTATCTGCTGATCGGCTTCTGGATCAATAAGCAGGCCCAACCCGACCAGGATCGACCCGCGCCGGCCACCGCCGCTATCCAGGCATTCATCACGAACCGCGTCGGTGACGTTGGCTTTATCATCGGCATCATGATCCTGTTTTCCACTACCGGCACCTTCGACTTCCTGACGCTCTCATCGAAGACCGATCCACATGGAGTGGTACACGCCTTTGCCGGCAACACAACACTGCTGACAGTGGCCATGATCCTGATTTTCTGTGGTGCCATCGGCAAATCGGCTCAACTGCCGCTGACCGTCTGGCTGCCAACCGCTATGGAAGGCCCCACACCCGTCAGCGCCCTGATCCACGCGGCAACCATGGTCGCGGCTGGCGTCTACATGGTCGCGCGTACCTACCCACTTTTCTCCGCGGCCCCCGTTGCGCTGGGAGTTGTGGGCTGGGTCGGCGGCATCACCGCCCTTTACGCGGCCCTCACCGCATTGACCCAGACCGACTTCAAACGCGTGCTGGCTTTCTCTACCATCAGCCAGTTGGGATATATGTTTGTTGGCCTCGGCGTGGCAGCCGGTACCGACATAGGGAGCGGCGCGGGTATGTTCCACCTCTTCACGCATGCCTTCTTCAAAGCCTTGCTCTTCCTGGGCGCGGGCAGCGTGATTCATTCATTGCACCACGCAACTCACGAAGAGACACAGGATATGCGCAAGATGGGGGGTCTGGCAAAGTACATGCCGATTACCGCCATTACCTGGCTGGTTGCCACGCTGACCATTTCAGGCTTCCCGTTCTTCTCAGGCTTTTATAGCAAAGATAACATTATCGCATTGGCGTTCGACCAGGGGAATTATGGCCTGTATATCATCACCCTCGGCACAGCCGGCCTGACTGCTTTCTACATGCTGCGCGCCTACATCCTGGCTTTCGGTGGCAAGGGCGGCGGCTTTGGCGGACTGTGGGGCGGCACGTATCGCGGAGTAGGCGAACCACACGAAGCGCCGCTGACGATCACCATTCCGCTGATCGTGCTGGCTATTGCATCCATCATCGCGGGCTACTGGACAGGCTTCTTTAGCTACGTCCAGCCGGGCGCGCCGGCCCTCAATATCGGCGAGGTGCTGAGCAATCCGCTCACCTGGATAGGCGTACTGGTTGCTTTCATTGGTCTGGGCTGGGCTTATGTTCTCTACACACGCTTTGATCTTGCTACTATCCATGACGTGGTGGAGAATAACGCCGTCCTGCGCTTCCTGTATCAACTCACACTGCGCAAGTTCTATATCGATGACCTGTACGCGCTCTTCATTCGCTACGTCGTCTTCGGCATCTCGCACATCGAGGCAGCCTTCGATACTTACGTCGTCGATGGTATCGTCAACGGCGTGGCAGGAGCAGTTACCGGACTGGGGCGCGGCGTGCGACGTGTCGAAACAGGCAAAGTGCAATCCTATATGATTGGTTTCTTTGGCGGCATCGCGGTGCTGGCAATCGTGGTCTTCGCCCTGGTCATATTCGTCAAATAACAGAGGCGTCGTAGGGACGCGATAAATCGCGTCCCTACAGCGTCGATGAGGAATAAGTTATGATATTTTCAAGTGATCTTACATGGATATTGTTGCTGCCTGTACTTGGCGCGGTCGCGGTGCTGGCGACGCCCGCGAAGGTGGGTCGCTGGCTGGCTTTACTCTTCGCAGTCGCTACCTTCGTCCTTTCGATGGTGATATTTTTTCGCATCGCCGTCA
>Ga0307372_10011764_pt1 | contig 11597 bp, 11 predicted proteins | sample OX1MG_FD_202533 | JGI IMG/M metagenome (GOLD analysis project Ga0307372, IMG submission 202533) | Soil microbial communities from Risofladan, Vaasa, Finland - OX-1 | ecosystem: Environmental > Terrestrial > Soil > Coastal area > Acid sulfate soil | place: Finland: Risofladan, Vaasa | collected...
CGGACTTTCACCGGCCCTGGTCAGCTACTTCTTCGACAATCCGAGGACCTATCTCATCGTCCACCCCGGGGAGACCAGGATCGATGGAGGACTCCCGAGCGCCGTCCGCGTCGAGCGGTTCACCAGCTTCGCCACCATGCAGTCGGCGATTTCGACCGGACAGCTGATGCCGGGGATATCAGCTGTCATGTACGACAACGAAGCATGGTCATTCACACCGGTCAACGAACAGAACAGTCCGGTCCAGTACGCGGCTCAGGCCGAAGCCCTGGCTCACCAGCACCACCTCCTACTGATCTTCACTCCGGCGGTGAACCTGGCGAATCTCAGTCCGACGGCGAGCACGGCGAACGACAAGTACGGAAACTATCTGGCGGAGGATATGGGTGCAGGTTCCCGGGCGTCGGACGTCTTCGATATCCAATCCCAGCAGGCTGAAGGTACCCCACAGTTCACCGGCTTCGTGACCCAGGCCGTCGGCCAGGCAAGAGCCGCCAATCCCAATGCCGTCATCATGGCCGGCATCGGCCCGAATCCGGATGGCCGACCGGTGACTTCGGGGCAGATCCTCGATGCAGTCCAGGCGATTCGGGGTGAGGTCTCCGGGTTCTGGCTCAACATGCCGGCCGGAACGCCCCAGTGCCCACAGTGCGGTACTGCTCAACCGCAGGTTGCCGTGAGCTTTCTCCAATCGCTGGCGTCGAGCCTCGGCGCCAGCTAGATCGGTCAAGCCTTGAGTGGCGGGAAGGCCAATGCCTTCCGACCGAAGGCCTCAATTTGAGTCTTCCCGTCCAGCCAAGTTGCTCGCAGGAAGGACCGACGAGCGGGGGTTCGCCCGAAATGCCCAGCAGCACTCGGGGTATCCTGTCCGTGGGATCAGCGGGCAGTGGGCCGATGAAGACGTCCGCTCGTCGACGAAATAGGGACTTGACTACTGTCGGGCGATCCGAAGTAGGATAACGCCAGTCTTGAGATATCTGCGAGTACACCTGCGAGTTTAAGGGTCGGGTTTAAACAGTAAGGGGCCAGGGTGGTTGTGGTGGTCGGGACCGGTGATGGAACTGGGCGCGTTCAGGGGCATTCCGAGGAGAGTGGGCAGTGAACCTCATATTCTGCTCCTTGGACACGCTTCGCGCTGACCGATTGGGGGCTCTCGGGAACTCTCGGGGGCTCACGCCGAATCTTGACCGCATCGCCTCGGAAGGGGCATTGTTCGCGCAGGCGTTCGCCTCGGACATCCCGACCCAACCCTCGCACACCGCGATGTTCACCGGGCAGTACGGCGTGAACACGGGCATCGTCTCCCACTTCCATCCAGATGCTCTGCTCGAGGGTGACGCGTTCTGGCTACCGACACGGATGAGAAAGAGCGGATACGCCACGGGTGCCGTCGACCACCTCTTCGCCATGAAGGGCTGGTTCAAGCGGGGCTACCAGGACTACATGCCGCCGCCCGGCCGCTCCCGTTCGCCTGGGTCCCAGATCAACGAGATCGCCTTCGAGTGGATCACCCAGAAGGCGGATCAGGACTTCTTCCTGTTCCTGCACTTCTGGGATGCCCACATCCCCTATATGCCTCCATCTCCGTTCAAAGAGCGCTTTACCGCGGAGTCGGCAGGCCGGATCGACCCCGAGGTCACCTCCCTGCTGAAGAGTCGACCCAGCTACCCCCTCTTCAAGAAGAACTCGTACGACTTCCTCGGCGACATCCCCAATCTCGACTACATCGCCGATCTCTACGATGCGGAGGTCGCCTACCTCGACTTCGAGATCGGCCGGTTGTTCGATCACCTGGGTGACGAGGGTCTGCTCGACAACACGATGGTCGTGCTCTTCGGCGATCACGGTGAGAACATGACTGAGCACGACTCCTGGTTCGATCACGCCGGACTGTATGACTCGGTGGTGCACGTGCCGTTGATCTTCTGGGCTCCCGGCCGGATCCCGGTGACCGAGTCGCGGGCCCTGGTTCAGCTCGTCGATGTCCTTCCCACCGTGGGCGAAGTCCTCGAAATTGCTGGGACCAAGGGTCTCGATGGTCGCTCACTGATGCCGCTGATGCGAGGTGAGACGACAGAGCATCGCGACCTGGTGATGCTGAGTGAATCCACGTGGCAGGCGGCCAGGGCGGTGCGGTCCGCCAATTGGAAGTTGATCAAGCACCTTCAACCCACGATCTACGGTCGGGACGGGGTCGAGCTCTACAACCTCATCGATGATCCCAACGAGCAGGTAAATGTCGTCGGCCTGTATCCCGACTATGCCGAGAGCATGTCCACCTTCCTCGATGAGTGGTTCGAGACCCAGCTGGACGGGAGACCCGACCCGATGCTGGCGGTGATGGCGTCCGGTCTTCCTGCTGTGACCCGCTTGAACGATCTCATCGCCGAAGAGTCCGGTCAGGCACGGGGCACCGAGGCCGTGGCCAAGGCCGAGGTCGGCCGGGGGCAAGATCTTGTCCCCGTGGCGGGCGCCGCGAACTTGGCCGAACGTGTCCCTTCCGACCAGCTCCCTCGCCCAGCGCCTCCGGGTCCAGAGCTGACTCGACGTCACCGTCGACGTGCGGCCCTAGTGGGAGCTGTGGTGATCGGTGCGGCCGCCATGCTCGGCTTGGCGGTGAACGAATTGGTGCTGGCCGGACCCCTGGAGGCCACCGGGGTGGTTGAACCGACCTCGGCGGCACAGTTGAACATGCCCGAGACCGGGACGATTGCGACGATTCCGGTATCGGTGGGACAGACGGTTCAGGCCGGACAGGTGCTGGCCACCGAGGACGCATCTGCCACCACCGCCAAACTGTCGGCCGACCAGTCGAAGTTGGTGGCCGACCAGGCAACCCTCAGCCAACAGCAGCAAGGAACCGGCAACGTGCAGCTGCCTTCGCTTGTGGCTCAGGTCGCCTCCGCCCAGACAGGCCTGACCTCTGCCCAGACGACTCTGGCTCAGACCTCGGCCACGACTGCCGCGTCCGTTGCCGGTGCGCTTGCGCAGATGCAGGCGGCCCAGAACGTTCTGAACGCAGATTCACAGACCCAACCAACCGATCAACACCAGGTGCAGGTCGACCAGGAGAGCCTTTCGACGGCACAAAGCGCCTATCAGCAGGCAGTGGCAAACCAGACGTCACAGATCGCTGCGGCCCAGTCGGGCATCAACCAGGCGAGTGCCGCCGTCGCTTCGGCGCAGGCCGCGCTGGCCGTCGCCAATTCTCCCGCCAACCCCGCACAGATTGCTACCACCGAGGCCTCGGTCCAACAGGATCAGGCGAACATCGCCGCAGACAGGAGTACGATCTCCCAGTCAGTGGTGAGGGCGCCGTTCGCCGGCGTCGTTTCCTCGATCAATGGAACGGTTGGTGAAGTGGCCAGCAGTTCAGGTGTCCGCCTCCCCACCACGCCTTCGTCGGTTTCTCAGCCGAGTTCGACCGGTATCCAGATCTTTCCTCAGGGGCCACAAAACCAGCAATCCACCCCGCCGACCCAGGCGTCCTTGATCTCGCTGGATTCGTTGCCGACCAAGATCGTCGTTCAGGTCCCCGAGACGAAGATCAGCCAGGTGCACGTCGGCCAACGGGTCAATACCACCCTGCCGGCCTACAGCGGGTCGTCCATCGAAGCCAGGGTGGTCGAGATCGAGCCGGTGCCGGTGACCCAGTCAGGCGAGACCTACTTCCTTGTCGACCTGCAGGCCAGCTCAGGGTCGCTGGCTTCGGTGACCCACACAACTGGGACGGCCAAGCCGCCATCGGATCGGATGGTCGGCCTGACTGCCGACGTATCGTTCTGATCGGCAGGACGCCCCGGGTTCGAGCAGCGCACATCGTGGCCCGCATTCGTCGCGTCAAAGGCGGATCCGGCCCCAGCACAGGCCCTGGGCAGGACCGCTCTTCGGAAAATGGACGGGGTGGTCACCGGTCCAGCCGGCGCGCTCGCGGTGGATCCGTGCCCATGAGGGGCATCGTGGATCGTCGTTGTCGCTCCCATTCGTCAACCTCTGGTTGACGAATGGGAGCGCGGCGGTTGCGGGGGACAACTGGATCCGGCCTGAACCTGATGGAACTATGTCTTGGCAATGATCGCAAGCCAAGCGCGTGCTCCCTCGGGATCGATGGTGATCTCGATCTGGGATCTGTCGATCGACTCGATGCGCCACCCTTCGGCGAAGCTCGACTCAATCTCGGCTCTGGACACTCGCCGAGGTCCCCAGGTGCCAGGCTGTTGGTCGCTGAAGCAAAGCATGAAATAGCGGCCGTCAGGTGCAACGGTCGAACTGAGGCTTCTGACAAAGAGCACCCGGTCGCGGTCATCGAACACGTGAAACAGGCCGCAGTCCAAGACCGTCTGGTACTTATCGTTACTCGACTCGAGGTCCAGGGCGTCGGCCACCAGGAAACGCGGATCAAGGCCTCGTTCTCGGGCTTTCTGCTCAGCCAGACGGATGGCCCTCGGTGAGTAGTCGATTCCGGTGGCATCGAGACCGAGCCCGGCGGCCATGAGAGTGTGTTCACCCGTTCCACATCCAACATCGAGGACGCTCCCCTGCAGGGCTCCGGATCGGGCCAATCCCAAGAATGCTGGCTGCGGGTACCCGATGTCCCAGGGGGGCGTCCCCTCGTAGGACGAGTCGAACTCATGAACAGCGTCAGCCATACGACAATGATATTGCGATCGTGGCCGTGGACGCGTCGGGGGGCTGCGGCGCCCGGGTGGTCGAACCGACTGCCGAATGTCCGTGACCGTGGGACTGCGCTGACGGCTTCTTCGAGGCCCTGGCGCCGGCCCGAGGCATATCTGGACGATCATGTACGTCGCGGAGGATCGGTGTGGGCCGGAGGTCGAGCGGCGAGCAGTGCGCGGGCTACGGGATGACCTTGTCTCAGGACGGTGGGCCGAACGCAACCGCGGACTCGTCGCTCTCGATGCAGCGGAGCTCGGCCTTCGCCTGCTCGTAACCTGAACACCGCCCAGACTGGGTACCAGTTGACATTGCCGCCGAGACATCATCGCACTCTGACGCTCGGTCGTCCCCGAGCGCCGGGAGGAAGGCGATCGCCCCTACAGGGCTGCGGCGGCCCGATGCCAAGAACAAGTGCTTGGCGATCGCACGGGTGGGTCGCCCACGCCGCTTCAAGGGAAGAATCGCGCCCCGGACTGCCGGATGGGAGGGACACATTCTGACCTCGCAACGACCGGCTGCCTGCCCCCGCTGGCGGCACAGCCGCTCAGAGTCCAAGCGCCGGCATGACTCGACTGGGAGTTGTCGACTAGGAGGCTCTGCTGGGTGGCCTCGTCGTGTCGCGCGACGCACGGGCGACCCGAGCCCAGGTGGTGGCGATGACCTTGGCGTAGGCGAACCCGAAGACGAGGTTCCCGCCCTTCTTTGACGCCCCTGACGCCCGGGGGTGCCACTGGGCCGGCACCTGGGTGATCCGCCAGTCCCGGCTCGACGCCACGATCACGACCTCAGCCGTCTGGTACTGGTCCTGCGCCAGGAGTGGGGCGATGTCGTCGAGCACCTCGATCCGGAACGCCCGGAATCCGTTGGACGAGTCGGTCAGCTTCTGGTGGGCGATGGCGTTCAGGACCCAGGCGTAGAACTGGACCCCAGCGCGACGGAATCGGTCGGTGGTCCCGTCGATCCCGAGGCGGCGGGAGGCGATCACGAAGTCGGACGTGCCGTCGAGCACGGGTTGGAGTAGGGCGGCCATCTCCCGGGGGTCGTTCTGGCCGTCGGCGTCAAGGGTGACCACGTAACGGGCGCCGTGGGCCGAGGCGAGCTCGTAGCCGAGGCGGAGCGCGACGCCGTGGCCGAGGTTGACGGGCATGACACAGGTGAACATCCCGGCGTCAATGGCCAAGCGGGCGGTGCCGTCGGTCCCACCGTCGACGATCACCAGGGTGGACACCTCGAGTCCGCAGGAGGTGTCGGGCACAGCCGCCAGGACGTCGCCGATGTTGGCCTCCTCCTCGTAGGCGGCGATGAGCGCCACCACCGGAGCGAACCGGACACGAGGATGTCGCTCGGCGAAGTCGGCCCGGGCCTGGTCGAGTGCGAAATCGACCAGCGCGGCGTTTCGGCGACTCTCGCGGTTGTCCGGGAGGGTGAGCCATCGGTGGCGTTGGGTCGCGGCCATCAGTCGCCAGCGCTGCGCAGGACGGTTACGGTCACAGGCGCTCTCGGCGCCAGCCGGGTCATCGGAGAAGCCTCCCACACCGTGAACAACCCGTCGGCCCGGCGCTGAGAACGCCGATGGCCTCCGGCGCCACCGGAGCTCACGCCAGCGCCGCCGGACGACGGGTCAGCGCCGTACCCTCACCGGCAAATTTGGATGGCTCTGGATGGGTCGCGCCCACAACCTGCGCCGTTCGATCGCACGGGCTTCATCCCACGTCGTCGGGCTCTCGAACCAAATCGGTGAACGAGCCTGCCAATCCTGCAGTGAGAGCTTCCCGGTCTTCTCCACAGAACCCCACCATTCTGCCGGGAGATCCATCGGCCTTGCTCGGTGCCGGAGGTCGGGCCGTCGACAACCGATGTCGATCGGCGGGCGGCCCTGCCGGCCCCGGGGCGGATGCCGGGCCGATTGCCCGGTGACCAGGGGTAGAATGGGCAGATGGCTGACCCCGAGTCCGCGTCCACTCCCCCCGGAAGCGAGCGGCCCACCGGTACGTTCACCGTCAAGCGCGGCCTGGCCGAGATGCTGCGGGGTGGCGTCATCATGGACGTTGTCGACGCCGGGCAGGCCAAGGTGGCCGAGGACGCCGGTGCGGTGGCGGTGATGGCCCTCGAGCGGGTGCCCGCCGACATCCGGCGTGACGGCGGCGTCGCCAGGATGAGCGACCCAGCGTTGATCGAGGGGATAAGAGCGGCGGTGACCATTCCGGTCATGGCCAAGGCCCGCATCGGGCACTTCGCCGAAGCCCAGTTGCTGGCGGCCCTGGGTATCGACTACATCGACGAGAGCGAGGTGCTCACCCCGGCGGACGAGGCCCACCACATCGACAAGTGGGACTACGAGGTACCGTTCGTGTGCGGAGCCACCAACCTGGGGGAGGCCCTGCGCCGGATTTCCGAGGGTGCGGCCATGATCCGCTCCAAGGGCGAGGCAGGCACCGGCAACATCGTCGAGGCCGTCCGCCATCTGCGCTCCATCCTCGGGGACATCCGCCGGGTGACCCAGGCCGACCCCGCCGAGCTGTACGGGTGGGCCAAGGACCTGGGTGCCCCGATCGGCCTGGTGCGAGAGATCGCCGCCTCCGGCCGGCTCCCTGTGCCCCTGTTCTGCGCCGGTGGCATCGCCACCCCGGCCGACACCTCCCTGGTCATGCAGCTCGGGGCCGAGGCGGTCTTCGTCGGGTCCGGGATCTTCAAGAGCGGGAACCCGCCGCAGATGGCCCGGGCCATCGTGGAGGCCACCGCCCACTTCACCGATGCCGGACTGCTGGCCAAGGTGTCGAGCGGACTGGGCGGGGCGATGGCCGGACAGGAGATGGGGACACTCGGGGTGCATCTGGCCGAGCGTGGTTGGTGACCGCGGTGCCGGCCGGCGGAGCCGGGGTGGTCGGCGATGACCGTGGGGGTCCTGGCCCTCCAGGGTGACGTCCGCGAGCACGTCGAGGCGCTGGCCGAGCTGGGCGAAGCGGTCCGCATGGTCCGAGGGCGAGACGACCTGGGCGGGCTCGCCGGGTTGGTCATACCCGGCGGCGAGTCGACCACGCTGTCGATGCTGCTCGAGTCCTCGGCTCTGTTCGACCCGCTGGACGGGGCCATCCGGGACGGGCTCCCCGTCTTTGGGACCTGCGCGGGCATGATCCTGTTGGCCGACCGGGTCCTCGACGGACGCGAGGACCAGCGGGGTCTCGGGGCCATCGACCTGACCATCCGGCGCAACGGGTACGGGTCCCAGGCGGCTTCGTTCGAGTGCGACCTCGACGTGCCCGAGTTGGGCGAGGGGCCCGTCCACGCCGTGTTCATCAGAGCTCCGGTGGTGGAGCAGGCGGGCCCTGGAGTCGAGGTGTTGGCTACGCTGGCCGAGGCGGCACAGGACGGGCGGTCCGCCCCGAACCGGCCGGTGGTGTGCCGCCAGGGCCGGGTGCTGGTGGCCTCGTTCCACCCGGAGCTGACCGGCGACCGTAGGCTCCACCAGCTGTTCGTGGCGATGACCAAAGGGGAGAGGCCCTAACCGATGTCTGGACACTCCAAATGGGCGACCACCAAGTACCGAAAGGGTGCCCAGGACTCCGCCCGGGCCAAGGTGTTCGCCAAGATCATCCGCCAGGTCGAGGTGGCAGCCCGGGAGGGAGGCAGCGACATGGCGGCCAACGCCAGCCTGCGCACAATGTACGCCAAGGCCCGGGACGCGTCGGTGCCCATCGACACCATCGAACGGGCGGTCAAGCGGGGCTCTGGCGAGCTCGAGGGCGTTCGGTACGAGGCGATCTCCTATGAGGGCTACGCGCCGGCCGGGGTGGCGGTGATCGTCGAGTGCCTGTCCGACAACCGCAACCGCACCGGGGCGGAGATCCGGAATCTCTTCAACAAGAACGGCGGGTCGATGGCCGAGCCGGGCGCGGTGAGCTGGCAGTTCGAGCGCAAGGGCGTGATCGCCCTCCCCCGCTCGGCCGACGAGGAGCGGGTCCTGGAGGTGGCCATGGAGGCCGGGGCGGAGGACCTCACCGACGAGGGGGAGCGGTGGGTGGTGACCAGCGCTCCTTCCGAGCTGATGGCGGTCCGCACCGCGCTGGAGAAGGCGGGCCTCGACCCCGGGGCGTCCGAGCTGTCCATGGTTCCCACCTCGATGGTCGAGGTGGCCTCCGAGTCCGAGGCGAAGAGGGTGCTACGGCTCATCGAGGCGCTCGACGACCATGACGACGTGCAGAACGTCCACGCCAACTTCGACATCCCGGACGCGGTCATGGTCGCCTACGAGGGCTGAGATCCGCTGGCCCGGCGCACGACGGTGCCCGACCGCCGGTGCACCCCCGCCGCCCGGCGGCAAGGGCATCCCTCCGGTCCGGGTGAGGGAGGAGTACCATCGAACGCATGTTCGTCCTCGGGATCGACCCCGGCCTGTCGCGCTGCGGGTACGGGGTGGTCACGCGCCGGGACGGCGCCCTCGGCGCGGTGGCCGCCGGGGTGATCTCGACCGGGCCGGAGATGCCCCTGCCCGACCGGCTCCGCACCCTGGCGGATGAGCTGCGGGCGCTGGTGTCCGAGTTCCGGCCCCGGGCGGTGGTCGTCGAGCGGGTTTTCTTCCAGGTGAACGCCCGCACCGCCATGGCCACGGCCCAGGCCGCCGGGGTGGCCCTGATGGCAGCGGCCGAATCGGGCTGCGAAGTGGCCCAGTACACGTCGAACGAGGTGAAGCAGGCGTTGGTCGGCTACGGCAGCGCCACCAAGGAGCAGGTGCAGCGCATGGTGGCCTCGGTGCTCGGACTCGCCGAGCCTCCCCGCCCGCCCGACGTGGCCGACGCCCTGGCTCTCGCCGCCTGCCACCTGACCAGTCAGCGGTTGCGCCGGGCCGTGGCCGTGGCCGACGGCGGGCCACCGTGATCGGGTCGTTGCGGGGCGTGCTGGTCGACCGGCCCGCACCCGGTGAGGTGATCGTCGAGGTCGGGGGAGTGGGGTACCGGGTATCGGTGCCCACCGCGCTGTCGGCCGAAATGGGACGGACCGGGTCCGAGGCGTTCCTCCACGTCCACACCCATGTCCGGGAGGACGCCATCGTGCTGTTCGGGTTCGCCCACGCCGACGAGCGCCGCTGCTTCGAGGCGTTGATCGGGGCACACGGGGTCGGGCCGTCGTTGGCCCTGGCCATCCTCTCGTCGATGTCCCCGGCCGCACTGTCCACCGCGGTCCTGGAGGACGATATCGAGATGCTTTGCGTGGTGCCGGGGGTCGGGAAGAAGACGGCGGCGCGGCTACTCCTCGAACTGAAGGCCCGGCTCGACCTCCCCACCCTGGGCGGGACCGGCCCCGGTGGTGGCCCGGATGGATCCCCCCGGGCCGAAGTGCGGGCTGCTCTCGTCGAGCTGGGCTACGGGCCCGAGGAGATCCGGGGGGTGCTGGACATGGTTGACGACGGAGAGCCGGTGGAGGACATGGTCCGCTCCGCACTGCGCGAATTGGCCCGGAGCCGATGACGCCGGAGGCCCGGCGGGAGGTTCTGGGGGAACGCCTGCTCGATGAGGTGCCGGCAGACGCGGTGCCGGCAGACGGAGGGCCTGATGAAGGGGGGCCTGATGAAGGGCGGCCCGTCGATCCCGCGGCTGCTCCCTCCGAGGACCGGGAGGACGCCGGGCTCCGGCCGCGGACCCTCGCCGAGTTCGTCGGGCAGGGCCAGCTGACCGAACACCTCCAGATCGTCATCGAGGCCGCCCTGAAGCGGTCCCAACCCGTCGACCACCTCCTGTTCGCCGGCCCACCGGGCCTGGGAAAGACCTCGCTGGCCGGCATCGTTGCCGCCGAGATGGGGGTGGGGTTGCGGATCACGGCCGGCCCGGTGCTGGTCCGGGCCGGGGACCTGGCCGCGTTGCTCACCGACCTGCAGGATGGCGACGTGCTGTTCATCGATGAGATCCATCGCCTGCACCGGGCGGTGGAGGAGATCCTCTACCCGGCCATGGAGGATTTCAAGCTCGACATCCTCATCGGCAAGGGGCCGACGGCGCGGAGCATCCGCCTCGACCTGCCCCGGTTCACCCTGGTGGGAGCGACGACCCGCACCGGGCTGGTGGCGGGCCCGCTTCGCGACCGTTTCGGGTTCGTCGGACGCCTCGACCACTACGACGTGGACGAGCTGCAGGCCATCGTCACCCGGAGCGCCGGGATCCTGGGGGTTCCCGTCGACGCCGAGGGCGCCCGGCGTATCGCGGAGCGTTCGCGGGGCACACCCCGGATCGCCAACCGGTTGCTTCGACGGGTGAGGGACTATGTCGAGGTGCGGGCCGAGGGGTCGGTGGACTCGGCGGCCGCCATCACCGGTTTGGAGCTGTTCGGCGTGGACGCCCTGGGCCTCGACAAGGTCGACCGTGCGATCCTCGACGTCCTGTGTCGACGCTTCGGCGGTCGGCCGGTCGGCCTCACCACCCTGGCCCAGTGCATCGGCGAGGAGCCCGACACCATCGAAGACGCCTATGAGCCCTACCTCCTGCAACAGGGGTTGGTCCTTCGCACCGCCCGGGGACGGGTCGCCGCCCCACGGGCGTGGACCCATCTCGGGTTGCCGCCCGTCGAGCCGACGTTGCTCTGATCCGCCCGCTCGTGACCCGAGAGGTGCCGCCATCGCGCTGCATCAAGGGGGCTCGGCGCGGTCTGCCACCATGGTGCCCGTGCCGGAGCTCGACCAGGATCACCAGTGCCGGTCGGACCCGGGCCCCGACCGGACGCCCATGGACGCCTACGGCTACGACCTCCCGGATGCGGCCATCGCCCAGCGGCCCGCTGAGCCCCGCAGCTCGGCCCGCCTCCTGGTGGCGCCCGGAGTGGACGGCAACGTGGCAGCCCGGCACGCACGGGTGTCGGATCTCCCCGGCCTCGTCCGGCCGGGCGACGTGGTGGTGGTCAACGACACGAGGGTCCTGGCCGGTCGGCTGAGC
>Ga0307372_10011768_pt1 | contig 11594 bp, 10 predicted proteins | sample OX1MG_FD_202533 | JGI IMG/M metagenome (GOLD analysis project Ga0307372, IMG submission 202533) | Soil microbial communities from Risofladan, Vaasa, Finland - OX-1 | ecosystem: Environmental > Terrestrial > Soil > Coastal area > Acid sulfate soil | place: Finland: Risofladan, Vaasa | collected...
CGGTAGCCGGTCTGCTCGGGCTAATCGCCGCGTTCCTACCAGGACGTGAGGAGCAACCCAGGGTAATCACAGCAGAGGTGTCGGATGCCTAGGCCATATGACGGCGACCGGACGAGTTCCCTTGTCTCAGGTTTCCCAGTGCGACATCGCCTCCCTGATGTGGTTCTCCATTGCGAGGCGCCCCTGGATCGGATCGGCAGAGGCGATCGCGTCGCGGAGCCGCCTGTGCTGCTCCCAAGCCATACTCCCCTGCCGCTCCAGGAGGACCGAGAACACCATCTCGGTGCGCTGGCGCAGCGGATTGAGCACGAGGTGCAGATAGGGGTTCTGCGCGGCCCGCTCCATGGCGAGATGGAAGTCGCGGTGCCACATGGCCGCTCCGACGGCGTCGCCGGACTCCGACGCTGCCAGGCCAATCTCGACGCACCGGCTCAACTCGTCGATGTCCTCCGGCCTGCGGCGGGTCGCCGCCATTTCGGCGGTGAAGCCCTCGATAGCGATGCGCAACTCCTGGATGTGTTTGATGTCGGTGCCGTCGACGACCGCGACGCGCGCGCCCCTGCGAGGAACGACCTCGACGAGCCCGGTGGCTTCGAGCAGCCGGATCGCCTCACGCACGGGGATACGCGATACCCCGAACTGCTCGGCCAGATCCGCCTCAATGAGACGGGCGCCGGGCAGGAGTTGCTGCGACAGGATCATGGATCGAATGTCCTCCGCAATCAGCTCGCCCAATGGGCGATGGGAGCGACTGGCGGTGGCGATCACCGCAATGATCGACAGGAGAACGAATACACAATCCAAAGACCATACCGCGCGTCGATGACTCGCGGCATCGCACAAGCATCAGCAACAGCGCAGTCGGGAGGTTGACCATGGGCAAGATCACGCTCGAGGAAGCACGCAAGGTGGTGCGGGCAGGGCTCGAATCAGGGCGCGAGCAGGGAGTCGGCATGGGCGTCGCCGTGGTTGACTATGCGGGTCAGATCGTCGCCTTCGAGCGCGCTGACGACGCGATGTGGATCGTCTCCGAGATCGCGTGGCGGAAGGCGCGAACCTCCGCGGCCTTCGGCAAGCCGACGGCGGATCGCGAGCAGGCGTGGGCGCAGCGGCCGTTCTTCGCCCAGAGCGTGGTGGGGCTCGGCGATTTCATCGTCGGCAAGGGCGCGGTGCCGCTCTGGCGGGACGGCGAGGTGGTGGGTGCGGTCGGCGCCAGCGGCGGCCACCCCGACCAGGACCACGTCGCGGCCGAGGCGGGCGCGGCAGCGTTCGGCTCGGCGTAGCCGATCATCGCATGTACTTCGGGCTGACCTTCAAAGAGGACGGTTGGGCGCAGCGCACCGCTTCCGCCATGAGGAAGTTCGCGGCGGAGCACCGCGCAGCATTCGACGCGTCGTCACGGAACGCATCCTTCCCACTTGATCTGTACCGAGAGATGGGTCGTCGTGGCTGGATCGGCCCGCTCACACCGGTTGCCGACGGCGGCGCCGGTGGGGGGGTGGCTGAGTACTGTCTCATCGAGGAGGAGGTTGGCCGGCACCGCATGGTTTCCCCGCAGATCTCCATACAGGGTCAGTGCTGGTTGATTGCCTGGGGGACCGCCGAGCAGCGCGCCCGGCTACTGCCGCGGATCGCCTCCGGCGACGTCATCTTCTCGGAGAGCATCTCCGAGCCCGGTGTCGGGTCTTCGCTCAAGCTGATGCGCAGCACCGCGACGCGGTCGAACGGCGATTGGGTCATCAATGGCACCAAGTGTCACGTCAACCTCGGCCATCAGTGCGACGTGACGATCGTCTTCGCCATGGCAGCGGAAGGCCTCACCGCGTTCCTTGTCGATAGAGAATCGCCGGGCGTCTCGACGCGACAGACCGATCCGATCGGGCTGCGCATGATCCCCACCGCCGACGTTCTGTTCGAGGATGTGCGCGTCCCCGAGTCGGCAATGCTCGGCAGTCTCGGCGGCGGTATGGACACCTTCCTCACCACGTTCAACACCAGCCGTCTCGGCAACGCTTCCGAACTCATCGGGTGGTCACGCCGTGCGCTCGCGGAGGCGATCTCGTACGCCCGTCAGCGCGAGATCGGCAATGGTGTCGTCACCGATTTCCAGGGCATCCAATGGACGGTTGCAGACTGCTACGGTGAACTCTACGGCGCATCGCTGGCGCGCGACAGGGCCGCCATGCTGGTGGACTCGGGTGGCGATCACGCGCTGGAGACCACCCTCGCCAAAAAGCTTGCCATCGATGCCGCGGAGCGGTGCATCAATCAGGCTTTCGCACTCGTTGGCTCCCACGGCCTCTACACCGACACCGATTTCGGCGAACTGCTCCACGATATGAAGGTGCTCCGCGTTGCCGGCGGCTCGCTCGAGGTGCTGCGCAACTATGCGGCTCGGCGGGTGCTTCGGAACCCTGAGGCTGCGGGCCTGTGACCGACAATCTGGTGCAGCTCTTTCTCGCCGCCGCGACCCTCCGTCCCGACGCGCGATTCGGCATGGCCTCGGAGCCCTGGACGCTGGTGCGGTCTGTGGAGACGTCAGGGCGCGCGGCCGCCGCCTTTCGTCAGCCAGGACTGCAGGCGGGCGACCGGGTGGCGCTCATCGGCCACACGTCGATGAGCTACCTGCTCGCATGGATGGCTCTGCACATGCTCGGCGTCGAGGTGGCGCTCATCAATCCCGTCTACCCCGCCGAGTTACTGACGAAGATGCTCGCGGAGCTGGAGCCGCAGGCAGTGGTCTGGTCGGGTCGTTCCCCGGACCACGCAACGGCTCCCACGGTGACTCACCTCGACGCGTCTGACCTAGCTGCGGGCCGGTTGCGTGTCGGAGGGGACGTGGTCCAGATAGCTGCCCTGTCCGGGGTCGCACAGGGTGCGCGGCGACGGCCGCTGGACATCGCCGGGTACATGCACACGTCTGGCACTACCGGCACGCCCAAGTTCTGCGCTCAGACGCACAGCTACTTCCTCCGCCTCGGCCGTTTCGTCGCCGACTCCTTGTGCCTCTCACCGGCCGACACTGTGGTGGCACCGCTGCCGATGTTCCACATCAACCCACTCGGATATGGGGTCATCGGCGCGCTGACCGCGCAGGCCGACGTGCTCACGGTGCCGCGCTTCTCCGCGAGCCAATTCTGGCCGACTGTGCTCGCCACCCACGCGACCGTCCTTGTGCTCCACGCTCCACCAGTGGAGATCCTCAAGCGGGCGACAACGGCCGAAGACGCCGCGGGACATAGGGTGCGGGCGGTGTTCTACGCCGACGACGAATTTCTCAACCGCTTCGCTGTGCCGCTCGGTCTCTCATGCTACGGCTCCACGGAAGCCGCCGGGCTCACCCACACCTGGGCGTGGCGGAGAGGCGAGGCCACCTCGATCCCCGAGGGAATGGCGCGATATGGCGGGCGGGCGCGCCCGGACGTCGCCTGGAGCGTCGACGCGGAGGGCGAGATTCTGGTGCGAGGTGACCGGCCGGGGGTTCTTTTCTCCGGTTACCGGCGCGGAGCGACGCTTGAGAATCCACTCGACGCAGATGGCTGGTTTCACACGGGCGATCTTGGACGCGTGGACGAACGCGGCAACCTCATCTTCATCGAACGCAGGTCGGATTCGATCCGAGTGCGGGGCGAATACGTACCGATCGCTTTCGTCGAGCAGCGCTTCGCCGACATCGAGTCGGTGCACGAGGCGGCAGTGTGGCGTCGAGAATCGGGCCTCGTCGATGACGAGATCGTTCTCTTCATCGTCGGCGACAGGTTGCCGCTAGAGGACATACGCCGAGTGGCGGGCGCGCTTCCGTCGTTCATGCGACCGACCTCTGTCGCGCGTATCGCCGCGATGCCGCGCGACGGAGGGGTGGGCAAGCTGCGCCGCCGCTTGCTTGCCAGCGTGGTCCCGCTCGAGGCGAGCGCTCTGTGAGCAGCGGGATCGTCGACCTCCACGTCCACTCCGCCCCCAGCCTGCTCCCCCGCCATACCGATGACCGGGGGACCGCCGAGTCAGCTGAGCGAGCCGGCATCGAGCAGTTCGTGCTCAAAGCACATGAGGGCTCAACGGCGGAGCGCGCGCTGCTCCTCGGTGGCGGTTCGGTGGGCGGCATCGTGCTCAACAGCCCCGTTGGGGGCGCCAACCCGGAGGCGGTCCGTGTGGCCGCGCGTTTCGGTGCGCGCGTGGCATGGCTGCCAACGATCTCATCACCAGCGCACAAGCGAGCGAGTCGACGCCCCGAGCTGTCCGCGCACCGCAGCGTCGATTTCGCCGCCGTCCCGATCTGCGACGGCGACGCCATACAGCGTGCGTGGCTACCAGTGTTCGATGAGGTTGCCGCGGCCGACATGGTGCTCGCCTCCGGACACGCGACGATCGATGAGGCGATCACCGCGTTCAAGGCCGCGCGGCGGGCGGGTGTGCGGCGCTTTCTGGTGAATCACCCGTTGATGCCATTCCTCGGCTGGCGCGACGAGCACGCCGCCGTCCTGCGGGCCTTGGGCGCGCATGTAGAGGTGGGAGCTCTCGCCGACCTGATCGGCGCGGACGGTAACGCGGCCACGGCGCACCTCCTGAGCGTCTACCCAACGGAACTGGTCGTGTTCGGAAGCGACCTCGGTCACGCCAGTTATCCCGCGCTTGACTCCGGCATCGCGGCCTGGGTGGCGCAGTGCGCGCCGGTGGTCGGCGAAGCATCGCTCGCACGAATCATGTCGACAAACGGTCATGAGCTGTTGGCTGCATGATCCGAGTGGCACTGCTCCCCGGGGACGGCATCGGCGCCGAAGTCATGCAAGGGCCTGCGGAACTGCTCCGCACGTTCCCGGTGGAGGTCACCGGTCCATGGCCCATCGGGAGCACCTCGTTTGCCGAGCACCGCACCGGCCTGCCCGAGGTGACCCTGACCGCCTGCGAGGCTGCCGATGCCATCTTGCTTGGGGCAGTTGGTGACCATCCCGGCGTCGACCTGCCCGGGTATCGCACCGAGCTACCGCTGCTGAAGCTCCGCGAGCACTTCGGCCTCCGAATCAGTCTTCGCGACATCTGGCGTGACGGACAGCGGCCTTTGACCATCGTGCGCAATCTTCTCGGCGGCGCGTACGGCGCCGAGTCGACCCGGCGCGAAAGCGACGGCACCACTCCGGCCTCGGACGAAATCATCCTTGAACCGGACCGCATTGCTGAGCTGGCACAACTCGCCTGCGGTTATATCGAGCGACGCCCAGGCGCACGCCTCTTCTCGGTCGACAAGGCAAACCTCTTTGCCACCAGCCGCCTCTGGCGTCATGTGGTCACCAGGATCACCGCAACTCACGGCATCGAGGTTGCCCACCGGCATGTCGATCGCGCAGCCTTTGAACTTGCGAGCCGCCCGCTTCCTGATGCAGTCTTGGTCACCGAGGGCATCTTCGGTGACATCCTTAGCGATCTAGCCGCAGGGCGCGCCGGCTCGATTGCTTTGGGCGCATCGGCGAGCGTTCACCCCGGCAAGCCCGCTCGAGGTCGGTGTGTTGGCCTATTTGAACCACTACATGGGTCGGCGCCAGTGCACACCGGTAAGAACGTGGCGAACCCGGCAGGCGCGTATTTGGCGCTGGCGAGTCTCCTTGAGTGGTTTCCGGAGACCGCCGATGTAGCACCGCGGGTACGCGCTGCGCTGACGACCGCGATACGAGTGGGGCCGCGCACATCCGACCTGGCTCCGGTCGGAGGGCCTGTGAGCACCACAGGCGACTTCTCGGAACGGGTCAACCGCGCGTTCGAGGTAACCAGGTGACTGCACGCGCCCGGCGCGCTGCCTTTGTCCACGTGTCGTTCGTCTACTTTCTCACCGCCACTTCCGAGACACTGATCTCGCCGCTATTTCCGCTGGTGCGCCACGATCTGCATCTCGACGTCTCACAACAAGCGATCTTGCTTACGGGGCTGACGGTGTCTATCGCAGTGTGCAATGTCGCCGGCGGAGTCGTCGGCTACCGCGGCGGTGATCGCAGGGTCGTCCGCGCCGCCGCACTCATCCTCGCGCTCGGCTCACTGATATCCGGGCTCGCGCCGTCGTTCGGCGTCCTGCTCCTGGGCCAAGTCGTCCTTGGTGGCGGGAGTGGACTCTTTTTCGCTTCTGGCTTGGCGACGGTGGGACGCATGTACGCCACGCGGCGCGGCCGAGCGGTAGCTAATTACGGACTCGCCTATTCGCTGGCGTTGGCTGCAGCGGCGTTTGCGGCCAACGTCGGTATCGGGCATTGGCGCGTGCCATTCCTGGTCGCCGCCGCAGCCGCAGCGGTCCTCGCGGTCGTGGCGCCGCAGTACCTCGAGGCGGACCACGAAGCACATTTCAAGGGTCAGATGATGGAGTCTCTTCGCGCTGGCTTGCGCCACCCCCTCTATCGCGTATCGCTCCTGACGGGCGTGGTCGCGGGCACGTGCCACTACGTCATCATCGGTTTCTCCCCTACCCTGTTCGTCGACCGCGGCGAAAGTTTGCCCTTCGTCGCCAGCATGATCGGCGTCGGTCGCCTCGCGTCGACGCTCGGGAAGTTCGGCGGCGGCAGGCTGTACGATCGCTTCGGTGGACTGCTCACCGCAACCGTCGTGATGTTCGCACTCGTCGCCGTCGGCCTTGCCATGCTCGCGACGCCGCCGACAGTCGGCGCTGTCCTGGTCATTCCCTTCGTCACGGTCGCCGCAATTCTCTTCACAGTGTCAAACACGCTATCGGTCAGTGCCCTTCCATCGCGATCGAGCTTCACGGTCGGCGTTTATCGCTCGGTGCTCGTCGCCTCATCGGCATTGGTTTCGGCCGCCGTCGGCGCACTGGTGCACATCGTTTCGCTCCAGACCGTCATCCTCATGACGTTGGCTGTGCCGTTGAGCGGCGGAGTCGTCGTGGCCGCCCTTTTCCTGCGGCGGATAAGACGTGCCGTCGATCCCCCGCGATCTCTCGACGCTGCAATCCCGCTCGAGGTCGCCGCGGCTGACATCGCAACCGGCCGCCCGCTCAGTCCCTGAAGATCGGCGGCCGCCTCTCTCGAAACGCGGCCCAACCCTCGGTCGCGTCGTCACTGTCCTGCGTGATCGCCTGCGCTAGAGCCTCCACCTCAAGGGTGGCGGCGAAGGTCGCGTCGAGCGCCAAGGCGAGCGTGCGTTTGGTGGCACGCACGGCTTGCGGCGAATTGGCTGCGATAGTTGTGGCCAAGGTCACTGCCTCCTCGACGATGACGTCGTCATCGACAATCCGGTTGACCAGTCGCGTCGAGAGGGCCCGCTCGGCGTCGATAAGCTCGCCCGACAGCAGGAGTTCTGCAGCAACAGCCGGCCCTACCAGCCGACTCAATAGGTAGGTGGCCCCACCGCCTGCATGGATACCGAGGCGCACGAAGGTAGCACCGAAGCGGGCTGAGCGCGCTGCGAGGCGGATGTCACAGCACAGCGCAAGGTTGAGCCCGGCGCCAATAGCAGCCCCGTTGACGGCCGCGATTACCGGCATCGGGAGCTGCCGGATATTGAGGAACACCCGGTAAAACTCACTGAGCCAGTCCCGCCGCGCCAGCGGGCCCGCCGTAACCTCGGATTTCATTGTCCCGAGATCGGCACCCGAGCAGAATGCTTTTCCGGCGCCGGTAATGACCACACACCGCGCTCCCCGATCGGCACGAAGATCGGCCGCCACGTCGAGCAGGACCCGAGCGAGCGGCGGGTCGAGGGCGTTGCGGCGGTCCGGATTGTTGAGCGTCAGTACGGTCACGCCGCCAGCTCGACGATCGACGATCAGAGGTGTGGAGACGTCACTCATGCGCCCGAATTGTCCCTCTCACGGCTTGGCGCCCGCATCCGACCAGATGCCTGGTTCGCGAATGGCCGCAGCGTGCTGACATCGGGTCTCCAGGGCCGCGCATTACGAGCGGTCCATCCCTCAGCTGTCTGCGCGTGCGCTGCCGACCTGGCCCTGAGCGAGCGCATCACCGCAATCCACGCGCGCAGCCCGCGTACGTACCGAGCCCCGCGTGTCCGCGACGCGTTGCGCATCTGTGGCAAACGGAGCTGGCCAATATGACTCGGGCCGCACGGTCGAATGGGCACCGGCCTCGCGGATATGATTGCGAACATGTGGGATTCCTTGCCCAATCAGAGGCTATCACTGGGCATTGCCCCCTATGCCATGACTTGGTGGTTCGCGGTAACTGGCGTACCGAGACTCAACGGCAATATGTGCGCAGTCAAGGGCTGAACGCCGCGATGCTTGCATACTCAGATGCGTTTCTCATTGCCTGCAAGGGTTCGCGAGCGCTGATCGAACCTGTGGGCTTCCCGCGGGTGTTCCTCTCGGCGGCTCCGCCAGAAGCAGATGAAATGTGTTTGGTCGTGCTGCCGTGTCATGAGAGCTGGCCACTGAAAGTGCCGGCAGATTGGAGCGGGGACATTTCGTGTTTCCGCTGCGGTGCTTGTTTCCCCAATGGTCCCTGAGTGCTGGGTCGATTTCACAGTGTGAGGCGCAGCGGCGGCGCTCGCCAATTGTCGTCGTCGCCCTGTCCACACTCGATGTCCCGATACCAGTCAGGCGAGTGGACCGGGAGGTGGTCCGGGCCCGGCTCCGGTCAAACTGGCTCCCTCACCCCGACCTCTCGTGATCTGGCAGGGTTTGCCGCGTTGGAAGCGCTGTGTCCAAGGGCAATTTTCCAATGCGAGTGCCTCGTCGTGATCCGTGGGGTACGTCTGCCGATCGCAGGGGCTACTGCTTGCCGTCGTCGCGTGCCAGACACCCGGCGACGCGTCACCATGATCGCCGGACGTCGACCTTCCGACGACGTTCTACACATCTGGAGTCGAGTTCCACACACGTGTGTGGCCGGTCGTCGAGAGACCTAAGCCGGGATGCGTCTTGATGAGCGTACGCATCGAAATCGGCCCTTCCTGGGCTCAGCGACGCACGTCGTGAACCGGCCCGGGGTGGCATTGATGTCGATCGCCCACGGGGTCGACGACCTTTATCAAGGGTGCGTGGCTGCGCTGCTGCCTTTTCTAGTCATCCAGCGACATTATTCGTACGCAGCTGTATCTGGACTGGCCTTGGCGGCGACCATACTGTCGTCGGTTGCCCAGCCGGCCTTCGGTTGGCTCACTGACCAGCGCCCGCGTCGGTGGATGATCCCGGCTGGGATGACCGTCGCGGGTCTTGGCATAGGGGCGGTCGGCTTAGCCTCCAGTTATCCGATCACTTGGTTGCTGATGGCCGTGTCTGGGCTGGGAATCGCCGCGTTCCACCCGGAAGCAGCGCGGGCCGCGCGGCGAGCCTCGGGAAACAGCACCCGGGCAATGAGCGTCTTCGCTCTTGGAGGCAACATTGGCTACGCACTTGGCCCCGTGCTGGTGACTCCTGTGCTCCTGATCGTTGGCCTTCGCGGGACACCGATCTTCGTCTTGCCCGTTCTGGTCATGGCTGCCCTGCTGATCGCGAGGCTCAATCGCACTCTCGATGGCCGACCCGGAGAGCTCCGAACCTTCGCCCTGCCCTTGGGCGTCGATGATTGGCCGGCGTTCGCGCGGCTTACTTCGGTAGTTGTTGTCCGCTCGATGCTGTTCTTTGGGCTCAGCACCTTTTTGGGCCTGCACTTCATCCGCGACCTGGGTGCATCCCCAGTCGAAGCCGGTGCGGCGCTGACCACCTTCCTGGTCAGCGGTGCCGCAGGCACGCTGCTTGGCGGGTGGCTCGCCGACCGTGTTGGTAAGGTGACCTGCATCCGAGTCGGTTTTGCCCTGGCGATCCCGGCGCTGGTGGGGCTCGCTCTTGCCACTACCCAGCTCTTGGCCATCGCGCTCGTTGCAGTGACCGGCGTCGCTGTCTTCCTGCCGTTCAGCGTCTTCGTTGTCCTCGGCCAGGACTATCTCCCGAACCGGATCGGCACCGCAAGCGGCGTCACAGTCGGACTGGCGGTCAGCGTTGGCGGTGTCGCCGCCCCCGCGCTCGGTCTGCTTGCCGACCGCACCAGCCTACGAACCGTGTTCGCCGGCCTCGTGCTGCTTCCAATGCTCGCCCTTGCCCTGTCGGCGCTGCTGCGCAATCCGGATAATTTGTCGTAGTACGGATTGGCCTCAATTGCCACGACCTTGCGATCGAGACGGCTCGACGTCGGGCAGGTCCAAGCCGAGCCTGCCGCAGATCGCATTCGGCGGCGCGCTATCGACACTCGGGAATGCAATGCATGAAGCGGTGCTCGTCGTCGGGCTTGGCCAGCTCGATCGCCTGCTCCGTCGCCGCCACCGCGACACCTGGGAACGACAACTAGCCTGGCACGACCATCCAGCCGATCTCGTAGATCTCCGCGTCGCGCGCGGAGGGGGAGCGATCGCCGGGCGCGCCAGGTCGACGCTCAGGTGCGCCAAATCGCCTCGCCGAGCTTGCTCGCGCCACGCCGGCCACGATGCTTTGGTTGTCGCGCGCTGTCGCCGGGCGGGTGCAGGGCGGCGGTGATTGGGTCAGGATCCATGCGTGGACACGAAGGCCAGGGTGATTGCCGCCGGCATCGGGCTGGTCGTCGTGGCTCTCATTGTCATCGCCGGGTTCATCACCTTCGCGACGAAATAGCGCGGCGGTGCCCTTTCAGGAAACCACCGCGGGGCTCGAAAGTTGCCCTCGAGCCCACTCACGGACGGTTTCTATGGCCCGTGATCGCACCTTGACCTTACGCTGACGCCGGCGGTTTTGTCCCCCGGCTCGACGGCTAAGGCTCGTCGCGGACAGAGGGAGGGTTCGCTTGCCGGCCAACATGCGCGGCGTGTTGGTCGAGTGCCCCGAGTGCGGAGCTGCCCGTCTTATCCCTCTGACGTTCCCCGTGTACCAACGCCGGGCCGGACCCGAAGTCGTCTACCGACGCCCGGTCCGCCAAGTGCGCAGGGTGTGGCGAGCGGCTCTACGCTCGAGTGGTCGCTCGTCAGCGCACGCCAAGCGAGACGACGACACCAAACTAAGACTCGTACATCAGCCTATGCTGGCTGTCGGGGCCGGGCAAAAGGCAAGTACATCCCTCTCTCCCCTGAAGTGACGACCGGACTGGACGTCTGCAGGGCTTTGGCCCGGCCCTTTACTCCGCGCCAAGTCGCGCGCTCGCGGCGATGAAAGGCAATGCTCCGTTGCGTGGAAGGAGTGTCGCAACAGAATCCTAATGCGGGGGTCACCCCACCAACCGCATGTCCAGACCGTCCGAGTCGGGTGCAGGGAAGTGCACCGACGGGCACTCCGTGTTCAGATTCGCTGCGCGCACGGCACCACGAGGCAAGCGAGGGCACCAGCGTTGGGTCTGCATCGGGACTCGTTTCGGATGCAAGGGGATGCTCCAGGTGAGGCGCCGAGGCCCCTTCGCGACGGGAGGTTGGATGTGTCAGGCCCCGTCACGAGTGCGAGGTTTCCCGCGTCGGAACCGCAGGGGGTCGATTACTTCCCGACGCACGCCTTCAACGCGGCTACGGCGTCCGTCATTACTTCTGTCGACAGTCCCGGGGTGCCGACGGTCGTGGACGCCCTGATGGGCACGTCCGTAGCCCGGTTCGCGTGACGGTCGTGCACACGTGTGAGGAAAGGGCCCGGTGCCGCGGTGGCATCGGGCCCT
>Ga0307372_10011769_pt1 | contig 11593 bp, 3 predicted proteins | sample OX1MG_FD_202533 | JGI IMG/M metagenome (GOLD analysis project Ga0307372, IMG submission 202533) | Soil microbial communities from Risofladan, Vaasa, Finland - OX-1 | ecosystem: Environmental > Terrestrial > Soil > Coastal area > Acid sulfate soil | place: Finland: Risofladan, Vaasa | collected...
CGACCACCGCACTCGTGACGCTGACCAGGCTGAACGGCGCGCCCTGGTACGGGCCGGCGAGATACAGCTTCCCCGGCACGTACGCGAGGACCGCGCCGACACCCGTCCCGACGAGCGTGTGGCCGACTTCGCTGGCGGCCGGGCAGGACGGGCTTGCTTCCTCCTGCGCCCCGCTCTTCACGCGGGCAGCGGCGATATCGGCCTCCGGACAGAACGGGACACCCGTCAAATCGCCCGTCAAACCCGGCGGGAGGTTCGTGGAGAACCCCGAGATCTCCTGATCGGCGTCGCTGCGCGTCAGGTGCAGGTAGAACGAGCTGAAGTTCCCTGCGTTGTTGTTCAGCGTCCCGGACTGGATCCGCGGCGCGAAGGGCACACCGGCAGGACACGCGCCGCCGTCAAAGCCCTTCGTGATCTGGAAAGGCGAGGTGTCCGTCAGCGGGCTCGAGGGTTCGGAGAACGGTGTCAGCAGCGCCTGGGTCATGAACGTCCCGCATGTGGGAGGGCTGATCAGCGGCGCCTGCTGGCCTTCGCGGAAATGGAAGTTGAAGTGAGAGATCGGGGTCGGTGGAATGCCTTCGAACGTCGTCGTCAACTGGCCCGTCACCGGGTTCGGGGTGACCTTCCCGGCGAGTTTGATGAGGATCCCCGTTTCGGGGTTCTTGAACACCAGGTACAGCCCGATCAGCGAGTCGAACGGGTTTTCGTAGGGCTGGGCGATGAAGATGTTCCCCTTCAGTTTCTGTTTCAGCAACGGCGTTTCCGCTTCGACGGTGCCGAGCTTCGATTCGTTCGGGCAACCCGCACCCGGTGCCGAGCTGATCGTCTCGCGTTCATAGTCCGCCGGGGTGCAGCCCGCCAGGCCGACACCCGCGGACGGGTTGACCGTGAAGCCTTCGGGCAGCGTGACGACGGTTTCCTTCATCTCCGACTGCGCGTCGCCTTCGGCGCTCGTGAGGCCTTCGTCGTGCCAGTCCAAGTTCAGATTCAGGCCCGAGGGGGCGGACGCACGGTCCGTCGTCGGTTCAGCCGAGAGTTCCGGGGCGAACCCGAGCTGGTTGCAGCCATCCAGGGTCTGCAGCGGTTCGTCGGGCAGGAACGTCTGGACGACACCGGGGTCGGCCCAGGAGTTGACCTGTGCGCGGGCATTCAGAGGTCCGTCGCAGGCGGTCGGCATCGTCAGGAACGACGGCGGATGCTGGTTGGTCGACGGTACGCACAGGCCGTGGTGTTCGAGCTGCTCGGATTCGGAGAGGCAGGACCAGCCGCGGGAGCTGTCGTGACGGGGGTCGCCCGGGACCCCCCAGATGCTGACCTGCGCGCTGACGGTGCCGACCTGCTGGGTGGTGTTCAGTGAGCCCGCCGTGATCCCGTAGTCCTCGCCGGGGCCGCTGCGCAGGGCGGTGTCGAGCGTGATCGTCGTGCCGGCGATCGGGATGGCGAAGCCGAAGCGTGCCGGCTCGCCGTAGGCCGGTTCGAGGTTGAACACGGGCACCGTGATCGACGTGTAGCCGATGAAGCCTTCGTTGATCGTCACCGCGGCCATGCCGACCGCGCTCTCGGCGGGGCATTCGTTTTCTTCGGGGTTGATCCCGCCGTTGCTCAGACGGCTGAACTGCGGCGTGGTGCAGGCCACGAGCGGCGTCGGGTCGCCGACCAGCCCCGGTGGGAGGAGGGCGTTGATGTCCTTCGGCAGCCCGACGGGGAACACTTCGGGCTTGCCGCTGTTGCCGGTCGTTTCTTCGCCCTGGTTGAAGACGAAGGAGGTCGTCAGCTGGAAGGGGTGCGAGCCCGCCTGGGTGGTGGGGGCGCCGCCCTCTTCTTCGGCGCGCATCTGGAAGTCGTCGACGCCGAACGGGGTCGGGGCTTCGGAGACCGTGATCGGGCGGTGGACGGTCGCGGGCGGCGCGGCGCCGCCGGAGACGGAGACGTCGTTCAGTTCCCCCGAGTGCGCGCCGGCGAGGACCTTCACCCTGATGCGCACTTCCATCTGCTGGTATGGCGCCAACGAGCTTTCAAGCGTGCACGTGAGCGCCGGCAGCGAGCAGGAGAGCGGTTTGAACGAGTTGCCGAACCACTTCGCGCCGACGATCGCGACCGGTTCGAGCCCTTCAGGCAGTGTGTCGGCGATTTTCACCGGCGAGTTTTCCCCGGCGACACGCAGATCGCCGAGGTTCTCGACAGAAGCCACGATCGTGCCTTCGCCTTCGGGGGAAAGGTGGCCAGGGCGGGTCATGCTAGTGACGTGCCACCACGGCGTGTTCGCCATGGCGGGGGGTGCCGCATGCGCGGCAAACCCCGCCAGACATGCCAGGCCGCCGATGAACTTCGCATATCTTTGTCCTCGGCCCTTCATGTGCACAGCACACTTCAGGGCCTGCGTCCTCCCGGGAGCGCGCATGGCCTGCGCAGCTCGGCGTCCTCGGCCGTTCGCGTGCAGAGCACGCCACACGGCCTGCGTCCTTGATCTGCTTGACCCTGCGTGCTCCGGGCGATCTGCACAGACAGACGCAGGATCGATAGCTCCGGAAACGGCCGGCGTCTCTCCGGGGTCCGTGGCGCCGACGCGGGGGGCAGCAGATGCACGGCGTGCTGAGCGTGCGGATTCGGGCGCACCAGTCCCTTGGACGCGAAGGAGGGCACGGAGCGTGGCGAAGAGACCCGTCCTCGAGGTGGGCGTCGGTCCTTCGATGCGCTTCGTGGTGCTCATTTGGAGGTCCTTCGGTTGGGGTTGGAAAGCTTGGGCCGCGGGGCTTCCAGGCTGCTCCTCGGCGGCGTTCGCACCGTTTCGAGCGTGCGACGCAAGTCGTCATCGGCTAACGGTGTGCCGGTGGCGGCGATCGATGCACCGTGCGGGCCGCGGACGAGCCTCGCCGACTCGGGCGACGCCGACGCCCGCTGCGGCTTAAGGCGCGGCGCGGGATGGGGGTCAGCGGCGCTCATCGCTTCGTCCTTCGAGCGTTCTCGATTTGCAGCGGCAGCCAGGGTCTACAATCCCAGCATGGCCGGGAAGGAGAGCGCGAACTTGCGGGGAGCGTGGAGCGCCGAGGAGATCGCCCGTAACGAGCGCGCGAATGAATCACGCGAGGAGCGCGACCGTGAAAAGACTCGAGAGCAACGCCTAGAGGAGACCGTGCGGCTGAGCCGATTCGTGAGTGAGCTGCGAGACGGCCTTCCGGACGATGTTCGAGCCTGACGGGCTGCTCCTCGCACTGACGGGAGCGCACCCTGAAGGGCACAGGCAGGTCGAGTTCGTTCCATGGCGGCGCAGGGCGGCGCATCTCGGCGTCCTCGCTCGCTCGCGTACCGAAGCCGCGAGGACACTCGCCCTGAGTGCGAGTCGGCATCTGCAGCAACGACTCTGGCGGTAGGGTATGAACATGACCGCATCGCTCGAGTTCACGCTCGCCTTTGACGAGCCCGACGAGGACGGCTGGATCGTCGCCCGAGTACTCGAGGTGCCCGGGGCGCTGAGCCAGGGACGCACACGGGAGGAGGCGCGCGTCAACGTCCTCGACGCGCTCGCCACGGTGCTCACGCCCGACGAGGAGCTCTCCGGCGCGAGCCCGCAGGCGAACATCGAGCATCTGCGGTTCGTCGCTGCGTGAAGCGCCGCGAGTTGGAGCGCCATCTCCGCGCCCATGGCTGTCGCGAGGTCGGCGGAGCGAAGCACGCAAAGTGGCGAGGCCCGGCCGGTCAGACATCGGCGCTGCCGCGACATCGTGAGATAGGAGGAGGGCTGACGCGAGCGATCTGCAAGCAGCTCGGCGTACCGGCGCCGAGAACCCCCTGAGGCACGGGCCGTCTGCGCTAGCCCGAGCGGTGCTGCGTCGCAGTGGGTCGCTGAGCGCGGCAGCATCGATTAGGCGCGTCACCGCTTCCTCGCCTTCACCGCGGCAGAACGCTTCGCGCTTGCCTTCGCGCCGTACCTCTTGTGCGCCGTCTTTTCGCATGCCTGGCGCTTGTGCCGGTTCCTGAGCCTGTGGCAGGCCTTCAGTGCCTTCTTGAGCTTTGCGGCCCTGACCTGCGCCGGGGTGGGTTTGGGTTTGGGTTTGACGGTCGTGGGGGCGGGTGGTGTGGGGTTTCCGGGGCCCTGGAAGGTGAGGGATCCGGGGGTCTGGTCTTCGGGTGGGGCGCCGGGGCTCTGGCAGGCGTCTCCTTCACACGCCGGCGGAGGCGTCGCTGGTTCGGGCAGGCAGGGGGATGTGCCGGTGCAGGCGTGTGCGTCGTAGATGTCGCGGTTGGCGTCGAGGTCCTGGTTGGGGAGGAGCCGCTCGCCGGTGAGGAGAAACACGTCATCACCCGATTCACTCGCGTCGAGGAACGCCGATTCTTCTTTCGCGGTACCGGAACTGATCAGGTTCACGCAGCCGCCCGACGCCGGGCTGTAGGTGGGTGAGGCGGTGGTGCACGTGTCCGTTACGGGCGGCCCGGACGGTGTTTCAGCGGCGGCAGTGTGCACCCCGGATTTCCTTTCAATAGGCCCTCGGGTGCCTCCCCCTGGACCTTCGCCCGAACCGGATGGGCTCGTTGGGGGCTCGTACTGGTAGACGTCCTCGGTGCTGTTGGTGTCCTGCGGCACCAGCGCGTCCGCGGCGTTGAAGAACAGGCGCCCAGAGTCGCTCAGGTAACGCGGCTGATGAAGGGCGAAACCCGCGAATTCGCTCGCGGCCGTCCAGCCCGGCACGCTCGCGGCGATCCACGCGTTCTGCGGCCAGATCGCGGCGCCGCCCGCGATCCCCGTTTCATCACTGCTGATCTGCTTATAGATCACCCCATGGGGCCGTCCGCCCGTCGGGTCACACGACGCGCACACGAGGCCGCCCTGCCCCGCGTTGGCGGCGCTGTCATAGAGGAACACCTCCTGATCCGGCTTGCCACTCACGGCGTCGCGGTTGTCATAGCCGCTCAGCGGAAGGCGCGACATGAACGCAAGGCGCTGCCCGTCGGGGGAGACACGGTCGCTCAGTCCGCGCAGGCCAAGGTTTCCCCGCAGCGACCAGTCGGGGAAGTCCGCGCCGGAGAGGACCGCCACCAGCCGCGTCTGCCCGGCCGCTCTGACGTATAGGTTGCACCGCTCGGGCGCGGTTTCCGATTCGGACGTTCCACTGGCGGTTTCGCCTTTGCAGTCCCCGGCGACGGGTTCTTCTCCACGTGCGTTGGCTTCACTTGAGAGCTTTGCGTTGGCGGTGAAGTAGATCGCCGAGCCGTTTTCGGCGGCGCCCGCCACGAGCCCGAGGACGCCCCCGCCTTCCTCGCCGGCCCCCGGCGGCGTGAGGTCGCTGAGCCTACAGGCGGGGGGTTCTTCTTCGGCTTCTTCGATCCGGCATTCGTAGAGGTCCGAGTTGCCCGAGCTCTGCGTCAAGGGCTGGCTGTCGGTGAAGAAGATCCGCGATCCGTCCGCGGAGGCCGTCTGGAAGATCGGGTTCCCGGCCCCTTTGCATTTACCTTTGCTCGTGCACGCCGCTTCGGGGGTGTCGAGCTTGATCGTCTGCGGTTCGCCGCTCATCCTGCGCACATAGAGATGGTGGCTCCCGGTCTGTTCGGAGAAGACGACCCGCGAGCCGTTGTCCGAGACCGCGTGCCTCGTAATCTTGATCAGGCCGTTTTCGACGGCGTAGCCGAGCGTCGGTTGGGTGCGCGGTGGCGCCGCTTCCCCCCCCGGCAGCACGCTCACCGGCGCAAGCTTCCCGGCGGCCCACTCATACAGGCTCTCCCCGCCGGGAACCTCCGCCGGCGCATCTTCGGTCAGTTTCGCCCCGGCCAGGAACACGACGTGGCTCGCGTCGGCGCTAGCGCCGAGGAAGAACGGGGCTCCCTGGCCTTCGCCGAACTTCGTCCCTTCGGGCACGTTGGCCGCTTCTTCCACCGGCCTTGGGCACGGTTCGCCTTCCCCCGGGCAGCCGGTGACCAGCGGCCGGTAGCATGAGGAGCCGCAGGGCGCCGACGGATCGCCCGGCGGGAAGTCGCTTCGCAGATACAGGGTCTGTTCTGAGGCCTGCGGCGAGGTCGCCTGCGTGAACGGCCCGAACGGCTGAACGACCGCACGCGAAAGATCTTCCGAGAAGAACCGGTACTCCGCCTTCGAGGTCACGTTCAACCCGGCCGGCGCTTCGTGGGGCGTTGCGATGTCAGCAGATTCCCAAGAGCCAGCGCCGCGCCGGGAGAGGATCTGGACGGCCTCCGAGAATCCCGGAGGCTCCGCTTCACTCGGCGCGTTCGCGAGATAGGTGAGCGCATCACCGCCCGCCGAGGACTGGATCACGCCGGACCCCTGGATCGGCAGGATGATCGCCCCATGCTTATCGGGCGGGGAAACCATCTCATAGCGGCGGCTGTCCGGCAGCGCCGCAGCCGGCGGACCCTGCGTCGTGAAGATCAGTTCTTCACCTCCGACGACCTGCGGGTGTTCCGCGCTCGGGTGGGAGTTGTGCGCGAACACACGCACGTGGTAAACGGTATGCGGGAGCAGGCCCTGCACGTGCTCGGCGATCGCGTCCGGTTCATAGTTCGCCGCGAGGACACCTTCAGGCGACGGGACACCCTGCGGATACGGGCTCGAAGGGCAAGAAGCGACCGACGCGCACGGCCCGTAGCGGAAGCTGTAGGAGGTCGCTTCTTCGTTCGGTTCGCTACGCGGGTTCACTTCCGCTGAGAAATCGGCGCTCGTCGCGGTCACCTTCGCGACGCCCTCGCTGCCCGACTGAACCGTCGGCGGCCCCGGCGCTTCAGGGGCGAACACGTCAACCCGGTTCGCGGCCGGGTCCGCGACATACACGTTCAACGACGCCGAGCTCACCGCCACCCCGGCAAAGCTCGGGCTGCCGGGGGCCTTCAGCGTTTCAAGCGGGACGCCACCCGGGTGTTCGATCGAGACGGCGCTTGCATCCAGGCGGGCGACGTTCGAGGCGTGGCTCACATAAACCTCGCCGGTCGAGAGTTCGACCGCAACGCCCGTCGGGGCTTCTTCGTCGACTTCGGGGCTGAGCAGCACGCCTTCGCTGCTGAACTTCGCCAGGCGGTCGCGGCTAGGAAAGGTGTTGTGGACGTAGAGGTTGTCTTCGCCGTCCACGGCAAAGCCGGGGGCGGCCACGGCCGAGGCCGCGCTCTGCGTGCTTTGAAACGCGCGCCACACGTTTGCCACTGCGTTTGAGTAGCTGGCGGCGCCAGTCGCTCCACCCTGATGGGTCGGTTCATTTCCGAAGTTGCTCTCCTCGACCCAGACCGCCCCGCGCGGGTCGACCGCCACGCCGTAGAGCCTGCGGAAGCCTGCTTCGGCGAATTCTTCGCCGTCGGGGTTGCGGGTGATCTGCCCGATGTATTTGCCGCTCGCGCTGAACTTATCCACCACCGGATTTGATGTATTCGTGCCATTAACTATCGCCCCCGAATGCGCGTCAGCCACATACACATCACCGAACGAGGGGCTGCTCGGATCGTTATCGACCGCGATCCCTTCCGGTTCGTCGAACCGGCCCGTCGGAACTTCTTCCGGGAGACCGCCACCGCCCGCGGGGCCCCCTTCGACGAGCACGTTCGAGCCGCTGCCGTCGAATTCACCCAACAGTTCGCTGCCCGCCGCGTTGAAGAACTCGACACGGTTGTTGCCCTTATCGACCACATACACGTCGCCGGTGGCTTCGTTGACCGCGATACCGGCCGGGTCGTTGAACTGGCCCGGGCCGGCGCCCGCAATACCCGACTGACAGACCGGAGGCACAGCCGGCAGTTCTTTGCTTTCGCACCGCTGCAGTTCCGGTTTGCCGTCCACGACTCCCCAGCCGAACGCACCGGCGAATTCATGGCCGCGGGCAGCGAAGGCGGGGGCGGCGAGGATGAGGGTCGCGGCGAGGAGGAGACCCGTCAGACCGAGCAGCCGTGAGCGGCGTGCGCGTGTCATGCACCCCTGCGGGACACACCCATACGGGCTGCGGGGCAGCCCTCCTGGGCGCACCCTGAAGGGCACCCTCCCGTTGGGAGGACAGGCAGGCAGGCTGCGCGCTGCTTCGCAGCGCTTGCGGGCTTGATGGTTCACGGGGAGCGCCATTCGCGAGAGCACCGTCATCGCGTCCCCTTCGCCTTCTTCGCGCCGTACCTCTTGTGCGCCGCGCGTTCGCATGCCTGGCGCTTGTGCCTGTTCCTGAGCCTGTGGCAGGCCTTCAGTGCCTTCTTGAGCTTTGCGGCCCTGACCTGCGCCGGGGTGGGTTTGGGTTTGGGTTTGACGGTCGTGGGGGCGGGTGGTGTGGGGTTTCCGGGGCCCTGGAAGGTGAGGGATCCGGGGGTCTGGTCTTCGGGTGGGGCGCCGGGGCTCTGGCAGGCGTCGCCTTCACAGGCCGGTGGAGGTGTGGCGGGTTCGGGGAGGCAGGGGGATGTGCCGGTGCAGGCGTGCGCGTCGTAGATGTCGAGGCTCGCGTCGAGGTCCTGGCCCGGTAGGAGCCGCTCGCCGGTGAGGAGAAACACGTCGTCCCCGGATTCGCTCGCGTCGAGGAACGCGGATTCTTCCCTCGCGGTGCCGGAGCTGATCAGGCTGACGCAGCCACCCGAGGCCGGGCTGTAGGTGGGTGAGGCGGTGGTGCAGGTGTCGGTCGCGGGAGCCCCCGAACCCATGGGTGGCTCGTACTGGTAGACGTCCTCGGTGTTGTTGGTGTCCTGGGGCACGAGCGCGTCCGCGGCGTTGAAGAACAGGCGCCCTTCGTCGCTGAGATAACGCGGCTGGTGGAGCGCGAAACCAGGGAGTTCGCTGGCGGCGCTCCAGCCGGGGACGCTGGCGGCGATCCAGGCACCGTTGGGCCAGATCGACGCGCCGCCCGCGATACCCGTTTCATCGCTGCTGATCCGGCTGTAGATCACGCCGTGCGGGCGCCCGCCCGACGGGTCACACGACGCACACACCAGGCCGCCATGCCCTTCGTTCGCGGTGCTGTCGTAGAGGAACACCTCCTGATCGGGCCTGCCGCTGACCGCGTCGCGGTTGTCATAGCCGCTCAGCGAGCGCCGCGACATGAACGCAAGGTGCCGGCCGTCCGGCGAGACACGGTCGGTGAGCCCACGCAGCCCGAACTTCCCGCGCAGCGACCAGTCGGGGAAGTCCGCACCCGAGAGAACCGCCACCAACCTGGTCTGCCCGGCGCTTCTCACGTAGAGGTTGCAGCGCTGGGGCGCGGTTTCCGATTCGAGGGTTTCGCTGTTGGTTTCGCCCTTGCAGTTCCCCGCCACGGGTTCTTCGCCCCGGGCATTCGGTTCCGTGGTGAGCTTTCCGTTGGCGGTGAAATAGATCACGGAGCCGTCTTCGGAGGCGCCCGCCACGAGCCCGAGCACGCCGCCGCCTTCCTCCCCTGCCCCGGGCGGGGTCAGGTCACTGAGCCGGCAGGCGAGCGCTCCTTCTTCGGTTTCTTCGACCCGGCATTCATAGAGATCCGAGTTGCCCGAGCTCTGCGTCAACGGCTGGCTGTCGGTGAAGAAGATCCGCGACGCGTCGGCGGAGGCGGTCTGGAAGATCGGGTTCGCGGTCCCTTTGCATTTGCCTTTCGCCGTGCATTCCGCTTCGGGGGTGTCGAGCTGGATCGTCTGAGCTTCGCCGGTCATCCTGCGCAGGTAGAGGTGGTGGTTGGCGGTCGGTTCTTTTTTCGCGTTCAGTTCCCCGGCCGACCAGACCACCCGGCTGCCGTCGGCGGAGATCGCCTGCCGTGCGATCATCACGCCGGCTTCTATGGTGAAGTAGCCGAGCGTCGGCTTGGTGCGCGCCGGCGCCGCTTCGGTGTTCGGCAGCACGCTGACGAGCGCGAGCTTCCCGCCGGCCCACTCATACAGGCTTCGGTAGCCGGGTTCTTCCGCCGGCGCGTCTTCGGTGAGCTTCGCCCCGGCCGTGAACACGACATGGCTCCCGTCAGGGCTCGCGCCGAGGAAGTACGGGGCTTCGTGGCCTTCGCCGAACCTCGTGCCTTCCGGCACATCAGCGACTTCCCGCACCGGCGCGGGGCAGGGTTCGCCTTCGCCGGGGCAGCCGCTGACCAGCGGGCGGTAGCACGAGGAGCCGCACGGCTTCGAGGGGTCCCCCGCCGGGAAGTCGCTTCGCAGGTAGAGCGTCTGTTCTGAGGCCTGCGGCGAGGTCGCCTGCGTGAACGGCCCGAACGGCTGAACGACCGCACGCGAAAGATCTTCCGAGAAGAACCGGTACTCCGCCTTCGAGGTCACGTTGAAGCCGGGCGGCACTTCATGGGGCGTCGCGATATCCGCGGATTCCCAGGAGCCAGCGCCGCGCCGGGAGAGGATCTGGACGGCCTGCGAGAACCCCGGCGGCCCCGCTTCGCTCGGCGCGTTCGCCAGATAGGTGATCGCATCACCGGCCGCCGAGGACTGGATCACGCCGGACCCCTGGATCGGAAGGATGATGGCCCCGTGCTTATCGGGCGGGGAAACCAGCTCGTAGCGGCGGCCGTCCGGCAACGCCGCAGCCGGCGGACCCTGCGTCGTGAAAATCAGTTCTTCGCCTTCGACGACCTTCGGGTGTTCCGCGCTCGGATGGGAGTTATGCGCGAACACACGCATGTGATAGACGGTATGCGGGAGAAGCCCCTGCACATGCTCAGCGATCGCATCCGGTTCATAGTTGGGCGCGAGCACCCCTTCAGGCGCCGGGACACCCTGCGGATAGGGGCTTGCCGGGCACGACGACACCGACCCACACGGCCCAAACCGGAAGCTGTAGGAGGTCGCTTCTTCACTCGGTTCGCTGCGGGGGTTCACTTCAGCTGAGAAATCGGCGCTGGTCGCGGTCACCTTCGCGATTCCCTCGCTGCCCGGCTGCACCGTCGGCGCCCCGGGCGCTTCGGGTGCGAACACGTCAACCCGGTTCGCAGCAGGGTCCGCGACATACACGTTCAGCGACTTGGAGCTCACCGCAACTCCGGCAAAGCTCGAGCCAGCCGGACCCTTCAACGTTTCAAGCGTGACACCAACCGGGTGTTCGATCGACACGCCGCTCGCATCCAGACGATCCACACCCGTTGCGTGGCTCACATACACCCCACCCGTAGAGAGTTCCACCGCCACACCGGTCGGGGCTTCTTCATCCACTTCCGGGCTCAACAACTTCGCCGTCGCGTTCAGATCTTCCGGGGTGCTGAACTTGGCCACGAGAACGCGGGAAAGGGAAACGTGGTTGTCCACGTAGAGGTTGTCTTCGCCGTCCACCGCAAAGCCTGGGGCGGCGAAGGCCGACGCCGCGTTCTGGGTGCTGCGGAAGCCGATCCATTTGTTCGCGACGGCGTTTGTGTAGTTGGCGGCGCTCCTGGGGGGTTCCCCGCCGAAGGGTTCATTCTCCACCCACACCTCGCCGCGTGGGTCGACCGCCACGCCGAACAGTTGGCGGAATCCTTCGTTGCTGAACGGAGTGCCGTCGGGGTTGCGCGTGATCTGCCCGATGTATTCGCCGGTGGGGCTGAACTTGTCGATCACGGGGTGTGAGCTTGCCGATTCCCCGCGCAGCCCCGCGTCCACCACGTAAACATCCCCGTTGGACGGGTCTTCTTCTCTACACTTCGGTTCGGCGAGGTGCAGCAGCACACAGGAGTTGTCGACCGCGATCCCTTCC
>Ga0307372_10011773_pt1 | contig 11591 bp, 9 predicted proteins | sample OX1MG_FD_202533 | JGI IMG/M metagenome (GOLD analysis project Ga0307372, IMG submission 202533) | Soil microbial communities from Risofladan, Vaasa, Finland - OX-1 | ecosystem: Environmental > Terrestrial > Soil > Coastal area > Acid sulfate soil | place: Finland: Risofladan, Vaasa | collected...
GCGACCAGGCGTACGTGCTCCATCGCCTCGATCAGGATCAGCTGGGCAGCGCCGTCTTCGCGCTCGGCGGCGACGAATCCAAGGCCGGCGTCCGTGCCGAAGCCGCAGCGCTCGGGCTCGTCACCGCGGCCAAACCGGAATCGCAGGACCTCTGTTTCGTCGATGTCGACATGCGTTCGGAGCTGACCAGGCGGCTCGCCGGCCGTTTCGCCCCCGGCCCGATCATCGACGCCGAGGGAGCGAGGCTCGGGGAGCACGGCGGCCTGCCCTTCTTCACGGTCGGGCAGCGCGCGGGCATCGGCATCGCTCCGGACCGCCCCGACACGGCGCCGCGCTACGTGATCGAGCTGCGGCCGTCGACCAACGCCGTCGTCGTCGGCCCGAGAGCGGCGCTGCGCCGGTCCACCCTCGAGGCCGGCTCCGTTCGATGGATCGCCGGGACGCCGCCACCCGCCGGGTCGTCGTGCGAGGCGCAGCTGCGGGCGCACGGCGAACCACACCCGGCGCGGGTCGAGGCGTCCGAGGCGGATGTCGTCACCGTGCGCTTCGATACCACGGTCGCTCAGGCGGCACCGGGCCAGTCGGTGGTGCTGTACCGCGGCGATGAAGTGCTCGGAGGCGGCGTCATCCGCCGCGCGGCCTGAGGCCCCGCGTGATGCCGCCGACGCCTGGTCAGGTGCTCCTCGGTATCTTCGCCGTCCTCGCCGGGTGTCTCGCAACCACCGCCGCCGTCTACGCGGGCCGCCAGACCGGGAACTGGCTGTACTTCATCTGTGCCGCCGGCGCCGTGGCCTTTGTGGCCGGGGTCGTCGGTCAGCGGGGCTTCCCCAGCCCTGCCGCCGTGGCCCGCCTGGGCGCGACTGCCGCGGCAGTGTCAACGCCCGGGCCGTGGGATGCAGGCGTGTCGCTCCCGATCATCGGCGTTCGTGTGACGCCCGTCGCGATCGGTGGTCTGCTCTTCGGCGCGGTGGGGCTCAGCCTCGTGCTCCTCTTTGAACGCGTTCCCGGGATCGCGCGTGCGCCGGTGGCAGTCCGTCCGTCGCGGCTTGAAGACGAAGATTCGATCTGAGGCTGCGCTGACTACAATGCCGCCCGCCCCCTCATGACCGTCAACGCACTCGCCTTCTACGCCGCCGCCGTCCTCATCGTGCTCGCCGCGGCGGCGGCGGTGGGGCTTCCTTCGCTGCGCCTTGCGAGCTATGCAGGGGCGGCGACGGTGGTGTTGCTCGCGATCCTCGACGTGGTCTCGCACGCATACATGCTCGCCGCGATCGAGATCGTGGTTCCGGGCCTCGCTCTTGGGATCGTGGTCCTGGTGCTCCGCCGCGAGCAATACCGAGACCTCGGTGCGTCGACAGACGCGGGCTCACGCTGGTGGCTCGGAGGGCCGGTCGCGCTGGCTGCCGGATTGGTGCTCGTCGTGACGCTGGCAATCGTCGGACCCTCCTGGTACTCGGACATCGTCGTCTCGATCGCCAAGGCCGTCACCCCTGCGGCGCTCATCACCGTGCTCCATTACGACGCGCCATATGCGCTGGTCATCGCGGTCGTCCTGATTGCGGTGACCGTGGCCGCGGGTCTCGTGATCGGCCGTCGCAGCGGTGACGAGCAGACCCTGGATCAGCACCTGCAGGCACGCCGCGAGCGCGAGGAACGTGCACGCCGGCGTCGCGATGATCGTCAGGCGGGCCGCCGTCGCCCTGCCCAGGAGGACTCGTGAACATCGGCAACGGTCAGTACGCGGTATTGAGCGCGGTGGTGTTCGCGATCGGCCTCTACGGCGTGTTCGCGCGGCGTCATCCGCTCGCAGTCGTCATGGCGCTCGGGCTGCTGTTCGCGGCGCCGCTCATCGCGCTTGCGGGATTCATCAGCGCAACGGCTGTCAACCAGCGGGCGCCCCTTGGCGGCGCACTCGCCACCATGGCGATCATCGCCGCGACCTGCCTCTGCAGCATCGGGTTCGCGCTGGTGCTCCTGCTCTGGCGGCGCAGCGGGCGCGCGGATGTCGACGCGCTCGGCGACATCGAGGAGTAGCGATGTCGATCTACAACGCCGCCTGGGGGATCCCCCTGCTGTTCCTGCTCGGCGCCGGGCTGTCGTTCGGTGTGGAGACACCGCGCCGCGCTGCGCAGGCATGCGCGCTGTTCACCGGGCTGTCGTTCGTGGTCGCCGCCGTCATCCTCGGCGTTCGCCTCACGCACGCCCCGCAGGCGCCGTTCATCTCGCTTCTGACCTTCTTCACGATGACGCCCTCGGAAGGCACCATCTTCCCGACGCAGTTTCAGGCACAGGTGGGCATCCAGATCGACGCGCTCTCGGCGAGCTTCGCGGCTGCGATCGCCTTCGCAACGCTGATGATCCAGACGTACGCGCTGACGGCGATGCGCGGTGAGGTCGGATTCCGGCGGTTCTTCTGGGCGTCGTCCATCCTGGGATTCGCCACCACGGGTTTCGTGCTGAGCCCCAATCTCTTCGACTCGCTGGTCATGTGGATCGCCGCCACCGCGGCGGTCTACCTGCTCGTGTCGCTTGCATGGCAGCGTGCAAGCAGCGCCGTCAACGCACTGCGCGTCGCGGTCGTCCTCACCGCCGGAGACATCGCGCTCACCCTCGGCGTGGTCTTCACATGGATCAAGTTCGGCGTGTTCTCGTCGCTGCTTGCCGCACCGGCGGGGCAGGACATCGCCGACCCCCTGTCGTGGAACATCATCTCGCAGGGCGTCATCGGGACCCTGCATCGCGCTGTCGCGAGTGCCGGGCCGCGGGCGCTCATGGTCATGGGCATCGTGTTCGTCGTCGCAGCCGTGCTGCGCGCCGCACAGTTCCCGTTCCATGTCTGGCTGACGGACGCGGCCGAGTCCGCCGTGCCCGTGATCGCGCTCGTAACCGCGACCGTCGCACCGCTCGGCCTCTTCCTGCTCGCTCGCACGTACCCGGTGCTCGCGCACTCGCCGCGCGTGCTCGCTGCACTCGCGCTCGTCGGCGGAGCGAGCGCGGTGCTCACCGCCGGAATCGGCATCGGGCAACGCAATCTCCGGCGTATTGCCGTGTGCGCGGTCGCATCCGAGCTGGGGCTCGGTCTTGCTGCGCTCGGCATGGGCGGGTTCAGTCCCGGCGTGTTCATCGCCTTCACGTCGGTCTTCACCGCGACGTTGCTGCTGCTCGCAGCGGGCAATGTCATCCGCGTCTACAAGACGGACGACATCACCGAGATGGGCGGGGCGTGGCCGAAACTGCGGGCGACATGCACCGCCCTGGGTGCGTGGGCGCTGCTCGCGGGTGGCCTCGGGCTCAGCTCCTACTACGCGCTGTCGTCGACCTTCAGCGGCGCCGATCCAGCCGGTGGTGTGTTCAGCGGCCTCGAGCGCACGGTCATCACGATTCTCGTCGTCGTCGCGGCCGTCGCGGGCGCGCTGCTTGCCGGTCGGGTGCTCATCACAGTCGCCGGCGGAGCCGTCACACGCCGGCGTGGTTTCCAGCACGACCGGATCGCGGATGCCGAGCCCGGCATGCGCCGGCCGCTCTGGCTCGCGCTCGTCGCGGCGGTCGCCGCGGTCCTCGTCGGCCTGCCGGGGCTGCAGCCGTTCACCCTCGGAGGCCGGATCGCAGGGCTCACATTCATGCGCTTCGTCTACTACGGCACCCATCACCAGGCGATCGGCTTCGACCCGCTCGCCCTGCTCGTGGCGCTGCTCGCGCTCGCCGCCGGCATCGGCATCGCGGTGTTCCTGTACTCGCCCGCCCGGCGGGCGGCTGCGGATGCCGGTGCCGCGCCCTGGCAGCTGCGCGTGCTCGAACAGGGTTTCTACGTGGAGTGGCTCACGCAGGCGTCCGCTGCGCCGCTGCTCGCCGTCTCCGGTCGCGTCTCCGACTTCGACGCGCAGGTCACCGCGCCACTTGCCGTCTCGGTCGGCGAGAGCGTCGATCTCGCGGCGACAGGCCTGGGCTCCTTCCGCAACGCGCGGCTCGGCCGCTACCTCGCCGGAGCGGTCGTGGTGATCGCGATTCTCGTGTTGCTGTCAGTGCTGGCGGCAACAGGGAACCTGTGGGTGCACACCACGTGAACGTGATCCTCTCGTCGATCATCTGGACGCCGATGCTCTTCGCCGTGGTGGCGATGTTCCTTCCCGAGCGCGATGACGAGCAGCGCGGACGCGTGCGGACGGTTGCGCTTGCCGGAGCGGGTCTGAGCTTCTTCGTCAGCGCCTTCTTCGCGATCCTCGGGCAGATCGGCCTCGGCCAGGGCGGCGGGCTCTCCTCGGCATACCAGGAGTCGCACGCATGGTTCTGGACGTTCCTCTTCCACGCCTACTACGACCTGACCGCCGACGGCATGACGCTGCCGCTGCTCGTGGTGACGACCACCATCTTCGGGTGCGTGATCTTCCACTCCTGGAAGATCCATGAGCGCGTCCGTCTCTACGTGATCCTCATGCTCGTGCTCGAGACTGCCGTCAACGGGGTGCTGTGCTCGGCGGACTTCGTGCTGTTCGTCGCTTTCTGGGGACTGATGCTCGTCCCGATGTACGTGCTGATACGGGTCTACGGCGGCCCCGGCGCGCGCCGTGCCGCAGCGTGGTTCGCGGGATTCCAGGGGCTTGCCTTCGTGATGATCGTCGCGACCGTGGCGATCATCATCATCGAGGCGGGCAACCAGTCGTCGGACATGGTGCAGGACCTGAAGTCGTTCTCAACGCCCGCGGAGACAATCGGCTTCTGGATGAGCTTCGTAGCGTTCGCGATCGCCATGGCGATCTTCCCGGTGCACACGTGGATGGTGGAGGCGCAGAGCAAGGCGAGCCCGGGCGTGGCCGCGATTCTCTCGGGCACGATGTTGCTGCTCGGCGCCTACGGGATGATGCGCATCAGTCTCGTCGTGTTCCCCGCCCCGGCGCACTACTACTCGTTCGCGATCACCGGACTGGCGGTCGTCGGCGCGTTCTGGGGCAGCATCGGCGCGCTCCGCCAGGACGAGCTGCGCCGGTTCGTCGCGTACATGAACGTCGCCCAGATGTCCATGGTGCTGCTGGCGATCGGCGCGCAGACATCAGTCGCGCTGGTTGGCGCGATACTGCTGCTGGCCGCCCACGCATTCGCTTCGGCGATGCTCACGCTCATCAGCGGCGGCGTCGAGGAGCGGACCCGCACCACCAGCATCCGCGCGATGGGCGGCCTGGTCGCACAGGCCCCACGCCTCGCCGGGTTCTGGCTCTTCGCCGCGCTCAGCGTCATCGGCATCCCGGCACTCGCCGGTTTCACCGCCGACTTCATGGTCTTCAGCGGGTCGTTCCCCGAACATCGCATCGCGACCGTGCTCGTCATGGCGAGCGTGATCATCACGACCGGGGGGCTCCTGTGGGTCGCCAACCGCGTCTTCTTCGGGCCTGTTCGCGACCAGTTCGCGCGGGTGCGGGACGTGACGCTGCTCGACCTGACGGTGCTGATCCCGCTGGTCGGCGCGGTGCTGCTCTTCGGCATCCGCCCCGGGGCGATCATCCCGATCATCAGCAACGGCGTGCTGGAGATCACCACCCGGATCGCCGGGGGCTGATGCGCCCGTGAACTTCACGCACGCCCTGACACTCGGCCTGCTTCCCGAGCTGATGCTGGCCGGCACGGCCGTGGTGTCGGTCACCGTGGCTGTGGCGCGGCCGGGTCTGCGTCCTGACATCCATCGCTGGATCGCGTGCATCGGCCTCGTGGGGTCGCTCGTCGCGTGCGGCCTGATCCTCCTCGGCCTCCGCGGCGTCCCCACCGGGGTGGGGATCGTCGTCTGGCGTGGTGGACTGACCGTCGACAGCTTCTCCGTCTTCATCGCGATCCTTGCGGGCATCACGGCGCTCGCGTCGTGTCTGGTCAGCGACACACCGGTGCGTCGCATCCCCGCGCGCTCCAGTGCGTTCTACGGGCTCGTCCTCGTTGCCACCGCAGCGGTCGACGCCATCGCGGCCGAACGCGACATGGTCACGTTCTTCATCACGCTCGTGCTCCTGCTGGTGTGCCTCGTCGCGCTCGGTGCGCTCGTCAAGACGGATCCGCGTGGAGGGGTGTCGTCGTTCGAGCACCTCGTCGAGGGGGTCATCGGCACCGCGTGCGTCCTCTACGGCCTGGTCGTGCTCTACGGGGTGACCGGCAGCACGAACCTGGCTGTCGTCGTCGGCTCGGTGCGCACCGCCCCTGGGGTCGTCGCGCTCTCCGCAGCGCTCGTGCTCCTCGGGCTGTGCGCGACCCTCGGCGTCTTTCCGTTGCGCCAGTGGGTCGGACGCGTCGGCAGCAACGTCCCGGCCGGAGCCGCCGGTTTCATCATCGCGATGAGCGTGATCGGTGGTGGAGCCGCCCTGGCGCGCGTGACCGTCTCCGGCTTCGGGGCAGGCGTCAGGCCGTGGCTGTGGCTGGTATCGGTGATCGCATCGCTGGCTCTCGGCCATGCGTCGCTCAGCGCGTTGCGCGAGTCCTCCGTGTCCCGGCTCGTCGGGCACCTCGTGAGCGCCCAGGCGGCGATGCTGCTCCTCGGACTGCTCGCGTTCTCGACGGGCTCCCTCGGTGTGCCGGCGTACGGGATGACGGCTTTTCTCGCAGGGCTCGGGATCACGTCTGTCGCGACGCTCGCTGCGTTCGGCGTCCTCTCGATGATCCAGAGAGCGGGCATCGAGGATGCGATCACCGACATGCGCGGCCTCGCGCACCGATCGGCGCCGGCAGCCCTCCTGCTCTCCGTCGCCGTCGCCACACTCGCGGGCATTCCGCCGCTGGCCGGATTCCTGTCGCGACTGCTTCTTGTGACGAGCGCCGCCGACGCCGGCTACGGCTGGCTCGCCGTCGTCGCAATCGCCGCGACGTTGCTGACCATCATCGCGGCCGTTCGCTTCATCGGCCTGCTCTACGCGGACGTCGGCGATGAGGTGCCCTTCACGCTGGGGGCAACCCCGCTGGTATCGCGGGTCGTTGCCGGTGCCGCCTGCCTTGCGGGGGTTGTGCTCGTCGTCCTCATCCAGCCGCTGCTCGCGGTGGCGACCGCGGGAGCCGGGCCACTGCGCTGACCGATCTCCATCCTCGGCAGGGTTCCTCGAGGCGGGACGGCCCCGCTATGGCGCTGACAGCCCTGACAAGGGTGGTTCGTACGCTCGGACCGTTGCGCGGTCCAGTCGCCGACGCGGTCGGCGCCCGCTGGTACGCACGGCTTGCGCCGGCTGAGCGCGTTCGCGCGGCGGCGAATCATCACCGCCTGCAGCCCCACCTCGGCTACAGGGAGGCTGCGGCACTCGCCCGGCGCTCCTACCAGGAGTACGTCGGGATGATCGTCGACTCGATGTGGGCTGATCCGCTCAGCTCCGAGGAGACGCTCGCGATGTTCCAGGTGCACGGCAGGGAGAACCTGAACGTCGGGGACCGCGCGGCAATGGTCGTCCTCCCGCACTTCGGCAACTGGGACATGGCGGCCAGCGCGGCACTCGGCATGGGCGTCCACCTGACCACGGTGATGGCGCCGGTGGTGTCCCCGGGGATCACCGAGATGGTGGAGCTCTCGCGCCGGCGCAAGGGCCTCGAGACCTTCACCGTCCGCCAGGCGGCCCGAGGGCTCTTCCGAGCCCTGCGCCGCGGTCGTACCGTCGCACTGATGCTGGACGTCCCCGAGGCCGGCCCCACTGTCGTGGTGCGGTTCTGCGGGGGTCCGGTGCGCTGCAGCGCGGTCCCGGCACGCCTCGCCGCCGTGACCGGGGCGGCGATCATCCCCGTGACGTGCCGGCGGGAGGGTCGAGGGTGGGCGCTCGAGATCCACCCCGCCGTATCGCTCGAGGGCGACGAGGCGGCGGTCATCGGCCGCGTCGCGGCGCAGGTCGAGCCGGCGATTCGAGCGCACCCGGAGCAGTGGTATCCGTTCCACCACGTGTACGCGGACGACGATGGCTCCGCCGCGGCGTCTGCGGAGCCCGTCCGGGGCTAAACTCGAGGGCGCATGGCTGGCAATGTCGCCGCTGCGGCGGGGTGCGCCGCCGGATACCTGATCGGGTCTGTGCCGTTCGGGCTCATCGTCGGCAAGACCGTCGGCGGCCTCGACGTGCGCGACTTCGGCAGCGGCAACATCGGCACCACCAATGTCGTGCGCACGATCGGCGCGAGAGCGGGCGCGCTGACGTTCGGCCTCGACGTCGCCAAGGGCGCCGCCGCCGTCCTTCTGGCGCGGCGCCTCGGTGCCGACCCGATGGCACAGGCGACAGCCGGACTTGCGGCATGCGTCGGACACTCCTGGCCCGCGTTCGCCCACTTTCGCGGCGGCAAGGCCGTGGCGACCGCGGCCGGGGCGCTGATCGTCGTGTCGCCGCAAGCATTCGCATTCGCCGCTGCAGGTGGTGTCGGGGGCCTCGTGCTGACACGAACGGTGTCGGTCGGTTCCCTCGCGGCTGCCGGAGTGGGGACCGTCGGCGGCGTGCTCGCCTCGGTGCGCACGCACGACCCGGTCCCGGTTGCGTTTGCGTCGCTGGCGGCGACGCTGGTGGTGGTCCGGCACATCCCGAATATCCGCCGCCTCGCGCGCGGCGAGGAGCCCAAGCTGTCGAGCCGCCTCCTCGGCGGCTCTTGACCTCCTCGTGACCGGCGGCAACCCCGCGGCATCGCCCGGACTGAGCGTTGTCGACCGTGTCAGCGCCGTCATTCGCGCGCTGACGACGACCACCGGTGGAGTCGCCGCGCTGCAGAGCGAGGTGGTCCGCACGGCGGCGCTGCTTGCCGGCGAGGACGCCACCGCCGCCATGGCGCTCCGTGAAGGGGATCATTTCGTGCTCGCGACGCTCGATATTCCTCCGGCGGCGGGCATCGCCGACGGGTGGGAGCGATCGGCCGAGGTGCTCTCGGGCAAGCGCCTGAGCCGCGATGTGCCGGGGGGCGGATCGCTGCTCGTGCTGCCCATGTTCTTCGGCGGCGAGGTGATCGGCGCACTCGCGGTGCTGTCGCCGCCGCATGCGCGCGGGCGCGGGGACGACACCGAGGATATTCTCGCCAGCCTTGCCGGTAACGCGGCCATCGCCATGGAGAACGCACGGCTCTATGAGCAGGAGCGCGATACGGTGCGACGCCTGCGCCAGCTCGACGCGATGAAGACGAACTTCCTGTCAACCGTGCAGCACGAGATGCGCACGCCGCTCACCGCGATCCTCGGCTTGAGCGACCTCATCGAGATGTGCTGGGACACCTGGCAGGATCCCTCGAAACTCGATGCGCTGCGAGACATCCAGGTTGCCGCGAAGAATCTCGATGGGATCGTCGAAACCATCATCGACTTCTCCGCAGTCGATGGCACGGTCATGCCGCTCGCGGTTGGCGACATCCCACTGGCAGTCGCCGCCCACGCCGCCATCGAGACGATCGGCGAGCGCCACAAGGGCGGTTTGCCGATCCCCGCGACAGTCGAGGTGGATCCGGACATCACGCTCGCGGCCGATCCCGACCGGCTCGGTCAGGTGCTCCGGGCGCTGGTCGACAACGCGGTGAAGTTCAGCGACGGCAAGGGGAGTGTCCTCGTGCGCGGGTCCCGCGCCGGCGACGGCATGGTGCTCGTGGAGGTGATCGATCAGGGCATCGGGATTCCCACCGCGGACGTCGAGCGTGTCTTCGACCGCTTCTTTCAGGTGGACAACACCGCGACACGACGCTTCGGCGGCACGGGCATGGGGCTGGCACTCGTGAAGCGCGTCGTCGACGCGCACGGCGCCACCGTCGAGATCGACACCGGCGTGGGCCACGGGACGCGCGTCGTCCTCCGATGGCCGGAGCACGCGGTGACGTCCGAAGTCGCCGCCGACACGCCGATCGCACCGTCCGTGCCGGTACAATGACCTCGGTCGCGCTAGGCGGGGCGTTAGCGGTGCCCTGTACCCGCAATCCGCTATAGCGGGGCTGAATTCCCCACCGAGGGGGCGCGTTGTCGGGTCTGCTCCGGACGCGCCGGCGTTGACGACTGGGTCCCGCGCAGCTCGGGCCCGTGAACCCCGTCAGGTCCGGAAGGAAGCAGCGGTAAGCGGTTCCCCGGGGGTGCCGTGGGGCAACCTGGTCTGAGCCGGTCGTACGGGTGAGCGCCGGTGGCGAGCCAACGACGTGGGGTGCGCGACTGCCCCTTTCTTCCGACGGCGCTCCCGCCACGTGGGAGCGGCCGTCATTGCGACAATGCCGGCCACTTTCGAATGACCATGTGGAGGGGTCCCACCGTGGACCGTCGGTTGATCGGGCTGCCATGAGCCTGGCGCTCTACCGCAAATACCGCCCGCAGCGCTTCATCGACCTGGTTGGGCAGGAGGTGGTTGCGCAGACGCTGCTCAACGAGGTCCGCTCGGGCGGCCTTGCGCACGGCTATCTCTTTGCGGGCGTGCGCGGCACGGGCAAGACCTCAACAGCGCGAATTCTCGCCCGCGCCGTCAACTGCGAAGCGCTCGTCGACGGCGAGCCGGACAACACGTGCGCCTCGTGCCTCGAGATCCTCTCCGGCGCGGCCGTTGATATCCTCGAGATCGACGCCGCGAGCAACCGCAGCATCGACGACATGCGCGAGTTGCGAGAGCGCGTCGGCTACCTCCCCGCGTCGCTGCGCCGCAAGGTCTACATCATCGACGAGGCGCACATGCTCACGCCGGACGCGTGGAACGCGTTCCTCAAGACCCTCGAGGAGCCGCCGCCGCATGTGCTGTTCGTGCTCGCCACGACCGAGCCGCACAAGGTGCCGGAGACGATCCGTTCCCGGGTGCAGCGCTTCGACTTCCGTCGCGTGGCTGGACCGGCGATCGAACGGCTGCTGACGGATGTTGCCGCCAAGGAGGCCGAGCAGGTGGATGCCGATGCCGTGCTGCTCCTGGCGACCGCCGCTCAGGGCAGCTTGCGCGACGCGCTGGTGTTGCTCGAGCAGGCGCTCGGCGCGGGGGAGCGCCCCGTCACGGTCGCGGTCGCACGCCGCTCACTCGGTCTGACCGACCCGTCGATCCTGCAGGCGCTGGTGACGTCCCTGGCAGGCGCCGACCCCGCTGGAACGCTCCGCGCCGCCGCTGCCGCGTTCGACGCCGGGGCCGACCCGCGCCAGCTCTTCCGGGACGTGGCCCGGTTGGCTCGAGCGGCCGAGCTGGTGGCGCTCGGGTACCCGGAGGGGGCGAGCGTGGGACCCGACGAGGTGGCGCTGGTCACCGACCTGGGAGCGATCGCGCCGGCCGGTCTCTGGTTGCGCCTGCTCGAGCTCATCGCCGAAGCGGAGATGAACCTGCGTCAGTCGGTCGACGCGCGGATGCTCGTGGAGGTCTGCCTGCTCCGCGCGCTGCGGCCGCCGGCCGCCGACGGGGAGTCGGCCGGGATGGCCGCGCTGGAGGCGCGCGTCGTGGCGTTGGAGCGGGGCGGGGCGGGGACGGCTCGCGGGACTGGTCAGCGCGGTGGGGCGGAGGCTGGGGCGCCGTCGCCGTCCGTGACGGCGGCCAGGGCCGACCGTGTCGTGGCGGCTTCGGCGGGGGACGATCCCCCTCCTGCGCAGGAGTCACAGGAGGTGGCGGCTGGGCCCGCCGAGCCGCCGGCATCGCCTGCGGCGAACGGGTCCAACGCAGCAGATGAGCCGGCCGTAG
>Ga0307372_10011774_pt1 | contig 11590 bp, 8 predicted proteins | sample OX1MG_FD_202533 | JGI IMG/M metagenome (GOLD analysis project Ga0307372, IMG submission 202533) | Soil microbial communities from Risofladan, Vaasa, Finland - OX-1 | ecosystem: Environmental > Terrestrial > Soil > Coastal area > Acid sulfate soil | place: Finland: Risofladan, Vaasa | collected...
TTTCGTACCTTATGTCATTGCGTCTGCAGCTATAGGCGCCTGGCGTCACGGCTCGCCCCACTGAGCGACACGCCGACGCTCTAGCGGTCTCTAATGCATGGCGAGCGACCCTAGACAACCGCCAATCTTCTTTCGCATCTGAGCCTTAGAGTCAGTCCTCTCTGAGTTCAGTGCTCGCCCTAGCGGAATCAGTTTTGATTGAATTCATCATGACATAGTGATTTACTGTCCGGCATGGGCTCTAGCTCCGCGTCCCCAGGCATCCTTGGGCAATCGCGTTACGCGCTCGTCGCACGCTCCCTTTGCGACCACATCAACGCGGACCGCTATCCGATCGGCACGCTGCTGCCGACGGAAGTGGCTCTGTGCCAGCAATTCGGCGTATCGCGCACCACCCTGCGTGAGGCGATCCGGTGGTTGAGCGATCGCGGCATGGTCTCGGCGCGCCGCGGGATTGGCACGATGGTTCTCGCAAAGCAGCCCGCGACGCGATACGTCCACGCCGTCGATTCGATTGCCGACGTCTTTCAGTACGCGAAGAACTTGCGCAACCCAATTGTCTTGAGCACGCACGAGTTCGACGTCGCCGTAGCCGATGAAGAGCTGCTGCGCGGCGCGGCTGGACAGCGCTGGATTCGTATGGAGCTGACCCGGACCTTCCTCGGGGACACAACGCCGCTGCTTTACGCACAGGTTTATGTACCGCACATGTTCGGGACCATTGCACAACTGGCCCCGACCTGCAGTAACCCGATCTACACACTGCTCGAAAGCGAATACGGCGAGCAAATCCTTGCTGTGGAACTGGAGTTCGGAGCGGCCCCCATTGATACCAGACCGGCACAAATGCTTCACGTCGCACCCGGCTCACCAAGCCTTTGCGTCATCAGGCATTACTTTGGTTCCAGCAAACGCCTCTTGCTAGTAACGGTGAGCCATTATCACCCCGACCGCTACAGTTATCGGATGCGGTTGGATTTCAATCCGCAGCTTTCAAAAAGGCCGTGACAATGGCCTCCCATTCAGCTCCGAGCGCTTCGCATCGCCTAGATTCGACGCCCAACCGATCAACGTGTTCCCAAGAGGAGTCACATGGACAACGCAGCCATCGCCCACAACGCAACGCCTGACCCATTAATCTCTGCATCGTTGTCTTCTTTTGCTTCCGAATTGCGCCTGGATGACGTGCCTGACCCAGTCTGTCAATGCGCCAAGCTTCACATGCTCGACGCCATTGGCATTGCCCTCGCTTCGAGCACGGAGAAGTTCGCGCTGCAGATCGTTGGCGCTCTCAGCGGTTTGGCCGGACGTGGGGACTACCCCGTGATCGGCTTTCCGCACAAGCTTCCGATTCGAGACGCAGTGCTCGCCAACGGAGCCTTGATACACGGCATCGATTTCGACGACACGCACTCGGCTGGTGTAATCCACGTTTCGGCTAGTGCATTGCCGATGGCGCTTGCCGCGGCCCAAAGTATCGCCGGCACCGGAAAGGATGTCCTCCTCGCCTACCTCATTTGCGTGGAAACGGCCAGCCGAATTGCTATCGCAGCCAAAGGCGGATTCCACGTGAAGGGATTTCATCCGACCGGCATGGTTGCAGCCTTTGGCGCCGTGCTTGGCGTTGGCAGACTGTGGGGATTGACCGAGCCAGAACTCGCCCATGCGCAGGGCCTAGTTCTCAGCAAGGCAAGTGGCTCGTTCGAATTTATCGAAGACGGTGCGTGGAACAAGCGGTTCCATCCTGGATGGGCTGTTGCAGCCGCGATCACAGCGTGCGCCTTGGCCAAAGCTGGCGTCATCGGTGCCCGCAAAACCTACGAAGGGCGCTACGGGCTTTTCAAATCATATCTCGGCGACGCATGGCAAGCCGATCTCTCCGCCTGCACGGCAGGCTTGGGCTCAAAGTGGGAGATGCTCGCGGTAGCGCTCAAGCCGTACCCCGTCTGCCACTTCAACCATGCCTTCATTGACGCGGCGCTTGCGTTGCGCAAGGATTATTCGATCGCGCCTGACCAGATCGAATCGATCCAAGCGCTTATCGGCAAAGACCAGATCGGCATTGTCTGCGAACCCGAGGCAAACAAGCGCCGCCCACAGAACGCCTACGATGCCCGATTCTCCTTGCCTTTCGCCATCGCCACGGCGCTCATACACGGTCGTCTTACGATGAACGAGATCGCGGATTCCGCCATCCATGATCATCGCGTGCTCGGGCTATGCGACCACACCACGTATGCGATCGACGATACAAGCGCTTACCCTCGCCACTACTCGGGAACTCTAGTGATTCGCCTACGCGACGGCCGCACGTTCAGCCACCGGGAAGAGATTAACCGCGGTTCGACGGAAAAACCGCTTAGCAAGGACGATGTACTGGATAAGTTCCGGCAAACCGCCTGCAAAGCGCTGCCAGCTGCCAAAGTGGAGAAGACGATTCGCGATGTGCTCGATCTGGAGTCACTCACCGGCGTAGATGCCTTCGTATCGGCGCTTGCCCCCGCAGTATCGTCTACCGCCCTGCGGGAGATGGCGTAACGCCAGACACCCTTGCCGCCGAGTTTGGCGGCATATTCACCAAGGTTGGTGCAGTGAATATTGCACGCTGTTCGGAGTCGAACCTCTGACACGAATCGTGCCGCCAACCGCGACTCACATTATAGGGTCCTGTCCCACGAAATCGGAGGATGTGTGCTATGGCGCCAAGAGCCACTCTAGTACTCGGCGTGATCGGCGCCGATATCCATAATATCGGAATCACCATCTTGGCCTCGGCATTGAGCTCCGCCGGGTTCAAAGTAGTAAATCTGGGAATCTTGGTGTCGCAGACAGAATTCGTGAAGGCGGCCGTGGAGACGGCAGCCGACGCAATTCTTGTCTCATCGCTGTGTGGCCACGGCGAGCTCGACTGCAAAGGCCTGCGCGCCCAATGCACCGAGGCCGGGCTCGAGAACATCGTTCTCTACGTGGGCGGCAATTTGGTCGTCGGCAAGCAGGACTGGGAGCCGATCGCGCACAAGTTCGTGGCGATGGGTTACGACCGTGCCTATCCACCTGCCACGACCCCGCATCGCGTGGTCGAGGACCTGACGGCCGATCTCGTAGACAAAGGGAGGGCAAGAACATGACCCGCGTGCAAAGTAACACCCTCCCGAGCATGACGCGGTGGGACGAGGATCGCTTCCAGGAAGTGCGGCGGAGCGTGCTGGCAGCATGGCCCACCGGTAGTGAAGTCGATCTTGACGAAGCTGCCGCCTACCACCGCGAGATGGCGCCAGCTAAGAACACCGCTTGGAGACTTCGACAGGCGCGCGCCCAAGGCACGACGCTGGTGCAACCGCGCGCCGGCGTCGCCGACGTCGAGCAGCAAATTGCGCTTCTCCAACGGCTACGAGTCGCAGGCGCAGATCTCCTCCCTACGACTGTGGACTCGTACACTCGAGAATGCCGCTACGAGGATGCCGCGCGCGGCCTCGCGCAAAGCCGGGAAGCGGGCCGCTCACTGCTCAACGGCTTTCCCGCCGTCAACTATGGTGTACGAACTTGCCGTCGCCTCGTCGAGGCGGTGGATGCACCCCTGTTCGCTCGCACCGCGGCGCCCGACTGCCGCCTTACTCACGAAATCATGTACGCGGGCGGCTATAGCTCGTGCACGGCAGGCCCGATTGTCTTCTCGTTGGGGTATGCCAAGGATTATCCTCTGGCGAATGCGATCGAAGCCTGGCAATACTCGTATCGCATGATGGGCGCCTACCATGAGCGGGGCGTCACCTTGAGCGTCGAGCACTACTTGCCGATCTCGACCTTGGTCCCGCATGCGACGTCGATGGCCTGCGCGCTCCTGGATTCCCTGATCGCCGCCGCGCAAGGTGTGCGCGACATCTCCCTCGGATTCGGCCAGCAATGCCATCTTGTCCAGGATGCCGCCGCGCTGCGCGCCTATCCGGCCCTCGGCCGTCATTATCTCCACACCTTCGGCTTCACTGACGTAGAACTGAGCACGGTGATGTCGCAGTGGATGGGTGGGTTTCCCAGCGACGAAGGACAGGCGTTCGGTGTCATCTGCATGGCCGCGCTCGCCGGTTACCTGGGCGGCGTTACTTACATGATCTCGAAGTCGCCCCACGAAGCGGCAGGCATCCCAACACCAGAGGCGAACATGCACGGCGTGAGTGCCTCGAAGATGGTGCTCAGAATGCTCGCTGACCAAAAGCTCGCCCCCATCCCAGAGATTGCCGCCGAGCAAGCGATCCTGGAAGCCGAGACGCGAGCCATCGTAGACCGCGCGCTCGAGCTCGGCGAGGGAGACGCCGCTCTGGCGGCAATTCGGGCGATCGAAGCCGGCGTCATTGACGTGCCCTTCTCGCCGCATCGTTCGAACGCCAACCAAGCGCTGCCGGCGCGAGATTGGCGCGGCGCTGTTCGGCTCGCGCAAGTCGGGGGCGTGCCGATTCCGAAGGAAATCCGCGAGCATCACCAGGCCGAACTCGCACGCCGCACGGCAGGGCGGGCAGAACGGCAACCCTGGGAACTGTTACTAGCCGATGTGAACGCGATCAGCGAAGGCATGCTGCTCCCCGACTGACCTCGCCGCTGGGAGACTGAGGGAGGTGAGCCAACAACCTTTACGCGGTGTGCGGTTCGTAGATCTCACGACGGTCCTGATGGGCCCTTTCGCGACGCAGATTCTTGGCGATTACGGCGCTGACGTCATCAAAGTTGAATCGCCCGCGGGAGATCCCGTACGCGGAATCGGTCCGGCCCGCCAACCGGTATGGGTTCGATCTTCCTGCAGGCCAACCGCAACAAGCGCAGCCTGGTGCTTGACCTGCGCACTTCCGAAGGCCTGGCGTTATTGCGGGAGCTCATCGCCACTGCAGACATCTTCGCCTACAACTTGCGACCGCAGGCGATGGAAAAGCTCGCTCTTACGTATAGCGGTCCATGTAAGCGCCGAGATCCTCGCCTCGCTCGGTCGCGCACCGCAGGACATCGCGGCGCTGGCCGAACGCGCCATCACCCGGATCGACCCCGAAAGCGCTGCGCTGCCGACCTAGGCTCGCCTACGTCCCTCGACGGGCTTGGTTGGCAGCTTGTCCGGCTTGCTCGGACCCCACACGCGGCTATAGTAGGTGTCGGCGAGCTGCAGCGCACCGACCGGGTTGTGCGCAAGCACACGGTCCTTCGTGACCAGCGTGGTAACCAGTCCCCGCGAGTAGCGGATGAACAGACTGTCGTGCCCCACGCACAGGCCGACGATTACGTTCAGCTCACAACCGGCACGGTTAAGTAGTTCGGCCTGCGATATGGGATTGCAGATTGCCTCGAACGTTCCTGGACGGATCTTATCTTCGTCCTTGAGCCCGATTTCCTCCTTCGGCACACCGCCGTTCTTGCAGGCGACCGAGGCGACTTCCAGCCCGTGGCTCTCGAGAATGGCGCTAAACACGCGCGACAGATCGACGAAGCTAATGCAGGTGGCGATGCCGACGTGGCGAAACCCCATGCGCTTGGCAAAGTGACAGATCTCCTCGACCCGCGTCCACTTGCAATAACCTTCGCTTTCCACAGCCGCCGAAACTCGCGCGATGCGCTCGATGAAGGGATTGCGTCGATAATCCTGCGCATCAGCGATACCCTCGGGGTCGACCTTGGATGGGCAAAATCCGGGGCCTCGCTCATCGCTCTCCCCTTGGCGACATGCGCGAACCGTGTTCGGGCAATACGCGCAGGCCGGCGTTTCGTATGCAGCCACTACCGCATTCTTAATCCAGGGGTCATACAAAACGAGCCTACGCTCAGCCTCAAGCCGCTTCAACCGTTTTGAGCTGAGCGATTCAAGATTCTCCCTTGAAGGGGAAACGATGGATTCCAGGCGCAAATGCGACTCGTTCCGGCGACTCACGGGAACCGTGACGGCAGCACACGTCAAAAGGGAGTAGCTGACCGGACCCGATTACTTGTCAGGCCGACGGCTTCATCGGACACCGCGTAGCCTTAAAGTGCGAACGCACGTGCGTTTGATTGGCGGATTAAAGTGCTGTCAAAGTCGGTCGAGCGCTCCACCAGCAGTAGTGAGCGACAGTAGCCCGGCGCCCTTGAAAATCACCAAATAGTGATCGCTGCGCAAGACATCCACGTCGTATCGCCGAATTCCGCACCGCGTACTGATTCTGTATGCGGGCACATTCCAAATTCTCCGTATGTCTTATCCATCGCTGCTGGAGAGGCGGAGACGATGGCGGAGCTCTGCAAATGGCGGAAGAGGTAGGAGTCGAACCTACCAGAGACGTCAGACGCCTCTCCCCGGATTTGAAGTCCGTGCGTCCCACCGGGGACGTTGCTCTTCCTCGGAAAGCTTGCGTGCGAAGCGTAGGTCGCCCGCTCGCCGCGTGTAGCCGGCCTCGTCGAGGTACTCGAGCATCGCAATCGTCAGATTGCGGCCGAGGCCGCTGCGGTCGCGAAACTGCGCCGCCGTGAATCCGCGTTTTTTCGACTCGCGGTCCAGCGTCACCGCCAGATCCACTAATCGGTCGACCATCTCCGGCAAGAAGAAGCGGTTCGGGGCCACGCGATGCACACGCCCCGCGCGCGCCACCCGATGCAGGAATTCGGCCACCATCTTGGGCTCCATCGCGACACGCTCCGCCAACTCGTGTACTCGAGGGGGCCTGCCGCCCTCGCCCCCGAGGAGCAGCGCGCACCTTTGCCAAAGGACCTCATCCTGCGCCGAGAGTGCCGGGACGTGACTGGGCAGGCGCAGGCTCGGGCCTTCGCGCGCGAGTTGTCCGGCGCCGACCAGGGACTCGATTACCGCCGCGAGCGGAGCACCGACGTCTGCTGGCCGCGGGCCGATCGCATCAGGATACGCCGCGTGCCAGGCAGCGACGGAACTCACAAGCGCCTCGCAATGCGCCTCCCACCGTTCTCGCCGCATCATGTGGCGCACCCCGCGCACGGCGAAGGCGACGAGTCCCTCCGCACGAAGGGGAGGAACGTGGAACGTCCTTTCAAACCACTCAACGTTCACTATTCCCTTGGTCAACAGAGCGTCGAGGGCCTGTTCGGCGGATCGGCCCACGAACAGCCCAAGCGTGGCGACGCGCTCGGGCCGCGAAGCGCCTCGTTCGGGTGGCAGCGGATCGACCACCACACCCGCGCCGACGAGTCGCCAGGAGCCCGGATCGCGCAGCAGCAGACGGTCGCCGTGCCACGCCGAAACCGCGCGCGGAAAAGCAAGCCGCGCAAAGCGCCCGAATGGCGAGAGCCTCGCCTGCAGCATCGCGGTACCCAAGTGCACGCCGAGCGTGACGGCCCGGACGAGTGGCGCCTGGAGCCACGCCACCTCGATGTCGACGTGCCGCGACACGGGCGCAGGTGCCGAATCCGCAAGCACATCACCGCGCTGCAGCTGGCCGCGCGCGACGCCGTGCAGGGCTAGCGCGCAGCGCTGTCCAGCGGTTGTGCGAGCCGCTTCGCAACCGTTCGCGCGCAAACTGCGCACGCGCGCGCGGCGTGCCGCGGGCAGCACCTGCACCTCGTCCCCCAGCGTGACTGCGCCCGACAGGACGGTGCCCGTGGCGACGAGACCAATGCCGTCGATCACGAAGGCGCGATCCACGTTCATCCGGAAACGTGGCGCCGTGGCGTGCGGCGGCACGCTGCCGGCGATGGCGGTGAGCCTATTACGCAGCCCATCGAGCCCGTGGCCGGTGACCGCGGACACCTGCAGAACCTCGGATCCCTCGAATCGGCCCCGGGCGAGTAGAGCACGCAATTCGACCTCTGCCTGCGCCGCGCGCTCGGGCGCCGTGCGGTCGACCTTGCTTAGCACGGCGAGCAGCCGCGGCGCACCGAGATGCTCGAGGATGGCCACGTGCTCGCGCGTCTGCGGCATGGGTCCGTCGTCGGCAGCAACCACCAGCAGCGCGAGGTCAATACCCTGCACGCCTGCAGTCATGTTGCGCACGAAGCGCTCGTGCCCCGGTACGTCGATGAACGCAATTGGCGCGCCGCCGGCGAGGGGCAGATAGGCGAAGCCGAGGTCGATGGACATGCCGCGGCGCTTTTCCTCCGGCAGCCGATCAGTGTCGACGCCGGTGAGCGCGCGCACGAGGGCGGTCTTGCCGTGGTCCACGTGGCCGGCCGTGGCGACGATCACAGCGTGCGGCCTTCGAGCTGATTAAGAAAGGCCGCCTCCTCCTCCAGGCAGCGCAGGTCGAGCCACAGCGCGTCGTTGTGAATGCGCCCGATCACAGGAATCGGCAGGGAGCGGAGCGATTGTGCAATGCGCGCGGGCTTCACCGTCGCGGAGGCAATGCGCAGCGCTGCGCTCGGCAGGCGGTCTACCGGCAACGACCCGCTGCCGACCTGGCTCGCGCAGCCCTCGACCGTCACTTCGGCCTGCGCACCGCAGAAGCGCTGCACCCGCGGCAGGACACGCTCGGCAAGGGCCGCGATGTCTGCGGCGGGCCGCGTCAGGACCCGAAGCGTGGGCAGTCGCTCGCGTAAGCGCTCCGGATCCAGGTACAAGCGCAGTACTGCCTGCAATGAGGCGATGCGGCCCTTGTCCAGTCGCAATGCGCGCTTCATCGGGTTGTTGCGTAGCCTTTCCACGAGCTCGCGCCGGCCGACGACCAGCCCTGCCTGCGGACCGCCGAGCAGCTTGTCACCGCTGAACGTGACGAGGTCGGCCCCCGCCGCAAGCGCGCGCATGGGCGTCGGCTCGGCGGGCAGACCCCAGCGCTCGAGCTGTGCGAGGGCGCCGCTGCCCAGGTCGACGATGAACGGTAAACCGTGGGCGTGCGCAAGGCGCGCCAGCTCGGCTTGCGGCGGGGCGGCGGTGAAGCCCACCAGCGCATAGTTGCTCGGGTGAACCTTCAATATGGCCGCCGTATCAGGGCCGATTACCCTCTGGTAGTCGACGAGGTGCGTGCGGTTCGTGGTCCCCACCTCGCGCAGGCGGCAGCCCGCCGCCTCGATGATTTCCGGGAGGCGGAACGAGCCACCGATCTCCACGAGCTCGCCGCGCGACACCGGCACTTCGCGCCCTGCGGCGAGCGCATTGAGCGCGAGCAGCACAGCGGCCGCATTGTTGTTTACGGCGGTGGCCGCCTCTGCGCCCGTAATGCGGCAAACGAGCATCTCGAGGTGTGAGTCGCGCTCCCCACGTTCGCCCGCCTCGAGGTCGTATTCGAGGTTCAAGGGCTCGGCGAGAGCCGCGCCACAGGCCTCGATCGCCTCGCGCGGCAGGAGCGCGCGCCCGAGGTTGGTGTGCAGCACTGTGCCGGTGAGGTTGAACACGCGGCGTAGCGTAGGCCGCGCAGCCGCCTCGAGCCGGCATAGCAGCGCATGCACGACGCCGTCATAGGACAACGCGCCCGCGGCGCCCGCCTTCAGCGCCGCCCGGTGCTCCGCAAGCAGCGCGCGCAGTTCGGCCACAACCACTTCGCGCGCACAGGTGGCGATGGGCACAGCGAGGCGTGGGTCCCGTAGGATCCGGTCGACCGAGGGGATAGTGGCGAGCGGCATGGCAATCATCGTACCCACGCTGAGGTATTCTTAGAAATACGTTCAGGCTCTGGGGCCATACTGGGATGGAATATCATGGAACTGCGCCAGCTGCGCTACTTTGTGCGTATCGTCGACTTGGGAAGCCTCTCCAAGGCGGCAGCCGACCTCTATGTCGCTCAGCCCGCGCTCTCCAAGCAGATGGCGGCGTTGGAGGGTGAGCTGAGGACCGCGCTGCTCGTCCGCAGCCCGCGCGGCGTTACCGCGACCGAGGCCGGGCACACCTTCTACCGGCAGGCGCAGTCGGTGCTGCGGCAGATGGCGCGCATCCCGGACGAGGTCCGCTCAGCCGAGGCCAGCCCCACTGGCGTGGTCGCGATTGGCATGCCGTTTAGCGCCTCCAATATCTTAGCGCCCGCCCTAGTCAAGGCGGTGGGCGAGCGTCTACCTGGCATTCGGCTGGCCATCACGCAGCAAGGTAGTGGTCAGCTCGAAGGTCTGCTCGCCGGAGGCCGGCTCGACCTGGGCCTGCTCTACGAACGCGCGCGACCCTCGCCGCAAATCGAGGAGCAGCGACTCCTGACGGAGGAGCTGTACCTTGTCACGCGCGCGCCTGGCAGTAAGGCAAGCGCTACGCTCGCGGAAGCGGCCCGCCAGCGCCTCATTCTGCCAGGGCCCTTCAATTCGACCCGCCAAGTCGTCGAAAGGGCCTTTATCAAGGCGGGCCTCGAACTGGGGCTCGCGGCCGAGGTGGATGTGCCCTGGTCGAGCGCCGCGATGGTCGCGGCTGGGCTGGGCGCCACGATCGTGTCGCGTTCAGCGCTGTACCCGGAGAGGCCCGGAAGTGGCCTCAGCGTCAGGCGGATCGTACGCCCGGCGCTCACCCGCGCGCTGAATCTATGCAACGTCCGCGGCGAAACACCGGCGCACACGGTGGCGCTGGTGTCGCACACCGTGCGGCAGGTCGCACACGACCTCATCGAGCGCGGCGCCTGGCGCGGGGCGGCCAGCCATACCTAGTGGTTATACCGGTAGCGCCAACTCGTATTTCCCAGGAATGGCCAGCCCGCCTACCATCGAACCGAACGAGGATTCGTCATGTCCGCTCAACTCGCCCCCGCTTCTACGCCAGCCGGCCCGGTGCCAGAAGGCACCGACCTAGTCGAGTGGTACTACGAGCAGGGCTTCTCCGACGGCCTGCCAGTAGTGCCGCCTACGCCCGCCAAGCTGGCGGCGATGCTTGAGGCGCTCGGCGGCGATCCCGGAAAGCTCGAGGCGCGCGTTCCGCCGCGCTGGGGCGGACTCACGCGCGAAGTGCTGGCGATAAACATGGTGCTGGCGGGCTGCAAGCCGGAATACGCCCCAGTCGTACGCGCAGCGATACTGGCGCTGTGCGAAACCGCATTCAACCTGAACGGAGTGCAGGCCACTACGCACATGGCTTCGCCGCTGCTCGTGGTAAACGGGCCAATCGCGCGCAAGATCGGAATGAACGCCGGGTGCAATGCGTTCGGCTCGGGCAACCGCGCCAACGCCACTATCGGCCGTGCGATCCGGCTCATCCTTCTCAACGTGGGCGGCGGCTGGCCTGGCGATCTGGACAAAAGTACCCTGGGCCATCCCGGCAAGTACACCTACGCGGTCGCCGAGAACGAGGCGTTGGGACTCCTTGCCCCCTACCATGTCGAGAAGGGTTTCAAGGCCGAGGATTCCACCGTGTTCCTGATGGCCGCGGAGCCGCCGCACAGCGTTACCAACCATGTTGCCAACGACCCGCAGGGCATCCTCGATTCTATCTGCTCGGCGATGAGCACGTTCGCGCACAACAATGCGGTGTCGAGCGGCCATTGCGCGGTGGTGCTCGGGCCCGAGCACGCGGCAACGATCGCGAAGCATGGCTGGAAGCGCCACGACGTAAAGAACTACCTGTGGACGAACTCGGGCAACAAGTTCGGTCAACTCGCCTTCAACCACCGCTACGGCAAGGTCTACAACCGCAGCCTCCCGGTGTGGTACAAGAGGGAGCTTGACTCGCACATTCCGATCGTGCCGAGCGCGGAGAACATCCACCTATTCGTCA
>Ga0307372_10011775_pt1 | contig 11590 bp, 10 predicted proteins | sample OX1MG_FD_202533 | JGI IMG/M metagenome (GOLD analysis project Ga0307372, IMG submission 202533) | Soil microbial communities from Risofladan, Vaasa, Finland - OX-1 | ecosystem: Environmental > Terrestrial > Soil > Coastal area > Acid sulfate soil | place: Finland: Risofladan, Vaasa | collected...
ACCGGAGGACCCGAGGGTCGACACGAGGAGGGGACGGAGGCCACCACGTCCCACTCGGCACCGAACCGCTCGACCAGGCACCGGCCATGGGCTTCCAGCCACGGCACGGCCAGGCCGGCCAACCGGCGGGCGTGGTCCCGGCGGACCTCGGCCACCGGAGCGTCCTTGTAGCCCCGGAGCCGACCGTGCATGAGGTCGCCGAGGCGGTACTCGGCCATGGCCACCACCGGAGCCAGCGGCAGTCGCAACTGGCGGACCAGTGTCGAGCAGCAGTAGCAGCAGGTATAGCCGGCGCGCCTGGGGCCGCCGCACATGCTGCAGCCATCGTCGTCGTGAGGGGTGTCCATGGGATCGACGCTCCACGTTGTCGTCGTGCCGGCCGAGGCCGGACTGCGGTTGCGGCGATCCCTGTCCCCGGCGACGGGTGGGAGGGGAGGGCGTTCCCCGGGGTCAGGCGTCGCGAGAGAGCAGGAAGGTACCGGTGGACCGACTGATCATCCGGTCGGCGCCGTCGGTCACCGAGCCCTCGGCGTAGGCCACCTGCCGGGCCATCCGCACCACGTCGCCCCGCAGGCGGTAGGTCTCCCCCACCTGGGCCGGGCGCATGGTCTCGATCTTCATCTCGAGGGTGGCGCGGGTCCGGTCGCGGCCGGCCAGCGCCGAGTTGATGGCGAAGTTCATGGCGGCGTCGAGGACGAGTCCGTGCACGCCGGCCTGCACCACGCCGTGCGGATTGCAGGCCGCCGGAGTAGGAACCAGCGATCCGGTCACCCAGCCCAGGTCCTCCCCGTCCACCCCGTAGTCCTCGAAGGTCCCGCCCACCGTGCCGATGAGCTCCATCCCGCCGTCGCCCAGCCAGCGGTCCATGTCCTTGATCCTGCCTGTCATCCCCCCGACCGTAGCCCCGGGATACATCACTCCCTTCCGCCGACCTGGTCCCGGCCTCCGACCCGCACGGCCCCGCCGGAATTGGTTGGACGTGGCCGCCCGGACGGGTACGATCAGGGCGTGGCAACCTCTTGACCGCGCGGTCAAGTTTCTGCCAAGGCCGGGGCCCTGGCTCCGGTGTGCACCATCGAGCCGAGCACGACCGGCAGGAGTTGGCTCCGCCGGATCGGAGAAGGAGAGCCACCATGACCGATGCCGTCATCGTCGATGCAGTCCGCACCCCGGGGGGCAAGAGGAACGGAAAACTGCGCAACTGGCACGCCGCCGACCTGGGATCCGAACCGCTGAAGGCCCTGGTCGAGCGCAACGACCTCGACCCGGGCCTGGTCGACGACGTGATCATGGGCTGTGTCATGCAGGTGGGCGAGCAGTCCCTCAACGTGGGCCGCAACGCCGTGCTGGCCGCGGGCTTTCCCGAGTCGGTTCCCGCCACCACCATCGACCGTCAGTGCGGTTCCTCCCAGCAGGCCCTCCACTTCGGGGCCCAGGGTGTCATCGCCGGCGCCTACGACGTGGTCATCGGTGGAGGGGTCGAAGTCATGACCCGCACCCCCATGGGCTCCTCGGTGGTCCGCGACCTCGGGTACCCCTTCGGCCCCCGCATGATGAACCGCTACGCCGAGCGGGGCGGACTGGTCGGCCAGGGCGAGGGTGCGGAGCTGATCGCCGAGCAGTGGGACATCAGCCGCGAGTCCCTCGACGAGTTCTCGGTCCGCTCCCACCGGCGGGCGGCGCAGGCCACGGCCGAGGGCCGGTTCGAGCGTGAGCTGATCCCGGTGGCGGTCAAAGACGACGACCGTACCGACACAGACGAGCTCGTCACCGCCGACGAGGGCATCCGCCCGGACTCGTCGGTCGAGACGCTGGCCAACCTGAAGCCGGCCTTCCGGCCGGAGAACGGGCGGGTCACCGCGGGCAACTCGTCGCAGATCACCGACGGGGCGTCGGGGGTGCTGATCATGAGCGAGGAGAAGGCCAACGCCCTGGGACTGACCCCACGGGCCCGGTTCCACGCCTTCGCCGTGGCCGGCAGCGACCCCATCACCATGCTCACCGGGCCCATCCCGGCCACCAAGTCGGTGTTGGAGAGAGCCAAGCTGACCTTGGACGACATCGACGTCATCGAGATCAACGAGGCCTTCGCCTCGGTGGTCCTGGCCTGGCAGAAGGAGTTCGGCGTGGACCTCGACAAGGTCAACGTGAACGGCGGTGCCATCGCCCTCGGGCATCCGTTGGGAGCCTCGGGTGCCAAGCTGATGGCCACGCTGCTCAACGAGCTCGAGCGGACCCAGGGCCGGTACGGACTGCTGACCATGTGCGAGGGCGGCGGCATGGCCAACGCCACCATCATCGAGCGCCTGGGCTGATCGGTCGCGCCCGGCCGGTGCCGGCCGGCACCGGAGGACCCGGCCGGGCCCCGCCCCGTCCTCAGTGGTAGCGGGTGGCCAGGATGAGTCCGGCGAAGATGGAACCGATGGCGGCGATCAGCCACAGGTTGTTCACCCCACCGGGGAGCAGGCCGGCGTAGTTGAGGATGACCACCGCCACGCCCAGCAGGAACAGGGCGATGATGGCGATGCCCATCCACCTGGGGCTGGTCTTGACGTTCTTCGGGATGGGGGGCGTGTACCGACTGGACTGGGTCGACCGGCCCGACTCGGTGGCCCGCCCGCTGGCGGAGCGGCCCTTCTTCTGCGCCTTGCCCGGCCCGGGCCTGGCCTTGGTTGCCATGCGCGAAGGATAGCCATTCGCCACGCCGGGTTGGCGCCGGCCCGGGTAGACCGGACCGGCCGGTACGATCAACGGACCATGGGGACGCGGGTGCTGGTCATCGACAACTACGACTCGTTCGTCTACAACCTGGTCCAGGAGCTCGGGGAGCTGGGTGCGGACCCGGTGGTCCACCGCAACGACGCCATCGACGTCGAGGGGATCCGCTCGGCCTCCCCCGACGCCATCCTGATCTCACCGGGACCGGGCCGCCCGGGTTCCGCGGGCATCAGCATGGACGTGGTCCGGGAGCTGGGCGGCGAGATCCCCATCCTCGGGGTGTGCCTGGGTCACCAGGCCATCGGTGAGGTCTACGGCGGGGAGGTGGTGGTGGCCCCGACCCTGATGCACGGGAAGACCTCGGCCATCCACCACGACGGGACCGGAATCTTCGCCGGGCTCCCCGATCCCTTCGTGGCCACCAGGTACCACTCGCTGGTGGTGGAGCCGGCCAGCGTTCCCGACGTGCTGGAGGTCACCGCCCGCACCGCCGACGGGGTGATCATGGGCCTGCGCCACCGCACCCTCGCCGTGGAGGGCGTCCAGTTCCACCCCGAGTCCCTGCTCACCCCGGAGGGGCCCGGACTCCTCTCGAACTTCCTGGCATCGGCCCGGACCGGCTGAGGGGCCGCTACCGGGTCAGCGCCTGGCGTGGCCGGTGGCAGTGGTCGAGCTGGTCGTCGTCGAGCTGGACGGGGTGGTCGTGGTGGTGGTGGGCGGCGGTGCCGTGGTGGTGGTGGGCGGTGGTCCGGTCGAGACAATGAGGTCGACCGAGCTGCCCGGCTTGACCGATGCCCCGGTGGGCGGGTTGGACCCGATGACCAGACCTGCCTGAACCTGAGTAGAGGCCTGCGGGATGATGTTGCCGAGGTTGAGGAAGGCAGCACCGAGGACGTTGCTGGCCTGGTTCTGGCCCAGCCCCGCGAGGGAGGGCACCCGGACGTTTGAGGGCCCCGACGAGACGGTCAGGGTCACCGTACTCCCTTTGCCCACCTTGGTGCCCGACGGCGGATTCGCGCTGAGCACCGTCCCCTGGGTGGCGTTGCTCGCCTGATTGACGACGGTGGAGTTGAGACCCGCCGTCTGGAGCAGGGACTCGGCGGTGCCCTGCGAAGCGTTGGTGATCCCCGCGGGCACGGTGACCTGCTGCACCGCGGCGACGGTCAGTGTCACCGTGTCCCCCTTCTTCACCAGCGAGTTGGGCGGCGGGTTGGTGGAGATCACCGTGCCCGCTGTGTCGCTCGAGATCTGGCTGGTGGTCTTGACCACCAGGCCGTCCTGGGTCAGCTTGGAGGTGGCCTGGGCCACCGGTTGGCCGGTCACCGAGGGGAGGTTGAACGACGCGCTGCCGCCCAGATAGCCGAGGTTGCGGGCCAGGAAGTACCCGGCCACCAGCAGGAGGAGCACCAGGACGGCCAGGATGATGGCGTAGGTGCGGGTGCGGTTCGGACCACTCTCCTCGTCCTCGGCCTCCTCCTCGGGGGCGGTGGCGGCGACCGACTGGGTGACGTCCATTCCCGTGGCGGCCCCGACCACTCCGGTGGCGCCGGCCACGGCCAACAGCGTGGTGGCGTCGTCCATGGCCAGCACCGTCCGACCCTCGTTGAAACGGAGCAGGTCGGCTCGGAGGTCCTCGGCGGTGGCGTACCGGTGCTCGGGGTTCTTGGCCATGGACTTCAGGATGATGGCCTCGAAGGTCGGGGGGATCGACGGGTTCAGCTCGCGGGGCGCCGGCGGATGGTCGCGGACATGCTTGGAGGCCACTGCCACAGGGGTGTCCCCGAGGAACGGGGGCCGGCCGGTGACCATCTCGTACAGCACCACGCCGAGCGAGTAGATGTCGCTCCGTGCGTCGACGCCGACACCCTCTGCCTGCTCGGGCGAGAAGTAGGTGGCCGTGCCCATGACCGCTCCGGTCTGGGTCAGGCTCTCCTCGGTGTTGATGGCCCGGGCGATGCCGAAGTCGGTGACCTTCACCTGGCCCTCGTCGGTGATGAGGACGTTGCCCGGCTTCACGTCGCGGTGGATGACCCCGTGCTTGTGGGCGTAGCCGAGGGCCGCGGCCACGTGGGCCCCGATGTCGGCGGTCCGGTCGGCCGAGAGGGGCCCCGCGGACTTCAGGATGGAAGACAGCGGGCGGCCGTCGATGAACTCCATGACGATGAAGTAGGTCCCGGAGTCCTCGCCCCAGTCGAAGACCGGGACGATGTTGGGGTGGGAGAGATTGGCCGCGGCCTGGGCCTCCCTGCGGAACCGCTCCACGAACGAGCGGTCGACCGAGAGCTCGGGGAACAGGACCTTGAGGGCCACCGGACGGTCCAGACGCCGGTCGTGGGCGCGGTAGACCTCGGCCATGCCCCCCCGGGCGATCAGATGGCTGAGCTCGTAGCGCTCGGAGAAGATGCGGGGCGTCTCGTTCGGTTCCATGTGGGTCAAAGCCTAGGCCTGCGCTCTCTTGGGTCCGGTTTTCTCGTCATTCGACTTCGGGCGGGCTTCCAGCCGGCGACGTCGGCACCGGGTGGCGGGTCGTGGTGCCATCACGGCATCCCTTGATCGGCGCGAACGTCGCCGAGGATCTGCTTGAGCACCGGTCCCGAGTGGGTCGCGCCGGTGGCACTACCTGGCTGATTGGGAAGGACCACGGCGATGGCCACCTTGGTGTTGCCCACCGGGGCGAAGCCGATCAACCAGTCGTCGGTGTACTGGGGGTTGGGCCCGAACGAGCCGGTCTGGGCGGTACCGGTCTTGGCCGCCACATCCCAGCTGGCCGGGAAGATATTGGCCGCGGTACCCGACTTCGCCACCCCCTGCATGAACGTGGTCAGAGTGTTTGCCGTCTCGGCCGAGATCGGCTGCAGCCACTGCTTGGGCGTGTAGTTCTCCACCAGGCCGCCCTGGGAGTCGCGGATCTGGGACATCACGTGGGGGGTCATCTCCACGCCGCCGTTGGCCACCGTGCCGGCCACCATGGCCATCTGGAGGGCCGAGGCGGTGACGCTCTGCTGGCCGATGGCCGACTTCATCAGACCGGGGACGTCGTCGGCGAAGCTGGCGGTGGTCCCGAAGTTGGAGACGGCCACGGTGTCGGCCGGCACGTCGAGCGGGATCTGCTGGTTGAAGCCGTACGCCTCGGCCTGGTTGACCAGTGTCTGGGCTCCCAGTAGTTGGCCGATCTGGGCGAAGTCGGCGTCACAGGAGTTGATCACCAGCTGCTCCAGGTTCCCCCCACACGGCTGGGAGTGATAGTTGGTCAGCACCTGGGCCGGGGTGCCCGAGTTGGGCAGGGTGACGAACGGAACTGTCGGATAGGTCATGGTGGCCAGGTCGGGCCGGTTCTGGAGGACGGCGGAGGTGGTGACGACCTTGAAGCTCGAGCCGGGGGGGTAGACCTGACCGAAGCTTCCCGACACCAAGGGGTTCCCCGGTGCATTCTTGTGCGAGTTCCAGTAGGCGGACTGGACGGCGAAGCTCTGGGAGACGAGGGGGTTGGGATCGAAGGTCGGGTTGGAGTACATGGCTTCGATGGCACCGGTCGTGGGGTTGAGCACCACGGCAGCTGCTCCCGTCACGCCCGCCGCGTGCTGGTTCAGTGCCGCGGCCACCTGGGTCTGCAACCTCGTGTCCATGGTCAACGTCACGTTGTCCACCACCGTGCGGTTGACGAGGAGGTCGCGCAACGTCTTGGCCGGACGGGTGTGGGGGGTGAGATAACTGTTGTACTGCGCCTCCACCCCCCGGAAGTTGCCGTAGAAGAGGGAGTCGAACCCCAGGGTCTGGGCGAAGAGGGTGGAGGTGTAGGGGTCGTAGATCCGCTGGTACTTGTAGTAGCTCCCCTTCGGGGCCAGCACCGAGTAGGCCAGGGGCACGCCATCGGACGAGAGGATGCTGCCGCGGGTCTGGCTGCGTTCCAGGGCAACGATCCGTGGGTTCTGCGAATTGTTGGCCAGCGAGTTGGCCTTGAGCACCTGGATGTTGTTGAGCTGGACGAACAGGGCGACGAAGCACAGCACCATGAAGAGGCCGAGTCGTCTGATCCGACGTTCCATCAGGGGGCCTTGGCCGTGGTCGGCGGCGCGGAACCGGCCGTGGTGGACGGTGAGGTGGTGGAGGACCCGGGAGTGGGGGCGCAGAATCCGGATGACGGATTCAGCTCGCAGTTCTTTGCTGCCTCCAGATTGGCCACGTAGGTCAGCGCGCTGGCTACCGAGGACTCCTCCACCCCGGCGTGGAGGGCATCGACGTACGTGGCGGGAACGTCGGCGGTGGTCACCCCGGTCCGCTTCACCTCGACCGGGTTGTACCAGAGGAAGCCACCGATGCGCCCCTGGTAGACGACCAGCTCGTTGTTGTTCACACCGACGAAGTAGGAGTTGGTGTCGTACCAGTCGACGGCGTAGTAGGCCCCGGCGAGCACCGCTCCGAGCAGGATGACGAAGAGGAGGGTCCGGAAGGTGATCAGGCGCCGTCCACGGGCGATCCTCCGTTCGCGCCGCTTGGCCCGTCGGCGCTCACGTCGGCCCGGCGGCTTCTCGTCGGCCACCGCTGCCGGATACTCCTCGGGTTCTCCGGGCGGCCCTGCTCCGGCTTCCTCCGCTGCCGGGGCGAAGTCGGAGTTTACCGCGGCCACCACCGGAGCCGCATCGGCGTCGACGTCTTCGCCGACCACGACGTCGACCACCACCACCGTGATGTTGTCGCTTCCACCGTGGGTCCGGGCCGCCTGCACCAGAAGGTCGGCGGCCCGGCGGGGATCGCTCACCGAGGAGAGGACCTCACTGATCTGGGCGGGCTCGAGCTCGTTGGTCAGCCCGTCACTGCACAGGAGGTAGCGGTCGCCGCGGGCCGGTTGGATCCTCCAGAGGTCCACCGCCACGTCGGACGACACCCCGAGCGCCCGGGTGAGGATGTGCCGGTGGGGATGGACGGCGGCCTCGGCGGTGGTCAGCTCGCCGGTGCGGACCATCTCCTCGGCGAGGCTGTGGTCCGTGGTGATCTGGCTCAGCTCGCCGTCGTGGAACCGGTAGGAGCGGGAGTCACCCACGTTGACCAGGGCCAACACATCGTGCCCGTCCTCGTTCACCAGTCCCACCGCGGTGAGCGTGGTGCCCATGCCCCGCAGCTCGGGGTTCTCCCGGCTGTGCTCCCAGACCACGGAGTTGGCTTCGTTCACCGCCTGGGACAGCCCGGCACCGGTGGGCTGACGGCCGAAGGCGGCGGCCAGCGCGTCGACAGCCAGTCTGGCAGCCACCTCACCGCCGGCGTGGCCCCCCATGCCGTCGGCCACCGCGAACAGGGTGGGGGTCTCCACGGCCAGGTCCTGATTGACGGAGCGGACGAGACCGGTGTCGGAGGCGGAGCCGGAACGGAGGAGGGTCATCTCACTTCCCCACCTCGAAGACCGTGCCTCCCACCTGGAGGAGATCGCCCTTCTCGAGGCGGGTGCGCTCGCTGATCCGGATGGTGTTGACCCACGTCCCGTTGGTGGATCCCAGGTCCTCCGCCCAGAGGTCGCCGTCGAGGCGGAACAGCCGGGCGTGCAGGTTCGACGAGTAGGTGTCGTAGTCGATGGGAACGCCGCAGCCGGCCGCCCGGCCCACCGTCACCTCGTCCCCGATGTCGTAGGTCCGCCCGGCCTGGTCCTCCGGGCGGATCACGTGCAGGCGGAGCAGTTTTCCCTTGCGCCCCTTGGCCCCGGTCACCGTGGGCTCGTTGGCGTCCCGGCGGCGGCGGCGGCGCTTGAGGGGCCGCACCTCCACCCATACGGCGCGGACCACCCACATGAAGAACAGCCAGAGCAGGATGATGACCCCGTACTCGAGCGCACGCAGCACGGGGGTGTTGTCGGTCGGTCCGGGCAGCGCGATCAATAGCACATGCATGACTGCCCAGTGGCCGACCGTCACGAGGTCTCGAACCGGAGAACGGTGGTCCCGATCACGATCTGGTCCCCGTCGGCCAACTTCCTCTCGCGGATGGTGGCCCCGTTGACGCGGGTGCCGTTGGTCGAGTTGAGGTCGACCACCACCACATCGCCACCGACGCGTCGGATCTCGGCGTGGCGTCGACTGGCGTTCGGATCGGTGACCATGACTGCGCTCTCCGGCAGCCGGCCGATCGTGAGGGGCTCGGGGCCGAGCACGACACGTGAGCCGTCGGCCTGGACGATGGAGGCCGTCGGAAGCCCTGCCGGCCCTTCCTCTACCTCGGAGACCACGGCGAAGCGTCCCCGGCGCTGGCGGGTGTCCTCGGTGACCGTGACCGTCACCGGCCCGACGAAGACGTAGTCCTCCGTGCGGGCATGCTCGCGGGCCGCTTCCTCCAGTTCGCGGACCAGGGCCTCCAGAAAGCTCTCGAATCGGTCGAAGTCGTTGGTCGAGAGGTAGATGGTGAACGCATTGGGCGCGATGAGGCCGTGCACGCCCAGGCGACGCTGGAGGTCCATCTCCCTGGTCACCCGACGGCCGATCTCCACGGGGTGGAGCTCGCCCCGGAAGGCCTTGGAGAGGGTGCCGTCTACCAAGCGCTCGAGGCGCCCTTCGAATTTCTGGAGTCCCATGCTGGCGTCAGCCTACCGGTGGGCACCCCCGAAATGGGGGTAGGGCCACCCCGGCGCCCGGTCACCTGCGCCAGGACTTTGCCGCCACTCGGGCGCTCCGTGGGCTCGGGCGGCGTGAACAAGGGGTTTCGATCATCGGGTAGCCTCTATCGGTCGCTCGGGCGAGTGGCGGAATTGGCAGACGCGCAGGATTCAGGTTCCTGTGTCCGAAAGGATGTGGGGGTTCAAGTCCCCCCTCGCCCACCATTGTTCTGTCCCATGACATCGCGGACAGACGAACCCACGAAGGGTAGATGATCAAGGGCTGGTGCCCAGGCGCTGGTAGTCCCTGGTGGGATCCAACGTGAGGTGGCGGAGCAGTTCGCCCTCCTCGCTCAGCACCCGGATGTCGAGGTCACAGACCAGAATGATGATCCGGCGTCCGGTGTGGGCCCGGCCGACGCCAACGTGGTGGAGCTTTGTGCCGTGGCGCAGGGTGAAGACCCCGGTCGTGTCGACCTTGTCGTGGCGCACCCGGGTGTGCGGGGTCATCGGGTACTTGTCCGGGTCCGGGGTGTCCTTTTCGAGTGCGTCGTAGGCCTTCTTCGGGGGGACCATGCCCCGAGCCGAGTGCGGCCGTTCCTCGTCGTAGTAGCGGACGAAGAAGTCGATCTGGCCCTGGAGCTCGGCGATGGAGGTGGCGAGGTCCCGTTTGCGCAGCCAGCGCTTGAGCGTCTTGTGGAAGCGCTCGATCTTGCCTTGGGTCTGCGGATGGTAGGGCTTGCCGTGCTTGATGCCGATGCCCAAGGTGGTGAGCTCGGTCTCGAAGCCGCAGCGTCCGTTGCGGAACTGAGCGGTGAAGATTCCGCCATTGTCTGTCAACATCGAGGCAGGAAACCCCCAGGTGGACGTGGCTTGATAGAAGGCGGCGACCACATCGGCGGCCGTGGCCACCGGCACCACCACGGCGGCCACCACCATGCGGGAGTAGTCATCGACGAAGTCGAGGATCTCCACCTTGCATCCCTCCTCGGTCCCGTCGTCGATCACCCAGTGGGTCATGTCGGCCTGCCAGGTCTCGTTCGGAAGGGAAGCCTCGAACCGGGTCCACGAGGTCCGTGGGCGCTTCTGGGGCTGCGGGGTGACGAACCCCCTCCGGACCAGTACTCGGTGGATGGTGGAGCGTCCGGGGGCCTTCCCGTGGCGCTGGCGCAGGTGGTATTGGATGGTGAGGGGGCCGGCGTCCAGGCCCTCCTCGTCGAGATGCTTGCGCATGGTCACGATCTCGTTCTCCAGCTCGACCGGGGTCTGGGTGGGCCGGCGATGGGGGGCCGTCGTCAGCGGAACCAGGGCCTCGTAGCCACCGGAACCGAATCGCACGACCTGCTTGGCCACCCACGATTTCGACATGCCGATCGACGAAGCCACCGACCGGAGGGACTGACCTTCCACCAGCCCGGCATCGACTGCATAACGAGCACGATCCATGGAACCCACCTGAGTAGGTGTCCACGATGTCATGGGACATGCTGTCCACCAACTCGTGGAACCGGACACCCCCTCGCCCACCACCCAGGGGTCCTGACAAAACTGACCACGCCAGGTCGACAAAACTCAGGCGTAAGTGGGGCCGTAGACCGACGAGCGTCAGGATTGGCGACGAATCAGGCCTTCTGCCCCGGCTGATTCCCTCTAGATCTTCCTGTCCAAGGGATGAGGTTGCACATCCACCATGAGGTGGGGTCCGGCGATGGACTTTTTGTTTCTGACGAAAGAAGCGAGGAGACCATCACCGTGACCCCAGCAGAGATCATCTACCAACGGCGCATCGCCGTGTTGGAACACGCCCAGCGGACCGGGAACGTGACCGAGACCTGCCGGGTGTTCGGCATCTCCCGGACCCGCTACTACCAGTGGAAGAACGTCGCTGACCGCTACGGCCTCGACGCCCTGGTCCCGAAGGCCCGCAGAGCCCCCCAGATGCCCGAGGCCACCCCCACCCACGTGGTCCAGGCCCTGCTGACCCTGGCCGTCGTGGAGCCCACCATCGGCTGTCGCCAATACGCCGACCGGCTCGGTGACCAGGGCTTCGCCATCGCCAAGTCGACGGTCCAGAAGCACCTGGTGGCCCACGGTCTGGGCAGGCGCTCCCAGCGCCTGGCCCGGGCGGCAGTGATCACCGCGGCCACCACGGGCCTGGTGACCGAAGCTGCCCGGGACGACAAGCTGTTCGGGTTCTGCCTGGCCACCGGAGGCCCCGGGGAGCTGGTCTGCCTGGACAGCTTCTACATCGGGAAGCTGAAGGGCGTGGGCAAGGTGTACCAGCTCAGCGCCATC
>Ga0307372_10011776_pt1 | contig 11588 bp, 9 predicted proteins | sample OX1MG_FD_202533 | JGI IMG/M metagenome (GOLD analysis project Ga0307372, IMG submission 202533) | Soil microbial communities from Risofladan, Vaasa, Finland - OX-1 | ecosystem: Environmental > Terrestrial > Soil > Coastal area > Acid sulfate soil | place: Finland: Risofladan, Vaasa | collected...
TGTGCGGGCGGGAGTGAAACTGATCACGCATTTGATGAAACGCGACTCGTGATAACCTGAAATTCCAACACTCAGCCAGTGCGGTACATCAACTCATTCAAAAATGCGGATTATTCGAGATTCCCTTAAGAAGAGGCCCAAAAAGGCTGTCCTCAATACACCATGAATTTACTTGGGTATATCGAATGCCAATATCGTTACGATCATTTCTCGACTCTGGTCATCGCGGTGTGAAAATACATACCGAAAGGAAGTTTCGCTCATACGCTCCACATCTCGTTTGTAGTTCGGATGCGATCTAACAGCATCTGGAATGGCATCGAGAACTTTCGATAATTCTTTATTGCGGTTAAATATGACTATCGCCACTTTTGTATCGCGCCAACTACTATAACCAAGAAGTTGATCTATTGTTTCAATCAATTTCTTGTCACCGCCCCAATATTTACACTCCGCGATAAATATATTTTTGTCACCTGATCTAACTAGAATATCCGTCTTTCCTTGGTAATTAAATGTCTCTCCTGTAGCTTGCCCCTCATAGTGTCCATTTAGCTGTACAAGGAAGTGGAAACGCAAATCTTCCTCATTCATAGTCTTGAATGCTGATGGGCTCCGTTCCATAACCTGCGCCATATTTTGGATGACGTTAAGAATATGCTCGTAGTCCGAGGCAGCGAGCGCGGGCTCAGGTTTAAACGGCTTTTTACTGGGTGGTGGTGAGCTAGGTGTAATCTTCCTCCGTACAGAGGGGGCCGTATATGTATTAGATTCGCCTTTACGCTCTTTGATCTTGAAGCCGAGCGAGGCGACTAGACTTCTGTCTGCCAACAATTTTTCACGCCGCCGTTCAATTTGGGTTCGTGCAAGCGACCTAAGCTGGGTATTAAGTCCCCCTGCATTTGCTCTAAGGGTCGTAAGATAATTCTGTATCTCAGCGATTGTCCTATCAATTTCTCCACGAACCTTCTCAACCATGAGATTTGTACCTTCCATTCGAAGAACTAGCAAGCAGTTTTCCACTACGCCTTCTGGTAAATGAGAAGTGAATGCTGTCGGCTGTATGTGAAAAACGTCACCATCGCCAGAAAATGGAACGCTAATCTCAACCATAGTGCCTTTGATATAGTGTGGACGGCTTGGGTCCAGATTGATTCTGTATGGGTCGTGGCTTACATCTATCTGGGTTTCCTTTTGATCAGTCACAATTTCGGAAACCAGTAGCACTGGAACGTCAATACGATATTTACTTTCAAAGTGCTGAGCTAAGTCCTCAGTTGGCATATTTAATAAATAATCAGCATTGAGTTCAGTGATTTCCTTTTCAAGTGATGCTCTCTGATTACGGTCAACGCTGAACCAGTCTTTTTTGTTAAACAGATATTGCGGTCTACGCATGTCAGCACTTCCTGTTATTTATTTCCCTGAAATTCTACAACAACGCTTATTCTGAACTATCACAGATTGGCTGCTACTGGCCTATCTGGGACTCGCAACACTGGACCGCCGGCAGCAGGCTGGCGGCTTTCGACAGGGTGCTCCATCTAGGGTAGATTGCCGTTCCATCTCTACAGTCCCAGTCGAAGATCGCACAGGATCAACAACACAAAACACTCCCCTATTGTCTTTTTCTGTCTCCTTATGCAGATTGAATAGTACATCTGCTACAGCATCACTCGCGACAGCACTAATAGCGGACCATAATTAGGTGTTCACGTCACATTGTCCATCACCTCAAGGGAACCGGATGGATTTCCATTTTGTGATCACGTATCGCCCGCACGTCGCAAGCCAGCTTGGCAATCGCGTTGGGGCGATCGCTGCGCTGGAACCGTTATCCCAACGTCGAAATCCCTGAAAGGTATCTTCGGGGTTTGCGGTGGCTTCATACTGGCTGAGTCGTACAGCACAAATCAGGAGGATCTGCCCAACAATAAATCCTGCTAATTGTTGCTCTGAATCTATCGTGCCAAAAAAAGTATGTCGGTTACCATGAAGGATTTCGGAGCGTGTCTTTGAGAATCTTTGAACAAAGTCGCTGTACGTTAGTCTGGGATCATCAATAATTACGTGATCCAGACTAACCCGCAGCCACGCGGAACCCACGTAAATCAAAAACCCGTGAGTAGCTCGCGTGCTTCGAGCATGCGTCAGCACTTCCAAAGCAGTTTCGAACTTGGCGACCGCAACACCCGGCAGACCGGCATGGAGACCTTCTCCATACCAATACATCGACTCGACCCAACGACGATGGAGCTTGGGAATCCTGCTCTTTGGGGCTTCATTACCAACAAAAGTAAACAAGCAGCGACCCACCGCATCGAGTATTTCCCGACGGGACTGGAGGAAGGCGCTGGCCGCAGCGCCGTGCATGAGTATCGGGTGGTTCGTGTTAACCCCTACCATGAGGGCCCATGGATTGGGGCCGTCAGTGCGGCGGGTAAGTGATATGTACGTATTGAGCCTTGCCGCCTGGTCGTTACACCACGGCATTTGACTGGAATCAACGTTGAAAAGAATTCCAAAGACACCAAAGAGAGCATCCAAGGCGAGCCGTGCGTGATCAAGCGATCGGCGGGGCTCGCTTGCCGACACGGGAACCTCCGCAACCCAGCCAAAAGCTTCAACATGTGAGCGCTCGACGTCTATCCACACAGGGTTGCTGAGCTCACTTTTGTGTTGTTCCAACCATTCGCTAGTCGATGTCAGGAGAACCGGCCCTATCTGAATTGATGGTCCTGGACTCATAAAAAGTTGGCACGGTACATAGTGCGTAATGGCTTCCTTACCTTCTTCAAGCACCCGTTCAAGCTGTCTAACGAATCTCTGTCCATCGCGCATTCGTGCAGAGCGATGTTGCTCACGAAACGCAACGTACCATTTCACAAACTGTTGGCTTACTGTGCTGTGCAGCGTCCTATACGAAACCCCCTCCAATGTCTCTGGGTGTCTGCCAATGTACCTCTCGCCGATTTGATGCAGAGCGTGACGTGCCTTAGCGGTACTTACGACCGCAACGCCGTCAAACATGGCCAGTAGCTGATATGACGACGGCGTGGCACCATGCACGATAGGAAGCTGTTCTGACGGAAGGTCGCCAATAAGCTTGCAGTCGTTATACGCGCGCTGCAGCAGATCGTGCATGGAGTGGCGCACTAAACGCAGTCCTAGTCGTGCCAAAAGTCGTTGAATCTACTCGGTGCTAACTCGGTATAGCGCACTGTGTGTTGGATATTGCGATGCCCGAGATACGCTTGAATTGCCCTCGTGTCAAACCCCTTGTTTGCGAGATAGTACCCGCACGCATGCCGCAACATGTGAGGGTGCGCCGGGAACTCGAAGTCAGCCGCTTTGCCGGCATTGCGCACAATGCGCTGAAAACCCGCAACGGTCATCGGGCCGCCCCGTTCCGAGGAGAACAGATACGGCCCCTCCGGGTAATTGCGGCGCAACTGTCGCAAGGTCCGCAGTTCGCGACCCCGAATCGGATGAGTAGAAGGTGTTCCGCCCTTCACGCGGCGAATATGGATTGTGCCCCCGTTGAGGTCTACCTGGTCCCAGCGTAGGGTGGTTAGCTCGACGGGCCGGAGGCCATGTCTATAGGCTATTAGAATCATGGTGGCGTCCCGGTGGCCGTGACGACCCTGCCGTCTGGCGGATTGGATTAGCTGGTCCACCTCCTTCGGTAGCAGATGTTCCCTCACTCGGTACGCTGCATTCGGCCGGCGCCGGGCGTACTGTTTGTTTTTCGATGTTTGGGCCGTCGCGATCATGTGCTTCAAGAACCTGATTTCAGTGCTGTGCGTCTTGATATTCTAATTGTATAATGACCATTATACTAACAGTTACCAGGTTAATTTGACCACGGGAGTTTGATATGAAGCTCTGGCTGGTGCGTGGTGGTAGACACGGGGAGACTGAGGCTTACAGTCTCGATAACGGTCTCGCGGTCATTGGTTGGCGGGAGATTCCCGATCTTTCTTCGGTGAAGACTCGAGAAGAGGTGGCCACGATTCTCCAGCACCTTAATCCCACGGCACCCGCAGCACGAATCACAAATCACTCAGCGCAACTGTTTACCTTCGCCCATCGGATCGCGTTAGGCGATATCGTCGTGATGCCACTCAAGACTAGGGCGCAGATCGCGTTGGGGAAGGTCATCGGTGGCTACCGCTACCTCGCCTCAGACGGAAATGGCCGCCACGCCATTGCCATGGACTGGGTGCGGTCGGACGTGCCGCGTTCAACTTTTAAGCAAGACCTGCTCTACTCCTTTGGCGCGTTCATGACAGTGTGCGAGATTAAGCGCAACAACGCGTTGGAGCGTATACAGGCTGTACTAGCCGGTAAGACCGATCCGGGTGATGCCGAACTGGGTATAGAAACATCCGACGAGAGCGAAATCGCTCTGACCGGGACGGACCTGGAGGCGGCCATCCGTGACCAGATTACACGCTTCATCCAATCCCACTTCTCCGGCCACGGACTGGCACGACTCGTGGCCGCCGTCCTAGAGGTAGACGGTTACCAGACTGAAGTTTCGCCGCCAGGTCCTGACGGTGGGGTAGATATTCTGGCCGGCAAAGGCCCGCTCGGCCTCGAAAGCCCGCGTCTGGTAGTGCAGGTGAAATCCGGCAGCACACCCACCAATGTCACAATCTACCGCAATCTACAAGGCACCATGCAGACCTACAAGGCCGAACTCGGTTTGCTGGTGTCGTGGGCCGGGTTCAACAAAGCGGTCGAGCAAGAAGCCAAGGCTCAGCACTTCCAAATCCGTCTCTGGGATCAGGCGGACATGCTCTCGGCGGTATTCCGCACATACGACCGGCTTCCGGAAGACATTCGTGCCGAGTTGCCCTTAACACGCGCCTGGCTGCTTGTGCAATCCGATGAAGATACGAAATGAGGTACACATGACTGAACAGGATTTCAAAGAATACCTATGGGATTGTGCCATCAAGTTGCGCGGGTCACTCTCGGCGGCGGAGTACAAATACCCCGTGTTGGGGCTTGTGTTCCTGAAGTATGTCTCAGATATGTTCGATGCTCAACGGGAACTCATTGTTACCCGTGCCATCGATCAAAAATCCGAGTTCTACATTGAGGACAACGCGCTGCGCACCGATTGGATTGCGCAAGCGGTGGAGGATCGCGATTCCTACACCCAGGACAACGTCTTCTGGATTCCGCAGGAGGCGCGGTTCGATACATTACTCAAACAGGCTGGCGATCCCAAACTATCCATCCTGCTTGATGACGCGATGGCTGTCATCGAGAAAGAGAACGAGAAGTTGCGCGGCGTGCTCTACCGGGATTTCGCGCGACTGCCGCTGGAACACGGCAAGATCGGAGATCTGCTCGCAATCATCGGGCGCATGAAATTTGATCCGAAAGTGCATGGTTCGCGCGACGTGTTTGGCGAGGTGTACGAATATTTCCTGGGTAATTTCGCCATTGAGGAGGGACAGAAAGCTGGGCAATTCTATACCCCACGTTCTGTAGTCCGAGTGTTGGTTGAGGTGCTCGCTCCCTTCGAGGGCCGCATCTACGACCCCTGTTGCGGATCCGGCGGAATGTTCGTGTACTCGGAGAGGTTCATCGAAGTCCACGGCGGCAAACGCGGGCAGGCCGTCATCTACGGTCAGGAACTCTCCGCTACCACACGCAAGTTGGCCTGCATGAATCTTGCTGTTCGTGGCTTAGACTACGACTTTGGCAAGGAACACGGCGACACCTTCTTCAGGGACCAGCACCCAGACCTGAAAGCCGACTACATTCTCGCCAATCCTCAGTTCAACACCGAGGATTGGGGTGCTGACAAACTAGCCAAAGACCCACGCTGGAAGTATGGTGTGCCACCCAACGGCAACGGCAACTTCGCTTGGCTCCAGCACATGATCGCCAAGCTTGCAACCACGGGTCGGGCCGGTGTGGTGCTCGCCAATGGCTCCATGTCCTCGAACCAATCCGGTGAGGGAGAAATCCGAACCAACCTCGTCAAGGCTGACATAGTTGAATGTATGGTTGCCCTACCGGGACAGTTATTTACCAATACTCAAATCCCCGCTTGCCTGTGGTTTCTGTCACGGGAGAAAAAACCCGGCAGGAACGGCAAGGATGATCGGTGCGCGCAGGTACTGTTCATTGACGCCCGTAGGATGGGTAGTCTGATTCTCGGCTCTAGGAAGCAAAAGGAACTATCCGGTGAAGAGATTAAGAAAATTGCACAGACGTATCATAACTGGCGTGGTACCCGTTGGGCGGAGAACGGTTACGTGGACGTGTTGGGTTTCTGTAAGTCTGCGACGCTCAATGAAATCCTCCAGCACAGTCACGTACTTACTCCTGGTCGGTATGTAGGAGCTAAGGCGCAGGAGGATGATGGCGAGTTGTTCGACGAGAAGATGAAGAAGCTTACTGCGACGCTGCAACTTCAACAGAAGGAAGTTGCGAAGCTGGACGCTACCATTGCCGCCAACCTGAAGGAGCTTGGGTATGGCGGGTGAATGGAAGCGCCTGGCACTTGCTGATGCTATTGATTTAATCAGTGGCGGAACGCCAAAGACCAATGTCCCTGACTACTGGGATGGTGATATCCCGTGGCTCTCCGTAGCAGATTTTAATACTGGATATCGATGGGTAAGCACCGCAGAGAAATCCATCACTGAACGTGGTCTCACCGAGAGTGCTACAGCGGTTCTCAATCAAGGTGACATTATTATTTCTGCTCGGGGCACAGTCGGTGTTGTGGCACAGCTCGCTAAGCCGATGGCATTCAACCAATCGTGCTACGGAGTCAGAGGGAGGCAGGGAATTGCAGAGACTAATTTCCTCTATTATGCGCTGCGTCACGCCGTTTCCGGTATGAAGCAGGTAGCGCACGGAGGCGTCTTCGACACAATTACGCGAGACACGTTTAAGATTATTGAAGTAGATGTTCCTGTGCTTCCCGAACAGCGCGCCATCGCCCACATCCTCAGCACGCTGGACGACAAGATCGAGCTGAACCGGCGGATGAACGATACGTTGGAAGCCATAGCACGGGCGCTGTTCAAGTCGTGGTTCATGGATTTCGACCCCGTGTGCGCCAAGGTAGAGGGCCGCGACCCCGGCCTTCCAAAACCCCTCGCCGACTTGTTCCCGAATTCCTTCGAGGATTCGGAGTTGGGGGAGATTCCGGAGGGTTGGCAGGTGGGCAATCTCGGTGACGTTGCGGAGCACCCGCGTCGTGGCGTTCAACCCACCGAAATTGAACCGTCCACACCCTACATCGCGCTTGAGCACATGCCGAGGCGCAGCATCGCGCTCTCAGGGTGGAGCACCGCCGATGGGCTGGGAAGCAACAAGTTCGAATTCAAGAGGGGCGAGATCCTGTTCGGGAAACTCCGCCCCTATTTCCACAAGGTCGGCGTCGCTCCGGTTAACGGCGTGTGTTCTACGGACATCGTGGTTGTGGCTCCAAAAACCGATGAGTGGTTTGGGTTTGATCTCTGCCACATCTCAAGTGATGCCTTTGTCGAATTCACGAGCGCCAGTTCCACTGGAACAAAGATGCCAAGGACAAGCTGGGGCGACATGGCCCGATATGAGCTTGTGATTCCGCCGAAAGCAATAGCTGAAACGTTCGCGAGGCAGGTGCGGCCACTCGTTGACCGAATGATCGCCGGAATCCACGAATCCCATATTCTTGCCACCCTGCGCGACACGTTGCTGCCCAAGCTCATTTCCGGCAAGTTACGGGTGAAGGGTGCAGAGCACTTTATGGAGGAAGCAATATGACATTTGCGTTATCTTGGGAGGCGCTCACTGCCATAGGTACCTTCGCAATGGCTGTAGGTACCTTGGCAATGGTTATTACAACGGTGATTGTCATATTCCAGAACAAACGCCACCACCAGGATACATTCAAACCAGCTTGTGTACTTGTGTTGAATGGCGGCGTTGATCGAAACACACGGGGCAATGCCTTGCAACTCCAGCGTAATTTTACGGCACCAGATATATGTTTTTTTGTGCAGTGCAGTATGAAAAATGTCGGCACTGGGCCCGCATTGAACCTCCGTCTGGGTGTGCGCTTTCCGGATAAGGCGGGGTATTTGATATGGAGTGAATTGCCGCCGCTCGGTGCGAACAGACGCAGTAAATCTCCTCTCATGATTCCGGTGGTGTTCGGGGGTAAATTCAATGAAACCGATTACAAGCAGGCTCCTGGCGGGCTTTGGGAATTGTGGCTGTTTTACGAGGACGTGTTCGGCAATGTTTTCCACACCAAACATGCCAAGGATCCACACCAACCGTGGGCGGTTTTGGGCAAAGGAGGGGTGCTATGACTTGTGAGTATGCGGGGTACCACATGCGAGCCCAGCAAATGATCTCATGCCTACACCGCATGCGACTGGTCAAGCCCATCTCTGGCGAGGTTCTTGTTCAGGAGCTGAGCGCATGAAGATCAGGCTGCTGCAACTTAAACGCTTCAAACGGTTCGACGATCTAACCATAGATCTAGGCCAAGATCCAGCAAGAATCGTCGCACTCGTTGGACCCAATGGATGTGGTAAGAGCAGTGTCTTCGACGCTTTCGAAGAAAAACTAAAAGATGTTAAGGGTGCGCAAACCATCCTACCGGCGTCATTCTTTAATAAAACCGCCTTCCATCCTAACGAAGCTCTCCGTAACCAAGGCTACGATAAACATCAAGCCATTACGCTAACGTTCGCAGGAGCAGGTGCTGGTCAGAGCATTACAAAAAGAACTTTCCACATACGTTCGGCCTACCGTTTTACGCCGAGCCTTGATGTTAAAAACATCTCCGCGCAGCCGGATATTCTTGAAGATTCTCAAAGACCCAGCAGTAGCATCGCACTAGACAATAGATTGCGAGAAAACTACGAGCGCCTGCTCGGCATTACCTATGCGGAGTTTGAGAATGGCGCGAAGACGGGTGAACAGGTTCGCCAGGAAAATCTCGGGCGAATCAACGATGTGCTGAAGGAAGTTCTTGACGTGCGCGTGTCATCGATGGGAAACGTCATCGAGAGCAAGGGTCAACTATACTTCGAGAAGGAGGATGCGAAGAACTTTCCTTATCAGAACCTATCATCAGGCGAGAAGGAAGTCATCGACATCATTATTGATTTTATTGTCCGCAGTCCGGAGTATAACGACACTATCTACTGCATCGACGAGCCAGAACTTCACCTCAACACGGCGATCCAGCACAAGTTACTCGTCGCCATTGAACGGTTGATTCCCCAGAACTGCCAACTGTGGGTCGCTACGCACAGCATCGGGTTCTTGCGGGCGCTTCAAGACGAACTCACTGGTGAGTGCGCTGTCCTCGATTTCTCGGAGAAGAACTACTTTGTCGGCACGCACACAATCCGACCTATCACTCCGACCCGAGCAAACTGGCAGCGTATTTTCGAAACAGCGCTCGACGATCTGGTTGGACTCATCGCGCCGAAACGGATTGTCTATTGCGAGGGGAGAGCTGAACCGGACGCGGCGAGAGGGGAACAAGGACTAGATGCATTCGTATATAACAAGATCTTCGAAAAGGACGATTCGACGACGCTCTTCGTTTCGAGTGGCGGTACGAATGAAGTGAAGAAGAACGGAAGCCTCGCGATCAAAATACTTAGCAAAGCTTTCTTGGACGTCGAGCTCCTCCTTCTTACCGACCGGGACGAGCGGTCCGACGCAGAGCGCACAGCATGGCTCAACGAAGCCCTCCACCATCGAATGCTCATCCGACGAGAGATCGAAAACTACCTGCTTGACCTCGATGTTTTGGTGGCTTTCTGCACTTCAAAGGGCATGATATTCTCACGCACAAATTACGACACAATCGTGACCGACATCGTTGGACAAGATTTGAAGGTGGGTGAAACTATCCACCAACTCAAAACGCTTTGTGGTGAATGTCAGAAGACCAACGCCGAATTCAAGAGGACCCTGGCAGCGTACATACGGGGGACACAGGCGTATCATGAATTAAAATCCGCCATCTTTCCGGAGCCTCTCGCTAACGCCGCCGTTCCACCTGCGGCCGTCGTCGCTAATTGAGCACGCCCATTGTGACCGGAAGCAGCGGCAGTATGGCGATTTCTACCTTTATCGAATCCGTCGTCGAGTAAGCACTGCACTGAGTATTGGGGATCTTATGACCGAAGAAGATCTTGAGCGCGCTTGTATAGGCTGGTTTCAGTCCTTGGGTTATGTCTACCACAGGGGTGAGGAATTATCCCCAGGTGGCACGCACCCCGAACGCACCACATACAAAGAAGTCATCCTCAAGGACCGCTTGACAACCGCCCTCGCTCGCCTGAACCAAGATCTTAACGAGACGACCATCGCCAGTGCACTGCGTCGGATGATGCAGTTTTCCGGTCAATCACTCATAGAGGCGAATAGGGATCTTTACGGTTGGCTACGTGATGGCATTCCGGTCGAGGTAACCCAGGGCGGTCACAAACGCATTATTAACGCTCATATCTTTGATTGGATAAACCCAGCCAATAATGATTGGCTGGTGATCAGCCAGTTCACAGTCAAGGGAAGAAAAACTGACCGTCCGGATCTGACGGTATTCGTCAATGGTATTCCGCTCGCTGTCATTGAGCTCAAGAATCCCGCTGACGAGAACGCCGACGTGTGGATGGCGTTCAGGCAGATGCAAAACTATCAAAGAGAGATCCCCCAGCTCTTCGAGCCCAACGTCGTGTGCGTGATCTCCGATGGGACTGTGGCACGTGTGGGTTCCATCACGGCGGACGAAGAACGTTACATGCCGTGGCGTGTGGCCGAAGGTATCGAGGATTCAGCCAAGCACCTGGAACTGGAAGTGCTTGTGCGGGGGCTGTTCCGGCGTGATGTGTTCCTGAAGTACCTGCGTTACTTCGTGGCCTACCAAGTGAGCGGGGCGGGCACCTCCAAATTGGTGGCGGGTTATCATCAGTTTTATGGTGTGCTTAAGGCCGTGGAGCGCGCCATCAAGGCGGTCACAGTGGAAAAGGAAGGGCATGGCGGGGTCATGTGGTTTACTCAAGGATCCGGTAAGAGCCTAGTCGCCCTTTTTTACGTGGGCATGCTGCGTGAGGCCCCGGAGTTGGAGAACCCCACCGTGGTTGTAGTCACCGACCGCAACGATCTCGATGGACAGCTCTACGAGACTTTCTCCACCTGCCGTTCTGTCTTGCGCACCGACCCAGTGCAAGCTGACGATCGGGGGCAATTACGCCGGCTGCTTTCGCAGCAAGTGGCCGGTGGTGTGTTTTTTACGACGATCCAGAAGTTCGCACCTGACAAACCCGGCGGGCACCTGCCAGTTCTCTGCGACCGACGTAACGTCATCGTGATCTGCGACGAGGCCCACCGCACGCAATACGGCTTTACCGCCAAACTGGAAGGAAAAACCGGGCTTATCAAGTACGGCCTGGCAAAGTACATGCGTGAGGCGTTGCCCAATGCCGTCTATCTCGGCCTTACGGGCACTCCGATTTCCGAGGACGACCGCGACACCCAAGCGGTCTTCGGCGACTACGTCGATATCTACGATGTAATGTCGTCCCAACAGGATGGGACTA
>Ga0307372_10011777_pt1 | contig 11588 bp, 12 predicted proteins | sample OX1MG_FD_202533 | JGI IMG/M metagenome (GOLD analysis project Ga0307372, IMG submission 202533) | Soil microbial communities from Risofladan, Vaasa, Finland - OX-1 | ecosystem: Environmental > Terrestrial > Soil > Coastal area > Acid sulfate soil | place: Finland: Risofladan, Vaasa | collected...
CGCCATGGAGGTAATCTAACAGACCGACCGGTCGGTTTCAAGGTCTGGTGGTGTGGACATCGTTCCGCCGCTGCGCGCTCATTCCGACCGCAACCGCCCGGACTGGACCTCCGAGTGCGATGGTCCCGACGTCCGCGCTGGTTTCGCCCAGCGGCATCGACGGCCCCCTCAGCCGCGCCTGGCCCCGCCGCGACGGAGCCGTGCGGCCCCGCCCGCACGCCACGCAACGCCCTATCCGCCCGGCAGTGCTCCTGTCGGCCACCACGCTCCCGCCAGCGCGACGATCTCCCCAACCAGAGCGCTGGTCGCCGCCGTGCCGTCGAGGGTCGCGTCGGCGCAGCCCCGGAAGGCCGCCTCGCGACCCGCGAGCAGCGACGCCAGCGCGTCCGGGTCCTCGCCCAGCCACGCCCGGTCGGTTCCCTGGATGCGCTGCTCGAGCACCGCCACCGGCACCTGCAGGTACACGACCCGCCCGCCCGCCCGCAGCCGCACGACGCTCGCCGCGAGATCGACGACGCTCGCGGCCAGCGTCGCCACGAGCGGCGGCGGCTCGGCGAGGAACGCCTCGGCCACGGCGAGCTCCGCGGCGTGCATCGCGGCCGGGCCGTCCCGCGCGAGCTCGCGGGCGCTGCGGCCACACCTGCGCACGAGCTCGACGTCGTTGTCGAGGTAGCGCCAGCCGAGCGCCAGCGCGGCGGCTGCGCCGGTCGTCGACTTCCCGGCGCCCATCGGGCCGACCATCCAGATCCGCGCCGGGGGCACGGCGTCGGGCGGTCCGCTGCCTGCCCCGGCGCTCACTCGAACGCGAGCGTCCCGACGTCGACGACGTGCGCGCCGCCGTCGGCGATCACGATCGCGCCGGTCACGAACGACGCCTCGGAGGAGGCGAGGAACAGGCACACCGCGGCGAGCTCCTCGGGCTCCGCCATCCGCTTCAGCGGGGTGTGGTGGGCCAGTCGCGCCCGTGCCTCCTCGATCGGGACGCCGGCGCGGTCGCCGACCATGCCGACGATGCCCTCGGTGACGCTGGTCTTGACCCAGCCCGGGCAGATCGCGTTGACGCGCACGCCGACCGGGCCGTAGTCGCGCGCCAGTGAGCGCGTCAGGCCGATCAGCGCGTGCTTGGAGGTCGTGTAGGCGGCGATTCGCGGGCCCGCGCCGATGCCGGCGACCGACGAGATCAGCACCGCCGCGCCTCGGCGGGCCGCTGGGGCGTTCACCAGCGATTGCGAGCTCACCACTCCCCGAGGTGTGTCATCGCAGCGTCAGCCCATCGACCTGTGTCCGATGGTAGGCCGCCGCCGCGCCCGCTGCTATGCATTGCGCGCCGCACTGTTTGTCCTCGGGTGCACGCTTTTACCGGTCATCACGCGCTGACGGCGACGTTCCCGGAAGGGCTACAGTCGAGGCCTCCGGGCGGTGAATCGGTCGTGCCGACCGGCGTATGAGTGCGAGCGGGAGGAGCCGCCATGGCCAGCTTTGTCGGGGCGATCGATCAGGGAACGACGAGCACCCGCTTCGTCCTGTTTGACCGCGACGCGCGGATCGCCGCGCTGGAACGGCGTGAGCACGAGCAGATCACTCCGCGGGCGGGCTGGGTCGAGCATGACGCACGCGAGATCTGGCAGCGCACGCGCGAAGTGATCGACAGCGCGCTCGCCCGCTCCGGGGGCGGCGAGGTTGCGGCGATCGGCATCACCAACCAGCGCGAGACCGCGGTGATCTGGGACCGCGAGACGGGACAGCCGATTCACAACGCGATCGTCTGGCAGGACACGCGGACCGCCGAGCTGGTCCGGGAGCTGGCGGGCGAGGTCGGCGTGGACCGGTTGCGCGACCGGGTCGGGCTGCCGCTGTCGACGTACTTCTCGGGGCCGAAGATCGCCTGGCTGCTCGATCACGTGCCGGGCGCGCGCGAGCGGGCCGAGAACGGCGAACTGCTGTTCGGCACGCTGGACACCTGGGTGCTGTGGAATCTCACGGGTGGCGCCCGCGGCGGCGTGCATGCGACCGATGTGACGAACGCGAGCCGGACGCTGCTGATGGACCTGCGGACGCTCGACTGGCACGAGCCGAGCCTCGAGCTGATCGGGGTGCCGCGCGCGCTGCTGCCCGAGATCCGCTCCTCGAGCGAGCTCTACGGCGAGGCGGCGGGCACGGCCGCGGCCGGGCGGCCGGTGGCCGGCATCCTCGGCGACCAGCAGGCGGCGCTGTTCGGGCAGACCTGCTTCGCGCGCGGCGAGGCGAAGAACACCTACGGCACCGGCTCGTTCCTGCTCGTCAACACCGGGCAGCAGATCGTGCGCTGCGACGAGTTGCTGACGAGCGTCGCCTACCGGCTCGGCGAGGGCGAGCCGAGCTATGTCCTCGAGGGCTCGATCGCCGTCACCGGAGCGCTCGTGCAGTGGCTGCGCGACCGCCTCGGGCTGATCTCCGCGGCGGCCGAGGTCGAGGCCCTCGCCCGCAGCGTGGAGGACAACGGCGGCGTGTACTTCGTGCCGGCATTCTCGGGCCTGTTCGCGCCGCATTGGCGCAGCGACGCGCGCGGAGTGATCGTCGGGCTGACCGCCTTCGCGAACCGCGGCCACCTCGCACGCGCGGCGCTCGAGGCGACGGCATGGCAGACCCGCGAAGTCGTGGATGCCGCCAACGCGGTCAGCGGATCGCCGTTCCGCGAGCTGCGCGTCGACGGCGGGATGACCGCCAACGAGCTGCTCATGCAGTTCCAGGCCGACGTCCTCGGCGTGCCGGTGATCCGCCCCGCCGTCACCGAAACGACGGCGCTCGGGGCCGCCTTCGCCGCCGGCCTGGCCGTCGGGTTCTGGCCGGACCTCGACGAGCTGCGCGAACGCTGGGCCGAGGACCGCCGCTGGGAGCCGCAGATGGACGGGTCGCGGCGCGAACACGAGTACGCACAGTGGCGCAAGGCGGTCGCCCGGACACTCGACTGGGCGCCGTAGCGGACGGCGGGCTCCGCCGCCCACGCGACGACGGCGACGTCAGGAGCGGGTTCCGACTGTGGCCGGTTGGAGCGGTTGCGGCGTCGGCGGCATGCGGCCGCCGACCGGGCGCGTGGCCATCGCGCCAGCCGAGGAGGTTCGCGCCGGCAGCCGATCGTCATGGTCTGCGCGCGCGGCCTTCGACGGTCTGTCGCCCGCCGGAAGCTTGAGGAAGGCGAGCTCGTCGGCCGGCCTCGGCACGTCGATGAAATAGCCCTGGACGAGGTCGCACCCGCAGCGTGAGAGCAGCGCGAGCGTGGCGTAGTTCTCGACGCCCTCGGCCACCACCCGCAGCCCGAGCGAGTGCCCGAGATCGATGGTTGCGCGCACGAGCTGCACCTCGCGCTCGCGCTCTCCGCTCGCCAGGCGCGTGATGAACGTGCGGTCGAGCTTGAGCTCCCCCACGGCGAGGCTGCCGAGGAAGGCCAGCGAGGTGAAACCGGCGCCGAAATCGTCGATCGACACGACGAGGCCGAGGTCTCGCAGTTGTGCGATGACCCGCCGAGAGCGCTCGAATTCGGTGATCAGGCTGGTCTCGGTGATCTCCAGGATCAACGCGTCGGGCGCGAGGTCGCAGCGTTCGAGCAGACCGCGGACGAGCTCGATGAACCCGGCGTCGAGCACGTTCGAGGCCGAGATGTTGACCGAGACGGTGATCCTCCGGCCGGAGTCTCGCCAGGCGGCACATTGGGTGAGCGCCGCCTCCAGGACCCATCGCGTCAGCGGACCCATCAGCCCTGCCTCCTCGGCGACGGGAAGGAAGCTGAGCGGCTGCAGCAGGCCGAGCCGTCGATGGGGCCAGCGGACCAGCGCTTCGACACTCGGGATCTCGTCGCTGCGCAGGTCGAGCTGTGGCTGATAATGCAACACCAGCTCGCCGTGCTCGAGCGCCAGACGCAGCTCTTCGGCCAGGCGCAGGCGGTTGCCGTCACCCTCGAAGTCCCGTGCGTGGTCGAAGACCACGAACGGCAGCCCGTTCGACTTGGCGCGGTACATCGCGACGTCGGCGCGCGCCATCAGCGCGGCGCTGTCGCCGGCGTCCGACGGAGCGTGGGCGATGCCGATGCTGGCGCTGATGCGCGAACTCACGGCGTCCAGCGCGAAGGGCTCGTGCAGGCTGTGCGTGAGGTGCTCCGCGATCGTCGTGGCGTACTCGGCGTCGGCGTCCATCAGCACCACCGCGAATTCGTCGCCGCCGAAGCGGATCAGCGCATCGGACTCGCGCAACGAGGCCTTCAATCGCCCACCGAGCTGCTTGAGGATCGCGTCGCCGGCGGGATGGCCGAAGGCGTCGTTGAGCTCCTTGAAGCGGTTGAGGTCGATGAACAGGAAGGCCAGCCGGCGGTCGGACACCGGCGTGCCGCTGCTCTCGGCGAAGAACGCGTCGAGGATCTGGAGCAGGTAGCGCCGGTTGCCGAGACCGGTCAGGTCATCGGTCACCGACTGGCGGTAGCGCGTCGTGGTCAGGCTTCGCATGCCCCGCGCCGACAGCGCGAGGCGAACGCCGACGACGACCAGCGTCGCGGCGGCCAGCCCGATCGCGACGCCGCTGATGTGGTGCAGGGCTCCGACGACGAGGATCGCGAGTCCCGACGTCGCCGCGAGGGTCGGCAGGACGAACCCGGTCGGCTTCTGCAGCGCGAACGGGCTGGCATGACCCGGCCCAAGCCACACCGCCGCCGACATCAGCAGGATCGACGTCGGCCACGCCGCGGCGTTGGCGAGCGTGCCGACGTGCGTTGTGCCGAACGATGACGCGAGCAGATTGGAGGTATCCCCGAGGACGTTGATCGCGGCCCCGGTGGCCAGCAGCAGCCATGGCGCCCGGCGCCGGCCGGACAGCAGCGCCGTGCCGCCGACGGCCAGGAACAGCAGCAGCAGGTCGCCGATCGGGTAGGCGAGATTGGTCGCCACCGACAGCGAACCGCCGCCGGCCAGGCGCTGAAGGTCCGAGAATGCGAATGCCGCGCAGATCGCCGCCGCGCCGAGACCGGCCACGGCCCCGTCGAGCCAGCTCGGGGTGGCCAGCCGCCGCGTCCCGCCCCGCATGAGCAGGACCAGCGCGACGTAGGCGAGCGGGAAGAACGCAAGGTAGAACGCGTCCGCGGGCGAGGGTGCCGACGGCGTCGCCCCTCCGAGCGTCTCGATGGTTATCGCAGCGTCCCCCGCCGACCAGCACAGCAAGCCGACTCCGAGTACCAGCGCCACCGCTCGTCCCGGCCGGCGGACGAGCCCCCGGGCCAGGCACATGCCGCTGGCGACGAGCTCGAAGCCGGCGACCATCCAGCCGTCGATCAGGGTGGAGTAGCGCTGTGCGCCGAACAGCTCGCGCGCGAAATAGGCGGCCAGGAGGGCGCCCATGACCCCGTAGACGATCCAGACTGTCGGCCGGGCACGCGTCGCGCGGGCGGGCAGGGCCGCGCGGACTGCCGGCGCGGGAAGCGCGCTCATAGTGTCCCTTCGACCGCCCCTGGGCCGAGCGCGAGCATTTCGGCCATAGGCGGACGGCTATCGCCGCCCGGAGCGCTCGCCGCCCGACGTGTTGATGACCGCGGCCGGCCGCGTGGACCATCCGCCGGTCGTCGCGTGAGGGTCGAGCGTCTACTGGCCGACGGAAGCCTCCTCTGCCCGGGCCAGGTAGCAGGCGCGATGGTAGTGCACGGTGCGCGAGGACAGCTCGTAGCGTTCGGCGGCCAGCGAGGTCTCGCGGACCTCGCCGTCGCCGGCGAGGATCAGCGGCTCGTAGACGCCGATGACGTCGCCGCAATGGGTGCAGGTCAGCACCTTCGTCGACGTCACCGGCCGGCGCCCCGGAGTCGGGTCGGCGGGGGCGGCCGGCAGCGTGGCCCGCGGGAGGTCCGGGGCGATGCATGCGACCACAGCTGCGGGATGCTGGACACTGATCCCCTGACCGAAGAGCGAACGCGACAACGCTAGCCGTCGCCGCCGGGCGCTCCATCGCGGAAGATCACCGATCTTCGGCGCGCAAACTACGCAACGCCCGCGGGGCGCCTGGCGCTGTGCATCGCGGGCGGGCACCGATTCGCGGTGCCGCTGTGGCGGGCATGCTCTGCCGCATGGCCGGAAGTCCGATCGCACGCCGGTGCGCGAGCGCGCCGAGCACCGCGGGCGTTTGCCCATCTCGTATCGTGAAGCACATGCTTCCGCTGCGCGCGAGCGCCGACTGACGATGGCTGCGGTGGAAGACGCCGGCGAGGATCCGCAGCCCGCGACGGCGGGGGCAGCGAATGCGCGCGTCGCGAGCGCCGCGCCGCGCGTGCTGGTCGTCGAGGACGAGCAGTCGATCGTCGCGCCGTTCGTGCAGGCGCTGGCCCGCAACGGCTTTGACCCTGTGGTCGCGGGCACGGCGGCCGACGCGCTGAGGATGGCCCGAGAGCTCGCCCCGGACGTGGTGCTGCTCGACCTGACGCTCCCCGATGGGGACGGCCGCGACGTGTGCCGCGAGCTGCGGCGCGAGTCGAACGTCCCGATCATCATGCTGACGGCCCGCGGCACGCAGACCGACCGCATCGTCGGGCTCGAGCTCGGCGCCGACGACTACGTGGTGAAGCCGTTTGCCATCGATGAGGTGATCGCCCGGATCCGGGCCGTGCTGCGGCGATACCACCAGGGGAGCACCGTCCCGGACACCGTCACGGTCGGCGAGCTGCGCATCGACCGCGCGGCGCGCCGCGCCTGGCTCGGCGAGGACGAGCTGAGCCTCGCCCGCAAGGAGTTCGATCTGCTCGCACGGCTCGCGGCCGACGCCGGCCACGTGGTGACGCGCGAGATGCTGATGTCGGAGGTCTGGGACGAGAACTGGTTCGGCTCGACCAAGACGCTCGACGTGCACATCGCGTGGCTGCGCAAGAAGCTCGGCGACGACCCGGCGGCGCCGCGGCACATCCACACCGTCCGCGGTGTCGGCTTCCGTCTCGCCGCCGCGGAGGAGTCGCAGCCGTAAGCCTGCGCACCCGCCTGCTGATCGCCCTCGGCTACGTGCTGCTGCTGGCGATCGTCTCGCTGAGCGTGCCGCTCGCGCTCAGGTTCAGCGCCCGCGTCAATGCGGAGGTGCAGGCCCAGGCTCGGGCCCAGGCCAATCTTGTCGAGGCCATGGGGGCGCATCTGCTGACCCCACTGACCGCGGCCAACAGGCGCGAGCTCGGCGTGCTCGTGAACAGCGCCTCGACGTCGATCATCGGGCGCGTGACGATCGTCGACCACCGCGGCGTCGTGCTCGCCGACAGCAGCGGCTCCGCGCCGGTGGGCACGAACTTCGCGACATCCGGGCGCCCGGAGTTCGGCTATGCGCTCGCCGGGGGGACCTACCAGAAGGAACGCGCCAGCACGACGCTGGCACAGGAACACCTCGCGAGCGTCCTGCTCGTGACCGCGTTGCCGATCCGCAACGGCAGCACGATCCTTGGCGCGGTGCGGATTACGCAGGCGGTTTCAGCGATCCACGCAGCCGTGCGACAGACGATCATCGTGCTCGGGCTGATCGGGCTCGTCGTGCTGGCCCTCGGCCTGTCGGCAGGAACGTTCATCGCCGGGCAGATCGCGCGTCCGCTGCGCCGGCTGGAGCGGGTCGCGAGGCAGATCGCCGGCGGTGACATGGCCGCGCGCGCCGCCGTGGAAGGCAGCTCCGAACAGCGTTCGCTCGGTGCGTCGTTCAACGAGATGACCGACCGCATCGTGCGCCTGTTGGACTCCCAGCGCGCCTTCGTCGCCGACGCCTCGCACCAGCTGCGCACGCCGCTGACCGGGCTGCGGCTACGGCTCGACGAGGCGCGCGCATCCGGTGTCAGCGGCGATGCGGCGCACGAGCTCGACGCTGCGGCGGCTGAGGTCGACCGCTTCGCGCAGGTGATCGACGAGCTGCTCGTGCTGAGCCGGGCCGGCGAGCGGGAGCTTCCCGGCGAGCCGATCGACCTCGACGAGGTGGCCGCCGACGCCGTCAACCGCTGGCGCAAGATCGCCGACGAGCGGGAGATCACCCTCGAGCACGTGCGCAACGGACCCGGTGGCGTGGTGTGGTGCGCTTCGGCCGATGTCGAGCGCGCGCTCGACGCACTGGTCGAGAACGCGTTGCGCTACTCGCCGCGCGACTCCACGGTGACGATCGCCGTGCAGCCCGCCGGCATCGACGTCCTCGATACCGGCCCCGGCGTCGCCGAAGACGAGCGCGAGCTCGTCTTCGAGCGCTTCCATCGTGGCCGCGCCGGCCGCGCCGGGCCACCCGGCACCGGACTCGGACTGGCGATCGCACGCGAGCTCGCGCGCGGATGGGGAGGTGACGTCACGCTCGCCAGCAGGCCCGCGGGTGGGGCGGTGGCGGCGCTCCGGCTGCGGACACCGCCATGATCGCGACGGAGCGATTGGCGCGCGTGACGCTTTGCGATCGCTTAACCAGCTCGCCGCTAGCGTCACGAGCGTGAAACGCGCGACGGCGGTATGGACGACGGCGGCGCTGTTCGGTATCGCCGTGACGGCGGGCGTCACCTGGGGCGCGAGCCAGCTGTTCAGCCAGCCGATCGGGCTGGCGTCGGAACCGCTGTCGGTGGTCAGCACCCTCGCCCCGAGGACCACGACGACGAGCACGACGTCGACCGCGCCGGCGCCGGCGGTCACGCGAACGACGCCTCAATCGGACACGTCGGAGACGGCGTCGCGCACGACGGCGATGCCCCCGCCGCCCGTCGTCACCACGCCGGTGACCACGACGCCCGCGGTCACGCCAACGGTGACGAGCGCGCCTCCGCCCCCGGTCACGCAGACCGCGGCCACCTCGACGACGACCACCGCCAAGCGGCCGGCGGCCAAGAAGCCCGGCGCCGGCGACAGCGGCGGCGGCGACGGATCCGACCACGAGCGGGCCGGCGGTGGGGGCGGTTCTGGCCGGATCACGACCACGACCACGGCCACGAGCCACCACCACACGAGCGCCAGCCGCGACGACTGACGGGCGCCGCGAGCTCGCGGCGGCCGCGCCCTCACGCTCGCCCCGGGCGAGTGTTCCCGAGGCTGACCGGCGCCCGGTGTCGCGCCAGCGCGGCCGTCGCCACGACGCCCGCGAGGTTTTGCCAAGTCTTTGCACTGACTTGGCGCGCCCATGGCCGCCCGCCGAGCACAGTGTGCGTGCCCCCGCTGAAGGAGAGCACGCGAAATGCGAAAGACCCCAGCCACAACCATCGCCGGCGCGATCACCCTCGTTGCACTCGGCGCGCTGACGACCTTCGCGCTGCGGCCGGTCGCCAAGCCCGCGCCCGCCGCGCTGCCGGTGGAGGTGCGCACGCAGGTCGTCCGGCGCACGGTCTGGATCGTCAAGCACGAGAAGCCGACGCAGCCGCACCGCTCACGCACCCCGTCCGCCGGCGCGCCCCCGCATCCCGGTTCGACCGCGGGGACCACCGCGGGCACGACGCCCACCGCCACGACGGCCGGCACGGCGGCGATCGCCAGCGCGCCGCGGACCACCGCGAGCCGCGCACGCACGACCGCGGCGGCGGGACCCGTCCCGGCGGCCACCGGCGTCAGCTCACCACGGCCGTCGACCACCGCCGGTTCCACGGCCGCGCCCGTGACCACGCACAGCAGCCGCGGCACCGCCGCGACCTCCACCGGGACCGCCGGCACGCCGGCCACCCGCAAGCCGGCGACCACATCACCCGGGGCCTCCAAGCCGGTTAGCACGAAGGCGAGCGGCGCCAAGGGCACGAGCGGCAGCAACTCGGCCGCCGGCACGCCGGCCGCCAAGCCCGTCAAGACCCGGACCAGCGCCGGCGGTCACGCCGACGATGGCCACAGCAGCCATGACGACTGAGCCGACCCCCGAGCGCGTGCAGCCACCGGCCGCGGCTCCTGCACGCCGCAGTTCGCGCTTTCGCGAGCGCAGCCTGCTCCTGAACCCCGCCCCGGTGATCGGGGCGACGCTCGCCGCGTTCGCGATCGCGTTCGGCGGGCTGACCGTCCAGCTTGTCAGCGGGCGCGACCCGGCGGTCGGGACGCTCGCGTCCGTCACGCGAGGCGCCGCGAGTGGCGGCACCACGACGGTCACCACCCGCGCCAGCGGGGCGGCGAGCGCGACCGGGGCGGCCCCCGGCACGAGCGGCGCCGCCAGTGGCAGCTCGGCAACCGGCAAGCTCACCACCGCCACCAGCGGCAGCGCCGCGGCCGGCGGCACCCGCTCGATCGGTCGCGACGATGCCGCCTGACCCGCACACCCCAGCGCGACGCCCGAGCCGCGGGCCGGGCGTCGTCGCCACCGCGTGCATGGCGCTCGCCGTGTTCCTGGCGCTGATCGTCGTGCTCGCAACCCAGCTTCGCAACGACCCCCGTTCCGTGGGGCTCGTGTCCCAGAAGGCGCGCGTGGTGATCGTACGGCGCGTCTACGAGACCGTGGTGCACGAGCGAGTCATCGGCGCGACCGCGGCAACCGGGGCCCCTGCCACCACCGTCTCGACTTCGAGCGCGAGCGTTGCCAGTCCGGCGCTTCCCGCGACACCCGTCACCACGCGCACGTCATGAGCGCCCAATGCGACACGACGTTTCGCTCGATGGGCAGCGACGTCCGGCTGCTGATCGGGTATCCGCTGCGCCGTGACGAGCCGTCGGCGACGCAGGCGGCGGCCGATCAGCGCTCGTTCATCGAGGACTTCGCTGCGCGGATGTCGCGCTTCATCCCCGAGAGCGAGCTCTCGGCGCTCAACAGCGACGCTCGGGTCGAGGTGCCCGCGTCGAGTCTGCTGCGCAACGTCGTGCGCGCCGGCCTCTGGGCGGCCGAGCTCACCGGCGGACTCGTCGACCCCACGCTCGTGTCCGAGCTTGAAGCGGTCGGCTACAGCCGGTCGCTTGCCGATCGCGAGCCCGCCTCGCTCGAGGAGGCCCTCGCGGCAGCGCCGCCCCGCCGGCCGGCGCTGCCGCATCCCGCCAGGCGCTACCGCCACGTCGAGGTCGACGACCGCGCCGGAGTCGTGCGACGGCCGCTGGGCGTGCGGATCGACAGCGGCGGCGTCGGCAAGGGCCTCGTGGCGGACATGGTCGCGTTCCGGCTCTGCGGATACTCACGCTACGTCGTCGACTGCGGCGGCGATCTCGCCGTCGGCGGCGTCGAGGCGCTCGTGCGCCCGTACGAGATCGAGGTCGAGCATCCGCTCACCGGCGAAACCGTCCACACGCTGCGCGTGTCCTCCGGCGGCGTCGCCACCTCCGGTCTCAACGTCCGTGTCTGGCGAACGCAGGACGGCTTCTCTCACCACCTGCTCGACCCGGCAAGCGGCCGCCCGGCATGGACCGGCCTGATCGGCGCGACGGCGCTGGGCACCAGCGCCCTCGAGGCCGAGACGCTGACCAAGGCCGCGCTGTTGCTCGGCCCCCCCGGCGCGCGCCGAGTGCTCGCGAAGCACGGCGGACTGATCGTCCACGACGACGGCGACGTCGAGTTGGTCGGCCCGATCGATCAGCCGCCCCGGATGCTGCTGCGGGTGGCCGCGAGGGTCGCCTGATGGTGCGGATCGACCCCGCCAACTACATCTGGTGGCTCGTCAGCCGCGCCGCCGGCATCGTCGCGCTCGGGCTGATCTCGGTCTC